>JGI24721J26819_10006625_pt1 | contig 11214 bp, 10 predicted proteins | sample YelNatPaOPGAMG01_FD_26819 | JGI IMG/M metagenome (IMG submission 26819)
CACGGCGACTCAAAACCCTTTAGATATGTATCTGATGAACCCTTTCCCTATGACGTTCAGAAGAGGTCTCCTGACGTCTCAAAGGCAAAGAGGCTTCTAGGTTTTGAGACCTCAGTAACCTTAGAGGATGCCTTAGACGAGATAATCCCCTGGATACAAAAACAAATTGAGCTTGGTAAGATCTGATTGGGTAAAGACTTAACCCTTGGAATAGTAATCCCTGTTTACAACGAAGGGAATAACATATTAAAGACACTAAAAGAGATAAAGGACAGGATACGTTCGTATAACTCAGTTTACGTTGTATATGACTTTGACGAAGATACGACGCTAAAGGCTCTAAAAGGACGTTAATCTAAGCGATTATAAAATATCACTCCTGAGAAACAAATACGGCACAGGTGCCCTAAACGCTATAAAGACTGGCATAGAGGAGTCCACTGAAGACGCTGTTTTGGTAGTAATGGCAGATCTATCTGATGATTTGTCTGTAGCTAGTAAGATGTTTGACTTGATAAAAGATGGATATGACGTAGTCTGTGGCTCAAGGTATATGAAAGGCGGCTCCCAGATAGGCGGTCCAATAATTAAAGGTCTTCTTTCTAGATTGGCAGGCATTAGCCTTCACTATCTTACAGGTATTCCTACTCACGACGTGACAAATAGCTTCAAGATGTACAGTAGAGATGCTCTAAAAAGGATAAATATAGAGAGTACTGGCGGCTTTGAGATAGGTATGGAGATTACCGTAAAGACATTCTTGAACGGTGGAAAGATAACTGAAGTTCCTTCTACCTGGAAAGATAGAACTGATGGCAAATCTAACTTCAAGCTCTTTAGATGGCTTCCAAAATATATAAAATGGTATGTATATGCAATACTTAAAAGATACTTTTAAAAATTTTAGTTTTAAGAATGAGATAAAGGATAAAGTCTATCTTTTTTTGACATTATTGCCATTAGTAATTTATATTGCAGCAGTTTTAATTTTTTCTATAAATATGCCTGCTGGTGATGACTACGATGCAGTTTTAGGATTTTTAAATAAATTTGTTACCAGTAATAGTCTTAGCGAGAAAATTTGGCTTTTGTTTTCTCAGCACAACGAACACAGGATATTTTTTAATAGGATTATCGAATTGATGCAATATTGTATTATGGGCAAGGCGAACTTCTATGTGCTCTCAATTATTGGCAATCTTGGCTGGGTGTTATCATTTTTCGTGATTTATAAACTTTACAAAAAGAAGTGTAATAATTATAAGTATCTTTTACCTATTTCTATTATCTTTTTCTCATTTTTAACTCATACTTTAATGTCATGGTCTATGGCATCAATTCAGCAGTATTTTCAGGTGTTATTTTTACTTCTTTCATACTATTTTTTAATTTATAAATTTTCAATTAAAAATTCTTTTTTGTATCAGCTGTTTCTTATTTTAGGCGTATGGACTGGCGGAGGGGGACTTATTTTCTATATTCCTGCAGTAATTTATTTATTTTTTAAGAAAAGATATAGAGAAGCAATTTTTACAATTAGTTTATTTCTAATTAATGTATATTTTTATTTCATATTTTTTAAATATAATTTTATATCTTCTGACTCAATTTCTTACTTTTTCAAACATCTATTTGCTATATTTATTTACATATTAAACTTTATTGGAAATATAAAAATTTTTACAAGATATGAATATATGGTTGGTTTAATTTTTCTTCTTTGCTCAATTTATATAGCTTTCAGGAAACGATACGAATTTCAAATATTAGTTCTACTGGCAGTAATATTTACTGCTTTTGCTGCTGCTATTGATAGGGTGCATTTTGGTGTTTGGCAAGCTTTGAGCTCAAGATACACTATGTATCCAATTATTTTACTTGTTTCTGATTATCTATCAATTTTGCCTTGTAAGGATAAAGGCTCGCGCAATCGGGTCTTTATTTTTGCTTTAGCATTTTCCTTAATCATTTTTTCAATAGCTGTACCAAATGGGGTTAAAAATCTTATTAAGTATGATTCAAATCTTAAAGCAAACTGTATTTTTTATTCTGATAGAGAGCATGCAGTAAATATTTATGAAGAATCTCAAAGGTTGGGTATTTATAATATGAGCTGTTATAAAAAATAATCTTTTTGAATATCTCTTTTTTATTGAAATTTGAGGGCGTGAAATTTCGTCCTCTTTTTTATTTACTCACTACGGGGGTGAATAAAGTGCTAATATGTTTAAAAAAAATGCTGAAATGAGGGTTAACTATATCTCAAAATAATTTGGAATCTCTGGATAATACTAAATTTATATCTCCTGATTTAAAGGAGATATTTAAAACTTTCTTATATCTTGGATTGACTGCTTTTGGTGGTTTGTTAATGATAGTTAATATAAATAAAAGGTTGTTAAAGAAAAGCAATGGTTTAGTGATAAGGAGTTTTTGGAAGGGCTCGCTCTTTGCCAAACTATTCCAGGTGCTACTATAATTCAGCTTTGCAGCTATATTGGACTGAAACTTCGCGGTCTTTCTGGAGCTGCAGTAAGCCTTATAGGTTTTATGATGCCTTCATTTTTTTTTATTATCTTCTTCTCTTATTTCTATATCCTTACTAAGGGCTCAGATTTTACAAAGGGGATTTTTATGAATCTCCAAACGGTGGTAGTGGCAATGATGATTCAGGCTACCTTTGTCATTGGAAAGATGAATATCAAAAACCTACGATCTTTTTTTATCGCCATAATCGGGACAATACTCTTTTGGTTTAAATTTAGCTCATTTTTGACAATTTTTCTTTCTGCTCTTATAGGTCTTGTTTTTTTTAATAATATAAATGTAAATTCAAAAAAGGATAACTCTATTGAAAGTAAATATGCTGTATTTAAAAATTTGAAATCAATTTTATTTATGCTCTCAATTTTAATATTAGTACTATTGTTTTCCTCCATTTATAGTAAAAACCTTTACAATCTATCTACCACTTTTGCCAAAATAAGCATAGTATCATTTGGAAGCGGGTATTCTGGAACTTCTTTGATGTTTAAAGAAATAGTAGAAAAATATCACTTAATTTCTCCTCAAACCTTTCTCGATGGTATGATATTTGGAAGGGTGACTCCTGGTCCGGGTATGGTATCGGTATTCATAGGGTTTGTGCTATTTGGGATTCTAGGAGCAGTGATTGCAATGATCAGTATCTATCTTCCTGCTTTGATTGTGCTTGTTACTGTAGAGCCTATATTTAGNAAATTNAAGNATTTCTGGATATTTCAAAGGATTATTATGNGTATACTGAGCTCTTTTGTCGGGTTATTGATCAACGTTACCTTTACCTTTGCCACTTTGATTAGCTGGGATATAAAACAGCTCGTTATATTAATAACGTCATTTATAGCACTATCTTTGAAGATCAGCCCTCTTTGGGTAATTTTGGTGACTGCAATTGTAAGTATTGTTTTAAGTCTGACTATTCATATGTAACTTTTTAAGTGTTCACAGAGTATGATTATTTTAAAACAGAATATAAGATACCTACTATGATTCTATAAAATCCAAATGGCTTTAAGTTATTTGATGAGATGAATCTTAAGAATGTTTTTACAGAAATTATTGCAAAGATAAGAGCTGTTATAAAACTAACTGTCATTGGAAAAAGATTTGCACCTGTGATTGCAGAATGATCCTTTATGAGAGCGTATGAGCCTGCTGCTAAGATTGTGGGAATGGCAAGCAAGAAAGAGAATTCTACGGCTGCTTTCCTTTCTACTCCCAACATCATTGCCCCGATAATTGTAGCTCCAGAGCGTGAAACGCCAGGAATAAAAGCAAGTGTTTGAATGAATCCTATTAAGATTGCCTGTTTGTAGCTGATCTTTGCAATACTTTCTGTAGTTGGTCTGATCTTTTTGTACTCCACAAAAAGTATAATTATGCCACCAATTATGAGAGAAAATACTGTAATTGTGTCGTTATATAAAAGAAAGCTTTTAACTATTTTATAAACAAGAAGTCCAATGATTCCAGTAGGAATAAAGGCAACAACTATCTTTTTTATAGTTTCGTGATCGACTAAGAGCCTCCTTGCGTATAGAAGCAATACTGCAATAACTGCACCTAACTGCATGATTATTTCGTATATTTTTATGAAATCTGAAGATGGAATTCCGAGTAATCTTCCAACAAGGGTAAGATTTCCTGCTGCTGAAACAGGTAAAAATTCAAGCAATCCTTCGACAATTCCAAGTATTATAGCGTGGATAAAGTCCATAGCTTTCTCTCTCCTTTAAAATGTTTAGATTAAAAGTTTGAAATACATATTAAAATGATGAAGTTAAATTTATATTAAAAATTTTTTCTTGTCAAACTGAAGTTAATGATAAATGACATTTTAAAAGAAGAACTATCAGTAATTTAGTGATAAAATTAATGTTTTTTTAAGCATTAGTAGTTTTCATAATAAAATTTTTGTATATAATTTCTGCAATTATTGCTGATAATAGTCCAGAACTAAAACCATTTAAGAAAAGACCGGCTAAAATATTTAGTTCTGGCAAAAGAATTAATATTTTACTAAAAAGGTATGGAATAATAAGATATCCCAAAAATGAAATTATACCTATGTAAAAACTGTGATAGCCCTTTTCTGTTTTTGAGAGTTTTATTGCTGCTTCTATTTGGATATATCCTACTACCAGAAGAGACGCTGCGATTACCTGAGTAGGTATATGTGCAAAAATCCCAATTACTGAAGAATTTAGCGAGGAAAGTATAAAAATTAATCCAACTAGATAGAATGAATATTTTGACGCATTTTGTGTCATTGCTATTAAGGCTGGGGTAAGCGAATAGCTAACAGTTCCAACTGAACCAATAATTCCAGAAAAAATTCCAGATATAGCATCAAATAAAATGCCCCTATTTGTCTTTTCAAGTGATGGAGAGATATTAAGTACTCCAAAAAAGGATTGGGTAGAACCTATTTCATTTATTACAACTCCAAGATAGCAAAATAAAAAAGATATTGTTGTTGTAAAATCGAATTTTAACTTTTGAAATGAAATTAAATTATTATTTATGATATGTTCTGAGTTTAAGGGTTTGATAAATGTTAAAAAAATTATTGAAGATATGCTCATGAAGAAAAAGATTGAAAACTTTGATAAGGGAAAGCTTTGTTTAGAGAAAAAAATTGTAATTCCAGATAAAATCAAAATAAAGATTATATTTTCACTAGATGTAAATGGTACTGACGAAAAAGCTAAGTTTATAGATATCGGAATTAGCGAGATACCTATCAATAAAAGCACACTTACTGTAACGCCTTTTGATTGAAGTATTAAAAGTTTCTTTATTATATTGCTTTTTGCAAGAATTAATATTAATATGCCTATTATGATTGATGCAAATGAAATCTCTTCTAAAGAGGCATTAGGGTTCAAAACAAAACCAAGCATTAAAGCAGTGGATGGTCCAACTAAAAGTGGTAATTTGTGGCCAAATTTTAATTGAAGTATTTGAAAAATTCCTGAAATTAAAAATATTTTTGCAAGAAAGTTTGCCTCTTCTGAATAAGTAAAATTNTCTAGCTTTGCTATAGTGCTTGCTACGATTACTAATGGTGGAAGTATTAGTACTACCCATTGCAATGCTTGAAGAAANATTATAAATAGAGGGGGCTTATCATCAAAATTGTATTTTAATTTTATTTTATCAGTCATAATCATATATTAAAACATAATATTATTAAATTTGACATAATAGTGCTATTTTGCTATGTTATTTATATATGTCCACGTAGCTCAGTAGGATAGAGCATCGGATTCCTAATCCGGGGGTCACAGGTTCGATTCCTGTCGTGGACACCATTTTTTCTTTTTAAGGGGTTTTGTGAGGACGTTATATTCTGAGGAGGGTATAACCTTATTGGAGGTTGTTGTAAGTATTTTTATACTTTCAATATTTATGTTGATTTCTTTTGAAGGTTTATCGCAATCTGTGATTGCAGAGAAAAATCTGCATTTGTACAATAAGGCTCTTGAAGTTGCGCAAAGTAATTTTGAAAGAGTTCTGTCTGATAAAGGCGATCAGAATTTAAATCTTGAACAAACTAGCTGCGTTGATAGTGATTGCTTTAAAGTTAATATCCAGAAGATCGTAAATAACGGCAAAAAAATAATTACTGTAATAGTTGTTGATGAAAGGATTCCTAAAAGATTTGCGGATGTTACGTTGCAATCTGAATTTTAAAAATAATTTTAGATGCGGGATTTCTTTTTTAGAAGTTTTGCTATCAGTGCTGATAGGATCTATTATAGTTTTGATATTGGTAATGAATTTGTATAATTCTTCTAAAATTCTTACGCAAATTCAGAGTAAAGATGAAGTAATTTCTGAAAGTTCATTCGCAATTTTAAGAATTGAGCAAGAACTTAGACAATGCGGTTATAAAAACATGCTGTTAGCAAGCGATAAAAATTCAGACCCTGGGGTAGTCATAAATGAAAATTCTATATTTTTTAATCTTGATTTAGATAATATTCCAAACGAGACTTTTCCAGAAGGTGATGGTAATTATGAGCGTGTAGGGTATTATGTTTCTAATGGCTTTCTTATGAGGTATGTAAACGGTAATACAGAACCTATGAATCCACCTGATGTATATGTTAGTGCTCTTGGTGCCTTAAGAGGCAGAATAGAAGAGGGGAATTTTATAGAAGATGCATCAGGCGACATTGTGAGGATTTCAATTGATATTAGCTCTCCTGAAAAAACACATATTGAAAAGTACATCAAACTGCGAAATATCTAAAAGTGGTTTTTCACTTCTTTTTGTTTTGATTACTATGTTTTTTATTTTTATTGCAATTTCTATTTGTTCTTTAGCTATCAAAAATACATTAAATACTGATAATGTAATAAAAACAAATGCCAATCATCTTATGGCTTGTGAAAAGGCTCTCAATGATACCTTGTTAAAGTTATCAGAGGATCCAGAATATAGTGGAGGGGAATTAGTTGAGAATTCTATACCTGTAAAAGTTGTTGTATTTGATATAGGTCAGTATAAAAGAATAATTGTAAGCTCTCCCGACAAGAATATTGAAATTTTAGCTGAGAAACAGTTTTCAGTCCCAAGGTACGCGTTAGCAGTAAGGAACAGGCTTTCTACAACAGGTAATGTAAGGGTAGTTACCAAATACAGCGATAAAGCTACACCTGGAATATTAATAAATTATGGTGGGGACTCTTATCCAAATATATTTTTTATTACTAGTGCGGATGGACTATCTAATCCTTCTGAGCCAATTAAAATAAATCTTGATGAAAGTTCTCCTTTTTGGCAAGAATATATAAAGGGTTTACAAAATTTGCCTTCTGGTTTTGTTGTCAACTATTTGGATCCTGCTAATAGCGCACCTATATTAAATTCTTTAAATTGCAATCAAACCTATTTAGTTCCAGTGAGGTTGGGGACAAACTTGAAGATCAACAATTTGCAAGATAACTGTAAGATTACCTTTTCTTCTGACGTTTCTAGTTATAAAGACCTACTTCTTCCATCAAACGCTAATTTTGATTTCAACGGACAACTTTTTGTAAATGGAAACCTTATTTTAGAAAGTAAAGAAGTAAATATTAAGAACGGATTAAATGTTTTGGGAGATTTAAATCTTTCTAATTCTAATAATCTAAAAGTTGGTGGTTCGCTCTTCGTATTAAAAAATTCAAATTTACAAAGCTCATCAAAATTGACAGTTAATAATGGAGCTCAAATTAAAGGCGATTTTCTGGACGACAAGGGTTGTGTTGTTAATATAAACAAAGCACTAAATGTTGAAGGTGGCACGAAAATATATGGACAATTGATTGCAAACAATTCGCAAATAAATTTTAATAATGTTTATATTTTAAACGGCGCCTTAGTAGATGCAAGTGGTTCAAATGTATATGTGAATAGAACTCTCAATATTGACGGATCTGATATCTCTCAAGGAGGATCTATAAAAAGTTCTTCTCTGTATGTTGATTCATTAAATATTGGACCGTATCAATCGGTTAATTCAACCATTACTGTTTTTAACTCTGCTAACGTATCGGGAAATATTTTTGGATCTTTACTAGTACTTAATGAAGAACCTGATTCTAATGCTACGTTCAATGACGGATCGAATATATTTTATCTTGATCCTCCTGAAAATTGGTTTGGTCCACCTCTTGGTTTAAAATTTGTTATGGTAAAAGGATCCTGGAGAGAATTTTGATATTTTTTAAAATAGTCAGAATAGTTAATTGACTTAGTATACAACATAAGTTAGACTTTCTTATATATATTTATATTTCTTTATTAATTGGAGGCTGAAAGTGAAAAATTTAGAAAACCTAGCGAGCGATTTTTTCAGATCAATTGCACCTTCTTGTATTAGAAAGTCGAGCATAGTTTTTTCAGATAGAGTAAAAAAGACAGGAGAGTACATTAATGCCATAAATGTAGCGATAGGAAACATCTCACTGCCAACCTATCCAGCTATGTTAAAGAGACTTCTGTTTATTGAAGATATTAATCTGAAAAAAGGTATATGGAGGTATACCCAAACAGAGGGAATAGACTCTGTAAATCAGACTTTTAAGAAAATTATTAAATCCTTTTTGAGACCCGGTTTGGCTCCTGAACTTTTTACAATGGTTGATACTGGCGCATCGCACGTTATGAAACTAGTAATGCTTGGAGTTTGCGGCAATTTCAATGGTATAAATAGACCTNTTATGATGCTTGATCCTGTTTATACTAACTATATCTCAATTGGTCAGGAATTGGGGAGAGAAATAGTAGCGATAGATAGGGAGCTGAATTCAGATGGTACATTTGGCGATGTTGAAATAGATACCATTGAAAAGATAATTGAAGAGAAAAATCCTTCAGCTTTTCTAATAATACCATATGATAATCCTTCGGGAACTCTTATGACTCAGGAAACTATAAACAAATTTGCGAAAATTTGCATTAAACATAATATCTTTTTTGTGAGTGATGAAGCTTATAGAGGGCTTTATTATAGGGATGATATAAAATTTGCTCCATCAATTTGGAATATTTCTGAAGATGAGGTGCCTGGAATTAATGCTGCAAAAATAAGAATTAGTATAGAATCGTTTTCAAAATTATTCAATGCTTGTGGTCTTAGGATGGGGGCACTTGTAACTGATAATGAATTATTTTTTGAACAGGCGAGGGCAGCAAACACCACATATCTTTGCCCATCTTGCATTGATCAATACATAGCTTCAGCTATTAATGATGAAGATGAACGAGATATTCAAAATTGGATAGGGTCTTTGCGTTTTTACTATAAGAAAATTTTAAGTGAACTGTATATAGGTTTAAAAACATTAATGCCAGATTTGATTGTTACTCAGCCAGAAGCTGCAATATATTCTATGGTAGACGTAAGAAATGTAGTAAAACCTGGATTTGATGCAAATGATTTTGTGATGTACTGTGCTAGTGAGGGTAGCGTAGANATAAGTGGNGTAAATTATACTTTACTTGTTGCTCCTGCAGCTGGTTTTTATAAAAATAAAAATAGATATGCCAATACTCAGATGAGGATAGCATGTGTTCTAAGTGACAAGGAAATGAAGTTGGTACCTGAGCTTTTTGTAAAGCTGCTTAAAGAATATGAGAATAAAAGAAATTAAAAAAATTTTTTTATTAGAACAATCTAATTTGTAAAATTTAAAAAACTTTAATTAAATTTAATAAATCACTGATAAATCGAAATAATAGTGGGGGGGGGATTTTGTTATATAATGATAATAAATATAATTTAGATTTTTAAAGTAAATATGGAGGTTTAGTTGTTTGTATTAATATACGAATATAGTAGATTCATTTCCAAGTATTTATATAACGCTATCAAGCAAGAAACAGATTGCGAGCCAGTCGTTTTTAGCACGTTCAAAGAGCTTGAGAGTTTTATAAAAAAAGAACGGGATAATGTTCTTTGCGCAATCCTTGGCCTTGTTCTTCCAGATGGTCCAAATGGAGAGGCTGCTGATTTTTGTATTAAAAATAAAATTCCAACAATAGTTTTTACATCTACCATAAATGACGACATTAGAGATACCCTTATTAAAAAGGGTGTCGCAGATTATGTATTAAAAGATAGTAATGACAATTTTGATTATGTTATAAAATGTGTCAAAAGACTTTATAAAAACAAAAATATAAAGGTTCTTATAGTTGACGATTCTTCTGTAGCAAGAAAATTTATGGAAGATGTTTTAAGTTCACATAACTTGAAAGTTCTTTCTGCAAAAAATTCTGAAGAAGCATTGCTTATTTTGGATAAAAATAAAGATATAAGGTTAATGTTAGTTGATGAAAATATGCCTGGAATGAGAGGGGCTGATCTGGTTAACACTATCAGGAAGTCTTTTACTAAAGAACAGATGGCTATTATAGGTATAAGTTCCTATTCAAATAGTATTTTAACAGTTGAATTTTTGAAACGTGGTGCAAATGATTTTATACTAAAGCCCTTTAATAGAGAAGAATTTTGTTTAAGGGTTATGCAGAATTTAGAAATATTGGAAATGATTGAATCTCAGAAAGTTCATGCTACAACTGACTTTCTTACAGGATTGTATAACAGAAGATTTTTATTCGAAGCAGGGGAAAAACTTTTAGAAAATGCTAAAAGAAATAATTTAAACCTTTCTTTGGCTATAATAGACATCGATAAATTTAAAAATATAAATGATACCTATGGACATCTCTTTGGAGATATGGTTTTAAAAACTACAGCAAAACTAATAAAAAATAGATTTAGAGCTGGTGATATAGTTTCTAGATTGGGTGGGGATGAGTTTTGCTTTATGGGAATTATGGGCGATGAAGCTATAAATATTTTTGAATCGTTGAGAAAACATATCTCCTCTTGCGACTTTAGTGACTCTGAAAATAGCATAAACATAACTATATCAGTTGGCATTACATTAAAAAAGGCTGATAGCGTTGAGTCTATGATAAAAAAAGCTGATGAAATGCTTTATAAGTGTAAGAATTTGGGTAGAAATATAGTTTGTGCTGATAGCTTGTAAGTCCTATTTTAAATATAAATAAATTATTTTTGAGGAATATCGTAATAATGACATATCGGTTTTTCATGTTGTATAATCCTTTAGGAATAGATGCAACCATCCCTTATAACCTCCTTTTATAGT
>JGI24721J26819_10006634_pt1 | contig 11202 bp, 10 predicted proteins | sample YelNatPaOPGAMG01_FD_26819 | JGI IMG/M metagenome (IMG submission 26819)
AAAGGCTACTCCTTTTTTCAACTTTTAAAGACGAGAAAGTTGCTGAAACTTTCGGTTTTCTTTGCCTCAATGATGTTCATCATAATGATGTTCAGACCCTTCGTTCCAAAATTTCTTGCGGAAGTTTATGGTTATGGCGATTTTGAAATTGGCATTTTAGGCTCAATATCCTTCTTCGGCTCAGCAGTTTTGGCAATTCTCTTAGGCAAGATTGGAGACAAATGGAGAAAAGCCTACGCCCTTGCGGCATCTCTTCTCTTATGCAGCCTTTCCCTTGCGCTTCTCTTACTGTTTGGAAATTTCGAAGTTTTGACAATAACATTTTTCCTAACTGGTGGCTCCTATCTAACATGGTCTCTCTTGGGCGCTGTTATTGGACCCTTAGCTCCTGAATTCATTAGGGCTCGATGGGTTTCTGTGCCCCAAACTGTAACCATGTTTGCCTCTTTTGTTGCCCCATATTTGGGAGGCGTTCTCTACGGCATTTCAGCCTACTACCCATTCACTGCAGCAATAATAGTTGCATTGGTTTTGGCATCAGTAGCCTTTACAATGCAAGACGTTTAAAAGAAGGTTAGGTTAGGCTAAGCTTCCCTTTCACCCAATATTAACGTGAATTCCAAAACTGTGTCGTTACGCATAACCTTCAAGTCTATAGTTTCTCCTGGGGATTTGTACCTCTCCAAATATATAGCCAAGTCTTCAAAGCAGGTAACTGTGCGATTATCAACTTCTATTATTATGTCTCCCTTCATCAGTTTACCAGAAGCTGGTCCCTTTGGGTCAATATCAGATAAATACGCTCCACCCAAGTATTGACCATCGCACACTATACCCATGTAAGGATGCTTGTATTCTTTGTTGTCAATTAAGGCGGGAACAACCCGTTCAAGGATTACGGAGGGCACAGCATAGCCTATTCCTATAAAAGCTGAAATGTTCCCTGCGGTTTCTATGGCAAAGGTTACGCCAACAACTTCACCCATACCATTAAGCAAGGGACCGCCAGAATTGCCCGGATTAACCGCAGCATCAAACTGTATAAGGTCAACTATAGAGTATCTCCCCCAAGGGTCGGGAACACCCAAATCGCCCAAACGTATAACCCTACCCAATTGGCTAACTATTCCAGCAGTCATAGAACCCCTCAAACCAAAGGGATTCCCAATAGCGTAAACAGGCTCGCCCACCATAAGCAAGGTTGAGTTTCCAATCCTTAGTGGTTCGGATAGTTCAGGTATTTTATTCATTTCATTTTCGTTTATTTTTACTACTGCTAAGTCACTGTAAACATCAACTGCCAAAACTTGCGCCTGAAGGGTTGTTCCATTAAAAAACGTAACACTAACGCTTTCAGCGCTTACAAAGCCTCCCTCAGTTAATTGCCCAACAACATGACTGTTCGTAACAATGTATCCTCCAGCACTATAGACAAAACCCGAACCTTGAACTTTAGAACCATCTTGAAGGGTGCATGAAATCAGCACCACCGAATATCTGGTTAAATTGTATATTTGAACGGCTGTTAAGTTGATTACTTGCTCATAATATTTTGATTCAGTCAAATTTTGAAGCTGCTGCATTTGGTCTGAAAGAGTTTCATACTCATCTTTCAAAAGCGCATACTTTTCGTTTAAAGCTTTAAAATCAGCCTTCAAATCCAAATAGATAAAGGCGAAACTTCCACCCAAAACCAGACAGACAAGAAACAGTAAAGCAATAAACTTTCTATCAACCATTAATCCAGGAACTCTTTCCATACACTACCACTCCTTCATTATTTGCATAACAAAAACTGTAATAAATACTTACACCAACAAAAGTTCATACTTGGAACAGCAGCTCCTACTTAAAAGTTGGAAGAAGAGAACCTTCTCCTAACGATCCCCAGGTTCACTGATCTTTATTAGTATTGGCTTACCTGGCGTATAACTGAGTTAAGGTTAAGTTTGGCAATGGCATATGTAACTGGAGTGAATTGTTTATGCGGATAAAATATTTTAGGGCTCCAGACATTAAAAAGCGTGTTGACGAAATTGCTGAGGCTCTTGAATTTTTTAATGTTGTGCCCCAGTTTGTGTATTGTGTAAGGAGTAAGGGTTCCAAGTCAAGGCGAACTGTTGCTCGCATACATGGTTTAGGTAAAATTTGGCAAGAGGCTCTTAATCTTCCCCCATCTTACATAATTGAAGTAATTTCTGAACGATTTGATAATCTGTCTGAGGCGGAGAAGGAAAAAACTCTGATTCACGAACTCTTGCATATTCCCTCTGGATTTTCTGGCGGTTTTCGCCCTCATAAAGGATTTGTTGATAGAGATACTGTGGAAAAACTGCACAAGAAGTTGCGGGCAGCGAAGTTTTTAAGCAAGGGAAAGAGTGAATAAAGAAAACCTTTGCATGGCAAGCGTGAAAACATTGAAAAGTCTAAGGCATAACGGAATTTACGTTCCCCCATATGATTACAAAGGTTTCACGGTGAAAATTCAAGGACATGCTATAAAATTGGATCAAAAAAGCGAACAAATGGCTTTGGCTTGGGCAAAGAAGCTGCGCTCTCCATCTCCGCCAGACAAGGTTTTCTACAAAAATTTTATGCAAGAGTTTCTAAACCAGTTGAAATCAGAAAATCCTTCCGCAGAATATTTGGTTCACTTTTCCTCCGAATATTTAAATGATATAGAAAAGAACACTTTTGAGCCTTTAAATTGCACAAAAATTAGTGGCAGCATGGGAATTGATTTTTCTGAAATTTTCGAGTATTTAGACAAAGAAAACCTAAAAAAGCTAAGCCTAACCAAAAGAGAGAAAAAGAAACTTGCAAAACAAAGAAAAACTCAAAGAGAAGCATTAAAGAAAAAATTCGGCTACGCATTTGTTGATGGAAAAAAGATAGAAATTGCAAACTGGACAGCCGAACCATCCTGCTTATTCTCTGGAAGAGGAAACCATCCAAAAAGGGGAAGATGGAAGGAAGGACCAAAGGAAGAAGACATAATCCTAAACCTTTCCCCAGACAATCCAAAACCAGAAGGAAAATGGAAGGCCATCATCTGGGAACCAGATAAGCTTTACATAGCCAAATGGCAAGACAAACTCACTGGAAAAATAAAGTATGTTTGGTTCTCTGATTCAGCTTATCTCAAACAGAAAAAAGAGAAAGAGAAATTTAGGAAGGCGGAAAAGCTTGACGGAGTAATCCCAAAAATTGAAGCCCACATCATGAAAAATTTGGAATCAAAAAATGATGAGAGAAGAAAGATAGCAACTGTGTGTTGGCTTATACACGCCCTAAACATGAGAGTCGGAGACGAAAAAGACCCCGGAGAGGCGGATACTGTTGGAGCCATAACCCTAAGACCAGAACACATAAAGATAGAAGGCGACACGCTGCATTTTGACTTTTTAGGAAAAGACGCTGTCAGATGGATTAAAGAAACAAAAGCGCCGCCAAGCGTTATCAAAAACATTGAATATTACTCTAAAACATGCAAAGAATACTTATTTGAGGGAATCAATTCCAGAAAAGTATCTAAGTTTCTTTCAGAAAAAATGAGCGGATTAACAGCTAAAGTCTTCAGAACTTGGAGAACAACAAAAGCCGTAAAGGAATATTTAGACTCATGCAACGCTAAGAAAGAAGACCCTGAACACGTTAAAGTTTTCCACGCCAAAATGGCTAATCTAAAAGGGGCTGAAATTGCCAATCATAAGAGAAAGGTTCCCAACAATTTTGAAGAGAGATTAGCCAAAAAAGAAGCCAAACTCAGAGAATTGGAGCTTGATTTAGAGGAAAAGAGGAAGCAAGGTAAGAAAACAGAAGCGCTCATCAAAAGAATCGAAAAAGCCAAGTTGGATATTGAGTTGATGAAAAACACAAGAGAATACAATTTGACAACTTCTCTAAAATCCTACATCGACCCTAGAGTTTATGCGAAATGGGCTGCCATGGTGGAAGCGCCCATTGATAAAATTTATTCCAAAGCCTTAAGGAAAAAGTTCAGCTGGGCTTTAAGGAAGCTGCTTAAACTTTACACTTAATGGTATGTTTCTATGGCTTTTTCTAGGTTTTCCAAAGCTTCTCGGAGGATGGGATTGTAGGGGTTTAGGTTGCCAAGACCAAGCCTTATCATGTTTGACATCACCAGTTTATAGTCGCTTTTGAAGAGGAAGAATGCTCCGGGCACGGCTGCTAAACCGTAACGGGGTATTGTGTGATTGTTTGTCCATGTGTAAGTATCTTCCATAGGCGTTTTCACCCAGTAGGTTACGCTAATTTTGTTTGGGGAAAATTCAAAACCCTTTTCGTTCAGCCACTCTTCTGTTTCTCTTTTTAGGGTTATCCATTTCTGTTTGTGTTTTTCAAGAATCTCCCTATCCTTAGTTAGCAGCTCTAATGCGATAAGTTGGACTATGTTTGAAGCTCCTCCAGCAGTATTCATTAAGTCTATGTATAAGCCGTCTACAAGGTTCTTATTTGCCAAGGCTATGCCAAGTTTTAATCCTCCCAATCCATAGGCTTTGGTAAAACTGGTTGTGACTATGCCTAGTTCTTCGTCAACGGAGAAAACGGTTGGTATTGCATCTCTTTCGAATTCAGCATATATTTCATCGCATAGAACGTAAAAGCCATATTCATAGGCAACAGCCATTATCTCTTTCAACTCGCTTTTTTGGGCGATTACTCCGCTTGGAGCATGTGGATTCGTTAAAACAAGTAATCCCGTCTTTTCTGAAACAACTTTTCGCAGCGCATCCGCATCCAGTTTAAACGATTCTTTCTCTTTTCTTTCCAGCCTTTTTACATGTGGAAAATGTTCTTGTGCTTGGCGCAGTAACGGTTCATATGTTGGATATTCCACTACCGCCTCTCTTTTCTTTTTGTCTTTTTCCGCTATACATTGGATTATCCGTGAATTTTGACCTGAAGCTCCATCGCTTGAAAGGAGAACATTTTCTGGCTTTACATGGTACCTTTTGGCTAAAAAGTTTGATAAATGAGGCGTATAATTAGCGTTTAAATCAACTTCTCCCAGCATCAAGTTATGTTTGAAAGGAAGTATTCCACTGGAGCGGAAATCATACTTCAGGTTTGGAACGTGATTGTACCAATCTAAATATAAAGAAGGATATCGCATAAGAGGCACCTACTCGTTTTGCAGTTTGAACCGAAGGATTGCAGCTATTCCGCCAAAGGAATTCTTGAGCATTTGTCCCTCTTCCGTCTCGCCTGATATCATTTCAACTTCAGTGTTCGTGTATTCTGCCAACTGAGCGAAATTTTCTATAAGCTCCTGTTTTTCAGCTACGGCTAAAGCTGGGGATTTGCATTTTGGACATGGTTTTCCATAAAGGTTCTGTTCAAAACTTGTCAGCATTTGGCTTTTCATTGTTTGTTCTTCTTCATAACCGCAAGAATTACATTTCACCTTAACTCTCACTATGTCAAGTCCTTCAGAAAGCAGCAAGGTTTTGACGGCGCCGGCTTCTAAAGCCTTTCTGACTTCTTGTTCGCCGTAGGTTGCCATTCCCGTATCATGTCCAATCTCGTATAGGAACTGTTGCATTACTTGTTTTTCTTCTATGTAACGCACTTTTCGCATTATTTCTGGAGCCTTATCCACAACTTCCTTTACGCCTTGCTCATCCACGTAAGCCGTGTCAACGGTGTCTAAAACTTTCTCTTTTAACATATAATTTAGATAGTCGCCTTTTTCGAAGTCGTATTTTGTTGGTCCTGGTCCAGCAATTATCAAACCCTTCAAGTTTTCAATTGGCAGAAATGTCTCGTTTGCATGTTCGCCCACCCGCCTAAAATATTCCTGAAGTCTCATCTCTCTTAGGCGTTCAAATCTTCTGGCTGATTGTCCTCCAGCGCGGGTTTTTCCGGGCACTCCAGAGGTTATTTGCCTAACAATTTCAAGTCTTCTGCCTTGAAGGGTGGCGAGGGTGGCTGCTGAAGAGTCTATGAGAAGTATTCCGTAACATTCCTTTTCCCTTAATAGCTCTTGCAAATGCTCAGTGTGAAAGCGCGAATNGCATCTGTAAAGGTAAATGTTTATGGGCTCCGGCGGTATAATCACATAAGTTTCGATTCTTTCGCTTCCAGCTCCGTTTTGGGGAACTGCGCCGCAGAAAATTACAAGTCCATTTTCTGGGGTTTCTTTGAATAGTTTTAGGCGTTGTTGGGTTTTCACGATGGCGTCTTGAACGTTTTTGCGGGTTGTTGTAGATTTTATGTTTGAGGCTGTGCCGTATTCGTCTCTTAGCATGTTCATAACTTCGCTTATTTGTTTTCCAGGGGGAACATAAAGCGAAATAAGCTCTGTTCCTCTTCCTTCTTTGCTGGCTAGCATGTTCAATGTCTTTTTTAATCTAAACAGTTCAAGGGATGTTCTTTTTTTGCTGCTCAATTTGTTTTCACTATGGGTTTAGCCGTAAAGCTACTTGGCATGGCATTAAATAAGAGTTTAGGATTAGGTTACTTCTAAAACTTCTTTTAAAAATGCCTTGTATGGACCCAATTTTCCGCCATAATTTCCAGCTGAAATTCTAACAACGCCTGGAACGCTTGCAGCAGCTCTTACGCCATCACCCATAGCCTTCTTAACAGCTTCAAGGGTTAAGCCATTGATAACTATCTCGTAAACGCAGTTCACGTTTTCCGGCACTTGCGAGTCTTGCACTAACGCTTTTAATCCTGGACAGAATGGATGGTTTGTCGAAGCCTTAAGCTTATATTTCAATGAACCGGCTTTGGATCCTGAGCGGCAAATTCCCCCTGGGAATGGCAGAATAACTTCGCTTGCCCTGTTTTTTATGGCTTCCACCGCTTCCTCTGCTGCCTTAAGTCCTGAAAGCTTGTCTTTGGCTAAGATTAGGAAGTTTCCTCCAGCTATGGCTTCTGCTGCGCCGAAGGAGTCTTCAACAAAGAAGTTTCCTTCCATGACTGGAATCTTCCAACCCTTCCTGTTTCCAACAATTCCTTTTCTTTGGAATCCGTCGCCGAACAANCTTANGCTTCTGCCAACCTTCAGTCTTCTTTTGGCGTTTGGCAAGGCGTCAAAAGCCGATGTNGTTGGGCACGTCATTATGCATTGTCCTATTCGCAGTATCATCTGATTCTTTAACTCAAACCTATTGCGATTATATATTTGTATTAAAACGCCAACACGATTGTCGGGAGTTTTTTCAGGTGGCACCGTGCCTTCTATTCCAGCTTCGGCGGGCGACATAATAACGCTTGTTGCAAGTCCAGTGGCGANGGAAGCTGCTGTTAAAGCCCATTTTTCGCTGTCCGCCGTGATAAGCACTCTTCCAGCCCACATTGGGAACATTTCCGCGAAGGTGTCGACAATTTCGGTGATGTTTCCGTTTTCTGTTTTGTAGGGGAATGTTTTTTCGTTCATAGCATCCCTCTAAGTTTATAATCGNCTCTTAGGATGGTAGCCATTGTTTTTCTGTTTCTGTTTTGAACGCTTTTTTCTCTTCAATCTTTTTAGATATTATTTTTTTGGCTATTTCATGAGCTGTCTTGTAGTCGAATATTCCCTTTGGTTCTTCCGCAGCCCTTTTGATTAGTTCGATTTCAATTTTGTTTTTAAGTTTTCCTATGGCTAATGCGCCTATTCCAAAAACGTTTGGTAGAATTTCTTCGCCTTCAGCTTTCGATTTCAATCCCTCAACTCCTAATGGTGGAATGGCGTTGATGTCAGCTACAATTTTACAATTTTTTCCATATCCTTTAAGCACATCAAATGGAAGAAGCGGGGTTCCGGCAGCTCCGGCAGAAAGAACTATTTCTGCGTTTTGAATGGCTTTTCCAATTTCGTCTGGGGTTTGCGCTTCGACACCTCGAACTCTTTCCTCTTCAAACTCTTCATTTATCTTTGTTGCTAGGGATGATGCCTTTTGAAGGTCGCGTGAAGTAATAATCACCTTAGCTTTTTCAGAAGCGTAGAGTCTTGCAGCAGTTTGTCCAACGGGTCCAGTTCCAGCCAACACCGCAACAGTCTTATTCTCCAATCCACCAAACCCTTTTTCCATTGAAAGCTCCATGGTTTTTGCAACAGCTGCGCTTGCTGTTGTGTAGGCTCCCCTTGGGTCAACTATTATTGAAAGTTCAAAAGGTGGAAACATACATTTTTTGGCTCTTTCTAAAATATCGTTTACCCGTTTAAAGTCACGCCCGTTAATGAAAATTTTTGTGTGTTTTGCGCCTTCTGGGCCTCTTGGAAACATGGTGTCATAAACTATTTTTTCAGCATCTTCCACTGTTACATCTTCATATTTCAATATTTGGGCTTCGGGGAAAATGTCTATTGTTGTTAATATGTCAAAGGGGCTTGCATGTTTGTCTGTGTCCAGAAAAATAAACACTTTTTTAAATTGTTGCTCTGGCAATGTTAAACCTCTTTGACTATTATTATTGTTTTAACGTTTAAAAATTGCCATTGCTTTGGCATGGGTTGCGAATGCTTAAATATTAACTTGGCTAACCTATGTGTAAGAGGATGAACATAAAATGACAGAAGTTGTAGAGAAAGGATTGAAGAAAATTGGCATAACAGTTTCTAAGCCTGTTCTGGCTATTCTATGCATAATCTTTGGCATCCTCGTAATAGCTATACCAGCCCTTATTGGAATCATAGTAGGAATCTTCCTAATAATAGAAGGCGTTTTGCTGCTGACGGAATATTTGGAACTTCGAAAACAACAACCAGCACCCTCGCCAACGCAATAAATTACTTAATACTCATCTTTCTTTTTGGTTTCTCCCTCTAACAACTTAAACTTTCGCACGCTCACCAGCAAAGGCACACCAACAACAAACGAAACAATAACCACAATCAAATCTTCAACGTAAGAAGCAACGGCGGCTTCAACAAAAATACCGTAAAGACCTTCGAAGGTACTAAAATAAGTAAATAAAGTGTATAATCCGCATGGAATTAGAAGGAAGATTCTAATAAGCGAGTCTGTGGCTATACAGACAAAAGAAATCAAGACTAACTTGATAGGCAAATGCTTGAAATTCGTTTCCAACAAATTTCCTCCGAACTTGGCTGCTGGATAAATGAGCAAAAATGCAATAATCACATCGAGAATCGTCCACAGTGGGAGACCTTGCCCAAAGGGGTTTCCATAAGGGTGTATAAAGTAGGCTGACAAAGTTATTGCATATAATGCTAATGCTGGTTTCCATTTTGTTTGGGATAGTAAACCAGCAACTAGGACGCTTATTGGTTCGGCTATTATGCCGAACATCCAAAAATCATCTGGCTTAATCATCCGTGCAATTGAGGAACCGATCAGTGCTGCCATAAACCCCACTTTTGGACCTAAAATTATTCCTTCTATGGATTCTAGGTAGATTCCCCAGTTTCGCCAGAGTCCAAAGGATATGAAATAGAGAACAGCATGTAAAGCTGCAAATACTGAAGCAAGGCTTAATTGTAAACTTTTTCGCATGTAACCAAGCTCAACAAATTGAAAAAGAGTAAACGCTGCTTGTGGTTTATAAGTTTTTAAAACGATGCGAACAATTGAATGAGAAAGATTATTAGTGCTGTGAATGCGCCTACTGTTAGCATTGCTACGCCATATAGCCAACCGTTTTCTTTTGCCACCTTTCCAAGATATATGCCCAACAAGAAAAGCGTGATTAGTGATAATGCTAGGGAAATTATGTAAGCGATAGATATGGATATTAATCCAGCTATTGCGAGAATAAAGGGCATAAGCGAAATGGTGGCTGTTAATGCTGGCGATAACCCATCGATTAAGGCGACATAGAAGGTAACGAAACGTGCCGCTTCATAATGTATTGGGTCTACCCTATTTTTTGTTGCATCCTCCATCTCTCGCAAGTGGCGTCTTCTCTCAGCATTTTCAGCCATGAAAGCCCCAAAGAAGCCTGAAAATCCCATGGCGAGGCTTGCTCCTAAACCAGCAAGCAAAATTATTTCTGGTTTTGAAACATCGGCCAGCCATGAACCTAAAACTATTCCAAAGGCTGTCATGGCACCGTCAAAACCGTTCATTACAAAGTATCTTCTGGCTATGCCACTTGCCTTCGTAATATGGAGGTAGACCCTAACCTTCTGGGAGAGCCTCTTGAAAATTTTACTCAACTGTTATCTCTTCACCCTTGAAAAGGGCGAAACACTTGCCCATGTTTAAATCTGGTTCTTTTATACCACAACTGTTTAATATAAAGTTTTAGAATTCCAACTAAACTCTAAAGGTGATTAAATGGTGCTTGCCGAAACATTAGAAAAACTATCCAATGCTTGTGGAGTTGCCGGCAGAGAGGAAGAAGTTAGAAGTTTGATGAAGACTTTCCTAAAGCCATACGTGGATGAAGTTAGAGAAGATAAGCTTGGAAACGTAATTGGAGTGAAAAAGGGAAAGAAAAATGCGCCAAAGGTTATGCTTGCAGCCCACATGGACGAGATAGGCTTGCTTGTGAAGACAATTTCAAAGGATGGCTACTTACAGTTCACAAAGATAGGGGGAATAGACGACCGCATCCTATTAGCCCAAAAAGTAATGGTTTACACGGAAAAAGGACCATTACATGGAATAATAGGTTCCAAGCCTCCCCACATCCAAAAAGAAGAAGAACGCAAAAAAGTCCTAACCTACGACGAACTCTTCATAGACATCGGAGCCGAAAACGAAGAACAAGCCAAAAAAATGGGAGTAAAAATTGGAGACCCAATAGGCTTTGACATAAAATTCGCCAAAGTCGGAAAAGACATAGTTATCGGCAAAGCCTTTGACGACCGTGTCGGATGCGTCGTAATGATTGAAGCAATGAAAAGCCTAGAAAAAANTGAATGCACAGTATACGCCGTAGGAACAGTGCAAGAAGAAGTCGGCTTAAGAGGCGCAACAACAGCTGCCTTTGGAATATATCCAGACGTTGGCATAGCCCTCGACGTAACCGTTGCCGGAGACGTGCCCGGAGTAAGAGAAGTTGAAGCTCCAATAAAGCTCAGAAAGGGTCCATCAATTGAAATTGCGGATATGGGCTTAATTACGCATCCGAAAGTTTTACGATTATTAATAGACGTGGCTGAAGAAAACAAAATTCCATATCAACTTGAAACTGGCTTGCCAGGCTCAACTGATGCAGCCCGCATATCATTAACAAGGGAGGGCGTGCCAAGCGGCGTCATATCGGTGCCAACACGTTACA
>JGI24721J26819_10006640_pt1 | contig 11193 bp, 14 predicted proteins | sample YelNatPaOPGAMG01_FD_26819 | JGI IMG/M metagenome (IMG submission 26819)
TATCGAAGTGTATAACGATAGCTTATATTGGGATATAGCAATCTCTTATATTGTGGGATAGCAATCTCCTAGATTACAGGATAGTAGTCTATATGACGATAACTTATATAACGATTATATAATAATTTATATAACATTAGCTACAACTCTGGAAGAGTTGTAGCTTAAAGGAGGGCTTTCTCCCCGCGGATATATATCACTCTTCTAAANAAATATATGGATAGTATATTAAATACAGTGATGGTAGACTTGGGGTTCTATCGAGTCTGTGTTAGACCTATATGGGAAATTTGTAACTTCTTTTGTCGTCGCTATGTAAATACATAGCCCACGTGATCTCAGAACTCGCTAGACCGTCTGCGGAGTTTTGCGGTATCGTTTTTTATGTGGTGAATCACTGGATCTTCTTGTTCCTCTGTTGCTTCTCGACTCATCTTTGAGAGAATATTACCCTTGTAATCTCAGAATATCAGGACAACTACGTTGATGCTTAGGTAAAAAAATTCATTTTTTGTCGTCGCTATGTAAATATATAGCCCACGTGATCTCAGAACTCGCTAGACCGTCTGCGGAGTTTTGCGGTATCGTTTTTTATGTGGTGAGTCACTGGTGTTTTGGTATACGGTTTGAGTTGTCTTGAGGTTGACTTGTTTTAAGTGTCTGGAGTGCAACTCGAGTTACTCGAGAATCTCTTTCTGAAGTGGTGTCGTTTTTAAATGTTGAGTTTTAAGTCTTGGGTGAAAAATTCATTTTTTGTCGTCGCTATGTAAATATATAGCCCACGTGATCTCAGAACTCGCTAGACCGTCTGCGGAGTTTTGCGGTATCGTTTTTTATGTGGTGAGTCACTTGCTGGAGATGATACACATCACGGCTTGAGCAGTTCCTCGTTCTCAAAGACGTTTCCGATAACCAGACCCATCCAGTACCACTGTTTGGTTTTCTCGGTGTTTTTCGAGATCTCCTCTGCTACAAAACCTGCTTGATCAATACTTGATTCATAGACGATCACACACCTCTGACCTCTCATATCTTTGATTATGTCACCTTCGAAGATTTCTCTTCTTTTCAAGTCTGTGATTCTCGTGGACCTCTGAAAGACTAGACGTTTCTTAAGCGACTCAGTAGGTTCTGTAAACACTGGGTTATTTTGGAATAAAGTAACTAGGTCCCAGATTGTAGCATTTCTTACAAGCCATCTCTTTTCATGTTTGTCCCATATTCTATATTTGTCCATTTAAGTCCTCCTTACCGTTTAAGTTTTCCTTAAATGAAAAAAACGAGTGGTGGTGACATCTTGGTCAATCCACCACTCTGGAGAAGTCGTTAAGACCATCAAAGGAGGTACAACGGAAAAAAGTGTGACAGGTACCATAAGTCGTGGGGGAACCTATGGCAGCTCATTTTTATTCGAGATATGAAAATCGAGTGGTAGTGACATCTTGGTCAATCTACCACTCAGAAGAAGATGTTAGTAGTCATGAAAGGAGGTGCAACGAGTGGAGGCACGCCCGAGTGTTTTACGTCTCCTTACTCTTTGTTTGTTCTTTTTTGGTTTCTTGTACTTGTAACTTTTCACATAGACTGAGTATTTCTCTTACTTCTTCATTTNTGATGTATATTTCGTGATCCACGTCTACTTTTACATGAGATTCCTCAGGAAAACATCTCTTTAAAACAAAACTTAGCATGAAGCTATATACAGGATCGACGTCTTTAAGAGATCGTGAACTATGTTTAAGAGTGTAAGTCGTGGTTGATGTTTCATAAGTATACGCAAGACCAGGAATGACTTCACAGAGTTTCTTAACAAACTCTTCTACAAAGCTTTCGAACATCTTAACCTCCTTTCTTAAAGTTATTTCATAAGTTATACTGTGAGACTAATCTTTTACATTCATAACAGTACTTCCACTTAGGTTTTTCTAAAGAGTTTTTATAATCTTTGTATCCATCATTATGTTTCTTTCTACACTTAGGACAGATAAATATTTTTTTGTTCTCGAGTGACTTTTTTCTTGGTCTGGAAACTCTATTTTGAAGACGTCTTTCAAATGACTCTTTTCTACATTTTTCTGAACAGTATTTTCTACGAGTTCCTGATATTGTTTCATAAGAAAATGTTACTCCACAGTTTTTACAAGAGCAAACTACTTGTCTTGGTTTTAACTTCCTTTCCATCTTTTTCCTCCTCCGGGAACATATTAATACCCTTTTTGGTGTAAATCTTCTTCATAAGAGACAAACAATCTCGGGAAAACTTTTCTTCCAAACTGGAAGGATAAATCCACCCAGAAACTTCGATCTGAACCATAGACACACACACTCCAAGAGCATCACGTATTTTAAGGATATTAATATCATTTGTAGTCCATCCTTGATACGCTTGCTCATGTGCCACAGACCACTTCTCTTTATCTCTCAACATTAGTATCTCTGGATCTTCTGTGGTCCATTTATGTTTTGCTTGTTCATGAGCAACAGTCCATCCCCTAAGAGTAGAAAGACTGAGGATTTCCTTGTCGTTTGTTATCCATCCTCTACTTGCCTGTTCATGGGCAACAGTCCACCCGCTTATATCGCTGATTTTTAAAACTTCCTTTTGAGTTTCTGGAAAAAAGTGTCCTTTGCTAGCTATTTCATGAGCTACTGACCATCCATCTATATCAGCTAGTTTTAAGATCTTTTTTGATTTTGTAGTCCATCCCTTACTTGCCTGTAGATGTGCAACCGTCGTTCCACATAGATCAGCAAGTTTTAAAATATCTGATTCTGTAACTACATATCCAGAGAGAGCTTGATAATGGGCAACAGTTCTCCCATTTCTATCAGCGGTAAGTAAAATCTTTCTTGAAGTTGTAATCATTCCTTGGATGGCTAACTCATGTGCAAGAGTTTTCTTCAGAGTCTCATCAACAATTTCTAGAAGTTTCTTTTTAGGATACTTCTTTTCCATAATTTGAATTTGAGACCGATCTTCATCCATTTTATACCTCCTTACTATCTAAAGGCGTTTCTAAAAAACTCTAGAGATAAATCGTTTATTGATTTCAACACTCTTGATGCTTCTTCTACAGAACGTTTTCGAAGCTTTTGAAGTAACTTCTTCTCGAGTTCATCATCAGGAGTCCATCCAGAGTGTTTTGCTTGTATTTCAGCTACTGTATTGTTTCTCATATCTTTGATAGTAAGAACTCTTAAATCTCTTGTAATCCATCCACGCTTAGCTTGTTCATGAGCAACAGTCCATCCATTTTTGTCAGCTAGTTTAAGAATCTTGAAATTTTCTGTAGTCCATCCACGTCTAGCTTGTTCATGGGCAACAGTCCACCCATTTTTATCGTGAAGTTTGAGTATTTCTAGATTCTCTGTAGTCCATCCATTCATTGCCTGGAAAAAAGCGACGGACTGACCAAGCTTGTTAGTTAACTTGAGGATTTCTATGTCTTCAGTTGTCCATCCTCGTCTAGCTTGAATATGGGCAACAGTCCATTTTCTAGAGTTACAAAGTTTGAGAATTTCCTTGTTATTTGTTGTCCATCCTTGTTCTGCTTGAATATGAGCAACTGTTTGTTTTTCTTTGTTAGCAAGTTTAAGAATCTCTGGATCTTCCGTAACCCAGCCATTCTGCGCTTGAATATGAGCTACATATTCTCCAAAAATATCTACTGTTGTAAGTATTTCTTTATCTTCTGTTGTCCATCCTTGTCTGGCTTGTTCATGAGCTATTGTTCGTCCCCAGTATAAAGAGAGTTGGAGGATTGTTTTGTTTTCTGTGGTCCACCCACGTTGAACTTGGGCATACGCAACTAGACGTTGTTTCTCAATAGGTAATTCTAGAATTTCTTCGTCGCTTAGATTATAGTTTCTTATATTCATTTTTGTTACTCTTTTTTTTTAGGATATTTTGGAAGAATTGTCTTGAAGCTTTATTAGTTGATAATACTAATTTATTATGTCTTTCTTCGTTAAATTTACAAGGTTCTTGTTGTAGTTTTTCTTGAATATCTTCATTCAACATCCATCCTGAGCGTTTTGCCTGAATGATTACTTCCTTAAAAATATATGTTTCCATTTTCTCACCTCCCGTTTATAAGATTCTCTTGAAATACTTTTCCTCAGCTTATCAATGTTGTAAAGTATTTCTTGTACTTTCTCTTCCAGGAAATTCTTTCGAAGTTCTTGTATGAACTTTTCCTTGACTTCTCCTTCCGGTTCCCATCCTGAGTGTTCTGCTTGAATCTCGGCTACCGTTAAGTTATCGCGAGTGGTCAAGACTAGAATCTCTGGATCTTCGGTAGTCCATCCATTTCGTGCTTGAATATGAGCTACACTCGTTCCGTGCCAGTCTTTTAATTTGAGGGTTTCCTTGTCTTCCGTTGTCCATCTTTGTTTTGCTTGTTCATGGGCTACACTTGTTCCATAATCGTCTTTCAACTTGAGTATTTCCTTGTCCTCAGTAATCCATCCTCGCTTCGCTTGCTCATGAGCTACAGTCCGCCCAAAGTCATCATAAAGCTTGAGAATTTCTGAATCCTCTGTTGTCCATCCTTGCTTCGCTTGTTCATGAGCCACAGTCCACCCATTCTCGTCGTGAAGCTTGAGAATTTCTGGATCTTCAAAGAACTCACCTTCATTCACTTGAGCGACTACTATTTCAAAAGTGTATACTTTCATTTTCTCTACCTCCCAAATAAGATTCTCTTGAAATACTTTTTCCTCAACTTATCAATGTTACAGAGTATTTCTTGTACTATTTCCTTAGGAAAGTTCTCCTGAAGTTCTTGTACGAACTTTTCCTTGACTTCTCCTTCCGGTTCCCATCCTGAATGTTCTGCTTGAACTTCTGCTACTGTTAAGTTGTTAAAAGCGGCCAAGACTAGAATCTCTGGATCCTCTGTGGTCCATCCTCGAAGCGCTTGTACATGAGCGATAAACCGACCAAAGATATTACATAACTTGAGTATCTCCTTGTCATCTGTCGTCCAACCTCGATCTGCTTGTTCGTGAGCAACAGTCCACCCGGTCTTGTCGCGAAGTTTGAGTATCTCCTTGTCTTCAGTAGTCCATCCTTGGCGTGCTTGTTCATGAGCCACAGTCCACCCGTTCTTGTCGCAAAGCTTGAGGATTTCTGGATCTTCTGTTGTCCATCCTTGTTTTGCTTGTTCATGAGCGACAGTCCATTCAAGATTACCACAAAGCTTGAGGATTTCTAGGTCTTCTGTAGTCCATCCATGAGATGCTTGAATATGAGCGACTGTTCGTCCAGAGTCGTTGCAAAGCCTGAGTATTTCCTTGTCTTCAGTAGTCCATCTGTGTTCTGCTTGAACGTGAGCTACACTTGTACCGTACTTATCACAAAGCTTGAGTATCTCCTTGTTATTTGTTGTCCATCCACGTTCTGCCTGTTGATGGGCAACAGTCCATCTATCTTTGTCATATAAATTGAGTATCTCTTTATCTTCTGTTCTCCATCCTTGTCTTACTTGTTCATGAGCAATAGTCCGTCCATCTTCGTTATATAATTTAAGTATTTCTTTGTCCTGGAAAAATTTGCCACTAAGTACTTGAATAAACGCTTGTTCAAAAGTATACGACTCCACTTTCTCACCTCCTATTCTAACAAAATTTTCTTGAAATACTTTTTTGCTAGATCATCAATATCGTAAAGTATTTCTTGTACTTTCTCCACTGGGAAATTCTTTTGGAGTTCTTGTACGAACTTTTCTCTGGTTTCCCCTTCAGGAGTCCAACCTGAATAACATGCTTGAACTTTTGCTACTAGGAAGTTACTTATGGTAGTTAAAACTAGAATCTCAGGGTCTTCTGTTACCCATCCTCGGTACGCTTGTTCGTGTGCTACACTTGTACCGTACTTATTACGAAGCTTGAGTATCTCCTTATCTTCAGTAGTCCAGCCATATCTCGCTTGTATATGAGCTACACTTGTACCGCTTTTGTTGCAAAGCTTGAGAATTTCCTTGTCTTCAGTGGTCCAGCCATGTCTCGCTTGTTCATAGGCTACACTCACTCCGTACTTATCACAAAGCTTGAGTATTTCCTTGTCTTCGGTGGTCCATCCTCGCTTCGCTTGTTCATGGGCAACAGTCCACCCGTTCTTGTCGTGAAGCTTGAGGATTTTTTTATCTTCAAAGAACTTACCTTTAGTTACTTGGGCAACCGCTTGCTTAAAAGTAAATACTTTCATTTTCTTTACCTCATTTAGGTTGTGGTTTCTATATTACTCTCCTTTCAGAGTCTGTTGGAAAAACTTTTTCGAAGCAGCTGTTATTAAACTGTTGAACCTCCTTACCGCAGATTTACAGAGCTCTTGCCGTATCTTTTCTTGAGTGTCTTCACTTGGTAACCAACCTGAACGCCTTGCTTGAATTTCTGCGACGGTAGTCCCTGATTTATCTGTGAGTAAAAGGATTTCTGGATCTTCTGTTGTCCATCCTTGCTCTGCCTGTAAATGTGCTACACTTGTACCATGTTTATCTTTCAACTTAAGTATTTTCTTGTTTTCTATCGTCCATCCGTGAGAAGCTTGTTCATGAGCAACAGTCCGATCATACTGGTTTCTTAACTTGAGTATCTCCTTGTCTTCAGTAGTCCATCCTTGTTTAGCTTGTTCATGAGCTACAGTCCATCCAGGGTTGTTACATAGTTTAAGTATCTCCTTGTCTTCAGTAGTCCATCCTTGTTTAGCTTGTTCATGAGCTACAGTCCATCCAGAGTCATCATGAAGCTTGAGTATTTCCTTGTCTTCAGTTGTCCACCCATGTTTAGCTTGTTCATGGGCAACAAACCATCCATCGTCATTACAAAGTTCGAGTATTTCCTTGTCTTCAGTAGTCCATCCTTGTTTAGCTTGTTCATGAGCTACAGTCCATACAGAATCATCACAAAGTTCGAGTATTTCTTTGTCTTCAGTAGTCCATCCTTGTTTAGCTTGTTCATGAGCTACAGTCCATCCAGTGACATCACAAAGTTCGAGTATTTCTTTGTCTTCAGTGGTCCATCCTTGTTTAGCTTGTTCATGAGCTACAGTCCGCCCAAAGTCATCATGAAGCTTGAGTATTTCCTTGTCTTCAGTTGTCCACCCATGTTTAGCTTGAACGTGAGCTACACTTATACCGCTTTTGTTGCAAAGCTTGAGTATCTCCTTGTTATTTGTTGTCCATCCACGTTCTGCCTGTTGATGGGCAACAGTCCATCCAGACTTTTTATGAAGTGTAAGAATTTCCTTATCTTCGGTTGTCCACCCTCGTTCTGTCTGAACGTGAGCTACACTTGTACCGTACTTATCACAAAGCTTGAGTATCTCCTTGTCTTCGAAGAGCTTACCCTTATTTACTTGAGCAATTACTTGTTTATACATTAGAGTGTCGTTTCGATTCATCTCCTACCTCCCAAACAAGATTTTCTCGAAATATTTTTTTGCTAGATCATCAATATTATGAAGTATTTCTTGTACTTTCTCCTCTGGAAAATTCTTCTGAAGTTCTCGCACGAACTTTTCCTCGACTTCCTCCGCTGGTTTCCAACCTGAATACTCTGCTTGAACTTCTGCTACTAGGAAGTTTCCTGTGGCGGCTAAAACTAGGATCTCTGGATCTTCAGTTATCCAACCACGTTTAGCTTGTTCATGAGCTACACTTACACCGTACTTATTGCAAAGCTTGAGGATTTCTGGGTCTTCTGTAGTCCATCCTTGTTCCGCTTGTAAATGTGCTACGCTTGTACCGCTCTTGTTACAAAGTTTGAGAATTTCCTTGTCTTCCGTTGTCCATCCTAGCTCCGCTTGTTCGTGGGCAACAGACCGCCCATGGTTGTCTCTTAACTTGAGTATTTCCTTGTCTTCTGTAGTCCATCCATATCTAGCTTGAATGTAGGCCACAGCCCGTTCCCATTTGTCGTTTAACTTGAGTATTTCCTTGTCTTCAGTTGTCCACCCATGTTCTGTTTGAATATGAGCAACAGTCCATCTGGACCAGTCGGACAACTTAAGAATCTCTGGGTCTTCTGTTGTCCGCCCTCGTTTAGCTTGTTCATGGGCTACACTTATACCACGGTTATCCTTTAACTTGAGTATCTCCTTGTTTTCAGTTGTCCAACCATACTTAGCTTGTTTATGGGCAACAGTCCACCCGTTTTCGTCGTGAAGTTTAAGTATCTCCTTGTCTTCGAAAAACTTACCTTTATCCACTTGGGCAATCGCTTGTTCAAAAGTATATGTTTCCATTTTCTCACCTCCTTTTATCTTAGAACATTCTTAAAGAACCGTCTTAAAGCTTCGTTGATTGACGACATTAACTTGTTAAGCTCCTCTTCACTAAGTCTATAAGGTTCTTGTCGCAGTTTTTCTTGAATGTCTTCGCTTAGTGTCCAGCCTGAATAGCTTGCTTGAACTTCGGCTACCATTAAGTTATCACGAGTGGCTAAGACTAGAATCTCTGGATCTTCAGTTGTCCACCCTTGTCTAGCTTGTTCATGGGCAACAGTCCACCCATAGATATTACGCAACATGAGTATCTCTTTGTCTTCAGTTGTCCATCCTCGTTCTGCTTGAATATGAGCGACACTTACACCTTGATCGTCATCTAACTTGAGTATCTCTTTGTCTTCAGTCGTCCATCCTCGTTTCGCTTGTTCGTGAGCAACAAACCAGTTATTCTTATCACAAAGCTTGAGTATCTCCTTGTCTTCTGTAGTCCAACCATGTTCTGCTTGAAAATGTGCTACACTTGTGCCGTACATATCTTTCAATTTGAGTATTTCTTTATCATTTGTCATCCATCCATGTTTTGCTTGTATTTCAGCTACAGTGATTTCTAGTCTATCTACGAGAAAAAGAATCTCTGGGTCTTCAGTTGTCCACCCTTGTCTAGCTTGCTCATGGGCAACAGTCCACCCATAAATATTACGTAACATGAGTATCTCCTTGTCTTCGGTTGTCCATCCTCGTTCTGCTTGAATATGAGCGACACTTACTCCGTACTGATCTCTCAACTTGAGTATCTCTTTGTCTTCAGTAGTCCACCCTCGTCTAGCTTGCTCATGGGCCACAGTCCACCCATTCTTGTCGCAAAGTCTAAGTATCTCCTTGTCTTCAGTTGTCCAACCATGCTCCGCTTGTTCATGGGCTACAGTCCACCCATTCTTATTGTGAAGTTTGAGTATCTCCTTATCTTCGAAGAACTTGCCTTCATTCACTTGAGTGATTGCTTGTTCGAAAGTATACGCTTCCATTTTCCCGCCTCCTTCTATCTTAGAGTATTCTTGAAGAACCGTCTTGAAGCTTCGTTGATTGACGACATTAACTTGTTAAACTCCTCTTCACTGAGTCTGTAAGGTTCTTGCCGTAGTTTTTCTTGGATGTCTTCGCTTAGTGTCCAGCCTGAATATTCTACCTGAATTTCTGCAACAGTGACTCCCAGTCTTTCTGCGAAAAGAAGAATCTCTGGATCTTCAGTTATCCAACCACGTTTAGCTTGTTCATGGGCGACTGTCCACCCACAGACATCATGCAACTTGAGTATCTCCTTATCTTTAGTTGTCCATCCTTGTTCTGCCTGAATATGAGCGACACTTGTACCACAATTGTCTTCTAACTTGAGGATTTCCTTATCTTCAGTAGTCCATCCTTGTCTTGCCTGTTCATGAGCAACAGACCACTTATTCTTATCATAAAGCTTGAGTATCTCCTTATCTTCGGTGGTCCAGCCATGTTTTGCTTGTAGATGCGCTACACTTGTATCATACTTATCTTTCGATTTGAGTATTTCTTTGTCATTTGTTATCCATCCATGTTTTGCTTGGATATAAGCTACAGTATATCCATAGTCGCTATAAAGTCTAAGAATTTCCTTGTCTTCAGTTGTCCACCCTCGTCTTGCTTGTTCATGGGCGACAGTCCAGTTGGACCAGTCGAACAACTTGAGAATCTCTCTATTTTCAGTTGTCCACCCATGTTCTGCTTGAATATGAGCAACAGACCATCTGAAAGTGTCACGTAACATGAGTATCTCCTTGTTATTTGTTGTCCATCCTCGTTTCGCTTGTTCATGGGCTACACTTCGCCATGATTTATCGTGAAGCTTGAGGATCTCCTTATCTTCAGTTGTCCACCCTCGTTTAGCTTGTTCATGGGCAACAGTCCACCCATTCTCATCGTGAAGTTTAAGTATCTCCTTGTCTTCGAAAAACTTACCTTCATTCACTTGAGTGATTGCTTGTTCAAAAGTATACGCTTCCATTTCCTCACCTCCCGTCTATAAGATTTTTTGAGATATTTTTGGAAAAATTTTCTTGTAACTTCAACACGAAAAAACTTATTAAACAATTATAATGGTTCTTTCTTTGATATTTCTTGTTTGTTTATCTTGATTTATCTCGTTACACTAATAAGATTCTCTCGAAATACTTTTTCCTCAACTCGTTGATATCCTGAAGTATTTCTTGTATCTTCTTCTTTGAAAAGTTTTTCTGGAGTTCTTGCACAAACTTTTCCTTGACTTCCCCTTCTGGTTCCCATCCTGAGTATTTAGCTTGAACCTCGGCTACTGTTATGTCATCGTGAGTGGCCAAGACTAGAATTTCTGGATCTTCTGTTATCCATCCTTGAGATGCTTGAACATAAGCTACACTTGTACCACGATCGTCTTTCAACTTGAGTATTTCCTTGTTTTCAGTTATCCATCCTCGTCTAGCTTGAATATGGGCAACAGTCCACTCGTGGTTGTCTTTTAACTTGAGGATTTCCTCGTCGTTCGTTGTCCATCTTCTGCTTGCTTGTTCATGGGCGACTGTCCACCCACTGTCATTTTGAAGCTTGAGTATTTCCTTGTCTTCGGTTGTCCATCCTCGAGATGCTTGAACGTGGGCGACAGTCTGTCCAACATCATCGCAAAACTTGAGAATTTCTGGATCCTCTGTTGTCCAACCTTGAGAAGCTTGTTCATGGGCGACAGTCCACCCAGTATCATCATACAACATGAGGATTTCCTTGTCTTCTGTTGTCCATCCTCGAAATGCTTGTTCATGGGCAACACTCCACCCGTTCCCGTTGCAAAGCTTGAGTATCTCTTTATCTTCAAAGAACTTACCCTCATTTACTTGAGTAATTGCTTGCTTAAAAGTACACATCTCCATCTCCTACCTCCCGAATAAGATTTTCTTGAAATACTCTTT
>JGI24721J26819_10006641_pt1 | contig 11192 bp, 9 predicted proteins | sample YelNatPaOPGAMG01_FD_26819 | JGI IMG/M metagenome (IMG submission 26819)
GCTACGCCGAGTCTCGCAGGGTATTTGACTCTGCGTAGCACGTGACCTTCGATAACCCCTTCCTCAAAACCCTCCTCAAACTCTATAAGGTTGGTTCCAGGGTACCATACAAACCTAGGGTATTCTATTGCTTCCTGCGGGTTCATCCTGTACTTGAAGATGTTTTGAAATATCTCCGCATGTAGTTGCGGCCTGAAGTGGCCTCCCGACAACCCTATAGCCATCTCCCTATCCTTAGTTACCACTATCATAGCGGAAAGAGTGTGTAGGGGTTTCTTCAAAGGCGCTAGCGAGTTCGGATGGTTCNGGAGTAGGTTAAAGGAGGAAGCTCTGGAGTTTAAGGTTATGCCGTACGTAGGTTCCGTTATCTTGGAACCGAAAGGATAGAAGAGGGACTGAATCCCCGAGACTATGGTGCCCTCACCGTCTACGACGGCGAAGTACGTTGTGTCCCCGCCACCGCCGTGACCTACTGACTGCCCTGGATCACTACCGCGTAGTAGGTCCGTGCTCAATAGCTCGTCTACCCCGATACTCATGTAACGCGGGTCCCCAACGTAGGAATCCCTAATCTTATACACAGTCTTAAACAAATTAACGTATGTCCTCAGCCTATCTATAGAGTTCGGCTTAGTCTCTCGTTCCCCCTCAAGAAGCTTCAGTAGTTGCAGGGTCGTTATACCCTGGGTGTTGGGAGGCATCTCATACACTGTGACGTCGCCTAAGCATAGCTTAATCGGGTCCCCGATCTCCGCTCTGTAATTCCTCATATCCTCGTAACTCAACACCCCGCCGACAGACCTAACATACTCTGAAATCTTGATAGCTATGTCCCCCTCGTAGAACTGCCTGGGGTCATCCCTGATAATCTCTAACGCTTTAATCATCCCGTCAAACCTGACGAGCTGTCCCGGCGTGTAGTAGTTAACGTTGCTGTAGTACGTTTTCCTAGAGCCCTCATCCTTAACTAGCATGTCCCTGAGGTTGTTGAGGGCTGTAGCGAAACTAGGTGAGATCGGGAACCCGCTCCTCAACGCACCTACTACCAGGTCAACGATCTTCCCCCACTCAAGAGATCCTAACCTCTCCCACATTACTCTGAGACCGTCAATCATTCCCGGCACCACGATCGAGAGAGGCCCCTCCAGCGGGACCTCCTTAAGTCCTGCAGACTTAATAAACTCTATAGTCATCGCTGAAGGTGCGTAGCCCGAGCCATTAACGAACGTGATCCTCCCATTAGGATCCTTAATCAAGGCGAAGAAATCCCCTCCTAAACCGCCTAAGTGCGGTATACTAACCGAGAGCGCTAGTGACGTAGCTACTGAAGCGTCTACCGCGTTACCCCCCATCTCAAGAATCTTAACCCCCNCAACGGAAGCCAGGGAAGTCTCGCTAGCTACAACACCCTTAGAAGAATAGAAAGGGATTCTAAGCATCATATCCCACCACATTAAAAACCACACGAAATAATAAATATGGAACCCCCGCACCTTTAGGGGGCGGTGCCGACTATAGCCCGTCTTCAGTACTACGGCGGCATTGAGCTTAACGGCCTACCCGCGCCTCACGCGGCTCTCATCGGCGCTGCTTGGCCTTGCTCCCGAGGGGACAGCCGTTTCAACGCATCCGCTCCCATACTCGGCGGGTTACTGACGCTTCGTTACCGAAGCGTCCTCACCGCGTCATCGACATCCGGGAGCGGCCGTGTCGTTTCTGTGCTGTTGCCGCGGGTCTCCCCGCACCCCTTACGGGGTCCTCGCGCCGCGAGGAGGACGGTGCTTCCTCAGGGGATTACCCCCGTAGCCGCCAGTCGGCTCCGCCCCGAAATCATATCGGTTGCGAAACTTTTAAAAACTTCCCTTCACATCCACTGAAACAATCTTGAAATAACCAAATCTGCGAGGTTCTGTAGGGTCTTCCGGCTCAACGAATCTCACTAACTTAGTCTCCAGCCCTACTTCCTTAAAGACGTAGACGAGATCCTCAACCCAGTCGTATATACCGCACCACATACAGAAACTGCCTGAGAAGCTGACAACGATTGTGTCCCCCTCAACACCGACTAGTTCTGCGACTGCTTCAGGAGCTCTTCGCTCGTTATAGAGCTTAATGCCTTCCCTAACCAACTGAAGTAACTCGCTACTCATTGAGACTCCCTGAATAAATTATTTTAAACCAAAAATTAGTGATTAAAAACGGGGCTTACTTTTTCTTCATNAAAGCTAGNGCTAAAGAGATTAANGCCAGGACTAGAGCCACACCGCCTAAAGCTAGTGAGGTCGTGATGTTCGTTGCGGCGCCTTCAAGACTGGAGACACGCGAATCTAACTTGCTGGCAGTNTCCTCAAGCGTTGTAACGCGGTTGCCTACGTTACTTAACGTTCCTTGAATACTTGTAANAGTGTTTTGTATTGAAGACACGGTATTACTTAAACCGCTAACAGTTAAACTTAAGCTGTTAACACTTGACGATAGTTGCTCTAGGTTAGATCTTAGGTACTGAATAGCTTCTGTGACATTCATTAAGATTTCCTTACCTTCGAGTAATTCCTTGTAAGCCAGTAACTCACCGTAATATTTTGTGGCCCACAGTACTAGGTTCCTGAATAGCCTCATACCCTGCATGACGACGCCGTAGTATACGTAGGTTAGTCCGGACTGGTAGCCTCCGTAAGGTGACTCACCGCTAACGATTATCCTGTTCCCGTTAGGCAGGATCTCCACAGCTAGCAGGGGGAACACTCCAGTATCTCCTGGCGAGTAGAGTTGGTGGATCATGCCCGGAGCTCCCGGCGCGGAGGGCTGGTACTCGTTTATCTTACCTCCCTCANTCGTTCTAGCGACTATGTAAACGTTAGGTATCTTAACTTTTATCGGGTTAACCCATGTCCCGTTATCTAATACCGCGGCGAGAGGGCCTGGGCCGTGGAATAGAGCTACCTCAACACCGTAGCCTAGNTCAGCGACTTCAGGGTCTGGGTCAACGATCCCCACGACTCTGTAGGTTGCTTTAGCGTTTGAGATCGTGTCATCTACTGCGACGTAATCTATCCTTAGGTGGGAACCTACAGCCTCCGCAACCATGTTGACTACTTGCTGAGCTATCTCGTTACCTTGCGCCGGGTAATCACTATCCCCAGCTACCCATATAGCTTTGGGCGTGCTGTTAAACCATGATACTAAAGCGCTGATTTCCTCTGGCGTAACTAACNTCAGCGCCTGACCTATTATAACCATGTCAACATCCTTCAGAGTGGTTGAGGTAAACCCGCCGTACCTAATCTCAGCATTATTCTTAACGTAGTCTGGGAGGGTCGCTAAGTCTGCCTCACTAGATAGCAAAACCACCCAGTTAGCTTCAGGAACCATCTTCATCATCTCAACCACCCCGCCGACCGTCTGCCCGTGAGATAAGTCTATCAATATACCTATCCCGACCTTAGCGGCCTTAAGCGGTTGAGGAGTCATCAAACCCGCAACCGACATAAAGAGCAAGACTACTAAAGCTACGGTAGCTAATCTACGCATGTAGACACCTCAATAACATCTACTACGGCAAGGTTAATAAATTAAAAACATGAAGTAATCCGTAGCGTTGCATCAGCGGATTGAAGAATAGTTTATTTTGTTAGAAGGAGCTAGTTTTAATTGGGGGTAAGTATGAAGTATTGTAAGGCTCTCTCCAAATTAGGTGTCGCGGTCATTGCCTTCATAGTCTTGGTAGCGGTCGCCGCTTTACTGCTTACGTTACCTAGTCTGCAAGGACCCGCAACTACGACGCCCACTACTACCCCTACGACCACGAGCCCGACAACCACTCCTACAACAACCCCTACGACCACGCCTACCACGACGTCAACCACGACCACAACAACCCCGACGACAACACCTACCACGACAACACCTGCTACGGAGGGTATTGTGTTGTATGTGGTCACTAGGCATTCAGGAGATATCCAGGAGGTAGCGAGGACGGAGTTTCTGAATTCCGAGATTGCGAGGAGATATAACATTAAGGACGTTGTTTTCGTGTATTTAGAGGCTGGTTGGTGGGTGCCGATTATCCAGCAGAAAAACTACGATGTTGGGTGGGGCGGCGGCCCCACACTATTTGATACGCTTTATCAAGCAGGGCTCTTAGCGCCCCTAACTTCTCAGGAAGTCTTAGACGCGGTGAGTCAGATACCGGACTACATAGCTGGTGCTCCGATGAAGAGGTTCGGCCCGGATAACAAGATATATTGGGTTGCGGCCGCGATGTCTTCCTTCGGGTTCACCGTGAACCTAGCTACTCTAGAGTCTTACGGGTTGCCTCAACCGGCTAGGTGGAGGGATCTAGGTAGTGTAGACTACGCTCGAAAGCTCATCTCCTAGGTAAGCCGGCGGTAGGTATAGCGGACCCAACTCAATCAACCAGTAACACGAGGATGTATGAGATAATCCTGCAGGCTTACGGGTGGGATGAGGGCTGGAAAGTGCTGACCACTATGGCTGCTAACGCCAAGGTTTACCAAGGATCAGGGGATGTGAGGGACGGCGTCATAGCCGGTGATATAGATGTCGGCATCACCATAGATTTCTACGGGTACATAGCTCAGTCGCAAAACCCTGACTGCAAGTACGTGATCCCGGCGGGCGAGACTATAGTCAACGGCGACCCTATAGCACTTTTAAAGACTTCGCGCAACCCTGAAGCCGCGCAAGCGTTCATAGCCTGGGTCCTAACCGAGGGTCAGTGGAAGGTCTGGTTCAAGCCCGACATAAACAGACTCCCAGTAAATCCGAGAGCTTTCGAAACCCCTGAAGGGAGGGAGAGGCAAGACCTTTACCAAGCCTTCTTAGAGATAAACAGAACTGAGGGCATACCCTTCGACGACAACCTAGCGCTATCCTACGAGAAAGCAGTCATATACTACTTCAAGGCGGTGCTGGTAGATCTTAATAGTAATTTAAAGCAGGTCTGGACCACGCTAGTCAGCAAGTATTTGAACGGGCAGTTAACTCAAGAACAGTTCGAGTATTACGTGGGACTACTAAGCAAGCCGCTAACATACGTTGACCCTAAGACAGGACAGACCGTTACGTTCACTCAAGAAGACGCTATAAGAGTGACTAGCATAATAGGGAGTGAGCCTCAGTTAATAGATCTCTACACGCTTGCGTGGAGGCAGGCAGCAACCCAGAGATACAACCAAATACTCAGCGAGCTCGGAGGGTGAGTCGAGAACTACGTGCATAGGACAACCCTTAAGCAAGTTAAAGACGTTTTTATTAGGCTAAACTAAAAACCTAGCCGTTCACGGGCGAGGATGGCGGGAAAGACTTTTTAACCCACCACTACTGAGCTAGGTCTTGGGATGTTCCCTTTACGGTAGGAAGTTCGTGTATGCGTCATAGCCCGCAGGGTAGTGAGCTCTGCGGGATGTGGGCGTCTTCGGCGGAGGGAGGGTAGAGTGAGCCGCTAGGCGACTAGCGGCGACCGCTCCCGTAGCACGGGGACGGCCTCAGAGGAAGCCGTTGAGAAGTAGGTGGTGGAGAACAAACAAATGAACCACCATCTACCGAGAAACGGTAGCTCACTAGCTGTGAATCATTTCCTCAAGTTTAGGTCTCAGATTATCGACTTTGTGCTTCACGTACCTCATGAAGGCTTTTAAGAGTATTCTGGCGGGTAGGTACCTAGCTTCTCTCATGTAGAACCTGTTCATTATGTCCTCAGCCCAGTAGAGGGAGTGGTAGAGGGTTTTGAGCATTACGTCTACGTGTTCCCTCCTGACGGCATTTCTCCTGAACCAATCCCTATCTTTTAGGGCGCCCATCGGGACGAAGAACATGGGTACTATGAGGCTCCTGTACTGACGTATCCTGTCCAGGAGTTCCGAGGTCTTCACTAGGTCGTCAGGGGTTTCCTCAGGTATTCCCAGGATTAAAGTCACGGCAGGGACCACCCTGTTCTCGTGAAGTNTTTTAAGCGCTTCCTCAACCACCTCAGGCCATTTCTCGGGCGGGTATGGCGCGGACTTAGCCGGCATGATTTTCTTAGCTAGGTTCGGGCTGCCTGTCTCAAGACCTATCTCAACACCTAGGTAGTCTTGCTTGTCATGCAGTACCTCATTCATTATCTTAGACACTAACCTGTAGTTATCCTCAGCGAACTTGACTGCGGCGAAGCTTGTGTGCGCCCAAGCTATGCTCTCAGGGGTTAATTCCTTAACTAGCTTATGCAGCTTGATTAAGGGTTCTTCCCTAGGCTTAATACCGTCAGCGCCGTAGAGCAGGACGTCCTCGCTGTGAAGTATCGTGTTCTTAACTCCGCTACGTACGTTAATCTCTACCTCAGCCCTTATCTTCTCTAAGGGCATGTACCTAAGAGGTCTCAGAGTCACTGAGCAGAATTTACAGCCTCTGGGGCAACCGCGCATTATCTCTACTAAGCCGTTCACGCTCGCNCCCTTAATCACAGGTATCTCGCTGACTTGCGGGACCTCGTGAGGCCCTACGAAAACGTATTGAGGTAACTCCTCATTATTTAAGGCTTTCTCAACCAACTCACCGATCACTAACTCGGCCTCGCCGTCGACGACCGTGTCAACGCCGAACTCACGCATTAGCTCCACCTCCCACAACCATTGCCACGCCGCCGGCCCGCCGACAATTATCTTCACGCCCCTCTCCTTAGCTTTACGTANCGGCTCACTCCTCATGAACTTTATGAAGGACTTCCTGTTCACCGGCTCCTTACCAGTTATGAACCACCACTCACTACTCGGGGGTCCGTAAGCGAAGTAGTCATGATGTCCTATCATGAGGATCTTCATGCTGTTTAAGTACTTGCTTATGTGGTCGGGGTCTATGATCGCCGCCCTATAACCCAGGTCCTGCAACCTCGCCTCAATCTTCCTCAACCCGTAAGGGGCTTCAACAGGCCTGCCCAACTCATCGACCCTCATCTTAGGAGCGGCGATCCACATCCACAGAAACTCAGGGATGCCTATGGCCGGGCCCGTGGTCATGAATCCCAGGAATTCCTTCCCCCTATGATTCGACATCATCGTCCTATCGCTAGTTATGACTATCTCGAAGCTCACGAACCCTCACCCGCCACGACCGGGTTAATACCGAATTGCTTGATTACCTCCAAGTACTCGCTCCCTAAACCACGTGTGGAATACACCCTGACACTACTGCCTGACTCAACAAGCTTCTGCAGCAACGCCTTCAGCGAGTCAGGGCCTTGGCCAGCGTATTTGACGACTATACTCACGTGTATGTTAGATAGGAGCAAGTCCCTCACCTGCTTGAGGTATAGGGGTGGGGGGAGAGGGCTCATGACGTGTAGCTCGATCTTCTTATACCTACCTCTCAAACCCTCCCTCACGAGCTCGTACACTAAGTAGCGATTCATGGAATCATCCTGACTACATAAAATAACCACCGCACTCAACACTTTATTAACGCCGGTCACGCCCCCAGATCTTGAAGGGGTAGCTGTGCTGGGGGGTTGCCCGTAACTCATTCATCGCGCCTCATTAAATAAATTAAATCATGATAAATAAGTATTTGCTTTCATCGACGAGTAGCTTAGGCAAGCTGACCACTAGTTAATATTTATAATCAGCTTAAGCATGGATTTAAACGGTGGTCTTCAAGTGAAGTATATTTATACGGAGAAAGCGCCTAAGCCCGTAGGGCCTTACTCGCAAGCGGTTTTAGTCGGTAACCTCCTGTTCGTCTCAGGTCAGTTACCCATAAACCCTTCAAGCGGTGAGTTAGTGAGGGGTGACTTCAAGGAAGCCGCTAAGCAAGCGTTGAATAACGTGATCGAGATAGTTCGTGCGTCGGGAGGTGATGTGAGGAATATAGCTAAGGTTACCGTATACTTAAGAGACATAACCAGGTTTAGCGAGTTCAACGAGGTCTACAGTGAGTTGATGGGTGGTCATAAACCTGCTAGAGCGGTGATAGCTGTTTCCTCAATACCTAGAGACGCTGACTTGATGGTTGAGGCCATAGCTTACCTAGAATAGCTCAGGTCGTCCCCGAACGCGGAGTAACGTAGCTGTTTTCACTTAATCTTGCTTGATAAGTGATTGCTTATCTCCCGGAGCATCGCTCTATACATGTCTACGGCTTTCCTTAACTCAGCAACCTCAACGTACTCGTTAGGTTTATGAGCTAAGGTTTCCTTCCCCGGACCTAAGCCGAGACCCGCTGCGTTGAACTCGCTCACAACAACTAAATCCGTTGAGAACCTCCAGTAATGTCTTGAAACACCGTCNTACATCTTTTTAAGAGTCCTCATAAGAGGCTTAATCAATCCCTCATCCTCGTTTATCCAGCCGGGGAATAACTCCTTAGTACGTAGGGGGTAATCCCTCCAAGACCTAACCTCCTCCTCTCTTAAAGAAGGTCTGCACCCGGCGTTCTTCAAGTTCTTGACTTGATTACACACGTCCTCATAAAANCTCAATATGTCCGCCTCACCCCTGCCCGGCAACACCCTGTGATCCGCCGTGACCAAGCACTTATCAGGTATTTGAGGCTGTATCTTGGGCTGGCAATCAATGAGCGTTGCCGTAGCCGACTCACTACCGAGTAGCTCGTGTGCGGGCAGGTTACCGGACGCCTCAGCAACCTTCAAGATAGCTAGGGCAGCGCCCTCAAGAGCGTTGATGCCCTCGCCAGGCATTGACGCGTGGGCCGAAACCCCTGAAATCTCGAGGTCTACGACAGCCCTACCCCTATGCCCTAGACCGAGCTCGAGTGANGTGGCTTCACCCGTCACCACCACNTCAGGCCGTACCCTCAGGGAATCCCTTAAAGCGTGTCTTAACGCAACNCCCTCGATTATCTCTTCGTGAACAGTGTACACTACGTANAGATCGCTCTCCAAAGTCTTCAAGTCCTCAAGCGCTTTTATCTGAGACGCGATCGAGCCCTTCATGTCAACAGCCCCCCTCCCGTACACCCTACCGTCGATTAAAGCGCCTGAGAAGGGGTCGACGACCCACTGCCTTAAATCACCTACGTCCACTGTGTCTAGGTGTCCCTCAACCACGATTATCCCTAGACCGCCGCCCCTCACGGGAGCGATCACGTTCCCCACACTATCTATGAAGACCTTATCAACCCCTGCGTGACCCAGAAACTCCTTAACAGCATTTGCTAGGCCCCCCTCACCACCCGGTAAGCTCTTTATCCTCACGAGTTCCTTGAGTAGCTCGACTACGTCCAACCTCATCCCCTCACAACCCTGACTACCCACTTAGTACCTGACGGGGTGTCTTGTAGTTCCACACCCAACCTCCTCAACTCATCCCTTATCTTATCTGACAACTCCCACATCTTCCTCTTCCTTAGCTCAGACCTGACGTCAACTAATAACCTGATTAAGTCGTTCGTTAATCCTTCCGCAGCACCCGGTCTTAACACGAAGCCTAGAACGCTGTTCATGTAGTTCAGCGCTTCAATAACTAGCCTATGCGTGTCCACGCTAATATCGCTCCTCTTATTGGTGTAGTCGTTGATAGCTGATATCAGGTCTAGGTAGCTAGCTATAGCTTCAGCTGTGTTGAGGTCGTTGTTCATGGCTTCCTCGAACCCCTCCCTAGCTCTCACAGCCTTCTTCCTTAGTTCTACCTCCACATCACTAACAGCGCTAACCTCCCTGACCTCAAGCTGTTCCAGTCTTGAGTGAGCTACCTCGACCTTAGAGAATGTCTTGTGCGCGTTCTCAAGCGCGTCCCAAGTGAAGTCTATCGGGGATCTGTAGTGTGTCTGCAGTAAGTAGAGTCTGAGGGTGTTAGCGCCGTACCTACCCACCGCCTCCCTTATCGTGACGTAATTACCTAGAGACTTACTCATCTTCTCACCGCCTACCGTGAGAAGACCTACGTGGACCCAGAAATTAACGAAGGGCTTCACGCCCGTGAAAGACTCGGCTTGAGCGATCTCAGCCTCATGGTGAGGGAATATCAACTCCACCGCGCCGCCATGTATGTCGTATTGAGGGCCGAAATGCCTTATAGTTATCGCGGTATCCTCGATATGCCATCCCGGCCTGCCGTAACCCCAGGGCGAGTCCCAGCCGAACTCGTGCTTGGGCCTAACCCTCCATAAAGCGAAGTCCCCTGGATTCCTCTTAGTCGGGTCTGGCTCAATCCTGTGAACGACCAATTCCTTAGGATCCCTACCGGATAGCTTCCCGTAATCGCTGAAAGTGGTTATGTCGAAGTAGACCCCTGTTGGCGTGACGTACGCGTGCCCCCTCTCCAAGAGCTTCCCTACCTGCTCGAATATCTCCCTCAAGTAGTCGGAAGCNCTGGCGTAGAGATTCGGCGATACCACGTTGAGAGACGCCATATCCTCGAGGAAATACCTCTCATACTTCCTGGCGAGATCCAGCGGGTGAACCCCTTCCTCAGCAGCCCTACCGACGATCTTGTCGTCAACGTCCGTTATGTTGACTATGTAGAATAGCGAGTACCCCAACCTCCTCAACCAACGCGCGACGACGTCGAAGAACACGAAGACCCTCGCGTGACCTATGTGGGAGTAGTCGTAGACTGTCGGCCCGCACACAAACATGAATACCCTGTTACCGTTAAGAGGCTTGAATACCTCTAAAGACCTGGTCCTGGTGTTGTAGATCTTAAGTCCCGCAAACGCGGCCACCCACTAACACGCACCTCGCACATATATCTAATCATAAAAACGATATTTAAGCTTCTTAAGGTGTTGTCGCTACATGTAGTGCCAGATACCGGCCCCCCTATAATTGTAGATTATTGTTTTGAGTGCGGTGACTTGCTCTATGCTGTAACCTATCCCCTCCCTCCCAATACCGGATTCCTTCCTGCCGCCGAACGGGTAGTAGCCTATGCCGTGTCTGGGAAACTCGTTAACGTATATGACCCCTACCTCCAAGTACCTCACGAGTTTCCTGATCTTGACTATGTCGTGGCCGAATATGGCTGCGTCCAGCCCGTACCTCCTCCCGTTAGCTATTCTTATAGCTTCGTCAACGTTCCTGAAACTAGTTATTAGCGCTACGGGCCCGAAAACCTCGTCTTTATAGAGCTTGGCTTTCTCGAGAGCTTTCTTATCGGTGAACTCCACCAGCGTTGGTTCTACGTAAGTAGGCCCTAGCCTCCTACCCCCGTATAAGATCCTCCCACCCAATCTCAGAG
>JGI24721J26819_10006646_pt1 | contig 11185 bp, 9 predicted proteins | sample YelNatPaOPGAMG01_FD_26819 | JGI IMG/M metagenome (IMG submission 26819)
GGAAAGCCTGCCATGGTGGGGGAGCGGGGCGTGGCCTACACCGATCTCAAACCCGAAGGCCAGGTTTTTGTTCACGGGGAATATTGGCAGGCTGAAAGCGAGACTCCCGTGGCAGCCGGCGACACCGTGGAAGTGGTGCAGGTAGTCGGTCTGAAACTTCAGGTGCGGCCGGTGGTAAAGGGGCAGGGTGCAGGAAGCGCTGAGTCGTGAGCTTGAGGCGATAAGCAGTANGCTTTATGTTTTTTTAAGCAGGAGAGCCTCTGGCAAAATTGGCCCTTCTGTCATCCTGAATGAATTGCAGGATACCAACTGCGGTCAGCATGACAATGTGTGGCAGGAAGTAATTGGGCAAGGACCTTTTTTTATAAGACTGGTTTTGTTGTCATCCAAACGATGGAGGTCTTTTTGTTGGGGTGATAATTTTACAGAAATTGAGCAGCTCTCAACTTCCAACCTTATAGCTGACAGGTTTGAGCTTACAGCTTAGCGCTTGTTCAGGAGGCCTTATGTGGTTTATCGGCAGTGCATTCTTCTGGGTGGTGATAATCGGGGCTTTTTTCCTGATCTCGGCCGTCAAGATTCTGAGTGAATATGAACGGGGCGTCATTTTTCGCCTGGGCCGGGCCTTGCGGGAAGCCAAAGGGCCGGGGCTTATTATCCTGATTCCCATCATTGACCGCATGGTGAAGGTCAACCTGCAGCTCGTCACCTACGATGTTCCCAGCCAGGATATTATCACCCGGGACAATGTCACGGTAAAGGTTAACGCGGTGGTCTATTTCCGGGTGGTGGACCCGGTGCGGGCGGTCATCGAGGTGCGGGATTATTACGCCGCCACCCAACTGCTTGCCCAGACCACCCTGCGCAGTGTCTGCGGCCAATCCGATCTCGATGACCTGTTGAGCGCCCGGGAAAAGATCAACGCCCACATCGCGGAAATTTTGGATAAGCACACCGATCCCTGGGGCATTAAGGTAACATTGGTGGAACTTAAGGCCATCGATCTGCCCATCGAGATGCAGCGCGCCATGGCCAAACAGGCCGAAGCGGAGCGGGAGCGGCGGGCCAAGGTCATCAACGCTGAGGGTGAATACCAGGCGGCCGCCAAAATGGCCGACGCCGCGCACGTGCTGGCCAGCGAGCCCATGTCCCTGCAGCTCAGGTATCTTCAGACCCTGCGGGAGATCGCCGCAGAGAAAAATTCCACCACCCTGTTCCCCATTCCCATAGATTTGATCAAGCCGTTTATGAAAATGTATGAGGCATCGGAAAAGAAGAATCAGTGAGCGGTGAGCAGTGAGCAGTCAAGAGGTGCAGGCCGCGCTCTGGGCACCAAGGGAGCGGGCGGCAAGGGCCCGCCCCACGAACACTTTTCCCNATAACACCACAAGAAAGAGAGAGAATCATGGCCAAGAAAGAAAAGAAGGAAAAGAAAGAAAAACCCCTGGACCGGATGACCGCCACGGAACTCAGAAAATACGCCCTGGAGCTGGGTGAAATCACCGGTGTGCACGGTATGAACAAGGAAGAACTCCTGGCGGCCATCAAGGAAGTGAAGGGCATCACCGACGCAGGCAAGAAAGCCGTCAAAACCGTGAATATGCGGGAACTCAAGCAGAAGGTCAAGGAACTCCGTGCCCTCAAGGCCGAGGCTTACGAGGCCGGGGAATCCAACAAAAAGATCAGCATCCTGCGCCGGCGTATGAACCGCCTGAAGAAGCGCACCCGCAAAGCGGCCTAGTCCTTGGCCGCGGGGCCGCACGGTCCAGAAGCGGCCCGACAATCATCAGGGCGCCTGCTGATCAGGGTTTTGCTGCGGTTCCCGGCGTCCTGTGGGGTGCGGGTCTTGCGTTCGGCCTGAGAAGTTCCGGCGAAAAAAGATGGGACCATCTTCCCCGCTGGCGCCACCATCTGAATGCCTGGCGCTGTGCCTGCAACCAAAGCGAAAGGGGTAAGACCAGCCGGCCTTACCCCTTTCTTAGTTCCTGCCTATATAGAGATGTATATCTGAAACCTACCCCAGAAGGCCGGGGAAGATCTTGACGGAGTTGACGGCCATGTCGTAAAAGAAGCCCGGGAAAATGCCGATGGCCAGGGTGGCCACGGCTGTCAGGGCCACGGCCAGGGTAACGCCCTTGGTGAAGGGGATGGGTCCCAGATCGGCCTCGGCCGGCCTCATGTACATGAGCACGGTGATGCGCAGATAGTAATACACCGACACCAGCGAATTCATGACGCCGATGATGGCGAGCCAGATGTAGCCCGCTTTCACCGCCGCGGAAAAGATGTAGAATTTGCCCACAAAGCCGGCGGTGGGGGGGACGCCTGCCAACGCGAACATGAAGATCGCCATGGTGGCGGCCAGGGCCGGATGCTGAAAGCCCAAGCCGGAGTAGTCATAGATGTTCAAATACTGATCTTGCTTGCGGCCCACCAGGATAACCACCCCGAAGGCCCCGATATTCATGATGGTATAGGCCAGGAGGTAATAGAGCAGGCTCACCGCGCCGAGCTGGTTGGCGGCCACCAGGGCCACCATAAGGTACCCGGCGTGGGCGATGCTGGAGTAGGCCAACATGCGTTTGATATTGGTCTGGGAGATGGCCACGACATTCCCCACGGTCATGGTGGCCACGGCCAGGACCCACAGGACCATGTTCCACTGCACCGTGAAGGCCGGGAAGACCAGGAACATGACCCGGGCGAACGCGGCGAACGCGGCGGCCTTGACGCCCACGGCCATGAACGCGGTGACGTTGGTGGGCGCACCTTCATAGACGTCCGGCGTCCACATATGAAAGGGCACGGAGGCCACCTTAAAGCCGAAGCCCACCAGGATGAGAGCCAGCCCCAGGAGTGTTAAGGGCTTGGTGAGGGCGACAGAAGAGCTGAGCCTGTTGGCCAGTTCGCTGAGATACAGGGTCCCCCCGGAAGCGCCGTAGAGCATGGCCATGCCGAAGAGCAGAAAACCGCTGGCAAAGGCGCCCAGGACCAGGTACTTGAGTGCGGCCTCGTTGCTCCGGGAATCTTCCCGGAAAAGACCCGCCAGCACGTAAACCGCGATGGACATGATCTCGAGGCCCAGGAAGATCATGATGAAATGGGCGCTGGCGGCCATCAGCAGCATGCCCGTGGCGGCGAAGAGCACCAAGGCGTAATATTCGCCCAGATTCTTGCCGAACTCCTCCAGGTAGTGGGGCGACAGGAGGATGGTGAGCGCGGTGCCCAGGATGATGATGTTGTAGAAGTAAAAGGCAAAGTTGTCGAGATACACCATGCGGGAGAAATCAACCCCCGCTTTTCCCCAGAGGCTGTGGGTCTGCCAGGCGGCCACGGCCANGGCCGCGAGNNCAATGGCCGGGAAAATGCCTCTGCGGCCTCTGGGCGAGAAGGCGTCCACCAGGAGGATGACGATGGCGGCCAAAGTCAGGGTGAGCCAGGGCCCGATGCTCGACAGGCTGAATGCAGGTACGGTGATGGTCATCTTATCTCGCCTCCCCCTTAGTCTTAAGGAGTTGGGATAGGGTGATCTTGGGGGCCTTCGCCTTTTCCATCTGGGCGACAAACTGGGCCGTGGTGGCCTGGGTCTTGTTCAAGAAGGTATTGGGATAGACGCCGATCCAGACGATAAAGAGCAACAGCGGCAAAAAGTAGCCGATCTCCCGCCAGGACAAGTCCTGCAAAACTTTATTCTTCTCGTTGGTGCACTGGCCGAACATCACCCGCTGGAACATCCACAGCATATAACAGGCCGCGAAGATAACGCCGGTAGCGCTGATGGCGGCATACAGCTTGTTGACCTGGAAGGCCCCCAGCAAAATGAGAAATTCGCCCACGAAGCCGTTTAACCCAGGGAGCCCTATGGACGACAAAGCCACGATCATGAAGATGGTGGCAAAAATAGGCATGACGCTGGAGATGCCGCCGAAGTCGGCGATCAAACGGGTGTGGCGGCGTTCATAAATACAGCCGACGATCAAAAACAAGGCGCCGGTGGACAGGCCGTGGTTGATCATCTGCAAAACGCCCCCCTGGACTCCCTGCATGTTAAAGGCAAACAATCCCAGCATGACGAAACCCAGGTGGGACACCGAAGAAAAGGCGATGAGGCGCTTCAGGTCCGGCTGCACCATGGAAACCAGAGCGCCATACACGATGCCGATGACCGCCAGGATGCAGAACAGCGGCACGAAATAATGGGCGGCCTCAGGGAACAGAGGCATATTGAAGCGCAGAAAACCGTAAGTCCCCATTTTCAAGAGCACCGCGGCCAGGATGACGGAACCCACGGTGGGCGCTTCGGTATGGGCATCAGGCAACCAGGTGTGGAAGGGAAACATGGGCACCTTAATGGCGAAGGCCAGCGCAAAGGCCAGGAACATCCAGAACTGCATATGGAAGGGGATGCCCAGGCCGTACATCTTCATCAGGTCGAAGGTGTACTCGCCGGTGACTTTGCCATGATAGAAGTAAAGCACCAGGATGGCCACCAGCATGAGCAGCGAGCCGAACATGGTGTACAGGAAGAACTTGATGGCCGCGTAAACCCGGCGGGCTGGATTGCCCCAGACCCCGATCAGGAGATACATCGGGATGAGCTGCAGTTCCCAGAAGACGTAGAAGAGGAACATATCCAGGGCGGCAAAGACGCCGATCATGCCGCTCAACATGAACAACAGGCAGAGCATGAACTCTTTGACCCGGTGCTGGACGTCATTCCAGGTGGCCAGCACACAGATGGGGGTGAGCAGCGTGGCCAGGAGGATCAGGAGCAGGGAAAACCCGTCAATCCCCAGGTGATACCCGATGCCGTACTGGGGCAGCCAGTTGTGCTGCTCCACGAACTGCATGCCCCCATAGGCCTCATTGAAGCCGAACCAGAGGCGCAGGGAGAGCACGAACTCCACCAGGGACAGGCCCAGGGTATAGCCCTTGAGGACCTTGTCGTTTTTGCTGTCCAGGAACAGCAGGGGCACGATCCCCAGCAGCGGGAGAAAGATCAGAACCGTGAGAATGGGCAACTGCATGTGCAACTCCTAAGGTTACAGCCCGACGAAATAACCGACGATCAGGGCGACACCCAGAACGATGGCCAGGGCGTAGTTCTGGAGGAAGCCGGTTTCAAGTTTCCGGAAATGGCTGCTCAGCCAGGCGACAAGGCCGGCGGAGCCATTCACCGCGCCGTCCACCACCTTGACGTCCACTCCCTGCCACAGGAAGTTGGAGCTCTCTTTGATGGGCTCCACCACAGCCATGTCATAAATCTCATCCACATAATATTTATGGAAGATGAGGTCATAAGCGATTTTGTACTTTTCGGCCAGTTTGTTCGGTATGTCAGTGTCCTTGATGTACATGCGATAGGCGGTGATGATACCCGCCACGGCCACTGCCATGGAGAAGAGCATCAGGCCCACTTCGAAGGAAATGGAGTAATGGGCTTCATGATGCCCGGCCGAGTAAATAATGGATGGCGCCAGGAACTCCTTGAACTTATGGGCGCCCTTGATGATGGGAAACCCCACGAAGCCGACGGTGGCCGAGCCGATGGCCAGGATCATGAGGGGAATAAGCATGATCTTGGGAGACTCATGGATGTGGTGGGCCACGTGGGGATCAACCCGGGATTCACCGTAAAACACCATGAACACTGCCCGGAACATGTAGAAAGCGGTGATGAAGGCCGCGGCGGTGGCAATGCCCCAGTACATCAGATGGCCGTCCACCAGAGAGTGAAAAAGGATTTCGTCTTTGCTGAAGAAACCGGCAAAGGGAAAAATCCCGCACAACGCCAGGGTGGCGACCATGAAAGTCCAGTAGGTGGTGGGGATATGTTTTTTCAAATCCCCCATTTTGCGCATGTCCAGTTCGCCCCCCACCGAGTGGCTGATGGAGCCGGCCCCCAGAAAGAGCAGGGCCTTGAAGAAGGCGTGGGTCATGAGGTGGAAGATACCGGCGGTGAAGGCCCCCACACCGCAGGCCAGGAACATGTAGCCCAACTGGCTCACGGTGGAATAAGCCAGGACCCGTTTGATGTCGAACTGGCACATACCCATGGACGCCGCGAAGATGGCGGTCAGCGCCCCGATGATGGCCACCACCATCATGGAAATAGGAGCCAGGGTGAACAGGGCGCTGCAGCGGGCCACCATATAGACACCCGCGGTCACCATGGTGGCGGCATGGATCAAAGCGGAAACCGGAGTGGGACCTTCCATGGCGTCCGGCAGCCAGGTATACAGCGGAATCTGGGCCGATTTACCGGTGGCGCCCACAAACAGGAACAGGGTGATGGCGGTGATGATGCCGCTCCCCACGGGATACTTGGCGGCCAGGGCGAAGACTTCCCGGAAGTTGATGGTGCCGAAAGTCCAGAAGATCAGGAAAATGCCCAGCAGAAACCCGAAGTCGCCGATCCGGTTGACCACGAAGGCCTTTTTGCCGGCGTCGCTGGCGGACTGTTTCTCATACCAGAAGCCGATGAGGAGATAGGAGCACAACCCCACGCCTTCCCAACCCACGAACATCATCAGGAAGTTGTTGGCGCCCACCAGCGTCAGCATGAAGAACACAAAGAAATTGAGGTAGGCGAAGAAGCGGGGGAAGCCGGGGTCGTCGTGCATGTAGCCGATGGAGTAAATGTGGATCAAAAAGCTGATCCCCGAGACCACCAGCAGCATGACCAGGGACAGGGGGTCCACCAGGAAGGCAACCGAAGCTTTAAAGGAGCCGGAGGCGATCCAGGTGTAGACCGGAATCTCCACCGGGCGGGCATCCACCGGGAGCTTCAGGTACTCGAGGAAGATGGCCACCGTCAGCGCGAAGCTGGCGCCCACCATGGTGGCGCCGATGGTACCCACCGCGGTTTTCGAGAGCCTTTTGCCCATGAGGCCGTTGATGATAAAGCCCACCAGGGGAAAGACGGGGATNAGCCAGGCGTACTTGATCATGGGTATTGCCTCACCACTTGAGGATGTTCAGGTCGTCCACATACACGGTGGCCCGCTGGCGGAAGATCGCCACCACCAGGGCCAGGCCCACTGCCACTTCGGCGGCGGCCACAGTCAACACGAAGAAAACGAACATCTGGCCGTCCACGGCTTTGAAGTAGTCGGCAAAGCCGATGAAGGCCAGGTTGACGGCGTTCAACATCATCTCCAGACACATAAGGATGATGAGGATGTTGCGCCGGATGAGGACCCCGATCGCCCCCAGGGCAAAGAGGGCCACGCTCAGACCCAGGATATACGGCAGCGGTACGACCATGGAAAACTCCGTTTTGGCTAGCAGCCTTATTTCAACTTGCTTTTGGACAACACCACCGCGCCCACGATGGACACCAGCAGGAGCACGCTGGTCACCTCGAAGGGCAGCAGGTAGTCGGTAAACAATAGCTTGGCGATGGACTCAGTGTTCCCCAGGCCGGGGGCAGCCGGAGCCGCAGGACCCAGGTTGACGTGGGCCAGGCCGAAGGCGATGAAGAAAGCCATGGCCACACTGAGGGCGAAGCCCGCCACCTTCTGGGCCGCATAGGGCCGCGGCGTAGGCTCTTCCGGATGCCTCAAATTCAAAAGCATGATGACGAAGAGGAACAGGACCATGATGGCCCCGGCGTAAACGATGATCTGGATGGCGGCGATGAACTCGGCGTGCAGCATGAGATAGATGCCCGCCACCGCAAAGAAATTGACGATGAGCCAGAGCGCGCTCCTCAAGGGGTGAGTCTGAAAGACCACCAAAATCCCGGAGATCAGGGCCACCGCAGCCAATCCTATGAAAATCAATTCCATCCCTTATGCCTCCACAGGGGAGTTTCCTGCTAAAAACCGTTTTCCCAATTGAGGAACCGAAAACCGTCTTTATAGCCAGTCCGTCATCCGCATCTGCGACTTGGCCTGGGTGGCCCGGTCGATGTCAAGGATGAGGACGCTTTTCTGGTATTGCGCCAACTCGTACAGGTTATTCAGCTTGATGGCCGCCTTGGGGCAGGCCTCCTGGCAGAAGCCGCAGAAAATACAGCGGGTCAGGTCGATGACGAACTGGGTCGGGTACTTCTCATGCTCCGGCCCCTCTGCCGGGACGATTTCCTTGATGGCGTTGCTGGGGCAGACCACTTTGCACAGGGTGCAGGCCACACAACGGCGTCTGCCGTCCTCGTTCACCACCAACTCGGGGTGGCCGCGCCACCGGGGATACACCGGCCGCTTTTCATCCGGATATTGCACGGTGATGGGCTTGGAAAAGCAATATCTGAGAGTGGTGGCCAGACCTTTAAGGAGTGGGATAATCATGTATAAACCTCTGGCTGTAAGCTATAAGCTTTTTATTCCTTTTTTACCGGGTTCTCTCTTTTGAAAAGCTTACGTTGCCAATGCCTGATTGTTAGTCTTCAAAAAGTTCTTTCCCTGCTTCAAGCCCGCAGCATGCGGGTTAAAGCTTGAAAAACAGCATCGCTGCGCCGGTGACCACGATGTTCGCCAGGGCTAAAGGCAGCAGCACCTTCCAGCCCAGTTGCATCAACTGGTCGAAACGCAGACGGGGATACGTGCCCCTGATCCAGATGAAGAAGAATACCAGGGCGTAGGTTTTGATTACGAACCAGGCGATGGGCGGGAGAAAAGGCCCCTGCCAGCCGCCCAGGAACAGGGTGGTGATGAGCGCGCTGGCGATGATGATGTGGCAATATTCCCCCAGCATGAACAGGGCCCACTTCATGGAGCTGTATTCCGTCTGGAAGCCGGCCACCAGTTCATTTTCGCACTCGATCAGGTCAAAGGGGGTGCGGGCGCATTCGGCGAAGGCCGCCACCAGGAAAAGGAGAAAGCCCAGGGGCTGGTAAACGATGAACCACATGTGCTGCTGAGCTTCCACGATCTTAACCAGGGACAGCGAGCCGGCCAGCATGAGGACGCCGATGACGGACAGGCCCAACGCCAGCTCATAGCTCACCATCTGGGCGGACAGGCGCAGGCCGCCGAGCAGAGAGTATTTGTTGTTGGAGGCCCAGCCGCCCAGCACCGCGCCGTACACCGCCAGCGACCCCATGGCAAAGACATAGAGGAGGCCCACGTTGATGTCGGCGATGACGCCCTGGTTCAGGCCCGCCACGGTCAGGTCAACCTTTTGCCCGTATATGGTCAGCGTCGCGGGCAGAATGTCCCTGGCGAAGGGAATGACCGCCATGGGCAGGAAGGCGGTCACCGCAGTGATGATGGGGGCCATGACGAACAGGACCTTGTTGACGCCGGGCGGGGTGAAGTCTTCCTTGAAAAGGAGCTTTAAGAGGTCCGCCAGCGGCTGCAACAGTCCCCAGGGTCCCACCCGGTTGGGGCCGTAGCGCAGCTGGATGAACCCCAGGACTTTGCGCTCCATGAGCACGGTGTAGGCGATGGCCGTCAGAAAGACCACGAGGACGAGAGTGATCTTGATGGCCGTCAGAATGATCAACAGGATCAGGTTCATCGTTTTACGCCTTCTGAATGGTTACGCGAACCAGGTTGGAATTGAGCGTGAGCTCGTTGGCCGCAGGGGTGCCAAAGTGCTCGGGCAAAAAGGCGACACCGGCGGGCAGGTCAAGACTTATTTTCACCCTCGCCGTGACCTCGCCCTGGGAGGAAATCACCCTGGCCTCATCCCCATCCGTCAGGCCCAGTCCGTCGGCATCATCGGGGTTGAGCCTGAGCAGTCCAGCCGGAGTCACCTCCAGGGTGGCGCAGGGCGCATGGGTGGTGAATGAGCCGGAATGTTGCAGGGACTTGCCGATAATCAGGGCCAGGGGCCGCCGCCCCGGCAGGCTGATGTCCAGGTCGAAGGGCCTAAATTCCCCGGAAACCGACAGGTTCACGGCAGGGCAGGGGAGGGCCAGCCTGGGGGCCAGACCCGCCCAGGAGGGCATGAGGCCGGCCAGTTCCTGGAAGATATGGGCCGTGTTGCGATATGACATGCGGAAACCCAACCGGGAGGACAGATCGCAGATGATCTGCCAGTCGGGGCGCACGCCGTTGGTGTCCAGGGCCTGGGCCAGGACTCCCAGTTGGCCGGCGCTGCTGAGGTAGGTGCCTTCCTGCTCGGCGTGCACCGCCACGGGCAAAACCACGTCGGCCAGTTTGGCGGTGTCGGTGAGGAAGGCATCCTGGACCACCAGGAACTTCAGCTTTTTCAAGAGCTTTTCGGTNCGGGAGCGGTTGGGCAGCCAGCGCACCAGGTCGCCGCCCAAGGCATAGATGGCCTGGGGCGCCGCGGGATCATTCTTCTCCAGCAGGTCCAGCACTTCCAGCAGATTGGGGCCGGGTTCGGCGGCCACGGGTTTGGCCCCGAAGAAGGCTTGGGCATTGTCGGCGTTCAGCGGCACGTACCCGGGCAGCCGGTCGGGAAGGACGCCCAGTTCGCACACGCCCCGGGTATTGGCCTTCTCGGCGATGGGATACAGTTTGCTGCCAGGGGTGCCGGGCTTCCCGATGAGCAAAAAGAGGTCGGCCAGGGCTACCGCAGTCTGCTCCCCTTTGTCCTGCCCGAGAAGCTCGGTGCCGAAGATGATGGCCGGGGCCTGGGCGGCGAGCAGCAGCCGGGCGGCCTCTTCGAAGACGGCAAAATCTTCCACACCGCTCTTGGTGGCAAATTCCTTGGGACCGAATTTTTTGGGAATCTCCAGGAATTCTTCCAGCCCCTTGGCCGTCATCGCCGGCGTCAGCTCAGGGTTGACCGCCGCCAGGGCCTTGATGAGGGCGGCCACCACCAGGCGCTCGGCGCCGGGCTTGTAGCGCAGGCTTACGGAGGCGTACCGGTCGAACTTGGTTTGGCGGGGGTTGGCCACGATGAGTTTGAAGGCATCGTTTTGCCGGGCCGCCATAACGGCCCACCCCAGGGGCGGCAGTTCGGGGGTCAGGTCGGTGCCGATGACCAGGGCCACGTCGGCCTTGGGAAGCTCATCCAGCCTGCCCAGGACGAAACTGAAGCCGCTTCCCTGGGCCCCTTCGGCCACTTTGAACGGGGAGCTGTAGGCCGCGGTTTTAGCACTGGGGCCTTCCACGCCGGTCAGCTTCGGCCAGCCGAAGACCTGGGCCAGAGCGCCGACCGCCTTGAGATAGTGCAGACGGGCCGGGTTGTCCAGGTTGTTGGTGCCCAGTCCCGCCCGGAAAAATTTCTGAAAAAGGTAATTCGCTTCGTTGGTGGCCCGGGGCGAACC
>JGI24721J26819_10006649_pt1 | contig 11181 bp, 13 predicted proteins | sample YelNatPaOPGAMG01_FD_26819 | JGI IMG/M metagenome (IMG submission 26819)
CAGGAACCGGTTTTTCTTTTCTCCGGCTTTTACTTTCCCGTGCGGGCTTTGGGTTTTTGGTTGGCTTTCGCCGCTTCCCTCATCCCCATCACCTTGGGCCTTGATGCCATGCGCCAGCTCCTCTACCCGCGCCTTATGGAAAAGTTCCGTTTCCTTCCGGTGGAGGCGGAGCTCGCTATCCTCGCGGGGCTTTCCATCCTCTTTCTTTTCCTGGCCCAGTTGGGATTGCGCTTCTTTGAGGACCTCGCCCGAAAGGAGGGAAGGCTTACGCTCCGGGGACAATGAAGAGGCTTCGCGAGGCTTGGCAAGGGTTCAAGGTGGGAACATGGCTCGGCTGGCAGATTGAGTCCAATTGGACTGAGCCCTTCCTTTTCGCCATCTATTCGGTGATCAAGCCCGTGGCCGGGGTCCTGATCTTGGTTTTCATGTACCTAATCGTGGCCCAAGGCGGCCTTGCGAATCCCCTATTTCCCCAGGTCTTTCTCGGTACCACGCTCTACCTTTATGTGGTGAATGTCCTTTCCGGGATCAGCTGGGCAGTCCAGGACGACCGCGAGCACTACGGGATGTTGAAGTACGTGTACATGGCACCGATGCACCTTTACGGCTACCTCCTGGGCCGAGGGATGGCCAAAACCCTTATCGCCACCATCTCCGTCCTCATTACCTTGGCCTTTGGGATCGTGTTTCTTCGGGTGCGCCTCTCCTTTTTTAACCCTGGACTCTTCGGAATCGCCCTAGTTTTGGGGTTAGCAGCGCTAGCTTTCTACGGGATCCTTCTAGCTGGCGTTTCCCTCCTTATTGCTCGGCATGGATGGGTTGTGGGCGACGTGGTGGCTGGCGGGCTGTATCTCCTCTGCGGCGCAGCTTTCCCCATCTCCCTTCTCCCTTGGCCCTTCCGGGCTTTGGGTCTGAGCCTTCCTCCCACCTATTGGTTTGAGGCCCTGCGCCGAGCCCTCCTGGGAAAAGGCCTGAATCCCGAGCTCGCCAATCTTTCGGACTCCACAATCCTTTTGATCCTCGCCGGTGCCACCTTTTTAGGAATCGGCCTTTCTGTGGCCGTGTTTCGCGTAGCCGAAAGGATCGCATTTCGGCGCGGACTTTTGGACATGCAGACCATGTATTAACCGAGCCCAATCACGTTTCCCTCGGCATCGATATCGATCCTTTCCCCAGCGGGATGGGCGGGAAGGCCAGGCATGGTGGAGATATTTCCGCAAAGGGCGTANAGGAAGCCAGCNCCCACCATCGGCCGAAGATCGCGCACAGGGAGAATAAAACCCCGCGGCCGGCCCTTCCGNGAGGGATCATGGGAAAGAGAAAGATGGGTTTTCGCTAGACAAACGGGGAAATCCGCCCACCCGAGCTTCCTGCACTCCTCAAGCCGGGCCCAAGCCAAATCCGTAAACTCCACCCCATCCGCGCCATACATGATCTTTGCCACGCGCTCGATTTTTAAAGGAAGGGGCTCGGAAAGATCGTATAGGAACCGGAAATTCTTGGGAAGGCTTGCGGCCTCGGCTACGGCCTCGGCGAGCTCTCGCGCGCCCTCCCCGCCCGCCGCAAATGCTCGGCTTTCCGCAAAGAAAACGCCTTTCCCTTCCACAAATTTCCGGACAAGGCGGATCTCTTCGGGGTCATCTTCGGGAAAGCGGTTCAGGGCCACCACGCATGGGAGCCCGAAAGCTTGGACGTTCTCGATGTGTTTTTCGAGGTTAGCGCAGCCCTCTTCAACGGCCTTGGGGTCGGGATCGGCGAGGCGCGGATCAAGGGGCTGGCCGGGCTTTGCCGAATATTTCCCGGAGTGAACTTTCAGGGCCCGGATGCTCGCTACCAACACTACGCAGTCCGGCACAAGTCCCGAGGTCCGGCATTTGATGTGCACGAATTTCTCAAGGCCGATGTCCGAGCCGAAGCCGGCCTCGGTCACCACGAACTCCCCAAGCCGCAGGGCCAAAAGATCCGCCACCACGGAGGAGTTTCCGTGAGCGATGTTGGCAAAAGGCCCGGTGTGCACAAAAGCCGGGGTTCCTTCGCTCGTCTGGACTAGGTTCGGCTTCAATGCTTCCCGCAATAGAGCAGCCATGGCCCCGGCCACCCGCAGATCCTCGCAAGTCACGGGCTTCCCCTCTTTGGTGAGGGCAAGAACCATCCGCCCGAGACGTTTCCGGAGATCCCCAAGATCCCTAGCCAAGGCGAGGATGGCCATCACCTCGGAGGTGGGGGTGATGTCGAACCCACTTTTTCTTGGGAATCCCTGGAGGCCAATGAGGATATCGCTTAAGGCCCAGCGGTCGCAGAGATCCAAAACCCGGCGGATGAAGATTCTCTCGGGATCGATGTTGAGGGCGTTGCCGCGATAAAGGTGGTTATCGAGAAAAGCGCAGGCCAGGTTATGGGCAGAAGTTACGGCGTGGAAATCGCCGGTGAGGCCGAGGTTGATCTCATCCGCCGGGAAAAGTTGGGCTTTCCCTCCGCCGGTGGCCCCTCCTTTTACCCCAAACACCGGCCCCAATGAGGGCTGACGAAGGCAGACCACCGCAGTCTTTCCCATGCGCCAAAAGGCTTGGGAAAGGCCGATGGCCGTGACGGTTTTCCCCTCGCCAAATGGGGTAGGAGTGATCCCGCTCACCACCACATACCGTCCCAGGGGCTCTTCTGCCCGCCGCTCCAAAGCTGAAAGGGAAACCTTCGCCTTATATGGCCCATAAAACTCGAGCTCCTCAGGGGAAAGCCCGATCTTACTGGCTACGCTCTCGATCCGCTGGATTTGAGGGAGCACCATACACCTCCGCAGCACAGTCAGTGTATAGTGCCCGACGATGGCGGATTCAAGAGAGAAGAGGCTACTTTGGGGAAAGCCGCTTAGGGACAAAATTTTGGCCGAGGTGAAAGCAAAGGCTGAGGAACTCCGGGCCTGCGGGATTCACCCCACTTTGGCCGTCTTTTATGCCCAAGGGGAGAACGCTGCGGAGCGGTACTGCACGGCTCTTAAGCTAGCCGCAGACCAAGTGCAGGTGAAGCTCGTTTCNCTCCCGTTAAACCCTGAGCTTCCTGAGCAGGTTGCGCGGAGTTTGGTTTTGGAGGTAGCCAGTGCNCCCCAAATCCACGGGNTTTTGGTNCTCGAGCCATCNCCCTGGCCGGGCCTGAGCCTCCTAATNCCACCGGAAAAGGATGTGGACGGCGCTCACCCGGAGAACCTTGGGCGTTTGCTTTGGCAAGGGGNGGGTTCGGCAGGGTTTTCCGAGCTAAAGCGCACCCTGGGCCATGCCCTTCCCACCACCCCTCAAGCCGTNCTGGAGCTCCTCCTTTTCTACGGCTTCGATCTCCGGGGAAAGGAGGCGGTGGTGGTGGGCGGCGGCCGAGTTGGCCTCCCTTTAAGCGTCCTTCTCCTCCGGGAAAGCCTTTCCGTGGTGACGGTGTGCGAGCGAAATGCCCGGGAGTTGGGGAAGGTCACCCGCCAGGCCGATCTGATTTGCCTAACCGCCGGCTCTCCTGGCATCCTAAAGGCACCCATGGTCCGCCCGGGCGCAGTGGTGGTGGATGTGGGAACATCCGTTTGCGCGGGAAAAATTGTTGGGGACGCCGATCCAGGGGTGGCGGAGGTGGCGGGAGCCTGGACCCCGGTTCCCGGAGGAGTGGGGCCGGTGACCGTGGCCATCCTCCTTCATCACCTGGTGGAGGCAGCCCGGCGGATCCACCAAGGAGGATGCGAACGATGAAGGGGTTGAAGGGGATCTCGATTGAACAGTTCGTTGGGGAATTGGGTTCCACGGAACCCGTTCCCGGAGGGGGGACCACCGCGGCGCTGACCGGGGCCTTGGCGGCGGCGCTGGTGCAAAAAGTGGCAGCCTTGGCGCAAAAACGCGGCCGGGAAGTGGGGGAATCAGTAACCCGGGCCGCGGATTTCGTCCGAAAATTCTTGGAACTCGCTGAGGCCGACGCCGAAGCCTATGCCCAAGTGGTAGCCGCCCAGAAAAAGGCCGGGGAGGAATTGGAAAGCCTTGGTTCGCGCCGTCGGTGTTCCCTTGGAAACCGCGCAGAAGGCCTTGGCCCTCATGGACTTAGCGGAACGGCTCCTCACCCTTTGCCCAAAGCCTGCTCGTAGTGACTTAGCTTGCGCCGCGAGGCTCGCCTGGGCCGCGTGCACCTCTGCCCTCTACACCGTGGATGCCAACGCCCACGCCATTCGGGACGAAAAATTCCGCGCAGAATTGGGGGAAGCCCGGACAGAGCTCGCTGATCTGGCTGAGGAAAAGGCTGCGTTTATCCTAGCCCCTTTGGAGGAGGAACTTTCCCTTTGGCTGGGAGAGAGGGATTCGAACCCCCACTAGCGGGTCCAGAGCCCGCCGGCCTACCATTAGCCGATCTCCCAATCTCAACGGAGTTTAGCTTGGNAGAGGGACCACGGTCAACCTCCTTGGGAAGCCCGCCTTTTCCNNGTTCTTGGGCGTACAATAGTGGACCATGGGNTTTCGATGGGCCTGTGCCGCAGGAACTTTNTACCCGGCNGACCCGGTGAGATTGGCCCGGGAGATCGAGCGGTGTTTGGGGAAAAGCCGGGAGGAGCTTGGTCCTTCTGGACCGCCTTTGGTTCAGCCGNTAGGGCTCATCCTCCCTCATGCTGGTTATCGCTACTCCGGCGTAGTGGCCGGCGCAGGTTATCGGGCCCTTTGGCAAATCGGCCGGCCGGAGGTGGCCGTNATCCTGGGAACCAATCACACCGGTCTAGGTTCACCCATATCCCTAGCCGAACCTGGGGAGTGGGAAACGCCGTTTGGTACCATGCCCATCCATGGGGAGCTCACCCAGGCCCTGGCCAAGGCCACCGGGGCTGAGATCACCGATACCCCGTTTTTGGAGGAGCACTCGGTGGAGGTTCAGCTTCCCTTCCTCCATTACCTCTACGGGGCAATTCCATTTGTGGCGGGGGTGGTGCAACCCCTCTCCCTGCGGGAAGCGGAGGCCGCAGGGGCGGGAATTGCCCAGGTGCTCGCTAAAAAACCCGTAGCCATTTTGTGTTCCACGGACTTCACCCACTACGAGCCCCATGAAGTGGCGAAGGAGAAGGACCTTTTGGCCTTGCGGTATATCCTGGACCTCGATCTTCCGGGGTTTTTGGAGGTGGTGCGGGCGCGGCGCCTCACAATCTGCGGGGTTGGGGCGCTAGCCCTATTCATCGCCGCCGCCAAAAACCTTAACCTCCGGGCCGCCCAGCTCCTCCTTTACCGAACCTCCGGGGAAATCGCAGGGATGATGGACCAGGTTGTGGGCTATGCTTCCGCCATCTTCCGCGAGGTGAGCGAGGTTGCGTAGCATGACGGGGTTTGGCCGCGGCCAAGCCCAGGCCCACGGATTCCAAGTGGAGGTGGACCTCCGCACCCTAAATGGGCGGTTTTTGGAAATCCGCGTGCGCGGCCTCTCCGATTGCCCACTTATCCTTCATCTGGTGGAGGAAAAACTCCGAACCAGTTTTTATCGGGGCACAGTGGAGGCAACCTTCCGCCTTACCCCTCTCCCGGAGATCGGGGAAAAGAAGGTCGATCTGGATTTGGCCAAAAAATACCTCGCTGATCTTCGGGCTTTGCGCTGCGCCCTGAATGTGGAGGAAAAACCCGGGCTTTCCCACCTTTTGGCCCTGGGCGTTTTCCGGGAAATCCGGCCAGAGGAGGAGTTCCTTTGGCCGGCGGTGGAGGAAGCTTTGGCCGGAGCAATTGCCCAGGTTCAGGCCGAGCGGGCCCGGGAAGGCGAAGCTTTGCGAGAAGCCCTCGCCCGCGAACTTCAGGCCCTCCATGAACTTTTGACCAAGGCCGAAATCCTCGCCGAAAAAGACCAAAAAATCGCAGCCGAAAGGCTCCGCGCCAAGGCCAAAGAACTCGAAACCCTCGATCCCGGAAGACTTTCCGCGGAAATCGCCCTCCTTTTGGGGAGGATCGATGTGCGGGAGGAGCTCGATCGCCTTCGGGCCCATGCCCAAAGATGGGGGGAGCTCCTTTCCCAGGACGGTTCGGTCGGAAAGGAACTGGAGTTTTTGGCCCAAGAGATTGCCCGCGAGGCCGGGACCTTGGCCGCCAAGGCCTACGGCCCGGAACTCGCCTCCGTGGCGCTGGAGATGCGCCTGGTAGCTGAGCGGCTGCGCGAACAGGCGCGGAACGTGGAATGAAAGACCTTCTTCCTCCGGGCGTAAAACTTCAAGGAGAAGGGGGAATCGCCTTCGTCATCGCTGGGCCCTCGGGAGCAGGAAAATCCTCGGTGATCTCCGCTCTTCTTTCCCGGGACCAGCGCCTTCGCTTTTCCGTTTCAGCCACAACTAGACCGCCCCGTCCCACGGAAGTCCACGGCCGCGATTACTACTTCGTCTCCGAAGAGGAATTCGACCGACTCATCGCCCAAGGGGCCCTTTTGGAGTGGACGGTGTACCAGGGCCATCGCTACGGGACCCCTCGCGCGGAGGTGGTGGAGCGCCTGAAAAACGGGCTAGACGTGGTGTTAAAGGTGGAGGTGAACGGCGCGCGGGCCATCCGCCGGGCAAATTTGGGTTTCCCAGTGGTCCTCATCTTCCTCGTGCCGCCAAGCTGGGAGGAATTGGCCAAGCGGGTGCGGGGCCGGGGAACGGAAACCGCCGAGGCCTTAGCTGAACGCCTCCGCATCGCCCGCGAGGAACTCAAATGTATCCCGGAGTTCGACTACCTCGTGGTGAACGACGAGCTGGAACAGGCGGTAGCCCGGGTGGAAGCCATAATCCAGGCGGAGCGGATGAGAATCGTGCGATGCGGGTAGGGATCGACATCGTGGAGGTACCCCGTTTTCAGGCCTTTTTGGCCCGCTGGGGCGAAAAGGCCCTGGCCCGGATTTTTACGGAAAGCGAGCTAGCCTACGCAAGGAAAGCAAAGCCCGAGCTTTGTGCCCAGCGGTTAGCTGCCCGCTTTGCCGCAAAGGAAGCGTTCTGTAAAGCCCTGGGAAAACCTGTCCCTTTTAGGGAAATTCAGGTCCTCCCTGGGGAAAATGGGCCGCGCCTAATTTGGCGAGATCAGGAATTCCCCGTATCCCTCACGCACACGGAGAAGATGGCCGCGGCGGTGGTCCTCATCCCATCCCCAGCTCCCGCAGCCTCTCCCGAAGGGTGATGGTTTCCCGCACTGGCTGGGTGGAGATGAACTTCTCCGTGTCCGCCTGAGCCATGTCCTCCTGCAGCTTCTTTATGGAAAGCCGAACCTGACGCTTGGCCTCGTTGATCCCGATGATCTTTGCCGTGACCTCCTGGCCCAAGCGCAGGACCTCCTGGGGATGACCAATGCGCTCGTTGGAGATCTCGGAAACATGGATGAGGCCCTCTACGGCTGGGGTTATGCGCACGAAGGCCCCGAACTCTTTAATCTGGGTCACTGGGCCAGAGACCACTGAGCCCACCGAGTACTGCTCGAGGAACTCCTCCCAAGGATCCTGTTGGAGGGCTTTTAAGGAGAGGCTGATCCGGCGGTTTTGGGGATCCACGCGGAGGACCATGGCCCGCACCTTCTGGCCGGGCTGGACCACATCTTTGGGATGAGAAATGCGCTCCCAGGAGAGCTCGGAGACGTGGACAAGCCCCTCGATCCCGGGCTCGAGCTCCACAAACGCCCCAAAATCCGTGACGTTTGTAACCGTTCCCTCCACCAAGGCGCCTTTGGGGTAGCGGTGCTCCACGTCCTCCCAAGGATCCGGCAGGGCTTTCCGCAAGGAGAGGCTGATGCGGTGCTCGGCCTCGTTCACCGCCAGGACCACCACTTCCACCTCTTGCCCGGGCTGGACCACTTCTTTGGGGTGCTTCACCGGCGCCCAGGAAAGCTCAGAGATGTGGATGAGCCCCTCCACGTCTTCCTCGAGCTCCACAAATGCCCCGAAATCCGTGAGGGAAACAATTTTCCCTTTAACCTTCGCGCCCACGGGATAGCGCTGGGCAATTCCTTCCCAGGGATTCGGCCGCAGGCGTTTTATGGAAAGGGAGATGCGTTCCTCCTTGCGGTCGGCCTCGAGGACCATGACCTTTATTTTCTGGCCAGGCTTAAATTTTCCCGGCGGCGGAGCAGGAATATCCTTCCAGCAGATCTCCGTTCGGTGCACAAGACCATCGTGGCCACCTACGTCCACAAAAATCCCAAAATCCACCACACTCTTTACCGTGCCCTCGATCACCTTCCCCGGGGTGAGGGAGGCAAAAAGCTCGTCTTTCGCGCGCTCCTCTTGGTCCTTCTGCCATTCCTTCCTTGAGACCACGATGTTCCTCGTGCGCCGGGAGAATTCGATGATCTTGAGATCCAAAGCTTTCCCGCGCAGGCGCTCGAATTTAGTGGAAATGCCTTTCCCAAGGTGGGAAGCGGGCAAAAATGCGCGGATCCCGCCCAAATCCACTTGGAAGCCCGCGCCGGAGACCTCGGCCACTACTGTGCCCTTGACCGGCGCTCCCGCGCGGTAAGCCTGCTCCAGCTCGGCAAACTTCTTCGCAAAAAACGCCTGGCGTTCAGAGATGTAAACTGTGCCGTTTTCCTCATCGATGTAGGTGATGAGGACCTCGAGAACTTGACCAGGCTGGACCTCCTCGTGGCCGGGAGCTAGCTCCTCTTTGGGGAGCACAGCCTCGGACTTGTACCCGATATCCACGAGGATCTCGTTTCCCCCGACCTGAACCACTCGGCCTTGGACCGTATCCCCCCGGCTGAACAGGCGAATATCGTTCTCGCCGAGGGCCTCCTCCATCTTTATCCACTCCGCCATCCCTATCACCTCGACTGGTTTCCCCTTGCGGGCCCGAGCACTAAGACTCAGGTAGACGTGGGGCAATCTTATACGTGAAAAACTTCCCCTCAAATCAAAGGCTCAGGATGCGCTCCATCAGGCGCTGGGAAAGGAGACGATAGCGCTCGGATTTGGGAAGATCCTGGGGAAGGCCTTCCGCAAGTTCTTCCACAGTGAACGGCGGGCCAATTCGCACTTCTACTTTTGGGAAGCGCCAGCGCGGCCGCGGCGGATACGGACCCTGGGCCACGATCCGCACGGGAATGAACGGAAGGTTCAAGATTTCCGCGAACCGAATGGCTCCGGGCTTGGGTTTTGCCCCCGGACGGGTCGTCCCCTCCGGGAAGATCCCGAGCCACCGGGCGCGTTTCGCTGCCCGCATAGTCTTCCGGAAATCGTGGATCCCGAAATTCTCGCGATGGATGACCACAGCGAACCCCAATACGAACGGGGCGAATACGGGGTTTCGCAAAATCCCGTGGCGGGCCAAAAACACGATCCTTCGGAACGGCCCAAAGGCCACGCACAAAATAGGGATGTCCCAATAGGAGCGATGGGGGGCGACCACGATTCCCTTGGCCGCCGGCTTTCCCCGCACGGAGAGGCGAAAAAGCCCGAAGATCACGGGCGTGGCCAATCCCACAAGGATCGCGTAGAGAAGATCACGAATTCTCTCAAGAAGCCAGCCGAGCACGTCGCTCCTCCACAAGCTCCAGGGCTAAGTTGAGAACCTCGTCCGGGGTTTTATCCGTGGTATCCACCACCACCGCATCCGGTGCGGGCCGAAGAGGGGAACAGGAACGGGTGGAATCGCGTTCATCCCGGCGGCGAATGGCCTCCAAAACCTCGGCAAAGGAGCCGCCCTGCTCCCGATGCCTTCGCCGGGCCCGCTCTTCAAGCGTAGCCCAAAGAAAAATCTTGAGCTCCGCATCGGGCAAAACTACGGTGCCGATGTCCCGCCCCTCCATCACCACATCCCGGCCCTCCGCAATTTTCCGCTGGAGGTCCACCAAGCGAGCCCGCACCCGCACATCAGCGGCAAGCTTCGAGGAAAGCTCGTCTAACTCAGGGTTGGACAAAAGGTCCGTCACGTCCTCACCGTTTAGGAAAATCCGGCCATTTTCTCCCACGGTGATATCCGCCTTTTCCAGGGGGAGGCCGCGCTGGTGGGCCAAAGCCGCGGCCCGATACATGGCCCCAGTGGGAACGAACAGAAACCCCAAGGCCTGAGCTAGGCGCTTGGCGAGGGTAGTCTTTCCCGCCGCAGCCGGACCGTCGATAGCGATCTTCATCCTACGATCTTGTACCCGCAGTCCACCGGTCGTGCAATTAGTACCTCCGCCGGAAGTCTGATCCTTTGCCGCGCCGCCTCCGCTTCCTCTGCCGAAGAAAAAGCCAAAAACAAGGTGGGACCTGAACCGCTCATCCCAACCCCTAGGCTTGGGATATCCTCTAACGCCCTCCGTAACTGCAAAAGCTCGGGGTGGAGGCTAGTAGCCGCTGGCCAAAGGTCATTCGGAAACGGTGGAACACGGGGAATCGGCCCAGGGACCGAGAAAGGAAGCCCAAGTTCATCGAAGATTTTGTAGACCAAAGCGGTTGGGCAGCGGAAGGGTGGGACCACCAAAAGGAAGGCCTCTGGGATTGGCACTTCCGCGGGGAAGATCCGGTCACCGATTCCNTCCACCCAGGCCGGGCTTTTCCCCAAAAAGAAAGGCACGTCTGCCCCGAGTTTTGCGCCCAATTCCCTGAGCTCATCCNCAGTTTTCCCAAGCTCGAAGAGGAAGTTAAGGCCGGCGAGGACCGCNGCAGCATCGGAGCTNCCCCCGCCCAATCCCGCACCCACTGGAATNCTTTTTCTGAGGTGGATGCGCACGCCTGGCCCCGCGGAACCCAAAAGGGCTTGGGCTGCGCGATAAGCGAGGTTTTGCTGCGGCGGGCCAAGGTCCGGGGGAGCTAAGAGTTCCACNCCCCTAGGAATGGCCTCAAGGATAATCTCATCCGCCAGATCCACGGCGCAGAANAGGCTTTGGAGGAGGTGGTAACCATCCTCCCGTCTNCCTACCACCCGTAGCACCAGGTTNAGCTTAGCGTAAGCCAGCACCTTCAGGGCTTCCATAGTCTCTGACGTCTCTCGTTTACACCTCAAGTTGGCATTATCCNCAACCAGGATCGCCGATGCTCCTCGCACCATTGCGGGAAAAGAAAAACGGGGCGGCCGAAGCCGCCCCGAACCTTTCGGAGACCAAAAGACTACTTCACGATTTGGATCAAGCTCTCGGTCTTTGTACCGTCGCGGAAGTTAATAACGAGGAGGAAGTAGCCCTCCGGCAATTTTTCAGTGGGGATGGAGAGTTCCTGGAGCCCAGTCTCCGGGTTATAGCGAGTGGCGTTCCAGTACCAGAT
>JGI24721J26819_10006653_pt1 | contig 11178 bp, 9 predicted proteins | sample YelNatPaOPGAMG01_FD_26819 | JGI IMG/M metagenome (IMG submission 26819)
AGTGGGATTTTAGGCGATATACAAATGGCATACGGAGGTTATATTGCTGCAGGTCCCTTTTTCCATAGAGCAGAAATCACTACGCCTCGTCCAGTGCCTGAATGGTGGCTAAACAAAGAGTTGACCGGAGGGGGCGCCCTCATTGATTTAGGGTGTCANATGATAAACTTGTTGCGCTGGTATCTAGGGGAAGTTGCGGATGTTAAAGCCCGTTTAGGCTATCGGTATAATTTCGATTTTGAAGACTATGCAACTTGCATTATGAATTTTGAATGNGGGGCATCCGCTGTTGTAAATGTTGGATGGTTTTCACAAAACACTGCTTTAGGTGTTGAACTTTTCGGGACAATGTCACATGCTAGGGCTTATCTTCACCCTTCAAGCAAAGTNGTTACTGCAATTAAGCTAATTTTAGGTAAAACGCCAAAATTTTTCACTCCTTATTTAAAGGAAGTTTCGCATTTCGTTGACTATATACAAAATGATAATTATGAGAACCAACTTTCAGGTGAAGACGCATTAAGAGATTTGGAAGTAATTGCCAAAGCATACAAAAATCAGATCAAGTAAAATAGTGCAGATGAGTGTAAATGTAGGCTTGTCGGTTATTAAGGGTTTTACGAGGTCTACAAAGTTTTGACTTCTAAAATTCATCGGCAATTAAAGACAGCGTAGATTCCCGTCCATATAAGAGAAGAATAAAAATTCTACAAGCCAAGATGTGATACATATTTCTGAAAATGTGTTGACAAGTTATTTACCGGAATTGCGCGTGAAAGATTATATAACTATGAAGTGATTAAATGGTCAATTTGAGGTTTGTGATTATTAATCTTCTGCGTTTACGTNTTCCTCCTAAATGTTATGTACAGATTGGAAAATACACTCAAGGGGTTCCGCACATAATCTCTGCTGAAAGAAGCGATAAAATTATTATAGGAAAATATTGTTCCATTGGACCTAATGTTATTTTNGTGCCCCATCCTGGGCATATACCCGACAAGAAATATCGCGATTACAGAGTATCAACTTATACTTTGACACGTATAGGTAAACGCGGTTGGTGGTCCTCCTATTGGAAGTCTTCCTACTATTTGCCTTCTAAACGGAATTTTATCATAATCGGTAATGATGTATGGATTGGAGCAAACGTTATTATTTTATCAGGCGTTAAAATTGGCGATGGGGCCATCATTGGAGCTGGAGCAGTAGTTACAAAAGATATTCCACCATACGCTATTGCATACGGTGTTCCTGCGGAAGTCAAGGGGTATCGTTATGATAAGGATACTATCCAAAAATTGCTTAAAATTGCTTGGTGGAACTGGAGTGAGAAAAAAATAATTAAGTATATGGATTATTTCTATGGAAAAGTAAGCGATTTCGTTAATAAATTCTACAATGAACTGATAACAAGTAGAAATAAAGATGCGATCTAATACTTCACATGGTAGTTTTAAATTATTTATTTAGTTTAGCTTAAAAAGGAATTGTTATGAAGATTTTACTTATCAATACAGGATATCTTTCAATTCCTCCTAAGTCCTCAGGACCTTATGCAGGTGGTTCGATTGAATTGCACGTTTATCAGCTTGCAAGTGAGTTAGCTAAGTTGGGGGCCGAAGTTTATTGCGTCACAAATGTTACCGAGGGTAATCCATTCTTTGAAGGAAAGGTAATCATTTATGAGCCAAAAAACCTGTCTTTAGAGTCCCAAAGTTATGTGGGGAATTTAGCTATATTTGCTATTAAAGGCATTCTTACATCCATGGAAGCTGCAAAAGTTATTATTAAGCAACGATTTGATATAGTCCATGGACATGGTAACATTTCGCTTAGTTTTTTGCCATTCTTANGCAAAACGAAGACTGTATTTACTGTTCATAATCGAACTCCATGGATGCTNCCTTCTTTTTCTTTTAAACAAGTAATTCGTAAACTAACCTTCATCATGCTTGATTATAATATAATGAAAAGGGTAAATAGTATTATCGCAGTGAGCGGAAACTTAAAAGAGGAGCTTGTTAACCGGTGGAAAATACCCATCGAGAAAATAACAATTATTCCAAATGGTGTAGACTTAGAGAGATTTANACCAAAAATTCCAGNTTCAGCATCTAAAATTAGTAAATATGGAATAAATTCTGATTATGCACTCTTTGTGGGTAGACTCGTGGAAGAAAAAGGTGTACACAGGATAATAGAAGCAATCCCCGGAACTGATTTACATGTAGTAATTATAGGTGATGGACCCTTACTTCCATTTTTGCGAAGTCTTTCAGTTAAGTTTGGCGTTGACAAACAAGTTCATTTTCTGGGAACGATTCCTAGGAGCGAGTTGCCTAATTTCTACTCTCAAGCCACTTTATTTATTTTGCCTTCGCTTGCTGAAGGAACCCCCCTGGCAGGCCTTGAAGCTGCAGCATCAGGACTGCCTTTAGTGGTTTCCAGCAGTTCTGGAATGGATAGCGCTGTTATAAATGGATATAACGGTTTTGTTGTTGATGAAGTAGATGAGATACGAGAAAAAATGACTCTGCTTTTTAGAGATGAGTCATTAAGAAGAATTATGGGGGAACGATCAAGAAAGATTGCTGAAGAAAATTTTTCATGGAAAACCGTTGCACAACGGACTTTACAGCTGTATGAAAAAGTATTACATGCTAGTTAAGGAGACAACGATGGATGTCTGACAAAGTATACTTTTTTAATCGCAAAGAAGATGCGGCATTTTTAGTTACTATTGGACTATGTGTTAGAAACGAACAAGCAATGATTGATAAAACGATTAGAAGTATTTTTGATCAAGATTTCCCGCGTGAGTTAATGGAACTTATTGTGGTAGACGATGGAAGTGAAGATGCAACATTACCAACGGTTTTATCTCTAGTTTCAAACAGTGATATTTGTACAGCTGTTTTTAGCACTAAATGGCGAGGTATCGGTTCTGCAAGGAACAAAGTGCTTGATAATGCCAAAGGGAAGTACATAGTTTGGATTGATGGTGGTATGACGATATCAAAGGACTATATACGAAAATTAGTGAAATTTATGGAGCGAAATAAAAATGTTGGAATAGCAAAAGGCAAATGTAAAACGTTTGATGGCAAAACGATCGTATCGATTCTAGAGAGTTTACAATTTTTGGCTGTAGACTTTAGATATGACAAAAATGTTAAGAATTTTGTCATTGGCACAGGAGGAGCCATATACAGGGTCGAAGCATTAAAGGAGATTGGAGGATTTGACAAAAACCTTGCAAAGTCAGGAGAAGATTTGGACGTAGAATATAAAATGAGAGATAAAGGATGGTTAATATATAGAGTATCATCTGCGGTATTTGGAAAGAAACACCCTGAAAAATTAACTTCTGCTTGGCACGATAATATCAAATATGGATATGGCGGACATTATTTAATCAATAAATATTCTGGAGAAATTCTAGCCAGATTTAAAAATGTTTTGGTTCATGGATTATTAAATGCAAAAATGGCATATCAGTTAACTTATCGAAAAGAGGCATTCCTGCTGCCTTTTTACTATTCATTTATGAAAATTGCTTGGCTGATAGGATATTTAAAGGTTCGCTTGGCGAAAAGTAGCAGTTTTAGATGATTATCATGAAACTTAAGGTCAGTATAGGGATCTGTGCTAGAAATTGTGAAAGTTTTATAAAAGAAACAATTAACAGCATTGCAGCTCAAGATTATCCCCNCAATCTTATGGAGCTGATTTTTGTTGATGATGGTAGCGAAGATAAAACTTTAGAAATAGTTCAAAATTGCCTTTCACAAATCGATATATCATCCAAAGTTTTCCATACGCCTTGGAAAGGATTAGGACATGCAAGAAATATTGTTGTTACTCATGCAAAAGGTAAGTATATNCTATGGATTGATGGGGACATGATTATTTCTAAAAATTATGTAAGNAGNCTGATAGANTTTATGGAAAAAAACCCTCGCATTGGAATAGCCAAGGGAAAACAAGCGTTAAAAATTGGATCCAGCTTATTAGCAACATTGGAGGCATATTCACGCGCTGCAGGTAGGATGTTGGATTATCTGTCACCTAAAGCACGGTATAAATCTCTTGGAACCGGTGGGGCGATTTATAGAAAAGAAATTTTTGAAAAAATAGGAAAATTTGATGAAAACTTAAAAGGATATGGTGAAGATTCTGATATTGAAATAAGGGCGAAGAATGCAGGATTTTTATTAACTACAGTAAATGTTAACTTCTCTGATTTTGAGCGTCATGGATTGACATGGAAAAATTTATGGGAAAAGTATTGGCTGAGGGGATACTATGGGTACTATTTTTTTCATAAACATAAAAGTTTACTAAAACATTACCGAATGATACCTCCTGCAGCTTTTCTAGCAGGAATTTACGCTTCTTTTAAGCTTTATAGACTTACAGGGCTAAAAGCCGTCTTTTTAATACCTTTTCTGAATATCTTTAAAACTACTGCATGGTATATTGGTTTTTTAACGCGAGAATTAAAAAAAGTTTCAGTTTCAAAACAATCTAGAATTAGAGATATTCATTTATGTAAAAAATTATTCATATAAGTGAATAAAACTTGGGAGGGATATTATATGCGTGTGGGAATAATTGGCTGTGGTGGGGCTTCATCAGCTCACATGAAGATTTACAAAAAAATTAAAAATGTTGACGTGGTAAGTCTTTGTGACATAAATATAGAAAGAGCCAAAATATTCGCAAGAAAGTTCAAAATAGAAAAAACATACGCTAATTATTGGGATATGTTTGATAAAGAAGATTTGGATTTAGTTGACGTATGTACTCCTGTGTCAACTCATGCTAGAATAGTGTGTGATGCAGCAAAAGCCGTGCCAGCAATTCTTGTCGAGAAACCAATGGCTCTTAGTGTTGCAGAGTGTGATGAAATGATAAAAGAGGTGAAAAAGCATGGAAGTAAACTTTGCGTAGGGCACAATCAAATATTCTTGCCAGATATTCAAAAGATAAAGTCCATGATGAAGAATGGAGAGTTTAACCTATTTAGCTTTAAGACCTCGCTTAAGGCTAGTTTTGAAATGTTAAGAGCATATAATTTAGCTCCTGCTTGGAATGTTATGCCAGAGCAGAGGGGAATTATTTGGGAAGTAGGGTGTCACCATGCGTATCTTCAATTATATTTCTTACCTGACATCCAAGAAGTGTATGCGGTTGGCAGTAAATTTTTATATCCCGTTTACGACGACTTTGCTGTCATCTTACGTACATCAGAACAACAATTTGGCATAATTGAAATTTCATGGATAACTCGTGAAACCGATGCAATTTATGAATTTAGAGATATCACAGGAAGAAGACTGGTCGTTTTTCCTTGGGAATTTAATTATATGCTTGAGTATTCACAAGACCCTCCATTCACAATAGGAAAAGTTGCAAAAAATATCTTTGTAGACCAAAAGCGCCTTATACAAAAATGGCTAAAATTCGTAAGTTGCTATATTCAAAAAAGAAAGACTCTTCCTACCTTTAATCTTATCAACATGTTCATCGAATCAATAGAAAAGGATTTGCCTCCGCCAGTCCCGGCAGAAGATGGGAGAAAGACAATAAAGCTTTTAGAATGCATCGAAACTTCTCTAAATGAAAAGCGCCCTGTAAAAACAACGTTTTAACGGATACTGTTCGCTATTTAGCACTTAATCAGTAAACTGGTGTGATAAAATGAAAAAAGATTTGGTCGACAGTTTTTTGGGCATTACTTCAGAAAAAATAGAAGACTTAGATGACGGTCATATGAAAGTATTGCAAATATTTTCTAAACATACCTTTCACCGAATTCTAGACGTTGGTCACGGGGATGGAAACTTTACGATGCTTCTNGGAAAAGTCTCAAATGCCAAAGAAATTTATGGCGTTGATTGCTCCAAAAGAGCTGTGAGATTGGCGTACGAAAAAGGAATAAAAAGCTTCCAGATAAATTTAGATGAGCAAAAGCTTCCATTTAAAGAATGCTATTTCGATGTAATATTTGCTGGATATGTTATTGAACACCTTTTTGATCCAGATCAATTTCTGGATGAAGTTTGGAGAGTGTTAAAACATGGAGGACTCTTCGTCCTTGCCACCCCGAATCTAGCTTCATTTTATAATAGAATCGCATTGTTGCTGGGTTTTCAACCGTTCTCTACAGCTGTTAGTTTAAGGTATAATATAGGACACATGATTAAATTCTCTCTCGCTCCTTCGTATTCAGACCACATTCGAGTGTTTACTTTCCGCTCATTAATAGAATTATTAAAAATTCATAAGTTTAAAATAATAAAAATTATTGGTTCAAAAATACCGAGTGGTTCCAAACCAAAAATGCCTGATTACGTCAAACTAAAATTTTTCATAGAATGTCTAGATAGTATAATTGCTAGATTTCCACCTTTAAGTTACGCTGTCATAATAGTTTGTAGTAAAACTCGCAATAAAATAGACAAAAATGCTTATTAAGTATCATGGACAGATCATCCCATCACACCGGGATGAGGATACATATAAGGAGTATATTCTGGCTTCTCATGAAGGAAATAATTAACTTTCTCAGCGTATATGTCATATTGGTCATCGAATGTCCCCTCTAGCAAGTTTCTTATATGGTCTATTAGTTTCATTCGCAATTTATAAAATAGTTTTTCTTCTGCCCTCCATAACTTATTTAAAAGCAACTGCGTGGTGTTGAGGATTTTTAAAGGCTAAACTTTCTCATGGTGATACACTTTGTGTTATTGGGTGAGGATATGGATATGGCGTGTAGGTGAAACCATCTTGTTGTTGATTCGGAGCTCTCAAGAAGTAGTTGACGTTTTCTTGGTAATTCCAAGGGTCAATTCTGTCGGTGAAATTTATCGGGTTCTNGTTATGGTCGTAGGCTGTATTGCCCCAAANATAATATTGTCTAACGTCATATGGATAGCTTTGCCCATCANTGCCCATATCTACAGTCTTTGTTGGATAGTTCGTGTTTATGATAACTGTGTTGTTCCAAACGATTCCTCCTCCGCCTCTTGGTTCAGTTGCAGCATCTTGTCCTAAAGAGTAGCTTTCATCTGAGAGGTCGAAAACGCAATTGTAAACTTCGTGTCCTCTTCCTCCTGGACTACCACCATGAACATCCACTTGCCCATAAGCTGAAGCCTTCTCAAAGCNACAATAACGTACAACGTACCAAGCCTCGTTATTGGAGGCAACGGCGTGTCGGCATCTGCTGAAATTACAATCCTCAATGTAAACAATATAATCCTTATATTGTCCAAGGTAATACGAAATGCTTGATTGCCACGGCATGTTAGGAGCTGTTATGACGATTCCATAGCCCCAAACCGCAAAGTATTCACCGTTTGGGTTGTGTGGTAAGTAGTTGTCTTTGTATGGATTGTCGATGTTGCAGTGGTCGATTACGCCTCGACTGTCTTCCGTATATATTGCCATGCCTGAAAAATTAATAAAGCTGATGTGGTCGATTCTAAAGTCCAACGTCCTATCAACAGTTATACCGACAACTCCATAATCATCTTCAACCGAAACAACTTCAAATGTGAAACCTGAAATTCTTATTGGTTTGCCATTCGACCCGTCAAGAGCAAAGAAGTATGTGGTTAGTGTTGAAGCAGTTGTCTGTTTTAAGATTGTCTTTCCTATTCCAGCGCCAATAACACTGACGCCCCCAGGTACACTAACTGCGCATCCCCACTGCTGCTGCGGTGGGTTAAATGTCCATTCTCCTTCAGGAACATAGACTGTTCCCCCACCCATGGCGGCGATAGAATTCACAGCCGCTTGGACATCTTGCGGAGAACCACTTTTTGCGACGACTTGACGGATTGATATATTTCCCGTACTTCTTATGGTGACATAATATGCTAATTGTGGAAACACTATGTTTAAACTTATCATTTCCAAAATGGCTAATGAAGTTAGAATAATAACTATTTTCTTTGATTTCCAATGCGGAAATTCATTTGTTTTTGTTGCCTTTTTACACATGCTTAGCAGTTTCATGCCCTCACATCTGTAGTATATGTTTAGTAATTGAATTATTAAGTCTTGCGTATTAAGATATAATTTTTTTGATTAGTTGGAAGTCGACACCCCATGAGCCAATACAAACATGTCAATAGTCTAACTGTTATACTTTTCGTGCAGGCCGCTTTTCTCTTTGCAATTTACTTTAACATCGTTGCTGCTCGGCAAGTGCTAGGCTTTCTATGTCTCACTTTTGTGCCAGGCTTTGCAATTTTGCGTCTTTTGAAAGCTGATTTCGATCTCACTAATAAGTGCCTATTCGCTGTAGGGTTAAGTATAGCATTTTTAATGTTTATAGGCTTATCGCTTAATCTTCTGTGCCTATTATTCGGTTTTTCACAGGCATTTACATTATCTTCGTTGATTATAACCACAAGCGTTATTGTTATAGTGCTTCTATCTTTGGGAAAAAGCAATTGCAGTCAAAGCGGCTTTTTGGTTAATAAAAGCAAAAAATACATCTTTCTGGCGACAATGCTTTGCTTTGTTCTTTTGGCTTGCATCGCTGGGACATTATTGGCAAGTTCTACTGCACAAAACAACCTAATTCTGCTTATCATGATTTTGGCAGTCGCGTTTTTGGTTGGCTTTTTGGCTTCCCATAAAAAAATGTTGTTTAGCGATTTTTATCCACTAATCTTGTTGGTTATTGCTATCGTTCTGTTGTTCCATGTTTCATTTTTTTCAAACTATATTCATGGTGGTGACATTTTTGGTGAGTATTCAGTATTTCGGATCACGAAACAAGCTTCTTATTGGAATCNAGCGTTTCCAGATAAACTCTATAACATGCTTAGCATCACCATACTTCCAACGATGTACTCTGATGTCCTCNGTATAGATGGGACATGGATCTTCAAGATTGTTTATCCTTTGATTTTTTCTTTGGTTCCCGTGGGGTTATATCAACTTTTTAAGTCTAAAGTGAGCAAGGAAATTGCTCTTTTTTCCGTGTTTTTCTTTATGTCTAATTCTGTCTTTTTCACCGAATTGGTCGTATTGGCGAGGCAAATGGTCGGTGAACTTTTTTATGTCTTGTTGTTTTTGACGATTTTTGATAAGAAACTTAATGGTCCGAGTAAATGGTTTCTTTTTGTCGCTTTTAGTTTCGGGATTATAGTTTCGCATTACGCCATGTCTTATATTTTTCTAGCTTTCATTTTTGCTTTTTGGCTGTTCAATTTTGTTAGGAGGCGTAAATGTGCAGTTACAGTAAGTATGATTGTGTTGTTTTCAGTTATGGCTTTTACTTGGTATGTATACACCTCGTCGGCTGTTACTTTTAATGAATTGTTGAGAATGATTGATCATATTCGCGAGAGCTTTGTTTCTGATTTTCTAAATCCTCAATCGAGAGGGAGTCAAGTTTTGCAAGGTACTGGGCTTATGGAGACTGTGGGAACGTTTTGGCATTCTGTTGGTCGCTACATCTACTATACAACAGAGTTACTCATTCTGTTTGGAGTGGTCGGGGCATTGCTGAAAAAAAAGCTGTCTTTTTTTGATGAAGAGTATAACGTTATGGTTTTTTTGAATTTGGCGCTTGTTTTGGCATGTATTATTGTGCCTAATTTGGCAACTACATTCAATATGACGAGGTTTTATCATGTGGCGCTTTTCTTTTTGTCACCTTTCTGTGTTATTGGCGGTATTGACTTGCTGACTTTATTATCGAGAAGAAGAGTTAATGCAAAACATCTTTGTACTTTTATAGTTTTAGTTTTGTTAATACCGTTCTTTTTGTTTCAAACGGGATTTGTTTATGAAGTAACAGGCGAAGAAAGCTGGTCTCTGCCTTTAAGCAGTTATCGATTTGACGATGCAAAACTTGTTAGGATGGGGGTTTTGAGGGAAAGTGAAGTTTCTGGCGCACGTTGGTTATCAGCTTATCAAGGTGTCGATAATCTTGTTTACGCTGATTACTCATCTTGGACGCTTCTCACTTATGGAGAAGTAAAAAACTTTCTGTTATCGTATTNCAATGAACCNGTATGGAGTGGCCTATATGTTTTCGTGAGGTCAACNGTTTCGTTTAACAGTTCTAATGTTGATTTTAAAATTAACGAAACAAACATAATATACTCCAACGGTCCTTGTGAGACATTCGAGGTTCCATGAGAAACCTAGGATTTGAAAAGACTATAATTGAGTTGTAAGTCTATGCTGAGAGTTATGATTGTTAGTTCGATGCCATGGGGGTTTTTGTGGCAGAGACCTCAACAGATTGCATCAAGGTTGGCGAATCGAGGATTTAATGTAGTATATTTTCATAGTTGNTTGGATTTAAGTCCAATATTTTTAATTAGGCTTTTTAGAGAAAAGAGTTTCTTTGTAATAAAGAGGGTTAACGCGAATCTTCGTGTAGTTAATCTTTTTGTTCCGCCATTTCGTGGGAAATTAAGGTTTTTTACAGAAAAATTAGGTGTGATATTTTTTAAAACATATATCAAGTTTTTTGATCTTAAACCATCTGTAGCTCTGTTTTATCATCCTCGGGATGTTTTTCTCGTGGGCTGTTTAGAGTCGATGAGTGTAAAAATTGTGTATGATTGTGTAGATGATTATTCAGCATTTCCAGGAGTGGGCGACCCTTTTACTGTTTTGAATGACGAATGGCAATTGGTTAAGAAGTCTTCTGTTGTTATCGTTGCGTCTAAAATGCTTCATGAGAGAATATCAAAAGCTAACTCCAACTGCATTTTAGTTTCCAATGGTGCGGACTTTAAGCATTTTAATAGAGCAGTTAATTTTAAGGAAAAGCCTTCTGAGATAAAGAATTTAAACCATCCCATAGTTGGTTTTATAGGGGCTATTTGGGATTGGATAGATATAAACTTAATTTGTAAATTGGCAGAATTGCATCCAGAGTATTCTATTTTGCTTGTGGGTCCGGTCTATTATGNCGGAGAAAAACTAAGAAGGTTTTCTAACATTTTTGCTATAGGGCATAAGCCGTATGAGGTTCTGCCGCAGTATTTGGCTTGTATGGATGTTTGTTTGATTCCTTTCAAGATAAATAGGCTGACTTTGGCTTCTAATCCTATTAAGTTGTATGAGTATTTGAGTGCTGGTAAGCCTGTTGTTTCTACGGCTTTGCCTGAAGTTTGTGAGAATGCTTCTGAT
>JGI24721J26819_10006661_pt1 | contig 11171 bp, 14 predicted proteins | sample YelNatPaOPGAMG01_FD_26819 | JGI IMG/M metagenome (IMG submission 26819)
GCTATGTTAATACTTCTTGGATCTTTATTTGGAGTCCAATTAGGAGCTATAGGAACTACTTATGTTAAAGGTTACATGATAAAATTGGTAATGGGTGTTATTATGTTAATTATTTTAGTAAGTCGTGCTGTTGCTATGCCAGTTTATCTTTCTCAGTTAGGATGGATTCCAACACTTTCTCCTCAAATGGTAACAATTTTCAAAAATATAAGCTTTGCTATTAATCTATTAGGCTTATTTGTCGGTGCTTTTATTATTTTTAAGGCTTTAATTACAGGAATTTATGAAGAAAAACGCTTAAGAGCTGCTGAAGCTTTAGCTTTGAAAGAAGAAAGATTAAAAGGATAATAAAATAGGCAGGCAAGGGAGGAAATCGTCTCTCCCTCTCTCCTCTTATAATTTTCCTCCCTTGCCTATTGAAACTTCTTTTTTTCTATTTATACTACAACTAATTTACTTCAAGGAGGAATTAAATGAAACTTTATAAGAAAATTTTAATAGCTTTAGATACTTCAGAACAATCCTGGCATGTTTTTCTTGAAGCACTTAAATTAGTACAAGAAAAAGGTACTTGGGCAGTTGTAGTAACTGTTGCCCCTGTTTATTTAGGGGACTTAGGCTTAACTATTATAGATGATGTACATGATAAAATCTATGCCCCTTATGAAAAACTAATGAAAAGGGTGCAAGAGGTTTTAAACGAAAAAAATATAACTGCTAAATGTGTATTAGAAGAGGGAGAGGAACCTTTTGAAAAAATTGTAGATGCAGCTTATGCCTTTAATTGCGATTTAATAATAATGGGGCGCAGTGGTAGCAAATTAAAAACTTTTTTCTTAGGAAATACTACAGCAAGAGTAATAGGTTATAGCCCGGTAGATGTGTTAGTAATACCTTATCCTAAAAATGTAGGTTTTAAAAAGATTTTGGTAGCTGTTGATGGTTCACCTTTTGCTGAAAAGGCATTTTCTAAAGCTTTAGCTTTGGCTAAAGAACATCAAAGTCAGCTATTTATTATCTCTGTAGTAGACATACCCATGGAAATATACGCAGTTGCTCCTGAAATAGGAGAAAAGGCTTTAGAAAAAAGAAAGACATATATTGAAACCCTTATTAAAAAAGCTAATGAAGAAGAAGTAAAAGCTGAAGGATTTTTAAGACAAGGATTAGCAGATGAAAAAATAGTAGAGGTAGCTAAAGAAATAGAAGCAGAACTTTTAGTAATGGGAACTTATGGAAGAACAGGAATTAAAAGATTACTCATGGGTGGTACAACTGAAAGGGTTCTTTCAATCGGAGCTTTACCAGTATTAGTAGTAAAATAAAAAGTTAATCAAGCTAAAACTTCTATTATAAAATTTTTCAATAAATAGTTCATCAATTAATTTATTTTTTCTATTTGACTTAAAATAAACTCCCCATATTTTTATTTAAAAATTCTAAATTTTTTGCAAAAAGGGAGGTGGGTATGAATTATCTGAAGAACCTTTTTGCTACCAGATGGGGTATTATTTTAGTAGGTGCTTTTATTGGAGTTTTAGCTCCACTTCTTCAAAAATTGGGGAATCCACCTAATATGGGAATTTGTGTAGCCTGTATGGAAAGAGATATAGCTGGAGCTCTTGGTTTTCACAGAGTGGACGTAGTTCAGTATATGAGACCAGAAATAATAGGTTTTGTTTTAGGGTCTTTTTTAAGTGCCCTTTTATTTAAAGAATATCGTCCAAGAGGGGGATCTGCTCCATTTATCAGATTTATCTTAGGAATGTTTGCTATGATAGGTGCATTAACTTTCTTAGGTTGTCCTTGGAGAACTATTCTTAGACTTGCAGGTGGAGACTTAAATGCTATTTTTGGGCTATTAGGATTAATTTTTGGAGTTTTTATAGGAACCATCTTTTTTAGAATGGGATATTCTCTTGGAAGGTCTCAAGGATTTCCTTATAAAGCTGCTGGTTTGGGCTTTCCTCTTTTGATGCTAATCTGTTTGGTGCTACTTCTAATAGATACACCTTATCCTGGAACTAACAAGGGTGAATTTTTGTTTTTTAGTATTAAAGGTCCTGGCTCTCAGCATGCACCTATATTTATTTCCCTTTTAGTCGGACTTTTTATCGGAGTCCTTGCCCAAAGAAGTAGATTTTGCACTATGGGAGCTTTTAGAGATGTCATTCTTTTTAAAGAGTTTCATCTCTTCTCAGGGGTAGCTTCCTTTTTCCTATTTGCTTTAGTTACTAATCTTATTTTAGGACAATTTAACCTTGGATTTGAAAATCAACCTATTGCTCACACTATGCAATTATGGAATTTTTTAGGCATGAGTTTAGCAGGACTTTGCTTTGCCTTAGCAGGAGGATGCCCAGGAAGACAGCTTTTTCTCTCTGGAGAAGGAGATGGAGATGCTGCTATCTTTGCTACTGGCATGATAATAGGAGCAGCTGTAGCTCATAACTTTGGTTTAGCTGCCTCACCTAAAGGTATCGGACCTCATACTCCAGAAGCTATAATCTTAGGTTTTATAATATGCTTGGCTATAGGATTAACTATGAGAACTAAAAAAGCTTAAAATTAAAGAGGAGGTAAGTTTATGGTAGAAGTAGTTGATGCCAGAGGACTTTCCTGCCCAGAACCAGTGCTACGCACCTTAGAAGCTATTAAAGCTTTGGGGAAGGGTGAGTTAGAAATATGGGTTGACAATCCAACTGCAAGGGAAAATGTAATAAGAGCTGCAAAATCCTTAGGCTGGGAAGTAGCTGAAATTAAAGAACTTCCTGATAGTTTTAAAGTGGTTATTAGAAAATCATGAAATGGATAAATAAATTATTTCTATCTAAAAAAGATAAACCATCTGAAAGATTAAAATCAGGGCTTTTGCTTTTTGAAAACACCTCTGAAGTTATAAAGGCTGAAAAGGTTTTACAAAAAGAAGGTTATAAAGTAAAAGTAGTTGGTCCTCCTCCTGAAGTGAGAAAAGGATGTGATCTTGCTATAGAAATACCAATTATAGAAATAACCGGAATTTTAAACCTTTTAAAAACTCAAGGAATAGAACCTTTAGATTTTATCCCTTTTTCTGAAAATGAAATTTTAAAACCTGTAGATCTTTTCCAGGTAAAGGATTTTGGAGATTATCTTATGGTTAGAGCTGCTAATATGAAAATAACAGTAAATAAAAAAACTTAGTTATTGTTAATATTTCTGGTGGGGCTGTCCGGATGTTCCTTACTTAGCTTCAATTTTATTAGGAGTAAGTTTAAAGAACTCTTTTTCTCCTAAAGAATTAGCTCATACACTCTGTGGCTATGCCCTACATTTAGCCTTTGAAAAAGCAAAGGAATTATTATGCTCGGAATAGTAGGTATCGTACCAGATGAAAAAATTCCCTTAATTTATGGAACTCCGGTTTTAGAAGAAAAATTCTTAAACATAGAAAAATGGAAAATTCCTGTAGAGCGTGGCACAACAGCCCTTATTGCCTCTGCTATAAAAACTCTCGAGGTATTAAATAAACCAAATCTATTTGTCTTTCTTGTAGGAGATATAGGGAAAGGAAAGGGAAGTAAAGAACTTTATAAGTTTTTAGCTGAAAATATCCATAAATATAATTTTAAAGTGCTTACTTTTCATTACATTCTTCCAGAGGTAGATGGTTGTTTAAAGGTAATTTTAGCTATAGAAAAACTTCTTAGAAAACCTTTTTTAATAGCTGATGCAGGGTTTATGTATGCTGTCAAAATGGCAAGTTATGCCAATTTCTTTGACCTTTTTACTCCTGATATAGGAGAATTAGCCTTTTTAGCAGATGAAAAGGCACCTCATCCTTTTTATACCAGAGGGTTTCTTTTAGCTGAAGAAAAAGATGTGGAAACTTTAATAATAAGGGCTTATGAACATAAAAATGCCCCTCCTTATCTTCTTGTTAAAGGTGAAAAAGATAGAATTGTATTTAATCAAAAAGTTTTAGCAACTGTAGAAAAGCCTTTTGTTCCGGAACTTGAAGCTATAGGTGGCACGGGTGATACCTTAACCGGTATAGTTTCAGCTTTAATTTATGCTGGATACTCACCAGAAGAAGCTTGTATTATTTCAGCTAAAGCAAATAGATTAGCAGGCGCCTTAGCCTACCCTACTCCTGCAACCCAGATCTCAGAAATTATTAACTTTATCCCAGAAGCGATTGAAATTCTGATACCCTAAATTAATATCTAAGTTTATAAAAATCTCTTATGCAGGTAATAATGTATTCTATTTCTTCATCAGTAAGCTCAGGATACATGGGTATGGCAACTGATTCCTTAGCAAGTTTTTCTGCAACAGGAAANCTTATAGAATTTTTATAAAAAGTTAGATAACTTTTTTGTAAATGNAAAGGAATAGGATAATAATAACCTGTTCCTATNCCACGCTCCTTTAAAAAGGNAACTAATTCATCTCTATAAGGAGTTCTTATTANATATCTATGATAAACGCTTTGTTTGTAATCAGGATCAAGGGGAGGTAAGGTTAAGTNTTTTATATCAGAAAGTCCCTCATAATATTTTTTAGCTATTTTTCTTCTNTTTTCATTTTTTTGATCNAAGGTTTTTAATCTTACATTAAGAATAACTGCTTGAAGTTCATCAAGCCTTGAGTTAAATCCNAAAAAATGAGAATGATTTTTTTCTACCTGTCCATGTACTCTTAAGAATTTTATCTTAAAAGCAACTTCATCATCATCNGTTACTACCACTCCTCCATCTCCTATACAATTAAGATTTTTTACAGGTCCGCAACTAAAACAACCTACTTTNCCAAAACTTCCTACCTTTTTACCTTTATAAGTTGCTCCNTGAGCATGAGAAGCATCTTCTATAAGAATAATTCCNTATTTTTCGCAAAATTTAATTATTTCATCCATTTCTGCAGGATGTCCATACATATGAACAAGCAAAAGGGCTTTAGTTTTAGGAGTTACTTTTTGATAAAGATCCTCTAAGGCAGGTCCAAAGGTGTTAGGATCTACTTCTACTAATACGGGAGTTGCTCCTACCCAATGAATCGCTTCTAAATCAGCAATAAAAGCATTAGTTTGAAGTAATACTTCATCCCCCTTCCCTATTCCGCAAGCTATAAGTGCCATAAGTAAAGCACTTGTTCCACAACTACAACCAAAAGCATACTTAACCCCTAAATATTCAGCCCAATTTTTTTCAAACTCCTGTAGATATTTTCCGTTTAAAACCTTCATGGTGCTAAATACTTCTTCCCAACCTTTATATACCTCCTCTTTAATTTCTTCCCAAGATCTTTTTAGATCTAAAAGCGGAATTTTTTTCATTTTTGAGCTCCTTTTTTAAGAAATTTTATCTTTTACCTAATCTACAGGCTTTTGGCTTAAAGGGAAATTTTATTTCTTTTCCTGTCTCTGCTGACTCATAAAGTCCTATAATAATCTCCAAAGACGGGATAGCTTCTTCTCCAACCACAAGCCACGGATCTTTCTCTGAAGTTTTAAAATATTTTATCGCAGATCTTAGATAGGTATAATGAGAATATCCTAAGGGATGATCAGGATTTTTTTCAAATCCAGAGATAAATTCATTTATATTTTCAATTCCTTCTATGGCTAAATAGTCTAATTTATTCATTGCAAAACCACCAAGAATAGCAGATCCCTTTTCTCCCAACACTACAAGTTCAGCTTTTAAATCTTTAGGGCGGGAACACGTTGTAGCTTCTATTGTTCCTAAAGCCCCGTTTTTAAACTTTAATATACCAACCAAGAGGTCTTCTGCTTCTATGTTCGCAAGATATGTGCCCATTTTAGCAAAGACGCTCTCAACAGGTCCACCTAAATAATAAAGCATATCAACAAAATGACATCCTTGCTGTGCTAAGGCTCCTCCATCTAAAGCCCAAGTTCCCCTCCAAGAAGCTGAATTATAATACTTTTGATCTCTACTCCAATAAAATTTTGCTGAAAATAAAATTGGATTTCCTAAAAGATTTTGAGATAAGGCCTCTTTTAGTTTTATTACAGGAAGATTAGCTCTATTTTGAAAAACAGTAACTAACTTTAACTGATATTTTTGTGCAAGGTTTACCAAGTTTTTAGCTTCTTTTAAAGTAAGAGCAAGAGGCTTTTCTACAAGAAGATGTTTTTTAAAATCCTTAAGTATTATTTCTCCTACCTCGGCATGTATTCCTGAGGGAAGGCAAAGATCAACTACTTCTACATCTTCTTTAGTAAGCATCTCTTTATAATCAGTGTATGGCTTTGCAGAAAGAGCTTCTGCAAATTTTTGAGCCTTTTCCTCTTCTAAATCAGAAACACAAACTACCTCTACTTCATCTTTTAGAGCCTGATAAATTTTTTTATGTCTTTCAGCTGCTTTACCACAGCCAATTATAGCTATTTTAAGCTTCACAGTACTCACCACTCTTTTAAAATGTTTAAACCCATACTAAAATATACCTAAAAATTTTCTTGTAAAGGTGTTATGAATTTTAAAATTTGGATTTTTTTAGTACTAAGTTTACTCATTTTAGCTACTTTAATTTTTTCTTTTTTTGAACCCCCTTCTTCCTATCAAGAATTAAAAAGGGCTATATTAGTAAAGGAAAATATAGAAAATTTTAAGTTTTTTCAAACTTACAATGGAGAACCCTATTTTACTAAACCACCTCTTTATACCTGGTTAGCTTCTATTTTTGTTAAACCCTTCTCTTCTAATCCCGAAGGTATAATATTTCCTTTAAGAGTTTTTTCAATCCTTTGTTATACTTTGCTTTTTTTAAGCCTTATTGAGTTTCATCAAAAAGATTGGCAAAGTGCTTTTTTTTCTATAATAGTTTTACTTACTAATTTTCGGTTTTTTTCTTTTATTAATAGGATAGATTTAGAGCCTTTGTTTGTACTTTTTTCTTTCTTGATGTTTTGGTCTTCTTATCTTTATTTATTTAAATCTCCAAAAAGACTTTACCAGTATCTTTTTTATCTTTTTTTGACTGCAGGAATCTTTATTAGAGGGCCTTTAAATCTTTTTTATCTTCCTGGACTTTTGATTTATAGCTTTTTTACTAAAGATAAACGGGCTCTTAAACTAATCTTAAATCCTTTAGGTTGGTCTATTTTTATAGTAATATGTCTTAGTTGGTATGGTTATGGATATTTGGTTTTTGGAAAAGGGGTCTTTCAAGAGTTTTTTAACATAGATATCAAAGCTCGTTTAGTTTCAGAGGCTAAGGATCCTTGGTATTTTTATTTTAACCACTTTTTGCTTAATTTCTGGTTTTGCTTCCTTATTCTTTTTTATCTTTTTTGGAAAGAAAAAATTTATTTAAAAGAACGAGTTCTCAATCTTTTTTCTAAACTTAGAGAAGATAAAGAGCTTCTATTTTTACTAACTATTTCTCTTGCTCCTATAATCTTGCTAAGCTTTACCGGGAAAAAATATGATAAATATTTGCTTTGGATTTATCCATTCTTTGCTCTACTTATTTCTAAAATATTAATCAAAAATTTTTCTACATCACCCCTTTTAGGAAGGCTTTTTTTAATTCCCTTTTTGGCAAATTTAATAATTTTTGGGGTGATAGCTTATAAAAACTCAACCACCTTTTCTGATAAGCTTCAAAATATTAAAAAAGAAATAATAAGCGACCATTTAGTTTTTTGGCAAAAAGAAAACCCTATAATTGTCTTTTATGCTCCAACTCCCATTAAAGTTTTAACGAAGGAGGAAGAACTTTTGATCTTTTTAAATCAAGGATATAAGATTATTTCTGAGGAAAGATTAAATCAAGGTAGATTGAACAAGAGTTTTTCAGATCCCTATAAAAAAGTAACTTGGTATGTATATTCTTCTTGGTAACAGGTTAGTTTTAATAAAATTTTAGATTGCTTCAATTTTCATTTATATTTATCTATACAATAGATAAAGCTGGAGTTTTAAAATGAAATCTATTAAAATTAGAACCCTGTTCTTTTCCTTTTTAAAACTAGGGCTTACTGCTTTTGGTGGTCCAGCAATGGTTGCCTATGTTAGAGAACTTGTTGTTGAAAAAAGAAAATGGCTTGATAACAAAACCTTTCAGGAAGGTATTGCACTTGCTCAGGCAATTCCAGGTGCAACTGTTATGCAAGTTGTAGCTTATGCTGGATTTAAAACCAGAGGAATTGTAGGTGGGCTTGTTAGCTTTATAGCCTTTGGACTTCCTGCTTTTCTGCTTATGCTTTTTTTATCATATATTTATGCCAAAACTCATAACCTTCCAGAAGTTATCTCTATTTTTGCTGGTTTACAAGTAATAGTTGTTGCTATTGTTGCTAATGCCTTTTTAAGTTTTGCAAAACCTATAATTAAATCAGTAGGTGAGATAATTATAGCTATTTTTTCTTTTTTGCTTTTTCTTTTTAAAATTAGCCCTTTCTTGATAATTATAGCTTGCTTTCTTATTTCCCAAATAATTTTTAAAGGTACCTCTGACCATAAAGTCCAAAACTCAAAAAATTTTAATTTTGTAGATATTTTAATTCTTATTTTAATCCTATTTACAGGTTTAATTTTTCTTTATTTCTGGGACAAAATTCTTTTCAAACTTTCTTTGATCATGATGAAAATAGATCTTTTTGCCTTTGGAGGAGGATATGCCTCTGTACCTCTGATGTTACATGAAATTGTAGATAGACTACATTGGCTTGATAGTAAAACTTTTATGAATGGAATTGCCCTTGGACAGATAACCCCAGGACCGATTGTAATAACAGCAACCTTCGTAGGATATTTATTAAAAGGTCTTTTAGGCGCTACTTTAGCAACAATCTCAGTCTTCATACCCTCTTTTATAATAATGGCTTTTGCTTCTGAAATTTCTGAGAAAATAAGGAATTTACAAATCTTTTTAAGAGCAAAAAAGGGTCTTTTAGCCTCTTTTTCAGGTTTACTTCTTTTTGCAACTTTTAAGTTTGCTACTTCAGTAGAATGGAATTTTTTAAAACTAACAATAGCTTTAGCAAGTTTTTTAGCTCTTTATAAAAGAATAAATATTCTTTATGTAGTCCTCGTTGGTGCACTTATTTCGGCTATTATTTTTAAATAACTATTTTAATATATAATTAAAATTAAAATTCATTCTTTTTGAGAAAAGAAATGGAGAGGAAGATTATAAAAGAGGTTATAGAAAGGGTTTTAAAATCCGCTGGTGTTGAAATTGATAAACTGATTCTTTTTGGTTCAAGAGCAAGAGGAGATTATAAAAAATATAGTGATTGGGATTTATTAATTGTTACTAAAAAGGGACTTTCAAGAAAAGAGAGACAGAAATTAGCTCATTTAATTAGAAAAGAACTTGCAGAATATTTTATTGATGGGGATATTATAATTAAATCTGAAGAAGAAATTCAAAAAAGAAAAGATGTAATCGGAAGNATAATAAANAGTGCAGTAAAAGAGGGAGTAATATTATGATAAATGAAGAGGCTAAAAAATGGTTAATTAAGGCTATAAATGATTATAAAAGTGCTCAAAAACTTTTATCTCAACCTGAGGAAGAAATAATTACTGATACCGCATGCTTTCACTGTCAACAAGCAGTAGAAAAAATGTTAAAAGCCTTTTTAATTAATCATGATATTGAATTTGGTAGAACCCATTCCATTGAATATTTGATTAAACTTTGTAGTAAAATTGATAAAGATTTTGAAAGATTATACGAAATTACTGAAGGTCTAACAGAATATGCTGTAGAGGTAAGATATCCTGAGGAATTTTATATTCCATCTGTAGAAGAAGCTAAAGAAGCTTTTGATGCAGTAACAAAAGTAAAAGAATTTGTTTTAAAAAAGTTAAAAATAAACGAAAAGGATTTAAAATAAACCTCCCCTGCTCCATAGTGTCTTTCAGGAATAACACCCTCAAAATTGCCATACTCTAAAGCATGGTCTTCTACCTGAACTCTCCCCTTCATTCAAATTCCCCTTTATTTAAAAATAAGTAGTCACAATCCCTTTTGATCCAGGACAGGTTTCAACAAAATTATAAAGTAAAAAGTATATTCAATAAGGTATAGGCCTACTTTCATCCGTCGGTAGTGTCTCATTAATTGTGTAAATACTTGAAAAGTAAAATGGGCATGGTAGCTTCCCCAATGCTTAATAACTCAAAACTACCAGAAANGAGGGGAAGCTACCATGAAAGAAAAAACTAAAACTTTAACAAACAACCTATGGAAGAAATTTTAAACTTTTTTCAGCAGGAAGTCAATAATCTTATTAAAAACCTTTTAGAAAAGCTTATGCTTGAAGAAAGAAGAATTTATTTAGAAGAGATAGAAGATTATGCAAACGTTTTTATACCAGAGATTTACTTACAAAGTATGGGAAGGTTCAAAATTTAAAAGTGCCTCGGGTCAGGAATGGTGGTTTTCGTCCTGCTATACTTCCTGAAAGAAGGAGGGCTGAATTAGATCTTACATCTGCTGTTATTACCCTTTATATATTTACCTCAAAGATTTCTCGGTTAATAAAGGTGACTGAAGATGAAGTAAGGAGTTGGAAAGAAAGAGCACTTTCAGAGGAATATTTGGCAATATTTTTAGATGGAACTTATTTACCTATTCGTCGAAATGAGGTAGCAAAGGAACCAGTTTATTTAGCTTTGNGGATAAAGCTTGATGGAAGAAGGGAAATACTTGGATTTTGGNTTATTTGGNTCTGAAGGGGAATGATTTACCTGNGATAGAAAATGCCATAAAGATGGTTTATCCGTCTTCAGAATGGCAACTTTGTGTATTACATACTGTAAGGAATTCTTTAAATAAGGTGCGGGTAAAAGATAGAAGTTTATTTGCAGAAGATTTAAAAAGGATATACAGAGCAGAAACAGAAGAAAAAGCTAAGGAGGGGATATTAAGATTAAAGGAAAGATGGGGTAAAGTATCCCCTAAGGCAGTTTATTTATACAACTAATCAGCTTAAAAGATTAGCAAAGGAGATAAAAAGGAGGATAAAGGTAATAGAAGTATTTTCAGATGAAGTATCAGCTGAAAGATTATAGAGATGAATGAGAGGTTAAACTCAAAGAGGTTAAGGGGGTTTAACGAGATTGAATTGGAGAACTACCATGCCCTTCCCGGAGAAATTTTTACACAATAAAAGAGACACTATGTGCTCGTAAACAAGAAATAAACAA
>JGI24721J26819_10006666_pt1 | contig 11168 bp, 12 predicted proteins | sample YelNatPaOPGAMG01_FD_26819 | JGI IMG/M metagenome (IMG submission 26819)
GAGTTCATCTACCGGTATTTGGCATTCTCTCGTTGTCGTTCTTCGGACCCAAACCTACCCGCGATTGTAAGGAGTGCAAGTAACCCTGGGAACATTGGCCACTGCGTACCATACGGTGATGTTCTAACCCCTGACGGTTGGAAGGACATTTCCACGCTTGAAGTGGGAGATCCTATTTACGAGGTTGACCCAAAGACTCTTTGTTTAGTCGAATCAGTAGTCGAGCAGGTCCATGTGCATGCTTATAAGGGTAAATTGTGGACCGTGAATTCGTCCAACTTGCACATGTGCTGCACGCCAGAACACCGTGTTCTTAGGGTGAAAAAACCTTATGACGTATACGCCTTGGCTGAAGTTCGAGCGCTTCCAGGGCAGGCCCATATAGCGCGGGCGATCGAATACACACTTTATGATTCTCCAGACACTTTTAGAGTTGAGGAGGCGGATGGAGTTACAAGGTATCCACAACCATTAGAAATCCCTTTCGATTGTTACGCTGAACTTATGGGCTGGTTTTTATCCGAGGGTTATGTTGTAGATGAGAAGTACAATCAGCAATACTTTGCAATCACGCAATTAAAAGAAGAAAACAGAGAACGTATACGTGACCTTCTTCATCGGTGTTCATTTAGGTTTAGCGAGGTTGAGAAAGGCTTTTCCGTTTGGTCTTCATCTTGGTATCATTACATGAAACAGTTTGGGAAGTGCCGAGATAAGTACATACCGCGAATTTTGCTAAATAGTTCCCAACACTCGCAGAGAATTTTATTTGACGCTCTCGTCGCAGGAGACGGCCATTGGAGCAGTAAGAATTCGGGTTTTTACTATACTACATCGAGACAATTAGCTGATGATTTCTGCGAGCTGGCTTTCAAGCTTGGTTATCGGGTCAGGCTTAATAGCAGGCAGCGACCTAATCGAGTGGGCTTGTCGTACGAGATTGCATTTGATTCAAATAAAGTGACCGAAATTCTAACGGGACAACATGCCTACTCTAATGTAAGAACTACAGTCAAACGCCCAAAGAATGTGACATTTGGTGAGTTTGACGGTTTGGTTTATGATGTTGGTGTTCCCCTTTATCATACATTTGTATTGCGGCAGAATGGGGCTGTTTGGATCAGTGGTAACTCGTTCGTCAGAGCACGTTTTGTAGAACCAGCACGTGAGGGTTATACGATCATTAAAGATTCTAAGACTGGATTAACTAGAATCTTTATCCCGGCAAAAGCTACGGATAACCCTTACTTAATGAAGAATGACCCACAATATGTTAACAGACTTCAAGCACTTCCAGAAGCAGAACGGCTAGCTAAATTAGAAGGTGATTGGTGGACATTCTCGGGTCAAGTGTTTGAGGATTGGCGGATTCAACCACTATCTGGTGATCCACCTAATGCACAACATGTGATTAAGCCGTTCGAGATCCCATCGTGGTGGCCGAAACTATTAGCGATTGACTGGGGATATTCGGCGATGTTGTACGCGGTTTGGGGTGCTATTTCTCCGAAGGGACGGCTAATCGTATATCGTGAGTATGCCGCTAAGAAGGAGAAGATATCAACATGGGCGGCTAATGTCGCAAGGTTATCTCAAAACGATGACTTAGTTGACGTAGTGCTAGACCCAAGTGCGTGGGGCAATCGTGGGGATGAATTCACAATAGCTGAACAGTTTGAAATACACTCTGGAATGCGACCTCGGCCTGCCGATAATGACAGAATCGGCGGCAAAGTTTTACTGCAAGAATTAATGCGATTCCGTCCACGTCCGCCGAAGATTATGCCGCAAGAAGGATTTGATCCCGAGTTAGCGGACCGTATCCTTCGAATCCACGGCACGGCTAAATACTACGAATATCTAGAAGCTTTCACACCAGAACCAGAGGAAAACACTGAGGATTTGCCCAAATTACAAGTATTTGAAACTTGTCCAGTGTTGATAAACACAATCCCACTTTGTGTATACAACACACCAACAATGGGCAAATCCGTAAATCTAGAAGATGTAGCTGAGTTCGACGGCGATGACCCATATGACGGATTGCGTTATTTAGCTAAAGCCGCACAGAATTATTTAACCAGCGGCGTTGCAGAGAACGAGAGAAGGGAGGCACTCGACCGTGCTATCGCGGATTTTAAACGCACCGAGGATCGCTTGGCACTACATATGCGATTGGATAAGATCTTTGCGGAGGAGCGTCGTAGTGGGCTCCCGGTCAAACGTTTCCATCGAGCTAGAACTTTTGCGAGAACAATATAGTTCTTTGCTCGAGTTGTTAAAGATCGAAATGCACAAGAACGAGGAACTGCAAAACACGGTTTTCCGTTATGTTGGAGTATTACCTAAAGATCCTGAACCTCCACCAACATTCGTTGATACAAATACGGCAATTAGAAGTTGGACTAAAATGAAGGGTCGGCTCGAGGAAATGACTCGACGTCGTGCAAGTGAAAGATCTTGGGAGGATAAAGATGCCAGCGAAGTCAGCTAAACTTATGCAAGCAGCTGCTCACGGTAAGTTGAAAGGTATGGGTCCCCCGCCAGATGTGGCGCGTGAATTTATAGAAAAGACGCCACCTAAAAAACGGCGTGCATTCGCTAAAGCACTTGCATCGAGGAAAAAGAAATGAACTGGAAAACTTCGTTAGCAGGTGTATTGACATTCGCGGTTGTTATCATCAACATAATTCTTAAGCTGCTGCACGGTCAAAGTATTTCGATTGAAGACTTTGCGGCACTTAGTGCTGGGGCAGGTTTGGTAGCGGCAAAAGATCACGACAAATGACAGAACTAGACGAGGAACTCCAAGGTTCCCTAAAAGATATCGTAACCCTGTGCGAGAAAGAGGACGATGAGATCCGAAAGGCACAGGTGCGGATGTGGAAGAAGAATGAAGAGTTCTGGCATGGTGTACAATATTTATTCTGGTCTGAACGTGATGAAACTTGGGTATCCCCACTTGATGTAACTTGGCGTAGTCAATTCACTGAAGAAGAACTACATGAACTTGGGCCATTCTACGATTATGTAGTTGATATCTTTAAGGCTCACGGCGAATCTATCATCTCCGCACTATCCGCACAAATTCCATCACTTCGGTTTATCCCGGACGATGCAGATGATCAAGCGGATGTGATTACCGCAAAGACCTATTCCAAGATAGCGGATCTAGTCTGCCGACACAATAAAGCCAAGTTGGTGTACATGCGTGCGCTATTTTACCAGTACATCAACGGCGTTGTGTTTGCGTACGTGTACAAAGACACAGATCCACGATACGGCACACGCGAGGTACCACAATACAGCACAGAAACTCGTAGAGTTGATTACTTAACTTGTTCAAATTGTGGGTACGTTCGAGATGCGAACGAGCAGCAATGCCCACAATGTGGTGCCGCCGAGGCTGATTACACGCCACAATTTGAAGAAGTTCCCGTTCAAACTGGTACGGTTGCGGTACCGAAAACTCGAGTTAAAATCGATGTATTCGGCGGCTTGAATGTTAAAGTACCATATTACGCACGGCGGCAAGAGGATTGCAATTACTTAATCCTATCAACCGACCAACCTAAAAGTTTAGTTCAAAGCGTATTCCCTGATAAAGCTGATAAAATTGAGGCTGAGCATATATCAAACATGGAACGATTTGCTCGGTCTCAATACTCCTATGAGAGCGGATCAGAGCCGGAACAAAAGCACTTGGTAACTGTAATTAAGGCTTGGCTACGTCCTAGTGAATTTTGGCGAGAAAAGGATGAAGCTAAGAGAAAGAAACTACAACAAAAGTTTCCTAAAGGTTGTCGGGTCACATTAGTTGGTAAGAATAAAGTGTTCATAAGTGCGGAGGATGAAGACTTAGACGACCGCTGGGTCATAGGCCAAGCTGGTCTTTCTACATACATCCATTCCGATCCTATTTGCCGCCCGCTCGTTCCAATCCAAGAGTTGCGTAATCAATTGGTCAATCTCACGATGGACACAATTGAGCACGGCATCCCNGCTACATTCGCCGATAAAGAGGTCCTGGATTTCGACGCTTACGGGAAATTCGAAGCGGCCCCTGGATTTATATTCCCCGTAAAGATGCGTGGCAACCGTCCAGTATCGGAGCACTTCTTTACAGAACCCAAAGCTACGTTCCCTCGTGAGGTTCCTGGGTTCATTAGGAATTTAGACCAAGACGCTCAGTTCGCCACAGGCTCGTTCCCGTCAATCTATGGAGGGCCGTCTGAAGGTAAGTCGCGTACTTATAGTGAGTACGCAGCTTCCCGTCAAATGGCCCTCCAAAGGTTGTCTATTTGTAACATGCTCACCACTGATTGGTGGATGCGGACGATGGAACTGGCTGTGAGAACTTTTGCCGATTTGGTTATCGACGACGAGCGTTACGTGGAATTTGACTCTGGTTCATACGTGAACGTTTGGATCAGACGATCTGAGCTATCTGGTAAGGTTGGTGGTGTTGAGCCCGAAACATCTGACGCATTCCCGGTTAGTTTAGTCCAAAAGCGTGATCTAATCATGCGATTGATTGAACTAAACAATCAATACCTTAACACGGCGTTGTACTCCCCGGACAATGTATCTATCCTGGCAGACGTGCTTGCTTTGACTGACTTGAAACTGCCAGGTGAGGATCAACGGGTTAAACAAGTTATTGAGATAAACGACTTGCGTAAGGAAGGACCAGTTGATGAAATAACTCCAACGGTTCTGCCTGAACCAGAAGTTGATGATGACGCCGTACATATTGAAGTCCTACGGAATTTCTTGGTAAGTTCTGCTGGCTTAGATTTGAAGCGTACCAACCCTCCGGGGTATGCTAATTGTGTTGCACACCTACGATTGCACTTGCAATCGTTACAATTGAAGAGTATTCAACAGTTTGGTGGGAGTCCTCCTGGTGTAGAACCAGAGACGACTGCGGTGGAGGAGTAATGCAAAGGTCATTTCAATTGACGCTTTCGTCTGGATCAACGGTCTATAACTTGTACACGTTAATGCAAAGCATTGGCGTTCCTACGGACGGTATCTTGCCTGATCGAGTCAATCAATTTGCTATTCAATTTGATGTCTCTAACGGGACGGCTAATTTGTTTGTGGGAGATTCGGCACTATCGACCTCCAATTATGGGACCAAACTCACAGCAGGTGATTCTATGGGTGCCGGACCGACCTTCGGCAATGGAATTTGCCTGCGTGATTACTACGTGTTGAGTGACACTGCTGGTACTAAAATCAACATTATTATCAACTCAATATGAAGTTCCTACTAGTATCTCGTGCTGGTGACGGCGCTCAATTGTTGAAGGTGATTGAGCGTGAGGGGAATACTGTCGGACTTCATATAAAGAACAAGAATCGGCGTAAGAATTGGGAAGGTTTATTGCCGCACGTTGATAACATTGACGATTTCGTGGACAAGGATACGGTTGTATTCTTTGACATGAGCGGCATGGGAAGCATCGCTGATAACCTCCGCAAGCGTGGTATATTTGTTTACGGCGCATCCGAATACGCTGACAAACTCGAGGACGATAGAGAGTTTGGCCTTGAAGTAATGGAAAAAGCAGGGATTAAAATCCCTGAAACTAAAACTTTCACCAATTTAGATGAAGGAATTAAATTCGTCGAGGCTAATAAGAAAAAGAGNTTCGTGTTCAAACCATCCGGCGATTTTCCTTGTAAGCTAACTTACGTCCCTGATAGCTATAAAGACTTAGCCAAGTTCATGCAGTTTGTNAAANTNAAATTTGCGGCAAAAGTGAAGAAATTNGTGCTGCAAGAGTTTGTCGAGGGTGTAACTGTATCGACCGAAGGTTTCTGCAACGGAAAAGGATTTGTAAGGCCGTTCAATCACACGGTTGAAGTTAAGAAATTCATGAATGATGAAATTGGACCCGCTACGGGTTGCTCGGGTAATATCGTTTGGCCTTGTGATGAAGATAGGATTGTCAAAGAAGGCATCGGCCGAGTTGAAGAAGTTATAGCAAATGAAGGTTACATAGGTCAACTTGATCTTAATGTCGTTGCCAATGAAGATGGTATTTGGGGACTGGAGTGGACCCCCCGGTTCGGTTATGATGCTACGCCAACTCTTGTTACATTGTTCAAACAAGATTTAGGCAAAGTGATATCCGACTTTGCCCGTGGTCAAGCGGATGAATTGGATCTAGTGGATTCTTACGCTAGTGGTGTTCGAGTTACCGTCCCACCGTATCCTGTTGAAGCTGTTAAAGGTGATACTGAGACCATAGCACCACATGCTGGGTTGCCGATTATTGGGTGGGAAGATGTGCAAGGTGATTGCTACTTTTATGAAGTAATGTGGGACGATGACGTTGGTCTTGTTCACAGCGGTGGTGATGGTATTATTTTATGCGCAATGGGTGAGAGTTCGAACCCAATTTACAGCATAGGCCACTGTTATGATGTTATAGATAAGGTTTCAGTTCCTGATAAGCAGTATCGTACTGATTTATCAGATGTATTAGTTGACATGTTGGATGAGGTTTTTGAATATGCCAAATGAGACTGCAACAATGCCGAGTGACGAGGAGCTTCTTGCTGATGCTAATGATCAAGCTGTGGAGCAAGAGAAAGAAGTGGAGCTCCCAAGGAAAATGTAGAGGTTAAGGAAGAAGAGGAAGTTAAGGAAGAGGAAGTTAAGGAAGAAGAACAAGAAGAAGAAAAGGAAGAGGAAGAAGAACAAGAGGAAGAAGAGGAAGAAGAACCTAAGAAAATTCCGTANGGTAGACCAACCATACGGGAAATTAAGGCTAAATATCCCGACTTCTTTAAAGACTTCCCTTCACTTCGTGACGCTTTCTTTAGGGAGCAAGAATACACACAACTCTTCCCAACGGTAGAAGATGCTCGAGAAGCCTTCGAAGATATTGAAGCGTTTAGGAATCTGCAAGATAGTGTATTGTCAGGAGATCCTAAACCGTTGCTTGATTCTATTGAACAAGCTGATTCAAAGGCATTAGGAAAGTTTGCGGCATCTTTTCTTCCGTCGTTGTATAAACGAGATACGGCACTCTACACGGAAGTTGTCACTCCATTGTTCGAAAACATGGTACGGTCAATGTATCAACAAGGGATGACTTCGGGTGATTCCGACCTAGCTAATGCTGCGCTACATGCGAGTAAGTATCTGTTTGATACTGAAGAAGTAGCTAGTGGTAAGAAGAGTGTATCCCGTCGAAGAGAGGAATCGCCAGAGGAAAAAGAAGTTGAGGAGCAACGTCGGGCTCTTAACCTTGAGAGATATCAAGAGTTTTATAAGAGCGTAGCGTCGGAGATTGACCAATCTCTCCGTTCCATTGTCTCACGAGATTTTGATCCGGACGGCGTGTTTACACCGTTCTTAAAGCGTAAGTGCATCGAGGAGGTTATCGACCAGGTCGGTGCCGCCCTCGAAGCCGATGCTAACCATATGGCAGTAATGAAGTCCCACTGGACTAGNGCGGGACGAAATGGATATTCAAGAGAGTCGAAAGACAAGATAGTAGCCGCGTACCTTGCACGCGCCAGATCTCTGATTCCTGCCATTCGTGATAAGGTTCGACGAGAGGCTCTTGGCACAACAGTCAAGGCGTCTCGTAAAACTAAGGAAGCAGCAGAGAATAAACGATCACCTAAGGAATCTCCAACAGGTGCACCGCCGAGTAAACCGACAAGTGTTGACGCTCGTCAGATTGATTGGCGGAAAACATCTGATTTNGATTTCTTAGAAGATCGCATCACATTAAGGAGTTAATGTTATGCCCGCAGGTGCTGAGGCGCAGGTACTAGCTACAGAAATTGAACGTGTATCGCCTAAAGTTCCGATCATGTTCGAACGGGACGATGTCTTCTATTCTCAAATAGAGAAGCGTCCCGTAGAAGTAATCTCCATGCGCGAAATGCGCATCCCACTTGAGTTACGTCCTGGTGGGAAAGCAGGTCACTTCTCGTCCGATGGTGGAAGCCTTGGACGTGGTGACATGCCGACCTACGACAAGGCAGTGATCTCAGCAATTGAGACACGTTTCGCCTTGGAATGGACGACTCGGCGTAAGTGGTCGACCGATTCTAGTCGGAAGNCTGTTATCAATGCTTTTCGACGGGACNTTGCTTCTGGCATGAAAGAGTTTCGTAGGTTTATTGATTCTCTTTGCATGACTGGAGGCAATGGTGTTCTCGGGACAATCAGCGCCGTTTCATCCTCTGGTGGAGTTGATACATACACTTTGGGTTCTGACGGTTTCGGGGCACGGCTACTTCGATACGGTCAGGACTTCAATGTGTATAACTCCACGTTGACCACTAACCGTACANCTNCTGGGGAACGTACGGTCACGTACATTGATTATACTGCTAAGCAGATCAAGTGTGCGGCCGTTACGGGTGCAACCGCTGGTGATGTTATCGTTGCCAGTGGGTTGACTACACCACCGCCAGTATCTATCTTTGGTGTTCCGTACCATCACAGCAACGCTTCTACGGGTTATTGGCTTGGCTTCGACAGGTCAACAACTCCGGAGATCCGTGCTAACAGAGTCAATGCTAATGGCTCTGCGTTGACTCTACCTCTACCTCGATTAGCGATCAACAAGATTGGTGATCGCCTTGGTATTAACTTCGGATCTAAACTCACTGCATGGATGCATCCTTGTCAAAGAGCGGCGTATGANGAACTTGGATTTGAATTGATCCANATNCAAAANGCCGCTAAGGAAGAGGGGCTCGATCTATACTTCAGTGACAACATGAGGATGGCTGGAGTCCCCGTGCGGTGCAGTTTCTCTTGGGATAAGACCAGAATTGACTTCGTTGACCTTGACGTTTGGGGTCGTGCTGAATATCACCCAGTTGAGTGGTATACAGACGACAACGGCAATAAGTTCTTCGTGCTGTATGGCACGGATGGTGGGGTTGCAACAGTTAACGTGAGCTACCTGGTAGCTTGCTTTAACTTATTCGTTAATAATCCGGCCGCTTGCAGCTACATCGACGGCTTGGCTGTTCCCTCAGGCTACTGACACTTGTGGGGCTGAGTAACATCAGCCCCACTTCTTTTTAGGTTATGAAAAAGGATCAGTTGGCTTATCAGAAGCAAGTTGTACTAAAGAAGAAACGACATGGAAAAGGTAATAAACGACTACCTAAAAACGGTCGGTAAGAGTCCATCGGGCGAACCTCTGTTTCGTTTAGTGTGGAGTGACTCCCAACACGAAAAACGTGAAGGTGTGTTCAACGAGTTTTATGGCTCGTTGTACGTCCGTACATTTGTAGGAGTAATGGATGTGCCCAAGTACCCGTACTTACAACACCGGTGGGTACTTGAAATGTGGCGGGACGGTACATACGAGCCGCTGTATGTATTCGAAGACAAGGATCGCAATGCACTTCCTCTAAACCTTCGCGTAGTGCAACTAATAGTTCATCACGTGTTGGAGAANAAACGNAGTAAAGCGGCTATTGAGAGTGCAATCGTGGCAGAGGAAAAGGCCAAGGAAGAGAAAGAAGTAGAGCACTATATGGATATGATTGATACATCACCAATACAAAACGCATTGCATTTGAAGGAGGCTGTCGGTTATGGCGGATTACGCAGGCGATAGATGCACAGTTGTATCTATCGTTCCATTTCCTATTAACATGGAAGAAAAGCCGGGTATTTTCCCTGGCAGATTCTCTATCCCCGCTTCGGTGAATGGGGTTCCTGAAGTGTTGATCGTCGGTAAATCAACGGCACAAGTTATCTTGCCTGGGGATAGGCCTCCGCTTGTTGTAGAGATTCCGCCACATGCGATAGCTAAGTCAATTGTGGAAGATTATATCATGTCACAATTGGCGGCATCCCCTGATGCGGGACCTGGTATTACGTGGTTTCCAGGAGAATTAACCCCTCGAGACGTTATTACTAAGCACGCTAGTGTGTTGGCTCAACTACAAGAGAAGCAACGCAAGTGGTTTGTCAGATTGGTTGAGATTGCNGACACTGATTGGGCTAGGTATAAGAGTCATCGTGTTATTGCTGACTTCCAAAGATTTGCGTGNCAAGAGTTGGGTTTAACNAGGGAGTGGTTAGTTATCGCAGAACCTGCGGCACCAATCAAATGTCCAGCGTGCAAGACTACTTTGCCCGCTGATACAGTTGTTTGCTCAGCGTGCCGTTGTATCATTGACGCTGAGAAGTATAAGACAATGAAGTTTGCATAAGGAGGTGTGCTTTGGCACTCGCAGTTACCGTTACGAAGCATTGGGACGATGGTAAGATATTGCACGTCCTTGGTACAATTACCGCTAGTGGTAGTTATACCACTGGTGGAGATACTTTGAGTTTCGCTAACTCAAAAATTAAGAGCGCCAGCGTTCCGCTGTTTGTAAACGTCGTTGGGAGTGCTGGATACATCTATTCCTTCGTCCCTGGGACTACACAAGCTACTGGTAAGCTGAAGGTATTCGCTGCTCCTGGCACTGCTGGCCCGTTAGCTGAAATTTCACAGGCGGCGTACCCAAGTGGAGTGACTGGAGATACAATTCAATTCAATGCGTTATTTGTGAAACTCCAGTAATTTGTTCAGGAGGTGAACAAACATGTCTTTGGCTAGTGTGGCTTTAGCAACGGCTAGGACGTTGCTTAATGATGATAACGCTACTGTTTGGACAGATCCAGTATTAATTCCAAAGCTACAAGAGGCTCATCGAGAACTTCAAACAGATCTTTGGTTAGTTGGATCTCCAGTCGTTCGTGAAGTTACTTCTCCTATTCTTGTACCTGCGAATTCCACAGATTTAGGGACGAATCAACCTTTGGATCTTGTCACTCCAACTGCTTTGAAGGAGGCCGATTCTGCCAATAGTACCACCTGGGAGGACATGACTGAGGTCAATTACATTCCATTCAATGTGGCTAAGTCGAATAAATTGATCTACTGGGCATGGAGAGGAGAGAAGATTCTATTCCTTGGATCGACTGCTCCTAGGTATGTGATCGTGTTCTATAGGAAACTGATTCCGATCCCGGCAACAGCTAATGACCCAATTGGTATTATCTTTGGTGAACTTTACCTCGGAGCAAGAACTGCCGCACTTGCTGCGGGATCTGTTGGTAACAAAGAGGTCTACGATACCGTAACTGCACTCGCAAAGGCTAACTTTGAGAAGGTCGTTTC
>JGI24721J26819_10006667_pt1 | contig 11168 bp, 9 predicted proteins | sample YelNatPaOPGAMG01_FD_26819 | JGI IMG/M metagenome (IMG submission 26819)
GTTCATCATATGACCCCCTTGGTCGAGTCTGTAGGAGCTTTTATTGTTACGGCTTCACGTATCCTTCTATTTCAGTTTTATCGGCGTGTGTTCCCATGATTACCCAGTTGAAACTCATCCAAGCACCTTGATATGCGTCTTGCGGATGCCCGGTCTCCATGAACTTCAACTCAAGAACCATTTCATAATAGTATCCCGGAGGTAGGTCACCGCCACCCCAGTTCGCCGACAAAGTCACAACATCCCAGTAATCATTCTGGCCAGGAGTGCCCGGTGGGAAGCCGGTAAAGAACTCGTTCAGGCTCAGATGCCCATCATGCACACCGCCATCGCAGTACGTTGCATTTAGCCAACTCTCGTATGTAGCGCCAGAGCAAATTTCTGGTCCATATGCTAAACTTCCATCAGGATAATATTTATATTCTTTAATATTTTCTATCTCGATTACGTAGCCAAGGTATCCGTTTCCACCCCATTGAACATTTTCGTCGCGCATGAGCAAGTATTTGATTGTAATATCCCCAACGTTTCGAAGCTTAAAACTGAGCGTTGCAGTTTGTCCCGGATACAAGCCACTTATGGAAACTGGGTNGCTCACAAGCTNCATATCCAAGATGCCAGCTTGGAATGTGTTGCCTGTGCTCGTTTTTNTGCTGCTGAAGTATGAGTATGTTCCATATCCCATCGCCAAAGCCAGTATGCCAATAACAACTATACTTGCCAATATCTTCTTGCTTATCATTTTATGCATCACTCTCCTTTCTCCTCATTTACATTCCCCTCTTTATCCGCCAAAGCGGGGCACTCATTACGCGGTCGTCGCGCTCCGCAGGCATTTATTAACGTGTCCGCCTGCCAGGCACGAGTCGGGAGCATGTTCCCAACTGTGCAGAGCGCTCTACCCGACTAATTATTACTTGTCTTAATAGTTGAAATTAATACTTATGGAATACACTTCTATAGGATTCTTCTATCAAAACTAAAATGTTTAGAAGCCCATAAACATCCTCGGAGACGTAGCCACCAAAAATGGAGAAAACATTAAACCCCGTAAACTTGCAACATCTCTACAAAACCCTTCAAAGCTTACGCTACTACCCAATAAAAACAATTGATAGAACAACCGAGTGGCGAAAAAGCCAATACCACCTTTTCACAAAACCCTTCGGCAAAAAAGGACTAAAACTAAAACTCCACAAAGACATATGGGAAAAGCCTCCGCCAACCCCAACACACAAAACCAAATACAAAGGAAAAGACATAGAACAAGAACTGCAGAAAATCCAGCAAAAATACAGAGAAAAAACAAAAGAACACTAAGCTCTGCCTTCAAATCCTCTTCAAGAACACAAAAAGGCCTCTTTTCACCGCCATCCTCTTTCTCATAGCAATGTTCTTTTAGTCGCTGTTAACAGAACATATTTGAGTTGACTGTGAAGTGTGGATGCTTTCAATTCCTTTTATCGGGATTTTTGCTCTGCATCTTATTTATTGTATGAAGCCAAATCTAAGGAAAGGTTCTATGGATCATTTTCCTCATCGACCGCTGAGTTTGAAATAGTTTGTATTTGGATTGCCATCCTTGTCGCATTAGGCATATGCAACACAATAGTGATGCAAAGAAATAGAGCAATGCGAATCATGGCATAACTCATTACAATTTGGAATTATCTCAATTTTTCTTTTTTGGAAACAGAGGAAAAGGTGACAGGAACTAAATTGTAACAATTGTTTAAATTTATCGTTTGACGAGCAAGTTAATTGAGTTCAAAATTCAAACAGGCATGCGAAACATTTAAGCAGTGATCACTATTTTCTATGTAGAGAGGTAAAAAGGGAGATGTATATGGCATCAATGGTTAAAAAGAGTCTCAAAAAATTGGAGTCTAAAGAGGCAATAACTAAGATTCAAGCAGTAATAATTGCTTTGATAATCATTATTGCAGCTGGCATAGGCATAATCGTCTACTACTTCGTTTTGCCTCCACCAGTCGAGTATAAGAAGACGTTAGTGATAGCTATACCTGAGGAGCCTGAAGGCTTAGACATTCAGCAAGTAAGCTGGTCAAATGAGATTCACGATCTAATCTTTCAATCCTTCATGAACTTCAATGAGAGTATGGGGATGGTTCCAGACCTTGCTACGAATGTGGTAATGGAGGGCAACAACATAACAATTTACTTACCTGCTGACGCCAAATTTTCTAATGGAGACCCTATTACTGCTCAAATTGTGAGGGACAGCATAGAAAGATACCGAAAATTGAGTCCATATGGCAGTGATTACGATGCTGTCACAGGCTACGAAATTATAGACTCGCATACTCTAAAAATCATATGTAATGTCCCACCAGTTTACATATGGTTTAATGATATACCTGTAACTTATGGAGATGTGGTGGATACAAATGTTTCCAGTCAAGTAGGCGATGCAGCTTTCAATCAGAATCCCATTGGACCAGGTCCATACAAAGTTAAAGAATGGGTTCACGGTTCTTACGTTCTCTTAGAAAGAAACGACTTTTACAAGACCAATTTGCCCTTCGTCCAAAACAAGGGACCCAACCCCTACATAGACGAGGTAATGATAAGATTCATTCCAGAAGATTTAACACGAGTGAGCGAACTTGAAGCAGGAACTGTCGACATAGTGAGGGGAGTTCCGTCAGATGCTGTGGCAAACCTGAAAGCCAATCCTGACGTAACACTATACGAGAGCATAACTCCCGGCATTGAATACCTCATGATTAACGTTAGGAGGCCGCCATTAGATGATGTTAGAGTGCGCAAAGCTTTGATATACGCAATAAACAGAGATGAAATAAAAACAACTTTGGAAGACACCGTTTTGCCATGTTATTCTTATATGTCTCCATCCATGCTTGCTTACAACGCCTCTGTGGAAGAACATGCAAGCCAAATTTACGCCTATAGTAATGAAACAGCTAAAAGCCTCCTAGCAGAGGCTGGTTGGGTTGACACTGACGGCGATGGAATTGTTGACAAAGACGGGCAGCCATTAAGGCTTGAACTGCTCATTCCAAACGATGAACCTAAATTTAAGAAAATAGGGCCTCTGCTGCAGGCTAAATTATCTAGTGTGGGCATAGACATTGACTATAAGGAGTTTGCCTACAACTATATTAGAGCTAAAACCAGAGATTGGGATTTCGATCTTGCAGGCAGATTCTACTCCTGGTTTGATCCTGCTGGAATTTTGCCCTACCTTCTGCACAGTACAATGGGAAACTATACATACAGCAATCCAGAAGTTGACAGCCTTTTTGATGAAGACAGGTCAACGGCATTAAGCCCTACTGAAAGAACAGCGTTATACACACAAATACAAAATATTCTGTTGGAAGATGCACCTTGGGTTCCATTGTTTATAGACGTCACCTATACTGGTGTTAGAAAGAACGTGGAAGGACTCTTAGTTATGCCACCCTTCGCGACGCTATTCATACAAGATGTTAAAGTTAAAGTAGTGAAAGGCGGATAAAACAAAATTGTCAGCTTTGNTGCGCTATTCAGTGAAAAGAGTGCTGATAGGAATACCAGTAATCCTCTTCGTATCCCTTTTTATTTTTTTACTCATGCAAATGTTGCCAGGCGACCCCATTAAACTGATTGCAGGCGAAAGAGTAACGCCGGAGAGGATAGAAGAGCTTAGAAGAAGTTGGGGTCTCGATCAACCTGTTTACATTCAGTATTTTTATTGGTTATCCCATGTGATGACGGGAGACTTTGGCTATTCATATGTAACAAGACTACCAGTTTCCCTCCTAATCTGGTCTAGGTTGCCATACACTATACAGTTAACGTTTACAGCGTTGGTGCTATCCTATGTTTTCGGCATCCCCATTGGCGTAGTAGCGGCTCTAAAAAGAGGCACAGCTGTAGATAACATAACCATAGGTGTTGCAACCTTTTTCTACTCAATGCCTACCTATTGGCTTGGGCTAATACTCATGCTCACATTTGGGTTATATCTAAGATGGTTTCCAATATCAGGATCGTCAAGTTTGGAATCCATGGTTCTTCCTTTGTTAACGCTAACTTTACCTTATGTTGCAATGTCTGCTAGGATTGTGAGAACTGAAATGTTAGAAGTTTTAACTGAAGATTATGTCAGAACAGCTTGGGCTAAGGGGCTTCCATCCAGGAGAGTAATATTGAGACATGCTCTAAGAAACGCTTTGATACCCCTCACTGTCATGTTTTTTCTAGATCTTCCATGGATTATTGGTGGAGCCGTAATAGTGGAATCTATTTTTGCTTGGCCTGGCATGGGTAGTCTACTCTACAAATCTATTTTAAAGCAAGATTATCCAGTTGTGCAAGCTTTGGTGCTTGTTATTACTATACTTACCGTNGTATGCAACATTTTGGGAGACATAGTTTCAGCGTTTTTGGATCCTAGAATTCGGGTGGAGAAGGAAGCATGAAAACNGANAGCGTTAAAGGAACTTTTCTGAAAAAACTTGAAACAAAGAGCATGTTCAAGCTAACTAGGCTTAAAGAATTTCTTCTTCTTTTACTACACTACAAAGTCTCATGCATTGGTCTATGTATAGTTATGGGCATAATCATACTCGCCATATTTGCTCCAATAATTGCTCCAAAACATTATGCTGAAATCGACGTACCAAACAAGCTTCAACCCCCATCGCTCGCTCATCCCTTTGGAACTGATGCGCTTGGAAGAGACATCTTCAGCAGAGTTGTATACGGAGCTCAGATAGCTTTATGGGTAGGGTTACTTGTGGTTTTAGTTGAAGCCTCAATAGGCATAAGTTTGGGCATCATAGCAGGCTATTTCAACGGCAAAATCGACAAAATAATTTCAGCCTCAGCAGATATAGTTTGGTCCTTCCCCACAGTAGTATTAGCCCTCGGAGTTGTAATGGTGTTGGGGCCCGGGATAACTCAAGTCGTTATAGCCATCGCTGTTACAAGCTGGCCAGGTTTCACGCGAATAACTAGGGCTAAAGTGCAATCTATGGTTAATAGAGAGTTTGTCTTGGCTGCTAGAGCAATCGGTGAGTCAGACTTAAACATAATGCTTAGGTATCTTTTGCCCAATATTACGTCCACAATTTTGGTTTTAGCAACGCTTACGCTGCCTTCCGCTATAATATCCACTACAGCCTTAAGCTTCCTAGGTTTTGGCGCTCAACCTCCGACGCCGGATTGGGGGGCCATGCTTTCCGAGGGTGCAAGCCAGCTTGTGATAGCGCCGTGGGTTGCAACCTTTCCTGGAATATTTATTGTAATTACGGCGTTAGGTTTTAACTTGCTGGGCGACGGCCTAAGAGATTTGCTTGACCCAAAACTAAAAATATAGGTGGTAACTTTGGATGCTCCACTATTGGTTGTCAAAGATCTGAAAACATATTTTTATCTGAGCAAGGGAGTTTTAAAAGCTGTGGATGGAGTAAGCCTAACAATAAACAAAAACCAAGTTTTTTGTCTCGTCGGCGAAACCGGTTGCGGAAAGAGCGTAACAGCCCTTTCTATAACGCGGTTAATATTCTATCCTGGAAAAATAGTTGGTGGAAGCATAATTTATGAAGGAAAAGATTTACTTAAGCTTCCGGAAAATGAGATGAGAAAAATTCGTGGAAAAGAAATAGCGATGATTTTCCAAAGTCCTATGAAGTCACTTAACCCTGTGTTTAACATAGGCTATCAAATCTCCGAAGCTCCAATAGTTCATTTTAACCTAAAACACGGTGAAGCTTGGAAACAAGCAATTGAACTCATTGGAAAGGTTAAGATGCCAGACCCGGAAATGCGGGCAAAAAGCTATCCGCATGTGCTAAGTGGGGGTATGAGGCAAAGATCCATGATAGCCATGATGATATCTTGCGAACCTAAGCTGTTGATAGCAGATGAACCCACAACAGCGCTTGATGTTACAGTGCAGGCTCAGATAATGGATCTGTTATTGGACATTAAAAGGAGAAGTAGCATGTCGATAATGCTCATAACCCACAACTTCGGCTTGGTTGCTGAAAGAGGAGATGAAGTTGCAGTAATGTATTCTGGAAAAGTTGTTGAAGGAGGTTCCGTAAAAGATGTTTTTAATGAGCCATTACATCCTTACACGCAAGGGCTTTTGAGATGTATTCCTGTTGGATTTGAACGTAAAACAGAAATAGACTACATCCCTGGGACTCTTTCAAGTCCTATTAATCCTCCTGTTGGTTGTAGGTTTCATCCAAGATGCAAATACGCCACTGAAAAGTGCATAAAGGAAGAACCTAAACTGATGGAAATTAAAAAAAATCACATAGTAGCATGCCATCTTTGCGGAGGATAAGAAGTGCAAAACTTTCTGCTTAAAGTTGAAGAATTAAAGAAGTATTTTCCAGTTAAGAAAGGTATTTTTGCCAAACCAAGCTATGTTAAGGCAGTTGATGACATCAACTTTCACATTAACAAAAGCGAAACGCTAGGATTAGTTGGAGAATCTGGTTCAGGAAAGACAACAGTGGGACTATTAATCTTAAGACTAATTGATCCAACTTCGGGGCGAATATTTTTCGATGGAGTGAACATCACAGATTTATCTCAAAAAAAGTTGATGAAGTTTAGGAAACGCATGAGCATAGTTTTTCAAGATCCATTATCATCCCTTAATCCTCGCATGACGGTCAAAGAAACATTGAAAAGACCTTTAGTTACTCATGGCCTAAAAAATGAGGAAGAAAACATAGCAAGAATAATAGAGATTCTTGAGATGGTTGGACTTGGAAAAGAGCACTTAGCGAGGTATCCTCATGAACTTAGTGGAGGACAACAGCAAAGGGTGGCCGTAGCCAGAGCTATAATACTCAATCCCGAACTAGTGGTCCTCGACGAACCCACATCCTCTTTAGACGTTTCAGTTCAAGCTCAGATTTTAAATCTCCTCCTTAAACTTCAAAGGGAGCTTAACCTAACATATTTGTTCATAACTCATGATCTTGTAACTGTGAGGCACGTAAGCGACAAAATTGCAGTCATGTATTTAGGGAAAATTGTCGAAGTTGCCGAAACCGATGAATTATTCAGTAATACAATGCATCCATACACTGCCGCATTATTGTCAGCAGCACCCATACCTAGGCCAGAAGCCAAAGATGTTGAACGTTTCGTGGTGAGCGGTGAACCACCAAGTCCTATTAACCCTCCTGTTGGTTGTAGGTTTCATCCAAGATGCAAATACGCCACTGAAAAGTGCATAAAGGAAGAACCTAAACTGATGGAAATTAAAAAAAACCACACAGTAGCATGCCATAGAGCTAAGGAAATTGACATCTCAAGCTATGCAAGAAAACTTTGGGAAATACTTATGGCGAAGACTTAAATAATTTTTAAAAAGCTTTGAGTTGAGGAAAAATAGAATGNCGAAAAATTTGTCAAAACCAACCTATGGAATAAAGGCACAATATAATGTTTTGATACCCATGAGGGATGGTGTAAGGCTTTCTGCAGACATTTATCTTCCAGACAAAGAGGGAAAGTATCCAGTTCTTCTAATGCGGACATACTATGGAAAATGCAACTTTGACTTAAGTAACGATGAAACAAAGGAATTTATNCGATTTTTTGTGGAAAGGGGATACGCTATGGTAATTCAAGATAGCCGTGGAAGGTACGATTCTGAAGGCGAGTTTTACATTGAAATTTATGATTTTGATGATGGATATGACACTATAGAATGGTGTGGAACACAAAAATGGTCAAATGGAAAAGTTGGAATGTTCGGCTGCTCTTATCCTGGCTGCCTATGCTGGTCAGCTGCAATTTCAGGGAACAAACATCTAAAATGCATTGCCCCCAGAGATGCAACTTCAGACTCATATTTTAACGGAGGATTCATGCGCGGAGGAGTGGTGCAAGGGTGGCTATCTTGGTGTGTTCATACGGCAGGGCGCACATCCAGAAACAAGCTTGAAAAAGAAATTGACTGGAGAAAAGTTTACGCAAGACTTCCTTTAATCAACTTAGATGAGCAACTCGGATTCAACTTTCCATGGTGGAAAGACTACTTTAAGCATCCGTGCTACGACGAATACTGGGAAAGATTCAGCTACGAAAATAAACATGAAAGAGTGGCAGCTGCATCACTCAACATTGGCGGCTGGTATTCAAGCTCTGATATTGATGGAACAATAAACAACTTTCTCGGAGTTAAGGAAAAAGGGAGAAAGCTTCCAGCTGGAACCCATCATAAACTTCTGATTGGCCCATGGCCCCACTGTAAGATAGTAACCTCTTTTGGCGAGGTGAAATTTGGAGAAGAAGCATACATTGATTTGAAAGAAGTTATGCTTCGATGGTTCGACTATTGGCTTAAAGGAAAAGACACTGGAATCATGAAGGAACCACCAGTCAAATACTTTTTGATGGGTGCAAATAAATGGTGTACCGCCCAAGATTGGCCTCCTCAAGAAGTTTCTTTCACTCGTTACTATCTTCACAGCGGTGGAAAGGCAAATAGCCTATACGGAGATGGATTTCTAAACACTGAAACTCCAGAGAATGAAAAATTTGACCAGTACACTTATGATCCCCAAAATCCAGTGCCCTTTCCCTTAGGCGATTTTGAAAATGAAATATTGGATCAGAGGACTGTTGAACGCAGAGACGACGTCCTAATATACACAACTCCTACTTTGGAGGAAGACATTAACGTTGTTGGGCCAATAAAAGCTAAAATATTTGCTTCATCATCAGCTGAGGACACAGACTTTGTGGCGAAACTTGTAGATGTTTATCCNAGCGATATGGCAATATACCTCACCATAGGAATCGTTAGGGCAAGGTATAGAACCTCTTTTAAAAAGCCGACGCTTATAGAGCCCGGAGTAGTTTGTGAATATGACATTAACATGAGTAATACTGCAAACCAGTTTAGGAAAGGACATAAAATAAGACTTGAAATATCAAGCAGTGCTTTTCCATACTTTCTCAAGAATCAGAACACTGGCAAAGACATAGGAACTGACACAGAAAGCATAGTGGCCAAACAGAAAATTTTCCATGAGCGCCAATATCCCTCATACCTTGAGCTACCAATTTTAAAAGAACCAGTCTGCATTATTCAAAAAGAATAGGAATGCTAGCTTTTTCTTAAAACGTGTCCACTTCTTATTCTTGTGTGAGTTCCCTCTTCAACCGTTAATTTTCCATTTACCAGCACGTACTTTATTCCTTCTGGATAACTATGTGGATTTTCGAAGGTGGCCGTATCCTTAATCTCCCAATAGTCAAAAACTGTTATATCCGCTTTCATTCCAGGTCTTATAATGCCTCTATCCCAAATTCTAAGCTTCCAAGCGGGCATACATGTCATCTTCTTTACTGCTTCTTCTAGGCTTAGTATGCGTTTTTCCTTAACATAATGTGAAATAACCCTTGGAAATGTTCCGTAAAAACGTGGATGAGGCTTCCCTTCGCCAAACTTTGTAATACTGCCATCGCTTGAAATCATGGATAGCGGATGTTTTATGGCGCATTCAACATCTTCTTCGCCCATTCCGCCCCCTACAATTTTAGCTGAATACCCATCCCTTTCAACCATTTCGAGAACCGTATCGTAAGGGTCTTTCCCAAGTTCCTTTGCTATTTGAGAAAGTGACTTTCCTTCAAANATTTTGTATTTTTCAGAATAAGCCAGCATAATAAAATCCATACCNACGTCGTAAAGGGAGTTCTCCCAATCCAAACTAGGTTTTTTCAACTCATCAATTATTTTCTTCCGAAAGTTTTCATTTCTAATCGTTGAGATGGTATTCTCTAGGCCTCCTTCACGTGTCCATGGTGGAAGAAGCGCTAGAAGATCTGTCATCCAAGCGGTGTATGGGTAAACATCGCATGTGACTTCAACCCCTTTATGTCTGCCTCGNGTTATGATTTCCAGGGCAGTCTTTACAAGTCCCCAGTTTCTTTGGGCGGAAGCCTTTATATGTGAGATTTCAACTGGTAATTTTGCATTTTCACCAATAGTGATAGCCTCATTGATGGCGTCTAGAAGTAGGTCAGATTCGTTTCGGATGTGGGACGAATATATTCCGCCATGCTGTGCAGCCACTTTGGCGAGTGAAATTATTTCGTCCGTTTTGGAGAACACTCCAGGGTCATATATCAGGCCAGTACTTAGNCCAAAGCATCCGGCTTCCATAGCTTCCTTAACGTAAGATTCCATTTCCTCCAATTCTCGATTGGTAGGTTCTCTCCTTTCTAAGCCTAAGACTGCACTTCTCACCGTTCCATGACCTACAAGAGCAACAAAATTAATTGAGGGGGCAGCCTTTTCAACTCTTTCGAGGTATTCCTGAAAAGTTTCCCAATTGATCTGAATTTCTTTGATGTAGGAGGGCAATGATTNGATAAGCATGTCCTTATTTTTCTCTGAGACTGGAGCGCACGTTGATCCACAATTACCCACAACGATGGTTGTGACGCCTTGCATTATGTAATTATCGGCCGTTGGAACTGCCAAAATATCAATGTCACTGTGATTATGAATGTCGATGAAGCCAGGTGTAACGATTAAGCCGCTGCAATCCAAAATTTTTTCCGCCTGAGCACTACTTAAATCGCCTATTTTGGCGATGACTTCACCTTTTATTCCGACGTCGCCTTTAAAAGAGGGGGCGCCCGTTCCATCTACAATGAGTCCACCTCTAATTATAACATCATAACTCATAACAAACCTCCAAATTTGAACCATAGNTTGTAATAGACTAANGCTTTTATAGATTACTATTCAATTTTTATATTTAACAATNCATTTCTTTAAAATTTCATGGCGACAAGACGAAGTAATTAAAATAACAATTTTACTTTAACTTCTTCAAGGCTTTTTTTGTCTTTTCAATGGTGTAATTTATATCCTCAATTGTGTGGGCGGCTGAGATGTGACATCTCTTGTTTGGTTTGGGGAGGATGAAGACTCCTCTTTTCATCATTTCCTTTTGGAGCTTCATGACTTTACTTAATATACAAAGAAAAACTTTTGCAGGAATGTTCCGTTACTCGCTGTTAAGGCAAAACGTGTTTAGGAGACAAATCCTTTTAGACATTACTAATAGAACGGAGTGAGGTTGGGGTTGAACTTATCGATGATCGTTGAACAAAACCACCCGTTATTGACTGGGACATTTACATTTGGG
>JGI24721J26819_10006669_pt1 | contig 11164 bp, 8 predicted proteins | sample YelNatPaOPGAMG01_FD_26819 | JGI IMG/M metagenome (IMG submission 26819)
ATAAACCTCTTTTCCAGTTCCCGGACTTTCATCACCTGGCCTTCCACCTGGACGTCATTATCAAGGGGAACTTCAATTTCAAACTGGATGGCTTTTTCGCCTTTAACAAACTTGATGTTTTTAATGGGCAGATGCTGGGCATCGTAAGGGGTAAGAAGAATACGGGTTAACTCCGCCGCCATGGTGGCGTTATCAAAAAGTGGCTTCTTCTGCCGGTTAACGGGGTCCACCAGGTACCAGCTTTTACCAGCTGGTGTTTCGTAGGTGTACCAGAAACGGTCGCCGTTCTTCAGCCAGTTAGCGTCCACACTCAGGTCAAAGACCAGTTTAGCCACCTTGGCTGGCGTCCAGCGTGAAGCCAGCTCATAATTGGCTTTTTCCGGGCTGGCCAGCAACAAATTAAAGCCGGCAAACAGCATGGCCAGCATCACTAAAAGAATGGTCATCGTTCTTTTTTTCTCAGGAACAGAGGTGAGTTTTTTCATGTTCTTTCTCCCTGTTTTATTTTCTAATTTTTTTTCATTTGATTTCTATTTAGTTAGTAAGAGCTTTTTTGTCACCTTTCATTTCCCGGCGGGCTAAAAAATCAGCCTTTATTCCGAAGAATGCCTTAAAAATTTTTCCGCTCTGCTTAAAAAACAATTCTCCAAAAATTCTTCCGGCTAAACTTCTTACCGGCTTTTCTGGTTTTTTAATAACTTGACCTCCGTCTTGATTTTTTTAATTAATGGAATTTAATTTGCCAGACCTTGAGCTCAGCGAATAAGGTGCAACCTGGTCTGCCGGCCATCAAGATAAACCACGCCAGCCCTGGTAAAAGAAGCGTCCTGCTCCACGCCTATGACCACTTCCTGATTATCCCATTCCGGCACCAGAGAACGGCAGTTCAGCTCAATGGAATAGCAGGTATCGTAATAAAGAGGATAATCACCCTGACCGGGCACGCCTTCCTGCTTGTCCCAGAGTCCGATGGTTGGTCCGGCCGCGTGTCCGTGAAAACCGAGCGGATGGGTGTAGATGCTGGCTTTTAAACCTTCTTCTCTGGCTTTTTTCAGAGCAGCCGCCAGAATCTGGTTTCCGGTGCGACCGGCCACGAACTCAGCGGTCAGGATGTCCTGTACCCGGTTAGCCCGGGCCAGAGCCTCCTGCAAACCAGCCGGAGCCTCCTGTTCGCCGGGCTTTAATACATAGGCCAGTTCCTGATGGTCGGTGTTCAGCTTTAGGTAGGTTATGCCCACATCACAGTGTAAAAGGTCGCCAGGCCTGATGATATTATCTTTAAAAGGTGAAGACTTTGGTCTCTGAATTTCCACCGAGGGACTGAACCAGGTCTGAAGACCGAGCGAGCGAATTCTCTCCCAGAACCACCACTCCAGGTCTTCTGTGGTAGTTATACCCGGAGTAATGGCCATGGTGGAAAAAGCTTCTTTAATCAAGTGATGGGCCAGGCTGGCTAAATGATGGTAAACTTCTATTTCTTCGGGCAGTCTTCTTTCCAGCCAGCCGACCACTATTTTTTCTCCGGAACACAGCCTTTTGCTCAGCTCAGGACCGAGATACCTAATTAGAAGCTGATGGTTGGTGTAGGTCAGGCCATCAGCAAAAGCAAAAGTGCCTGATTCATTGACCGCAATCTTTCTAGGGTTTCGGGCTTTAATCAGCTCGGCCAGGGCCTGCCACTGGTCTGGTTGCCTGGCCGGGTCCCAGAGAGCCGGGTAGAATTTTCCTATGGGATAACGGCCAACGTTGAATTTTTCCACACCCTTTTCCGGCCCACGGTCGTAGAAAACCAGCATAGAAAGTCGCCGGGCAGAAAGACTTTCAAAAGGCACCAGCGTCAGGTAGACCGGGTCTTCGTTATACTCCTGGCAGATAACCAGCCACATATCCACGCCTTCCCGCCTCATTATCTCAGGCAGGATAGTCTCCAACCTTTTCTCCAGCCAGGAGTTAAACACCCGCGCCTGTTCCCTGACCGGTAGAATTTGGGGAAAGGCCTCAGCCGAAAAAGATTCAGCCAAGAAAAGAATAATAAGGGAAAAGAAAAATAGTAAAGGAATACAGCCCGTTTTCTCATTTTTCCTCCCGTTTTAAAATTAGCTGTTCTGTCTCCATGTTTATTTTATTTAAAACCATTAAGCCTGTAGCTTTCAACAAAAATTTTACTTTTAGCTTCAGGCTAAATTTTGTTATCATAAAAAAGAATAAACCTGAGGGGTATTTTTTCCGTAAATAGTAATTAGGAGATTGACCATGAAAATTAAAAAACTCGGTGCCTGGTCTTTTATCATTCTGGCCAGCTTCCTCCTTCTTGCAGCCTGCGCTCCTGAAGCCAGAATCCCGGTAGCTGGAAGCGCCACCGGTCAGGATATGCTAACCCTCCTTCCTGCCGACACCTCCGCTTTTATGGTGCTGGACTGGAATAAAATCGCCAACCTGCCGCGTTTTCGGACGATGGTAGAACAGCAGCCAGAGCTTCAAACCTACCAGAAAAAGATTTCTTCCTTTGTGGACCTGCACAAGGATGTTTACTTCTTGGCCCTGGCCGTGGCCGGAGACCTGAAGGAACCGGCAGAAAATGCTGTGCTGCTGGTTAACCTCAAATACCAGAAGGAAAAATTAATGCCCGCTGAAACAGATAAGGATTCCACCCTGGAATACTACGAAGGCGTTCCTTATTTCCCCATGCTGGAAATTGAAGAATCCGCCGTCATCTGCACGGCTTTTCTTGATTCTTCCAACATCGCCATAGGCTCGGAGAAAAGCATAAAAAAAGTCATAGACGTCTACAAAAAGAAAACACCAAATTTCCTCAGCCGTAAAGATATGAAAACGTACCTGAAGGACATCAACACCAGAGCTATGACTTTTAGTTTCATCAGCCTGCCGCCCGGGCTTTTAAACCAGGCGGCGGTGCAAAATCCCCAGCTTAAGATGTGGGAAGACCTGAAATATCTTTCTGCTTTTTCTGATTACAGAAATCAAATTCACTCCCTAGAAATAAAGCTCTATGCTCAGGATAAAACCCAGCACCAGAAAATGGCCGAAACCCTGACCGGCCTTAAAGCTCTGGGCCTGGGTCTGGCTGGCCAGTTTCCGGAAATCACCCAGGTGCTCAACGCCCTGGAAATTACTGCCACAGAAAAATACGTCAAAGTTTACCTGGGCCTTAAAGATGAAGTAGTGGACCAGCTGGCCAAAGCTTTAAAGGAACGAGCTAAAGACCTGCCCAAAGGGAAAGGAATATAAAAATTCCGGAAAATACTGCCCATCGCGCTGTTTTTATTCAAGCCTGAATTATAGATTTTAGTTCAGAAACAGGTTTCTGGCCACGGGTAAAAATTAATTTTGTCTGCTAAACAGGCCGCTGCCCAGCTCGCTGATTTCAGGAACACAAAGCGGCCGCCGCAGAGTCCAGCGTGGGTAACTAACTAATTTAATTTTTAAATAGTTTTTTTAATGAAAATGTCTGATGAATCATAATTTTTCTGAGCTTCCTCCGGCTTCAGGAAATTCAGCAAGCCCTTCCGCTCAGTTTAAACGCTGAAGGCCAAGCTACCAGGCGGTGTTAATAACTCAAAACTATCGGCCACTCCGGCTATTTTACTCAACGGATTACCTGACCTGATCTGTCGGGAGCCATCAACCTGGCTCAATCAGTTGGCAGCAGGTCATCAGCCTTTCAGTCTTCATAAAGATATTCTTTATAACTGAAAAGAACACAAGACAGCAGGAGAAAGACAGCCACCACCGCAAACAGCACCAGGATGGCCAGCCAGGGCTTAGTTGGTTCCAGTCTGATGAACAGGAACCCCAGTTTGCCGCTGCTGGTGGTGTACCTGGGCAGAAGTGATTTGAGGTAATGGACGATGGACAGTTTTTGCGTGGTACCCGGGAAGTACTGGATGATACTCTCCCAGCCAAAGCCAAAAGCCAGGCCAACCAGGACTGGTTTTTTTAGCCAGACACCGAGAAAATTGAAGAAAGAAAGGTAGGCCGCCAGCCCGAGCAGGAGCACGAGGGAGTAGCTGAGCACTGTCCCCAGGCTGGAGAGGGAAAACTCACTGTCAAGGTTTAAGATTAAATAAGAAATCAGGACAGATAAAAGTAGCATTAAACCGCTCAGGCAGAAATAGGCCAGAAATTTGCCCAGGATGATGGCCGGACGAGCCAGAGGCCTGGAAGTCAGGTAAGGCATGGTCCTGTTGTCCAGTTCTTCTCCGACGATGGCCGTGCCGAAAAACAAGGCCATGAGCACGATTAAAAACTGCAGGAAAAAGGTCATCAAAAAATTCTGAAAAATAACCTGCCCGCTCTCAGTCCAGTTTCCAGCTATCTTGTAGGCTCTGATGACCAGGGCCATCAAAATGGCGGCGGTGCTTAGCCAGAAAAAAGTTTTGGTCCGGCTGGTTTTCCTGGCCTGATAAAAATAAAAAGAAAACACCCTGATTATTTCGTTCTTCATGTCATTTTCCCACCAGATAATCAAACACGGCCTGCAGGTTATCATCGGGAGAAGTTATTTCTTCAATCCGGCAGTCAGACTCCAACACCAGCTGGTTAAGACGGTCAAAGAACCGGTCCCGTTGATGCGTTTCAAAGGTCACGGCTGAATTTTCTGGTTCAAAGGTTATGTTTAAAATGTAGTCTTCAGTGGCTAATTGCCTGGCCAGTTCCCGGTAATGGGGAGATTTAATCCTGATCATGTGCGGATGCTGGTCCAGAAGCTCGCGGATAAAATGCAGGTCCCCGCGAGCCAGGATTTTACCCTGGTGAATCAGGACAATTTCCGAAGTCATGGCTTCCACCTCTGGCAGGACGTGACTGGAAACCACGATGGTTTTACCGGCATTCCTGAGCTCTTTGATCAGCTTGATGATGCGCCTCTTGCTCAGTGGGTCAAGCCCGCTGAGTGGTTCATCCAGAACCAGGACTTCCGGGTCATGGGCCAGAGCCTGGGCGATTTTTATCCTCTGTCTCATACCCCGGCTGTAGCTTTTTATCGGGCGCCTGGCCACTTCTTTAAGTTCTACCAGCTCCAGAGCTCTCCAGGCCCGGCTCTGAATTTCTGGCGCAGAAAACCCATAAAGCCCCAGAAGACCGGTCAGGAATTCCAGGCCGTTCAACCCCTCGTAGAAAGAATCCACTTCCGGACAAAAACCCAGACGCCAGAAAATTTCCCGGTTATTCCAGACTTTCTGACCAAAAATTCGGACCTGGCCGATNTTCGGCTTCAACTGGCCGGTAACGATTTTCATAAAAGTTGATTTGCCGGCGCCGTTAGGCCCCAGCAGGGCCGTAATGCCTGGTTCTATGTCCAGGGTAACCTCGCTGATACCCAGGACATTTCCGTACCAGCGAGAAAGATTCCGGGCTTCAATCACGGCCGTCACTTTATGACCTCCACACTGCGGACCTTTTTCCTGACCAGAAAATAGGNAAAAGCGGCAAACGCCAGAAGCACCAGGAAGGATAAGTACCAGGGCAGGTCATGGGACGGTTTGACCAGGAAAAATCCGGCTGCCACCTGATCCAGGTTGACTTTAAGGGATAAAAGCAGAGCATAAGGAGAGCGGAAAATGAGGAATAATACACCACTTAAGATACTGGAAAGAAAATAAAGGCTAAACATCAAAGCAATGGCCTGGTTTCTGTTATTAGTCAGAGACGAGCACAGCAGAACGAAGGCCGTAAAAAATAACATGACCAGGGACGAAAAGAGGATGATGGATAAAATCAACCACGGGTATTCTACCAGCAACCTGAAGCTACCAGAAAAAAGAAGCTTCAGGATGAATAAAATCAAGGCCGGGAGCAGAGTCAGACAGCCGACAAAAAAGGCTACCACCCCGGCTTTGCCCAGCAGGTAATCTTTTTTCTCCAGGGGGCGGGCAAAATAAAGCTGAATGGCTTTGTGGCGGAAATCGTCAGCAATGAGGCCAGCTCCGCCAACCGACATCAGCAGAAGAATCATAAAGTAAGTAAAATCCAGGGTCAGGTAGGATTTAAAAAAAGCCGGGTTAATCTGCAAAAATTTTTCCAGGCCGCTGCCCATGGACTTAAAATCCTCCAGCCGCTCGGAGATGTAAATCCCGGCGGCATAGGCAAAAGCCGGAATAAAAGAAGCCGCAAAAAGTGGTTTGAATTTTTTTCTCTGAAAAGCCAGCTTTATACCGGCTCTCATGATGGGCCAGGACGGACGAAAATTTTCTTTAAACTGGCCGTCCCAGTGGTGATATCCTTTTTCCCTGATGGTGGTCATCAATCCACTCCCACGACTCTGGCAAACAGTTCTTCAAGAGAAGTCTGGCTGGGCACGAATTGCCGCACCTGAAGTTTATGCCGGGCGGCGGCCCGAAAAATTTCCATGGAATCAAAATCTGGCGGAGTGAAAATTTTAATTATTTTATCTTCGGTTTCTTCCAGCCGACAGGCTTTGGCTTCCAGCTCCCGACGGAAACCATCCAGCTCCCCTTTTACCTTCAGTTCATAAAGCCGGTAATTGACCATTTTTAAATCTGCCAGGGAACCGCTGGCCGCTACCTCACCGCGGTTGAGAATCACCACCTGGTCGCAGATGGCTTCAATGTCAGACAGAATGTGAGAGGAAAGCAACACCGAAATCCCNCGCACAGAAGCAATCTCACCAATGAGCTCCAAAATTTCCTGCCGGCCGCTCGGGTCCAGGTTGGAAGTTGGTTCATCAAGAAAAAGAAGTTTCGGGTCATGCACCAGAGCCTGAGCCAGTTTCAGCCGCTGCCTCATGCCAGAAGAATAGGTGTCAACCAGACGGTAACGAGCTTCTCCCAGCCCCACGTAGAAAAGCACCTCGTGCGCCCTTTTCATGGCTTCCTGGCGGGGCATGCCGGAAAGCTCACCCAGGTAAGCGGTGAAACTCACAGCGTCCAGGCCCGGGATGTAACACTCATCTTCTGGCATGTAACCTACCGCCTGGCGGATGAGTTTCTGTTCGCTCTTTATATCATAGCCCAGGACTTTCCCGCTGCCCTGGTCAGGGGCGAGAAAACCAAGCATGATTTTGAGCAGCGTGCTTTTGCCAGCGCCGTTCGGTCCCAGCAGACCGGTGGCCCCGCCGTGAATCCGCAAACTCACGCCGTTCAGAGCTTTTACTTGGCCGTAGGAAAAATGGATGCGGTCAAGTTCTATGGACATGGGTTCGCCGACCAAACCATTCTGCCTCATTTTATTTTATTACGAAAATTCATAGCTTTTAGTTTACTTTTTTATCCCGGTTTATAAATTATTTTAAATTATACCTGAGAAAAGCAAAAGAAGCACCAGCCTTTTGTTGAATAACTCAGGTTTGGCCTCCAGACTCTATTTTTATCTCCATTTATTTTTTTAACCAGAAAGCCAATTAAGTTATAATGAAAACCTGGAGAAAAAAAGCCTTTATTAAACATCAAAAATAAAAAGGAGGTTCTATGCGCCCGAAATACTTCAGAATATTTACCTTTCTGATTCTCGGATTTATGCTCATTTTAAACCCGCTTTCCGGCCAGAGCAAAAAGGCTCTGACCTTTGACAATTTCATCAAAATAAAAAGAATCTCAGACCCCTCAGCTTTCACCTTGCGGGAAAAAACTAGCCCTGGTCATAACCACCATGGACCTGGAAGCCAACCGCGGTCAGAGCGATATTTACCAGGTGTCCACGGCCACCGGAGAAATCAAACCTCTGGTCACAGGACCCGGTGCAGATTTCTTCCCCCGCTGGTCACCTGACGGTAAAAGCCTGGCTTTCATCTCCAGCCGAAGCGGTTCAACTCAGGTGTGGATTATGCCGGCTTCGGGCGGTGAGGCACGTAAGCTAACTGATTTTCCTGGTGGTGTGAGCTCTTTTGCCTGGTCCAGGTCCGGAAAATTCCTGCTGGTGGCCAGCCCGGTTTTCCCTGAGCTGCCTGACCTTCAGGCTAACCGGAAAAAGTTTGAGGAGCAGGAAAAAAGCAAGGTAAAGGCCAGAATCTACGACCATCTGCTCTTCCGCCACTGGAACACCTGGTTTGACGGCACCAGAAGCCATCTTTTTCTCTTTCCCCTGGATGGCGGCCAGCCGCTGGACCTGACCCCCGGTGATTACGATACTCCTCCCATCGCTCTTGGTGGTGAACTTGATTTCTGTTTTTCGCCAGAAGAAAAAGAAATTGCCTTCGTCCGCAACGTGGACCCAGAGTTTAAGCTGGGGCTCGGCACAAACAACGACATCTTCCTCACCACTACGGATGGCCAGAAGCTGGAAAAGCTGACCGTCAGCCGGGCCAATGACATAGACCCGAAGTACTCTCCGGATGGCCGCTATTTAGCCTACCGNGCCATGGCCAGGCCCGGNTTTGAAGCTGACAAGCTGGCTCTAATCCTCTACGACCGGCAGAAAAAGACTTTCCGGAACATGACCGAAAACCTGGATTATTCTCTAAGCGAGTTCCTCTGGTCGCCAGACAGCAAAGCCATCTATTTTCTCTGTGAGGAAAAAGCCCGAACCGCTCTTTTCAAGCTGACGGTAGCTACTGGGAAAGTGGAAAAAATCCTTGACGGCCACTTTTTAAGCAGCCTCCGCCTCTCACCTGACGGCCGGACCATCTACGCCCTGAAACAATCCCTGAACCATCCCAGCGACGTTTATGCTCTGGACCTGACCAGCAAAAAACTCAGACCTCTGACTGAGGTTAACGCCGAGCTTCTGGCCGGCCTGGAAATGAACCCGGCCGAAGATTTCTGGTTTGAATCAGAAGGCGATAAAGTCCATGGCCTTTTGCTCAAACCGCCCTTCTTTGACCCCAACAAAAAATATCCGCTGCTTATGCTCATCCACGGCGGTCCCCAGAATGCCTGGTCTGATAATTTTCACTACCGCTGGAATGCCCAGATGTTTGCTGCTCGCGGCTACGTGGTGGCCATGGTCAATTTTCACGGTAGCACCGGTTACGGTCAGGATTTCACTGATTCCATAAGCGGTGATTGGGGCGGGAAGCCCTACCGCGACATCATCAAAGCCGTGAGTTTTCTGCGGGAAAATTATCCCTTTATCGACCCGAAAAAACTCGGAGCCGCTGGAGCTTCTTACGGCGGTTATCTGATTGACTGGATAGCCGGACAGACTGATATCTTTGACTGCCTGGTCAGCCATTCGGGCGTGTTTGACCTCCGTTCAGAATACGGAGCCACGGAAGAACTCTGGTTCCCAGAATGGGAATACCGCGGCACACCCTGGAGCAATCCGGAAATGTACCAGAAGTTTTCTCCCAGCAACTACGTGCAGAATTTCAAAACCCCGACTCTGGTGGTGCACAGCGCCAACGATTTTCGGGTACCGCTGGAACAGGGACTGCAATTTTTCACTTCTCTGCAGCGGATGGGTGTACCCAGCCGGTTGTTGTACTTCCCTGATGAAGACCACTTTGTGCAAAAACCGCTGAATGCCCAGNTGTGGTGGCAGACGGTCCTGGACTGGCTGGATAAGTACCTGAAACCCTGANCCGGCTGACGATTTAAAGTTTAAAACTCAAGCTCAAGAAGAGAAAGCGGGTCAATGCGGGCTTCATACACTTTGACCGCCCAGTGCAGATGCGGTCCGGTAGAAAGGCCGGTGGAGCCGGCCTTCCCGATAACCTGACCGGTCTTAACCCTGTCTCCCCTTCTGACCAGAATCCGGGACAGATGGCAATATGTGGAAAAAAGACCGAGCCCGTGGTCAATGATGACTGTTTTCCCGGAAAAATAAAGGTCTGAAGCCAGGACTACCCGGCCGCTGTTGGCGGCTCTTATGGGATGACCGGTGGGCACAGCGATGTCCACCCCGGAATGTACAGACCTGGGCACCCGGTTGTAGATGCGCTGCTGTCCGAAATTAGGAAACAACTTTCCTTCGCAGGGCAGGACAAAAGGTCCGCTGGCCAGCCAGGCGGAAGAGCTGAAGCGGTAAATTTCAGCCAGCAGCTCAGCTTCTCTTTTTATTCTTTCCTGGACCTGTTTTGGCGGGGTGACGTATTTCTGGTCTACGGTCAGCTCTTTTTTAGGAAAATCCCGCGGTTTAACTTCCAGCTGAAATTCTGATTTGCTGACCAGATTTTTCTTTTTATAGGATGATATCTCCAGAGTTTTAAGCCCCGGCTTAAGAGCCAGGTCAAGCCCTAAAAGCAAAAATTCAGGCTGAGGCGGCGAATTGTTAAGGAGGTGTTTTTCCTCTAAAAATTTGACTTCCAGAAAATCTGATTTCTTTTCTTTCCAGACCAGCAGCAGAGGTTCCCCGGGCTGCAATTCTCTGTACCTCAGCTGAACTTCATCGCCTGAGGATAAAGTTATGTTCTTAATTTCCCCCGGGAAAAGTGGCAAACTAAGCAAACTAACAAGAAAGGCGAAGACCAGGGAAAACAGCAAAAAAGGTCCCGGTTTAAGGCCGCTTTTTCTGCTCCTGAATTGAACAAAACGTTTCTGGTTTTTGGCACTCTCTTTTTTGACCATCTTCAGCCTCATCTGAATTTTTAAAAGGGCCAGTTTTTTGAGCTAAAAACCCCAGCTTACCAGACCTGGCCATCGCCCCGGCTTCTCAAAACCTGACCAGGACGGCAGCCAGTAATCTGGCCATTTTCCAGGACCACCTGGCCGTTTATCAGCACATAATTAATGCCTTCTGGATACTGGTGCGGGTTAGACCAGGTGGCCTTATCGTCAAGCTTCTTCAGGTCAAACAAGACCAGGTCAGCCAGGTAGCCTTCTTTAACCAGGCCCCGACGGGAAAAACCAAAAATGCGGGCTGGCCAGGAAGTCATTTTTCTGATCATCTCTTCCAGCTTCAGCAGCGGTTCTTCCCGCACATACTTAACCAGCACCCGCGGAAAAGTTCCATAATAACGCGGATGTGGTTTGCCGCGGTAAAGTGGTCCTGAAGTAGAAGCCAGTTCACCATCACTGCCGATGCAGGTCAGCGGGTGCTTAAGTATCTTTTTCAGGTTTTCTTCACTCATGGCAAAACAAACCATGCTCACCTGGCCTTCCTCTTCCAGAAGCAAATCGCGCACCAGGGTAAAAACCTCTACCCCGCGCCGCTCGCTGGCTTCTTTCAGGTTCAGGCCCTCCAGCGACCTGTTCTTTTCGGTCTTGACGGAAGCAATCAACACCTTTTCCCAGCTACCCAAGTTAGCTTC
>JGI24721J26819_10006672_pt1 | contig 11162 bp, 12 predicted proteins | sample YelNatPaOPGAMG01_FD_26819 | JGI IMG/M metagenome (IMG submission 26819)
CTTGANAAAAAAAAAAAAAACAGGGCTATAGTAGCCGCAGCTTATGGAGCGAAAGGCCATGGGCAGGATGCCTGGCAGTGTGCGTGGTAGCCGAATTGATGCCGGAGGGGAGTTGTTTGCTGCAGCACCGGACCGGGAAGGCCCTGAGCGGAGGCTCGGGCTGAAGTGGGGTTGCCACAAGCTTTCGCGGGCAACTGCCGGCCGAACGCACCGCGGGGTAGCCAGAGCGCCGATGGGTAGGGTGCGGGGCGATAGTCCAGCCGGCGGGCGGGTGGCATCCCTTCCCTGGCGCAAGGCTCTCCGGGGGGGTATCGGGCATGGGTCGCCGCCTTGCTTCGTTGCGTTCGTCATCCATTCGGTTGCACACACCCTGCGCCCACACGGTGCAACCCACCGGGATGAGCAATGTGTGGCACCCCCGCCGACTGAAAACGCTTGGGTTTGCCCCAGCGTGCTTTGCACAGCCCCAAGCGAGCTTAGGGTGGCACCGGTTCGTACTGGCTACGCCCGTGCGCTGAGTGGACGCAGTGGGCAGCAGCCCACCTTTGGCACCGGCAAGACCTCATCATCGTTTTTATGAGCACGGGCTTCAGACCTGCCACCCTCGAGGCGCGTTTGGGCTTGGGCTACTACTTGGGAACGCTGTTCCTGGCCTCCGCAGTCCTTCTTTTGGCAGTGGCAGGGTTAGGCAAGCTAGCTGCGGTGTTTTATCCTGCCACCTTCGCGGCGCGCGTGGTTGCGGTCAAGGATCCAGTCTTCCCTTTTTTGGATGCCAGGGTAACGGCTTTTGGCGCTGCGGTCCTGGAGCTTGTGTGCGCCGCTTTTATTTGGCGGCACCGTCGCTCACATCGTGCCTGGTTGGCCTTGGCTTATGTGGTTTGCCTATTGCTACTCTATCGAGTGGGCTTGTTGCTCGTGGGGCTCGAGACCGGGCCCGGTTGCCGTTGCCTGGGCGCTACGGTGCAGTGGGTGGGGCTGCATCCGGCCCTTGAGGGGCGTCTGTCCGGTTGGCTGCTGGCCTGGTGGGCGCTGGGCGTGTGCATCTGGGCATGCGCCCGAGTGCTGCGCGTCCGGCACGTTGCCTCTGCCATGGGCACGGTTTGGGGCATGATGCTTGCGTGCAGCTCGGCAGCTACCGCACAGCATTTGGAGCTGCGCGGAGGGTTGACGTGGGTGGTCTATTACGAAAACGGCCAGGAAGATAAGGAAGCGACCCAGCCGCCCAAGACTTTTACGGTCTGGCTGTCCTCGAACCGGTGGTGCGTCAAGAGCGACATCGAGCTGGCGTTCGGGCAAGGCAGCAACACGTTCTACGCTGTTTTTGCGAACAAAGAGGTCCCAGCAAGCGCTGGCGTGTTTGCAGGGTTTTATCCGGCCTTCAGCCCGCCAATCGTTACGGTCCCTTGGCTGGCGTTCTGCTCCGGCTCCTATTTCCGGGAGGACCCTGAATGGCAACACTTGCCACTGCCATGGCGGCTCGCCCTGGTTGACCCTGATGCGCATAGGTGCAAAGCGGAGGTCTCGTTCTTGGATCAGATAAGCCGGTTGCCGCGCCGCGTGACGTTCCGGACCACAGAACAGCGACTGAAAAGCGTGGCGCAGAGTCGCTATTTGCGTGTGGGAAAGCTCCCGCGCAATGACGAAATTCTGCGACAACAGGACTACACTCGGCTCTACCCCACCGGGATGGTGTGTGGACGCTATCAAGTGACCATCGCTACCAATCTCTTTGGGATGACCTTGCCGTGGGAAGCGGAGCTGGAGGTCTATGCGCAACGTGGCGTGTTTGGGGGACGGCTTTCCGGCCAACAGGTGACAAGCCTACCGCCCAGCAGAATCCTGCAGCCCAAGCCCGTTCGGACGGAGACCTTCGTGAGGGTGAGATCTATGCTTCGGCTGAGCAATGCCATGCAGCGGAGCGGGGAGGTGCCGCTGACCCTGCTGCCCGCTCACGCCGGTGTGGCTGACTCCCGGTTGCAGTCGCGCGAATTGGGCGTCGACCACGTGCGCTACTGGGTTCGAGGGCATGACCAGTGGAAGTTGGCGCCCGACGCACAGTTGACAAACCTTTTTGTTGCCGCACTGAAGCAAGCACGCTGGGAGCGAAGGATGCACTTTTTCCTCAGAGCTTCGCTCTACCTGGCCTTTGCGGCGGTGCTGTTTTTTCCGCTGGGCCTGATGGCATGGCGGATTGTCAAAAGTAGCAACCAACGCAAAACCCAACAGAAATGCCCGATATGAAAATGACATCGACCTTTGAGATCAAAACTCGGACGAGGATCAGGAGGCTGCTTGTAATGCTGGTGGCGGTAGCGCCGCTGGTGGGCCTCGGCTCTTCGAACTGGAGATGGAAATGCCAACTCTTTCCGCGAGATGTGATTGTTGAAAACGAAAACTACGAAGGCGCTCCATGCAGCGAAGACCCATATTGCAGCTCACTATGTGACGCATACACCTACCAGCCCTGGCCCGCCGGGAACTGTGTGTATACTGGGAACATCCTCCACTGGTGTAATCGCGTGGATCCATTTCCTGTCACTCGAACCGCCAGGCGCGGACGCTGCGAGCTGCCGGAGGTCAATCCCTATGGAGACTGCTTCTGCAAGGTGCCAGACGAGGCGACACCCAATTCCACCAACATAGTGGCCAATTGCTGGCCCTGAGAGCGGCGATCCTGCCTTGGGCCGGGCCCATCCTCCCCGGTCCCCAAAGGTGCAGCCACGGCGAGCAAGCTGAGTCGAAAGCACTTGGCATGAAGCGCGCTCAGGCGCAGCGCTGGTTTGGTCCGTGAGGCCTGCCTGCCATTCGGTCGCAGCTTGAGGCGGCGGCAAGCCGTCAGCTTAGCGAACCGCCCCGCAAGGCGATGTCCCGTGCAACGGGCGACCTTGAAGGATGTGGATCGGCTCTAGGGCGTGTGCGTGGTGCTGCTGGCACTCAAGGTGGTGCCCGGCTCCTCCAGCGGCGTGGGCGGCGTTCGGGTTTTGGGCTTGCTCGGACCCGGTGCTGCCGCTGACGAATTGGACGCTGTCGCTGGGAGTGGGGTTGAACGGAACTGGCGGTGGCGGGGCCAGCGGGTAGAGGCGCAGGGCGACTGGCCGTTGAGCCGACGGAAGCCCTTGTGGTTGAATAGGTTGCGATAGCCGCCGCAGGGCACGTAAAAATCTTGCACCGGGCTCTTGACAAAAAAAAACAGGGCTATAGTAGCCCCAGCTTATAGAGCGAAAGCGTATGGGCACGGAGCCCAACAGATTGGCGGACGGCTGTGGAGCGGAGAGGGTAGTGAGGCATCGCAACCGCAACCAGCGAGGTGTCTTGCGGCAGGTTTCGGTCCAGCGATGCAACACGTGGTCCTTTGCCGCTCGGCGGGCCGCTGGTGGATTCACAGGTGCGCGTTACCGAGACGGCGAGGCGAGCTTCAAGGCCCAACTTGATGGCGAACCCAGTCATGCAGCACTTCAGGCAAGCACCGGTGGGGTGGTATTCGTCGTGGATGAGCCACGGGTGGCAGAGGGCGCGTGGCTGCTGGCTGGATTACCGAGCAGCACAGCAGGCGTATCAGATTTTGGCCCGCAACAAGCCGACTGTCGGCGGCTTGTGGCGGGCCGAAGGCTGAGTTGAGTGAAACCTATAAACAGAAAGGAGAGCACGTATGAACGACCGAGAACTGACTCGTCACCTGTTGGCTGCCGTGGTGGCAGGTTTGGCGGCACTGTCAGTTGCCTCCACCTGTCCGCACCAGGCCGCAACCAATGAACGGGAGTCCCACTGGGATTGCCGCAGTTGCACTGGCAACCCCGAGGACCCATGGCAGCCTATCCCGGACGGTGCGAACTGTAAGGGGTACAAGCATGATTGGATAATGGCTTGGTGCAAGTGCCACCCTGATGCCAAGTGCGTACCCACGGGTACGCTTTATGTCAACCAAAGCTGGGATGAAACGGAGGTCGGCACCTGCTATAATGGGTACTGCAGTGTGAATACATACAGCTTGACCGCCCAGGGGACGCTGGAAGCGCACGTGACCCAGGGCTGCGCCGGTTCGTAGCTGCGTGGGCACAGCCAAGAGCGAGGTGTTGAGAAAGTGCTTTAGCGCGCCCAAAAAGAGCTGTGAATGGCGGAGGAAGTTTGGGGCTTGTTTTTAAAACACAGGCCTTTCTCAACATCCCCGTTGTGGCCATCACCGCAGCTGGAAAGGCTTCCTGAGATGGGTGGTACCAGGGGTCGATCGGCAGTGCTTGCAAGCGGGCTGATCGCGGCAGGGCTGGTCTTGGCTGCTCAGTGGTGCGGATTGGGCGCGTGGCGGGCGTCGGGAGCACCAAGCGGTTCGCTAGCTTTCGAGGCGGCTGGTATGATCGAGTTCACTCGCTTGCGTAACGATGTTGCTGGGGGTCGTATCATGGAGTGCGCTTGGTTTAGCGCGACATCCGACGGGCACCACTGGCTCATCCGATTCGGGCCGCTAACCAACCAAGCGTGGACCTACGACTACGTTGAAGCGGCCTTCGATAGCATAAACCTATACCTGGTTTCCTCGCTGCGGTCTTGGGTCGAGAACCAAAAGGCCTTGGGCAGGACAGTGGGAAAAAATCGGGCGGTGGGGATGGTCTCTAAGCGACCCGTGCCCGACTCCGCGACGTACCACCAGCTGGCACCGCTGTGGCTGGCGTATGGATCGGCGGGCTATTTTCAGGCGTTGACAAGCGACACCATCCACTGCCCGGCTTTCCGGGGAGCCAAGGCCTTGCGCGAGTTCACGGCCCTAGAGGACTATCGCGTCAAGGTGCGCGTGGTGCCTGGGCCGGGGGGCGTGCCGACCATCGTCAGCTTCTTGGAAACCAACGGCCCGCCGCCCGGCGGCCCTTTTTGGTGGCCAGCAGGCGTCTTATGGACGAACGCAGTCTTCGCCGTCCAGCAATTCACTAACATCGGCCCGTTCACGGTGCCGGTCGAAGCTTCGCTGAAGGTTTATGCGCCGTACCGGGCCCGAGGGGCATCCCAGCCTGAGATGCTCGAATGGCATGTTTATTCAGTTCAGGCGGGCACAATCCGCTTGGTGTCGCCACCTCGATCTTGGCGCCCAGAGTTACCCGAGTTGACTCATGTTGGCGATCTGCGGTTCATGGGTGACAAACGTCGCCCAGTCCCAGCGTTTGGATACCTTGTTCAGGGCAAATGGTACACTGAGGCTGAGGTGAAACGGCTGCCGGAATATCGGAAGGCGGCGGGATTAGCCCCGGCTCGCGCCACCGGCGTGACGGCAGTGCGGCTTTTGGTGCTGGCGGCGTTGGTGAGTGGACCGCTGCTGTATTATTTGGTCCGCAAACATTGGATGCCCAGCAGATAATGAGAAGGGGCACTCACGATCTAATCAACAGCGTCGCGCTCGGGGCTCTGATGGTGCTTGGCGGGACCCAGCCAGGCCGACCGGTTGAGGCCGCCGGGACGGAGTCAGGGGCTATCGAGGTTACCGGAACCATCACCTATCGGTTCATCGAGTTCTTGAGCGGCGTGCCAACGCCCTTTAACCCGAAGCAGTTCCGGTTCCGCGCCATCATTGACGACCAGCGCTGGTTCTTCCGCACCGAGCCGGTCACTAACCAGGCCAACACCTTCGACTACTGCGAGGTAGCCTTTGACGGCACTAATCAATACGCGGTGAAATCGATCAAGTCGTGGGTCGAAGACACCAAGGCCCTCGGCCGACGGGTTGGAAGCTACACGGCTTTCGGGATGGTGTGGCGCGAACCGGTGGTGCATTTCGGTTACTACAACGATGAGCTGGGGCCCTTGTGGCTGGCGTATGCGTCGGCGGGGTATTTTCGCCGGCTGACCGACGACGTTGTTTACTGTCCGCCCATTACGGCTCTAGGGCCACCGCAGCGGTGGGTCCGGGACTCCTCACACCATTACCGTGTGCGAGTTTCACCGGGACCGGCGCCAGGGGTCGTGCCAGCGCAGGCCACTTTCCTGACCACCAACGCCTTGCCTCCAGACATGCAGTGCCTGTGGTGGTCCGTGGGCCAGTGGCGGACCAGTGCGGTGTTTACGGTGCAGCACTATACCAACTTGGGCCGGTTCACTGTACCGCTCCAGGCCGTTGTCAAGACCTACGCACCCTACGTCCATGAGCCCCGCAAAAGACAAGTCACGCTGCTGGAGTGGAGCAGCTATGAGGTGGAAGCTGCCACGGTTCGGCCCGTGCCAGCACCGGCAGTATGGTGTCCAGAGTTACCTGAGCCGACCCGTATTTCGGATTACCGGTTCGCGGATCGGGCTCAGGGGACCGTCGAGGCGGTGAGCTACCAGATTCAAGGCAGATGGTACACCGATGCGGAGGTGATGCAGTTGCCGGACTACCCCAGGGCTACCAGCAGCCTAGTGACCAGCGGCGGTATGCCTAGGGCTGTGCGCGCGGTGGTTGCAGCCGGGCTGCTGGCCGGCGCGGTGGTGTATTACCTGGTGCGGAAACGGCGAAGCTTGCGAGCAAAGTGAGGGTTACGGTCAACCGAGCGATCTACAGTTTTGCGGTGTTGTTGGGCGGCACCTGCCTTGCCAAGGTACTGAGCTTGGCCTTGTTGCCGGGCGCTTACGCACGGCCTGACCCGGTCTTTGGCGTTGTTCCTTTCCGGTATGTGTTGGCTGGAGCGGCATTTCTGGAGTATCTGGCGGTGTGGCTGCTTTTAGTGTCCGGCGACGTGCGGCTGAAGCTGGCGGCGGTCGCGTGGCTATCGACGTTGTTTGGGCTGTATCGGGTTGGGCTTTGGCTGCGGGGCACGGGCCAGTCTTGTGGCTGTCTAGGCACAGTGCCGGAGGCTTTGGGGATTCCGGACCGGTGGGTGGACGCGGCGCTGGTGTTGGCGCTGGCGTACTTGGGGATTGCCAGCTATGGGTTGCTGTGGAGAGGGGTAGCCCGGGGCGATGTGCGAGCGGGTTCGAACCAAGGCGCCTAAAACGCAAGTTACGCCACCACGCTGCCCAGCAGGCGTCGCGAGAGGGTTTTGGGTGCTGGAGCGGCTCAGGGTGGGCGGCGTAAATCGACGCATAGGCCTTTCTCGCCACCCCATCCCAGGGGTGTGGGCACTAAACGGATTACGGGGCCCGGGACTTTTGTTGCCGAGTAGGGATCAGGCCGACCGGGGACGGGCTTGGCTGGGACTGCGAAGGGACGGCGGTGGAATGTCTTTCGACTGGCCGACCAGCAGTGGGCGCGCCGGGCAAGCGGTGTCCGTGCTTGGGCACGGTGACCGACCGATTACCATTGAAGCCCAGCACAGTCGATTGGCTGCTCAAGCTGCTGACCATGTATTTGTTGGTGGGCAGCCTGGTGTGGTTGGTGGCGGTCTGGCCGCGTGGGCCGGGCGAGCTGCTCGCAGGCAGCCCGATCACAAACGGCGCAGGCCAGGGCATTGACAGCTCCCTGGGCCAGCGCGCAGGTTAATTGCGGGCTGAACGGTGATTGCCTCACCCGACCGCCGAAACGGCCAATTGAAACCAATGGACCGGACTGGAAAGAGGCTGACCAAAGGTTTGCAGGTTCGGGCTGCAGCTCGGTTGGTTGGGCTCTTGCAGGTTACTAAAGCCGGGCCGGGCCGGCATTCGAGGCTGGGTGCGCGTGCAGGCCAGTTGTGGTTGGGCCGCAGGGGCAAGCCTGGGGCCAAAGTTGCACAGGTTCAACGTGGCGCCTTGGTAGCTGGCCGACTAAGGTTTTGGGGCCTGAGTGTGGCAACTGTCATGGTGTTGGTGCTGGGGGAGATGCTGGCAGGGGCCGAAGAGGTCTGGACCATTCAGAAGTTCATGCAATCACCCCCGCCCATCGAGAAGCTGGTTTTTAGCGAGACTGGGTTAGGCCAGCCGGGCATGCCTACCACCTACCATTTGGCCCGGTGGCACACCAACGGAAGCTTGTTCCGAACGGCGTATAGCCTGACCAACCTGCATGGGCCGTTCTTGCTAGGCACTGACCAGCAGATTTGTGGACGCAAGGGCGACCTTTGGTGGATGATGGAACCCTCGATCGGCCCATCGTTGGAACAGGTAGCCATGTTCACGGTTTGGAAAGACGAGGGTCAGTGGCCGCCCCCAAACAACGAGGTCCGAGCGTGCGTTGAGTGGGGCATGTTCAAGATGGCCGAAGTCCAGCACATGGGGCTTCAGCGGGTGCCGATCGGGGCTGGGCAGTGGGAGGGCGATCGCTTCCGGTGCCTTGACGAGAGAACTGGAAGCCTGATCGAGGCGCAACTGGTGGCGCACGAGGTTGACGGTCTGCCCCAGCGGCTGGACGTGCTCTTCCATGACTTGAAGCCCAGGCGGCGTAAATGGCCACCGGCTTCCTGGCGCATCGAGTATGAGTACGGCTATGGCCAGGTGCTCCCGGGTTTGCCGAGCCAAATCACAGTCTGGCTGCTGCGCAGCAACGAGCCACCTCGGGCCTTGAACCGGATTCGAATTTTCGAATTGGTTCCGGCGCGCCAAGCCCTAGGGGAGGAGCTGCTGGATCCGCGGCAGTTTTGGGGCCAAGTGCCCCTGCGCTGGTCGGCGTTCAGTAATAACGCCACGCGGTACTTCCTGGAGCCTGACGGCGTTTGGAGGCCGTGGAAGACGCGAGCTGAGCTGGAGCCGTTTGCTCGGCCCAACCCTTGGAGACCAGCGTATCTGATTGCTGCCGGACTACTGCTCCTGGGTCCGGTGGCGGTGCTTGCGTTGTGGCGACGCAAGGCCAGAACAAGGCAGGAGCAAGTCACCAAGAGCAGTGTATGACTAAGAACCTCAAGTTCGTGGTGGGGCTGCTGGTTCTAGGGGTTGCCATGGGCGCACAGCAGACCTACCAGTGTTTCAAATCGGGCGGAACCGCTGCGTGCGTTGACACGCAGGCGGGTGGGCCCTGCAGGGCACCATGCCCGAACTGTCTGGTGGACGCGAACGGCAAGGTCTACAACCGCGGCTCACGGGAAGTGGTGGAGACCGTTAGCATGAACGAAACAGGGCGAGTGGGCAGAGCCCGAAGCCTGGAGCAGTGTGTGTTTGCGTGCGAGATCAATTGTGAAAGGTGCCAGCGGACCTTGATCGTCAACGCATACGGTCAGTATCCGGCATGGACTAGGCCCGACCCAAACTCGGATTCCTGTACCCTGCCACCGCGACAGTGACGGTGGCTCGGAGCCGAAAAAAAAAGAAGGCGGCATCCGGGCTGGGTACCGCTCGCGGTCGGCAACGGGCTTCGAACGAACTGCACAGAACTGAACGTGCGTGCCGGGACCAACGCCCTACGGTATTGGGTAGTGTCCTACAGCGCCATGGTCTATGGGCTGGGACTGGTGTTGAGTGCCGGACTAATCCCGGAGTGGGGTCGATGGTTTTCGTGCAACGTTCATTATCGTCTGCAAGTCCAGGCCCTGCTGCGTGGGCAACTGGCTCTGAGCCATGACCCGGCTGCCTTGACGCATGATCTGGCCTGGTCAGAAGGCGGGGTGCATCAGGTTTGGGGTTTGGGGGTGCCGCTGTGGCGGTTGCCATTCGAGCTGGCGGCGCGGCTGGTGGGTGCACCGGCGTTTCCGGACATGCTGGTGTTGGCGGCGGCACTTGGGCTAGCGGCCTGGGTGGTGTTGAGCGCCTTCCAGCTATACGCCAGCTCTGAGGAATCCCTGCCCAAGGGCGTACGTTTGGCCTTGGGAGTTTGTCAGGCTGGGGCTGTAGGGTTGTTGTTGCTGTTCCCGCCGTTTTTGAATCTGTTCTCGTCCCGATTCGAGATCTACGAGGAGGCGATTGCGTATGAGTATCTGGTTGGGCTGGGGTTGATTAGCGGGTTGGTAGCGCTGACCACCCGGCCCGAGGTTAGCCGCTACTGGGGCTTGTGCGCATTGGCTGGGTTGGGCGGCTTGGTGCGGCCAACCCTGGTGTTTCACGGCATGGCCATGGTGGTTGTGGCCACGCTGGTCTGGTGGCTGCGGGCCAGACAAGTCAGCAGCCTCAGCGCTCACCCTCAGCCCGATGCCACGGCAGGTTCAGTCGGTCCAATGAGTGGGGCTGGCCTATTGGGGCCTGGAGATGACGCGGCGTCAGCCGCCAGGTCGGTGCCCTCGGTCTCAGCGAGCGCAGGCCCGAGGCTCCAGCGCTGGGCCGGTGGCAGGCGGCTGCTGGGGTCAGTGGCCATTGGTCTGATGCTGTTTGGGGCTGGAGGCGGGCTGTTGTATGTGACCAACTTGCTGCGGTTCGGAAGCGGGTTCGAGTTTGGGCATAAACTCAACGTGCAGTCGCTCTACAGTTCGCTCTATACGACCCGGTTCGATTACCCGTTCCAAGACGAGCCGTTCTGGTCGGCAGCACGCGAGCTGTTCGGCTGGCTGTTCTTGAAGCCCAACCTGCACTCTTGGGGCTTTCACGCGCCAGGGGTAGTCCGTGGCCAATCGCCTACAGTCCGGTGGCGTGAGGCGTATCTGACCACGTATGATTTGTCGTATCTAGTGGGGATTTTGGCTGGGTGGGCCGCTGGGGCCGGTGCAGTCTGGCGGCTGGGCCGACGCAGGTCCAAGGGTTGGGCTGGTGAGCAAGGTGTGACCGGGGCATGGGTGGTGGCGGCTCTGGCGGTGTATTCGCTGCTGGCTGCAGTGCCGTTGTTGGGATTTTACCTGCGCAACGGGGTGATTACGTCGCGGTACATGTTGGACTTTGCGCCTACGTTTGTGGCGGCGATGCTGGCTGGTTGGCTGGGTTGGGGCAGGTGTTGCCAGCGACTCAGAGGGGCGGGTTGGTGCATGGGGCTATCGTTGGTAGTGGGGCTGTGCTGGTGGGGTTGGCAGGTGTATGAGAGCCGCAGCGCCTATGGAGCACCACGGGTGTGCCGATGGTCGGCTGTGCAGGATCGATTGAAGGATTTCCAGGCCCGAACCAGTCAGTTCCCCCAGAGCGGTTGTTACTCCGACCCCAAGGCACCGGCTGCTACCGGGATACGCTTCTACAACGGGGCGGGCTGGAAGGCGGAGCAGGGCGGTCGGCTCATGCCGTGTGTGATTTTGTTTGTGGATGACCCGGAGTTTCTGGAGCTGGACTTGGAACCCGTAGCCGAGGTTGCAGGGTGGGTGCCGGCGGACCCAGCACAGATTCGGGCCAAGGTGGGGCTTGAGTTTTTGCGCCGGGAACGGATCGACCGCACGGCCAAGGGTTGG
>JGI24721J26819_10006675_pt1 | contig 11158 bp, 8 predicted proteins | sample YelNatPaOPGAMG01_FD_26819 | JGI IMG/M metagenome (IMG submission 26819)
GAAGCTACTGCCACACAGCCTGTCAATGCTCATTTATTAGGCATGGTTTTTAGTGATAAAGCACAGTTTTATTACGATCAAAACCAATTTGATAGCGCTTTGGTAGCAAACAAAAAAGGGTTATTCTATTTTAAGTTTATTACAGACAAACGGAATTGTGCTATTTCACTATTAAANATNGGGAAATGTTTTTCTTATAAAAATCAAAATGATAGTGCATTGTTTTATTATCAATATGCTCTTCGATATGCCAAGCAGATTAAAGATACTGTGATCATATCAACATTATTCAGATTAGTAGGTTATCAATTGTATAAAATGCAGAGATATTCTGAAGCTCTTGCCTATTTGCAGCAAGCTTTAAAAACTTCTTCTGATTCATACAATGCCGGAAAATTTTTAAATATCGGGATGGTATATGCAGCAATGAACGAAGATGACAAAGCAACCGGTTATTTTTTGAAATCATTGCAACAATCGCCTGATTTAAGAGTTAAAAGCGCCTCCTATCATGAACTGTTTTTATTGGCAAAGAAAAGACATGATATTAACCGTGTGACTCATTATGCTGAAATGTATGTGGATGTCAATGACTCCATTTACCAGCAATCGCTGTCAACCAGCTTAGCCGGCATTGAAAAGCGTTACAACTACGAGCGAATGGCAGGGATCAACAAAAGTTTGATCATCAAGCAACAGCATACGTACATCTGGTTGCTTCTTGCAGCTTTGCTTTTAGCTTTGGGAAGCGGATTTTTCTTTTTCTATCGTGATCATCAAAAGAAAGTGATTAATCGGCTGATGCAAGGACAATTGAAGCTTCAACAAGCCAAATTGGAGAAACTGGAGTTGTTGCAACGCATAGCGCATTTGCGATTTATTCCTCGCGCTAATTTGGAACAAACCGGCGCACAATTCTGGAAACTTTTTGCCAAAGAAATTGATATGACCTCTCCCAAAAAAATGGGTGATTTGATTGAAGCCATTGACAGCGCTTACGATGATGTTTCAAAGCGAATTCAATCTCGGTTCCCTCTTTTAAGCCAAAAAGAGATTCTTTTTTGCTGCATGCGGTTTGCCAATTTCGATGCAGCTTCCATTGCTACGGTATTAGACATTCAGATCAATTCGGTGTATCGCTACACGACATTGATCCGCGACAAAATGGGTTTTGACAAAACCGTTTCATTAGATCAGGTTCTCGACGAATTTCGTACCTCTTCCCCGTTGATTTGAGTTGATGTATGGGCCTTTCCATATCACTGTTTTTGAGAGCCTTTGTAAATGACACACAATCAAACGCATGTTATTTTTCTCTCGGGTTGTTTTCTACTTTATTCTTTCGTCAGTTTTTGATTAGCATCACATGAAAGTCATTACTTTTGTTGACATCAAATTCTAAAAATGTAAGGTCATGAAAACAATCACTTATTCTTCTTTTTTGTTTATCATTTTGTTCATCGGTTTTTTAACCATTTCGTTCTCTTCTTCAGCGAAAGATGATCCAATTGGTGGAACTCCTATAATTACGATCAGCAGCTCAAGTTCTGTTTCTTCGTTAAGTTTAACAGCGGCAGCGCCTGCATCTTCTCTTTATGCCACTGTGACAGGAACTATGGTGACGATTCAATGGACACAATCTATTGGTAATGCTGAATTGATGATTGAAGATCCAACAGGTCAGGTAGTTGTTGATGATATGGTTAATACCAACAGTACTTCCAGTTATACGATTGATATGACCGGATTTGACAGTGGAACTTATACTGTTATCTTACAAGGTAAGAAGTCACAATTGACACAACCTTTACTTTGAATTAATTAATAAGTGAAAGTTCAAATCAATGATTGATGAAAATCAAAGGTGAAAGCCACCTAAGGCAATGATTCTTTTGAGCGCTTCATCTGTCCTTTGAGATAAAACATAAATGAGTAAAAGTTTCAATCAAGTGTTATTTTTAAATTATTGAATACTAACGAAAGAGGCGGACAATAACTTTCCTTGTGTGATGAGTATGTAATCTTTGAAGTCTCTTTTTTGAAGCGATGAGTGGTGGTGTTGAATTGGTATCCGGTTGATAGTAAGTAACACTATGATTAGAACGGAAGCTGTCTTAAATTTTTGAGGCAGCTTCTTTTTTTTATTTTATTCGTATTATCTTTGAAACAATGAATGTGTGAATGGGCGCGAACCTCCGGATCCATTTTCAATGATACGTTTTGTTTATCTTTTGTTGCTACCATTTCTATTCTATGGATGTCATCGAGTCAATCAATCGATTGAAGATGAATTAAATGTCATAGAAAAGAATGTTCGTACTCATCCCGAACAGGCAATGCGTGAGCTTGCTGCCATTCCTTCTCCCGAACGAATGCCAGCTTCGGATTATGCACATTATGCTCTTTGTTATAATGAAGCTGCATGGCATCTTGATTTGCATCGCATGTCTGACTCATTAGCCTTGTTTGCTGCCGATTATTATGAGAAAATCCGCGATGATTATCATGCGGCAGAAGCTCTTTTTTTGTTAGGATTGGTGAAAAAAAACATGCACGATTCATCTGCAGCAGCAACTTGGTTGAAAGCCGAACACTTAGCTGCACAAAGTGGAAACCAATGGATATTGGGACTCATTCTTACACAAAAAGGGATTTTATTGCATGAGCAAGGATTCGATAGCTTAAGTGTTATTGAACATCAAAGATCTAAATCGACTTTTTCCGCTATTCATGATCAAAAAAATAAGTTAATTGAAGAAATTTTCATTATTGGAGGCAAAATTGCATTGCGTCAATTGGATAGCGCTATGCATGATGCACAGATAGCGGAAGCTGAGGCACGCCGTATGAATGACACTGTTTTGTTGTCCTCNATTTTACGTTTTGAAGGCTTGACGGCTTATTATCAAGGAAACGATCGTGAAGCTGAGCAAAAGTTGCTTGCATCCTTAAAGACGTCGCATGATGCATACGATGCGGGAAAATACATGAATTTGGGATTGGTTTATGCACACGAAAAAAAGTTTGCCTTAGCAAAAAAGACATTGTTGGAAGCGTTGAGGCATCATCCCCAAGGCGGTTTGGAAACAGCTTGTTATCATCAGCTCATGGATGTTTNTTATCAGATGCATGATTATGATCAATTAAAATCGTATGCCATTCAATATGCTGCTAATTCAGATTCGGTCAATCAATCCATCATAAAAACAAGTTTAATCGGCTTAGAACGTAAATATGAATTTGAGCACTTAAAGGCACAAAATCAATTACTTNTTATAAAAAACCAACGGTTGGGCATCATTGTTTTAAGTGTTTTGTTGGTTATGTTTGTCATCTTGTATCTTTATGTGAATAAAAGCCTTCAGAATAAGAAACACAAACTTCAATTGGAGCAGGATCGAGTATCGATGGCAGAACAAGAACGAAAATTGCATCAAACCATTGCGGATAAACTTGAAATTTATGAAAAAATCATGGCGTTGCATGCAACACCCACACAAAAACCGGAACAAATTGGCATTAAATTTCAGCATCTTTTTGATAATGGAAAAATTAAGTCGAAAGAAGGCATTGAGGATTTGTTGAAAAGTATAGATGAAGTTTATAACCAGTTTTCGGTCAAGCTCCAAGAACGCTATCCATCATTAACGCCNTCTGACATCTTGATTTGTTCACTTATCCGTGCCGGTTTTGAAAATTCTACGATTATCGGTTTTCTGGGCATTCAGATGGCATCCTTCCACATGCGTTGTCATCGGATTCGACAGCGTATGGCATTGCCTCGTCAGGTTAATTTAGCGCAATTTTTAATTGAATTTTCCACTCATTCAGACTCACTTTCCTGATTTTTTGCCTCTGTAAAGTTATTTCTTTTGTGTCTAATTGTAATATTTTGAAAAACAATCAGATGTAACGATTAAAATATGCACTGTAAAGTGCTTATTTTTGATTAAATTGAAGTTTTTGTTGGATTTTCTGTAAATTTGAGTGACTAAAGTTCGATCGAAATTTTCTTTTTTCATTGTTCTTTTTTTTATTGGAAGTGATGGGGTCATCTGTCTCATCCTGAAAAATAAACTTATGAGAGAAAAACGAAATGGTTCGAAGTGAGATTTAGAATAACCTCATTGCAACTGATTTCATTGATTTCGAAGTGAACGTTTTGCTGTGGAACGAAGGCTGAATTTTTCAAGTATTCAAAAAAATCAATGGGTATTTGAAACGAGTCACAAAATAGTTTAGGCGAGCAAATATTTATTTGGCGAGTTCCACATCGTTGGTGTTAAAAATAAAATTAAATGTATGAAAGAAGCATTTCCCCAATCCAAGAAAATTGCCCTGTTGGAGTCCATTCCGGTATTAGCTGTTGAGAGTTTATCACAACAACAATCAAGGAATCAGACCATTTTGCCATGCATTTGTTTTTGGTATCCTCTTTGTCAACACCATGCATCTGTCGGTCATTCAAACGTAATCAATGGATAAACATCGAAATAGTATGGATGAATTTAAACAAAGTCGTTATAATTATAGGTTTCAAGATGAGGATCAATGGATTTATTTTAATGGAGTGACTAAAAAGTTTATTCCGATACCTTCGATTCTACATGATATGGTAGAAACCTATTTAGAATCTCCTGAAAAAGCGATGCACGAATCACCTTCATTTTTTGCCTCCATGTTGGATGCAGGTTTGTTAATCAAGGCTGATCAGGATGAGCTTGATGTGATTCGTGCACAGTACAATGCATTGCGCAATGATGCTTCCTATCAGTTGATGTTGACGTTGGACGGTGGATTTCTTCCTTTCTCTCAAAACGGTCATGCTCAAGGTCATCATACTTTGATGCAATTGCTTCCATTGCATTTGGAACGTTATATCAAAGAAAATAATATAAAACATTTGCAATTGGAGTGGATTGAGAAATCGATGCATCCTTCTAATTATGAAATAATTAAAGAACTTTCGTCGTCTGCACTCCGTCTTTGCAAACAAGAAGGAGTTGAATTGTCGTTGCGGTTAACGCTGCAAGATGGGCTTTTTGAAGATCGTCTGATGGCGCTTCTTACCGATTTGTCGGTTCAATCGATTCGTTTTGCCTTAAAAAATGATTTCAAACAATCTGTTTCAAGTAAACAAGCGTTCGTGGATCGAATTCGGATCATGATGGATCGTTTCCCATCATTAGCTTTTGTTTTCTTTGCTCAGGAAAATGAAGAAGGATCATTTTTAACATTCATGGATTCCCATTTTTAATGCGAAAATTGAAAAATCGGAACGTCAACGGATTTCGTTTTTTGTTCGTGGCCATGAATTATTCAATTCTGAACAAGAATCAGCCAGAGAGAAAATGCTATTCAAGATTCATCAAGATGGATATAATTTACAATGGAACAATGTATTGCCTTCTTTGTGTCTGACTGAAAAAAAACACGCATTTGTCATGAATGCTGTGGGGGATGTGGCTAAATGCCTATTAACATTAGATCGGACGGCTAACGGATATCTCTCTTCGCATGGAAATATTTTTTGGGATGAAACGATGGCCAGAACCGACAATGAAATCCCATTTTTTGAAAACGTTCGTTGTTTGTTGTGTAAACATTTACCTATTTGCATGGGACAATGCATCCCAGCCAAACGAAATGCGAAAGTCATTGTAAATGAAAATGATGAATGTTTATTGCCGCCTTGGTATATTTCTCCCGCAAAAGTCATTGAACTTTATTGCAAGCAACGGCTTGATCGATATTTGAATGAAGGGAATGTCGATGAATAAAGTAATGAATTGATCATTCAAGGTTCAAGTCCCCTTTTTAAGTTTGAGTCAACCCACGGAATAGGTTCATAATGCAATAAATGGTATCTTTGTACTTATGTTTATTGCAGGGTTAATCATTGTTTTAGTCGTGTCGATTTTGTATGGGTCGATATTGATCTATATGGTGATTCAATGGGAGAAGTCGTCTTTTTCAGTTAACAGGATAGAGTCAACTCCATTGGTTTCTGTTGTGGTTTGTTTTCACAATGAAGCCTCACACATTGATCGGTTATTCGATGCATTGAAAGCACAATCGTATCCGGCCGTTGAATTTATTTTTGTTGATGATGCTTCGGAAGATGACACTAAACAATTGATTGAAAAACAATCTATTGGGACNTTAGTGTCGTTGCCCGAACATGTTGGAAAAAAACAAGCGCTTCAAATTGGTATTGAACGTGCACACGGAACGTGGATTTTATGCACTGATGCTGATTGTGTGATGGGCGAAAGATGGATTGAAACCATTGTGAGTCATTTTCAACAAACGCAAGCAGATATGATCATTGCTCCAGTGCGTCTATCTTATTTTTCATTTTTTTCAAAAATACAGGCTGTTGANTTTTTGAGCTTATCAGCGGTAACAGCCTGTACAGCGCTTATGAATCATCCGATTATGTGCAACGGAGCTAATTTAGCCTTTTCAAAAGCCGCTTGGTCTGATGGAACTATTGATTTGAAGATGGATTATGTTTCAGGAGATGATATGTTTTTAATGGAGCATATCAAAAAAATCAAGGGAAAGATTGTTTATGCTTATTCTCCCAAAGCTATGGTAACCACCGAACCAAAAAGATCCCTGAGCGCTTTTTTTCAACAGCGTATTCGTTGGGCATCCAAAAGTGGTCGATATTCAGATCGTGAGGTATTAGTATCAGGTTGGTTGGCTGTTTTTTTTACCTTGTTCCCTTTGGTATTGGTAACGGTGGCAATGATTCATTCTGCTTTTTTGGTAATTGGCGTTTTAGCTTGGTTGTTAAAAAGCATATTGGATTTTTTATTTTTACGACGCTTTAGCTCCTTTTTTTTAATTTGGTTTTCGTGGTATGAATTTTTGCCGATTGCTTTATTTTATCCATTTTATGTTCTGTTGGTGATGATTCTTTCAACACGGGGTTCACGCGTGGCATGGAGTTAACGTATTAAATTTTAGTAGGTTGTTGTAATGGGGATGGTCGAAATAAAATGAGTCATTCACCGAAAGATGAATCTTACTTAATTGTCTTGATGGTATTTGATAAGAATATCGATTCAAGGTTGAATAAGAGGTAAAAATGAACAAAATATACTAAACAGCGTTGTAATCCGTTTTTTAAGTTATGGAAGAAGATTTAAGACAATGTATTGAAGTGTTACGATCGGGAGGTGTGATTCTTTATCCCACGGACACGGTATGGGGATTGGGATGTGATGCGACGAATGAAAAAGCAGTACAACGTATTTTTGAAATCAAACAGCGGGCTGATCATAAAGCGCTATTGTTGCTTGTTGATGGTTTTGGTCGGATACAGAATTATGTTGATTCCATTCCTGATTTAGCTTATGACTTGATTGAAATGAGCGAGAAGCCGATCACGATCATTTATTCAAAAGGTAAAAATTTGGCTTATAATCTATTAGCTGAAGATGGCAGCATTGGTATTCGAGTAACCAATGAGTTATTTTCTCATGCGCTTTGTGAACGTTTTCGTCGTCCTATTGTTTCAACATCAGCCAATGTAAGCGGTCAACCAACGCCTGTGAATTTTCAACAAATTTCATCATATATCATTGAATCAGTTGATTATGTGGTGAATTATCGACAGAATGATGTAGCTGAAGCCAAGGCCTCATCCATCATTAAGTTAGGGCCGGGCAGTTACGTGAAAGTGATCAGAGAATAAAAAGAACACTTGTTTCATGATTCATCGGAAAGAACAAATGATGAGGTATATGACGATTGATGCTCTGATGGCCGTCATCGTGTGGATTATTTTTTTTATTTTTCGTCGATATGCCAATGATAGTAAACTTTTCCCTGATGTTGTGATTTGGGCGCCGAATTACAGTTTCTGGGTTATGCTTTTTCTTTATCCTGCCTATTGTTTACTCGTTCATTATTTGTCTGGTTATTATTTAAGGCCATTTCGAAAAGATTGGTTGGTTGAATTGGCCACTACTTTTTTTGCTTCTATCATCATAGCTTTAACCATCTTTTTTGTTTTATTATTAAGCGACAAAGTGGTCTCCTATCATTATTATTACGTCTCTTTCAGTGTTTTATTTGTTTTGCAATTTAGTTTTACTTATGTACCGCGTCTGCTGATTACGAAACATCTTTATAAAAAAATGAAAGAAGGGGCATTGAGATTCAATACCTTAATCATAGGAACAGGTCAGAATGCCATGATGGTTTGTGAACAGTTGCAAAAAGCACGAAAATTGGACGGTAATTATGTTGTTGGATTTATTGACGTTGGAGAAACGATGCTGGTGGATCGAGAAAAGGTCGTTGGATCCCTTTCGGACATTGAAACAATCATTCATCGGTTTCATGTGACAGAGTTGTATGTTGCGGTGGAGAAAACGAATGAACATCACTTGTTTGAATTGATCAATCAACTGATTGTTTTTCAAGTTTCGATCAAGTTATTGCCCAGCTCCTTTCACTTTCTCACTTCAAGGGTGAAGATGAATCAATTTTCTATTTCCCCTTATATTGATGTCACGGCTCTTTCGATGTCGGATTGGGAGATTTGCACCAAGCGTTTTCTCGATGTGGTGATGTCGCTTGTTGTTTTGAGTTTGTTCGCTCCTTTTTTTCTCTATTTGTATATTCGGGTCAAAATGAGCGCTTCAGGATCGGCTCTATACTTTCAGGAGCGTATCGGGTTGCATGGGAAACCGTTCAAAATCATCAAATTTAGAACCATGTATCCTGATGCTGAAAATGGAACTCCTCAGCTTACCACACTGAATGATGAACGGATTACTCCTTTCGGCAATACGTTAAGACGTTATCGTTTGGATGAATTACCTCAATTTATCAATATTCTTAAAGGCGAAATGTCGATTGTCGGTCCACGTCCTGAACGTAAATATTTTATTGATCAGATCATGAAAAAAGCTCCTTATTATTGTTTGCTTTATAATGTACGTCCCGGATTGACATCATGGGGACCTATTAAGGTTGGCTACACTCATTCTATTGATAAAATGATTGATCGATTAAACAATGATATCGTTTATTTGGAAAACATGTCCCTTTTGTCCGATATGCAAATTTTATTTTACACCATTTCCATTCTCATCAAAGGAAAAGGGATTTAAAACTTGTCATTTTCATTCGTTATCACTACTTTTGTTTTTTGATTCATGGCATGAACATCTCTTTTTTTAAAACAATCATATCATTGAATAGTAAGTAAATATGAATTTTTCCTTCAATAATGTAAATAAGAAATGGTTCTGGGGAATCATTGGGTTGCTGCTGCTGTTGACTTTAGCCTTGTTATTTGCATTAAAAACTATTTCGGATAAAAACAAAGAAATGAAAGGGTTTGTCAATCAAATGACCTATGAAAAGAGTCAGATTGAACAAGAATATCAGGATTTTTCGCGGTCAATGGATGGATTGCAATTTAAGACCAGTAACGATTCTCTNGCACATCAAATTGAATTACAACAACAACATATTCAATCGCTTATTCAAGAGTTGCATACAGTTAAAGCAACTGATACCGAGGAAATCAATCGCCTCAAAAGAGAGCTGGCGTTGGTTCGTTCGGTGATGATGCATTATGTCAATATCGTTGATTCGTTAAATCGNATCAATGCTGCGTTGACCATTGAGAATAAAGAAGTTAAACAAAAATATGTTCAAGCGACTCAAACCGTTGAACAATTAGCCAAAGAAAAAACCAATCTCACTCAGCAAGTTCAATTAGCGGCACGTCTTGAAACCAAATCAATAGCAGTAGAGGCCTTGACGGATCGAAATCGAAAAACGGAAAAGGTGAAACAAGCAGCTACATTGAAAATTAATTTTACCATAGCCAAAAACATCACGGCAACGCCGGGAGATAAAGTGGTTTATGCGCGAATCATGACACCGGATGGAGAAGTATTGTCTGATAATCCTACGAACCTGTTTCAGTTTGAAAATCGCCAAATACAATATACTTGTAAAAAAATGGTTGAATATCAAGGAACTGACTTATCAGATGTATTGTATTGGCAGGTAGATCAACTTTTATTTCCCGGCACTTATCGGGTCGATTTGTTCGCTGACGGAAATATTATCGGGCAANAAACTTTTGTGTTGAAAAAATAAGCTTCACTCTCACGGATAATCGTTACTTCGTTGTGTTGAATTTNATTTTTTGGACGTTTGTCTGAAAAGAGGTTGTATGATTATGCTGCTAATCATTTGTTCAATTAAACAATGAATGTCACGCATGAAGAATCAGGCTGTTATTGAAGAGTTTCTAAATTATCTACAACTCGAAAAATCCCTTTCGTTCAATACGGTAACGGCTTATCGTCACGATGTGGAGAAGTGGTTTGATTATTTGGCTGATGCTTCTATTCGTTACGACGAAGTGAAAGTGGAGCATCTGCAAGATTTTCTTGTTGACCTGGCCGAAATAGGTTTGTCGGTTCGTTCTCAGGCACGCATCATTTCGGGGTTAAAAGCCTTTTATCATTATCTTTTTTTTTCTGACCAAATGAAAGAAGATCCAACCGATTTATTGGATTTGCCTAAAATCGGAATGCATCTTCCTGAAGTGCTATCCGTTGAGGAAATCAATGCCATCATTGATGCTATTGACCTCTCTTCTTTGGAAGGACACCGAAATCGGGCTATTATTGAGACGTTGTATGGTTCAGGATTAAGAGTGAGTGAATTGGTTCAGCTTAAAATTTCCAATATTGATTTTGATCGTGGCATTGCCCGTATTGATGGGAAAGGAAGTAAACAGCGCTTAGTGCCTCTTTCCGAAGAAGCGTTGGTTCAGATTGGGCTTTGGCGTATGAAACGAAACGAATGGAAGATTCAAAAAGGACATGAAGATTTTCTTTTTCTCAATCGGCGAGGGGCTAAACTTACACGTGTCATGATTTTGATTATNGTCAAGCAATTGGCAGAGAAAGCGGGTATCAAAAAGGTAATCAGTCCGCATACTTTTCGCCATTCCTTTGCTACTCATCTTTTGGAAGGAGGTGCAAATTTAAGAGTCATTCAACAATTGCTTGGACACGAATCAATTATGACTACGGAAATTTATACGCATATTGACATTAATTTACTTCGGGATACTATTTTACGTTTTCATCCCCGCAATCAATGAAAAAAA
>JGI24721J26819_10006676_pt1 | contig 11157 bp, 10 predicted proteins | sample YelNatPaOPGAMG01_FD_26819 | JGI IMG/M metagenome (IMG submission 26819)
GAAAGTTTTGAAATTAAATGTGCTGGAATTTTCATTGTTGGCAGGGATGAGCCTAAAACTGAGATATATAGGGCTGCTGGAATAAAATTGAACGATCAAGGATATATAGCTGTGAACTTAAATCAAGAAACCAATGTTAGAGGTGTCTATGCGGCTGGAGATGTGACTGGCAGGGGGATGCAAGTAGCTATTGCAAGTGGAGATGGATGCATGGCAGCTATATCAGCATCAAAATATGTTCAAGCATTAAAGAAGAGCATGGGCGAAGTCAAATTTGATGGGAAAATATTCTACATAGAATTGGAGGAGGGGGTTAGAGCCTACCATAGAATTGAAGAAACAGAGGATGAAATTAGAATGGTGAGCACTTATACACCTCCTGAGTATAGGGGTTTAGGATTGGCTTCAAAAATAGTTGATGTAGCAGTCAACTATGTTAAGGGTAGGGGGAAGAGGGTTGTTGTTGAATGCAGTTATGTGAAGAGCTGGATGGAGAGGAATAAAGATAAGGTTGCAGGGCTAAATATTGAGTATAGGATTAAAGCTTAACCCGATCACTTTTTATCCTCCATAAACTTCTTGAAAGCCATATACTCTTGAATTATCTTTACAAAATTATCCCTCACAGGCTCATAAACCCTCTTATAAAATTCCTGTTGACTCTCCAAAGTCTCCTTAGAAAATCTCTTAACATAATCTACAGCCGCATCCCAAGCCACGTTGAATGGCACCACGGAACTTATCTTACCTGCAATTTCCCTATCAAAGCTATCTGGAGTTTGAACCATATCCCCTATAATGTAGTATCCACTACTTGAAATTGGAACCTTCTCATCCCCCAGACTATCGAAACTATACTTCTCCCTAACAGCCCCCACATCTTCAAGTCTCTTTTGCGAGAATCCATATTTAGGCTTATAGTACTTTGCCCAAGCATAGAATATGGCTCTATTTAGACCAAAGGATTTGGCTTTATCCATATCCCCCCTCAAAACATAGTATCTTGCAGCTTGGAGTAAAGCCATGGTCTGAAATCTACCAATATTCCCACTAATTGTGGGTATGCTTATCGCCATGGATAAAAGGCTCNTGGTGGACTTTGAAGATTTAGATTTTAAACCCATCTTCGGAATGTATCCCCCAACCTCCCTGTAGGCTTCTAAAGCCAATCCATCAGCTTCACCATCAACATAAACTCTCCAATCTGGGTTATGCTTGAATGATGAGGGGTTAGTCCAAGATATATCAAAGGAATCTATTTCATTAGGCTTAAAGCACACGGCAACCACATCATGCTCCCTATGGAGGGATAATGGNGATGTGAAGACCCTCTGAATATCAATCTTATTCTCAACCTTAAACTCCCTATCAAGATTAGAGGCTTTTGAAACCATATCCCTAATCTTATCCCAACANTTATTTATGGTATACTCGACGATGGCGTAAGCGGCATCAAGTGGGTGAATTTTACTTAAAACATCCTTTGAAATTGAATTTTCATGTAAATGTATATGCAACCCTCTACCAGACCATTTCAAGTAAATTGATTTACTTACCCCCTTACTTTCAAGGAAGCTGACGATAATCCTTGCCACATCCAATGTCAACTTAACATTACTAAGCGAGCCATCAACATCCCAGATGGGTGTGCATCCAACAACATTATCCAAATCCTCCAGATCATCACGCTTATCGAGAGTGCTGTAAATGTTTATTGAACCATAGAAGCTTCTCACATTAATCCACACATGCCTCTCAAGGAATCGTTTAAATGAAGCTTCATCCTTAAAGGATAGTGGTGGACCATCCCTACTCCAGTATCTAAAGAATATGCGCTTATCACCAGAACTCTTAGCTTCAGCAGCAACCCAACGCATCCTACAATAATCCAGAATCTCACCTACAACTCTCCCATCNGAATAATACTTCAAAACATCCCTAGCCATCATACAATTAAATTTAGACNNTAACCCACCATAAAAACATGATGCCATAGAAGTGCAAAGTAAAAACCTTTATAAACATTTAGCATTATAGAGGGCATTGAAATCTACAATATGGTGGTATAGGGTGAAGTATGAAAAACTATTCTCAAAAACATCCGGATACCTAAAACCATCAGAAATAAGAAGGCTACTAAAATGGGCTACCCAAAAGGATATAATTAGCTTTGGAGGGGGNATTCCAGACCCAAAAAACATACCAAAAGAGGAGCTTGCAGAAATTACGAGGAGAATTATATTGGAGTATGGTGAGGAAGCACTCATATACGGCCCAACAAGGGGGAACAATGTATTACTAGAGGAAGTCATGAAGTTCATGAATAAAAATGGCGTAAAAGTTAAGGGGGTAGAGGAACTAGTAATACTGACTGGAAGCCAACAGGGATTAGATCTATGGGCTAGAATTCTACTCAACCCTGGAGACATAGTATTTGTTGAAGCCCCAACATATCTAGCCGCATTAAATGCCTTTGCACCATACCAGCCAAACATAATTGGAATACCATTAGATGAGAATGGNATGAGAACAGATGTATTGGAGGAGAAGATAAAGGAGAACATTAGGAGGAAGAGGAAGATAAAGTTCATATATACAATACCCACATGCCAAAACCCATCAGGATACTCCATGAGCCTTGATAGGAGGAAACANCTAATGGAAATAGCATCAAAATACGACCTCCTAATATTGGAGGACGACCCATACAGCTACTTCCTATACGAGAAGGTTGAAACAACATCATTAAAATCCATGGACAATGAAGATAGAGTGGTATTCATGAGTACATTCAGCAAAATGATTGCACCAGGACTTAGAGTGGGATGGATGGCTGGAAACGAGAAGATAATAGAGAAGATAATATTGGCTAAAGAAGTTGCAGACTTATGCACATCACCACTAAGTCAATACATAGCGGCAGAAGCCCTTAAAACTGGATTAATGGANAAACATCTACCAAGAATTAGGGAGATATATAGGGANAAGAGGGATATAATGATGAACTCCCTCGAAACATANATGCCAAAGGGATCTAAATGGGTTAAGCCTGTGGGGGGAATGTTCATATTTGCATGGGCTCCAGAGGGGGTTGACACAGAACTAATAGCTCAAAAAGCAATAGAAAAGTATAAGGTTGCATACGTCCCCGGAAGACCATTCTACCCAGATGGATCCGTTAGGAATGCCATGAGACTAAACTTCACATACCCATCAAAGGAGCAAATAGTAGAAGGAGTGAAGAGGCTCTCACAAGCAATAAAGGAAGAAATCAAATGACATAATAAAACATCAATGGTTGTGAAATTGAATGCATGAATGGGCCCTCGCAGAAGCTGTNATTATGTCTACATTAAGAATTGCAAAGGAAAGAGGGTTAAGGGAGATAAGGGAAGTTGTCATCAAAGTTGGGGAGCTACAGCAAATAGATGTTGAAATATTCAAATTCGCACTATCAGAACTGAAAAAGGAAAATAATATGGAAAATGTGGAATTCAANATAGANATTGATGAAGCNGAAATGATGTGTAGGAAGTGTGGGTATAAGTGGAAGTTTAGAAGTGAAGGTTTAAGTGAAGATGTTAAAGAAGCCATACACTTCATACCTGAAGTGGCCCACACATTCATGAGATGCCCAAAATGTGGAAGCCCAGACTTTGAAGTAATAAGTGGCAGGGGGGTTTGGATAGAAAGCATAAGTGGTGTGGCTTGATGGATCCAAGGATAATTGCAATAAATGAACATGTGAAAAGCATTAGAAATGTCATAGCAGTGGTTAGTGGGAAGGGGGGTGTGGGTAAAAGCATAATTTCAACAATAATGGCACTACAACTCTCCAAAATGGGATATAAAGTTGGATTACTAGACACAGACTTCACAAGTCCATCCACACACATAATACTAAATGCAGAAGAATTAACGCCGAAGGAGGATAAGGGAGTTATACCTCCAGAAATTCATGGATTAAAGTACATGACAATCACATACTACACGAAAGACAATCCAGCACCATTGAGGGGCATAGATGTCTCCAATGCCCTAATAGAACTATTATCCATAACTAGATGGGGGAAGCTGGATTACCTAATAATAGATGCACCCCCAGGGATAAGCGACATCACACTAGATTTACTGAGGATAAATTGGAGGATAAAATTCATAGTTGTAGCAACACCATCAAAGCTAGCCCTGGAAACAGTTAGAAAACTCATCAAATTACTGGAAGAGCAGGGTGGAGATATAATTGGGATAATAGTGAACATGGTCATGGGAATCGAAGCAACTGAATATAGAAGTTTGGGTAAAAGAGTGCTGGTGGAAATACCATTCCAGCAAGACTTGGAAGATAAAATTGGAGATGTGGAGGAACTTTTGGAAAGCATGATTGGGAGGAAGGTGAAGGAAGCTTTAAAATTAATAGTTGAAGAATCTCCTTAAATCAGTCTGCTTCTCCATAAATGAGAAATCAATATTTTTACCAAATCTCACTCTCATACCATCCCTCGCAGCTATAGTTGGAACTCCAGTTTCATTCTCAATCCACTTAGCCTCAGAATCAGGGCTCTTCATAATCATATGCATCCCAAAGTGGGTTATTATAGCCTTCTCAGGCTTAACCTTATTAATAATTTTAGCGGCATCCACACTGGTCATATGCCCCTCCCAAGGTTCACCTCCAGGCCTCAAAACAGAGAGTATAATTAGCCTAACACCACCATAATATTCAGCAACATCATCGAAATATTCTGAGTCAGGCATGTAGGCGAAATCCCCATACTGAGTTTTAAATCTAAAACCAACAGTACTTGGATCGCTATGAACAGCTTTACAAACCTTAACCTCCAAATCACCTACAACAACTGATGTGTCTATCTTAGCCTCATAAACTTCCGATGGCAATGATTGATGATACTTCGACAAAACCTTCTCACAAACATCATTACCATAGAGGACACTTGTGGAAGCCAGTAAAACACCCCTCCTCTTAGTTGTACCCTCACTCATAGCTTCAATCATAACAGCAGCATCATTGGAGTGATCTGGATGAGCATGCGAAACAATTATCCCATTTATTTTACGTGGATCCAAACCCATCTCAATCGAGTAAACCAATGCCCCTGGACCAGGATCCAAATGCACATTAGACTTAGAACTAATAATCCTAATTCCACCAGTCCTCCTCTTCTGAGTTGCCATTGAAAACCTTCCACCACCAGTCCCAAGGAAAACTATCTCAATAGACAAATCAATCACAATTAAATTTATGAATTAAAAATATGAATAATAGCTTTACCATTATATATGGTGATGGAAATCCATGAATAAAGATGAGATTTACGAGAAATGCTACAATGAGATAATGGGGAGAGTTAAAGGCAAAGAGATTGTGGAGAGGATGAGGATAGTTTGCGAAGTTATGAAGAGGAATATCCCATACTACTTCTGGGTTGGATTCTACATTCCAAGAGAGGGATATCTGGAGCTAGGTCCCTCAATGGGTCCCCCTGCATGTGCAAGAATAGCATACACGGGGGTATGTGGGACAGCATATAGACGTAAGGAAACAATAGTGGTTCCAGATGTGGATAAGTTTCCAGGGCACATAGTGTGCGATCCGAGATCGAAATCCGAAATATCAGCGCCAGCATTCAATTCAAAGGGGGAGGTAATAGCTGTATTCGATGTCGATAGCGATCAGTTGGGAAGCTTTGACGAGAAAGATAAAGTGTGGGTTGAAAAGATATTGAGGGAAGTCTTCACAGAACTTTAGATGGAATCATCATACGCGACGCACAACCCTACTCCACACTAATTCATTTTTGAAGGTATAGTTCAGGTCTCCTTTGAGACAGTAATGGTAGACTTCTCCTAACATCATTCAATCTATCAACGCTTATATCACCATGTATCATTACACCCTCACGTTCACCAGCATCAGCAAGCACCACGCCATATGGGTCAACTATACAACTCCTACCGCAAAATCTCGGCTGGGTTTGATTTGCCATAACAACATAAATTCCATTCTCTATGGCTCTAGCCAAAATCATAGTTAATAGATGAACCTCCTTTAAAACCCCACTATACCATGCTGAAGAGACGCAAAGTAGCGTGCATCCATCAATAGCTAGGCTTCTGGCAGCCTCTGGAAAACGAACATCATAACATATTAAAAGACCAACATTGAAATCACCCAATCTAACAGGTTTAGCCAAAGAATCTCCAGGAACTATGTAATCAGATTCCCTAACATTAAATGCATCGAAGAGATGTGTTTTGCGGTATACCGAAAGTACTTCACCAGAACTGGATATTAAAACTGAGGTGTCATAAACCCTCCCAGCCTTATCATTGGACTTCTCAGAAAAGTTCACAACAACATTTACATTACAATCCCTCGCTGAACGCCTAATTTCACCTAAAAATCCTCCATCAATATACTCCGAATGCTTCAATGAATCCTTATCCAATGGGAAGAACATGGAATACTCGGGGAAAACGACAAGTTCAATACCAAGTTTAGATGCATACTCAATGTAGCTCAAAATCCTCTTAAGATTCTCATCCTTAGATCTACTGGCATTAAATTGTACAGATGCAACACGCATATAAATTCCACTAATTACACTTATATTTACTTAGAAAAATAAGTTTATTGTGATACCCATGAGGATCCTATTAATCCATGCTGAAAAGTTTTGGTGGAAGGTTACAAAACCTGTCAAAATACCCATCAGAGACGAATTAACAAATGAGAATAGGGAGGGGGAGGAGGAAAACGTCCTAGTAGCCTTCACATGTGTAGAATCAATAGATGAGGAGAGAATTGAGGATAAATGTTTGAAAGCTGTTGAATCAATAATGGAGGTATCCTCAAGGATAGGGGTGAAGAAGGTCATAGTATACCCATATGCACATTTATCCAATCAATTGGGAGACTTAGAAGTAACAGTTAAGGCTCTGAGGATTATTACGCAAAATTTAATGGATAAGGGGTATCAAGTAAAACAATCGCCATTTGGTTATTATAAGGAATTCATGTTGCACTGTAAAGGACACCCATTATCAGAATCCCTAAGAGTAATATGAAAAAGCTACAAATAAAAAGAAGGGGTGTTGAAGCAGTCAATTGAAGTTCACGATTTAGTTTACTCAACCTTTATCTCGTATCCCTCTTCCCTTCGACCCTTCTCCTTCTCCAATTTCAACTCTAAAACGCCATTCTTATAGCTTGCTTTAGCATTCTCCTTCTTAACCTTAGCGGGCAATGTTATCTCCTTATAATACTTCCTATCCCCTGTTTGAGCGCTGACAATGAGCCTATCACCATCAATCCTAATCTTTATATCCTCCTTATTCACTCCAGGCATCTCCACAATCACAGTTACAGTCTTCTCATCCTCATAAACGTCTGCCAGAGGCTCCCTCCTCCTCAATTGTTGGTTTACCGTAAAACTTCTTAACATTACCAAACTCCTTGATTGTGGGTTTACCATCGGGTCCTATGCTTATTGAGAATCCATATATGAATGGCCCCCTAATCCCCCTCTTCTCCAAATCCTCAAATTCCCTTTCAATTTGATCGAAGAGCTCGTATGGTGTGGGTATGGAGAATCTCCTATTAATCTCCTCAAAGAATTCCCTAAACCACTTGTCAAAGGGATCCTCCCATCCTTCCCATCTCCTCTTGCTAGACATTTATCATCACCAATTAATATGTTAATGAAACTGTTGGATAAATATTTTAGCTACTATTATTGTTGCGGTCGCCACTATCCCTACCCACAGCCTCAACGACAACTTCCTCACTGATCTGTGTGGTGTAAAGTTTGTAGTAGAATCCTTGTTTACGCATAAGTTCTTCATGGGTACCTTCCTCCTCAATTACACCATTATGTAATACTATTATTCTATCCCAATCTCTAGCCAACGTCAATCTATGGGCAATTATTATTGCAGTCCTATTTTCAAGGAGCTTCCTTATGGCATATTTAATCATATACTCGGTTTTCGGGTCAACGGCGCTGAGAGCTTCATCTAAGACCAATATTGGTGGATCTTTAAGCATAGCCCTAGCAAAGGATATCAATTGCCTCTCACCAGTGGATAGCTTCCTACCAGCCTCACCAGCATCAGTATTATATCCCTTTGGAAGCCTCATAATGAATTCATGGATTCCAAGCCTCTTGCAAACATCGATAACCTCATCATCAGTGGCACTAGGCTTACCAACCCTAATATTATCCATTATAGTACCCCTGAATAGGAATGTATCTTGTGGAACGAATGCTATCTGCCTCCTAAGAGACTCCTGNTTAACCCTCCTAATATCAATACCATCAATAGTTATCGAGCCGCTCGTAACATCATAGAATCTGGCAAGCAGATATACAAGGGTAGTTTTCCCAGAGCCTGTGGGTCCAACTATGGCAAGCTTCTCACCGGGCTTAATATGAAGATTGATGTTCTTAAGTACAGGAATGCCCTTAACATACTCGAACCATACATTCTCATACTTAATTTCCCCNTTAACCCTTGGAAGTTCGATGGCGTCGGGAGCATCCTTAACATCCACCTCGCTCTCCAAAGCATTGAATATTCTGTCGGAAGCAGCCAATGCGGATTGTAGCATATCGTAGAAGTTGGTTAACTGCGTTATTGGACCCATAAACCTAGTTACGTAAGCTAAGAATGCTACAAGTACACCAACTTCAAGCCTACCTTGAGCACTTAGAACCCCGCCATAAAACAAGACTACAATTGTGCCAATATTACCAACAAAGTTTATTGTGGGCCAGAATATGGCCATCAGCTTTCCAGCTTGAAGTTGGGCTTCAAAATGCTCAGTGGCACTCATCTGAAATCTAGATTGAGAATCTTCCTCCCTACCGAAGGCTTGAATAACCCTAATACCGGAAACACTCTCCTGAACCCTAACAGTTACTTCAGCTATCTTCTCCCTAGTTCTACGATAAGCCTTCCTAAACCTACGGCTGAAGGCGTACGCTATAAATAGCATTACAGGTAATGTCAGTAGCGTTACTAATGTTAATGGAACATTTAAAAGGTACATGGCAATGACAATGCCAATTAATGAGAATATATCACTAATGACGTTGAATACCCCTGAAATAAATGCATCATACAGTACCGAAGTATCATTTATTACAGTGGATATTAAGTCTCCAGCCCTCCTATTATCATGATACTTGAAGGATTGAAACATTATTTTCTCCATCAACTTATTCCTCAAATCATAAATCAGCCTTTGGCCAACCCATGCTATTGAATACCCCTGAATCACCATCGCAACCCAATTACCAACCATAACCAAGAGGTATAGCATTGATATCTGTAGTAAACCATTCATGTCTCCAACCATTATGTAATTGTCGATGGCTAAACCCAAAAGGTATGGGGAGAATAAACTTGTAATAGAAGACACAATTATACATGTAACTATAACGGATATTGCAAGCTTGTATGGCAACATATACTTGAGTAGCTTCCTTAAAAGGATGCTGGCAGGGGTTTCAGCCTTCTCATCACCATACCTCCACATACCATGAGGCCCGCCGAACCCCATCACACACCACCATCCTTACTTCCAACAGCCTCAGCTTCAACTTCACCTAAAAGCTTCTCCAATTCAGCCTTCTGCTTTGCATAGAGCTCAACGTATATGCTGTAGTATAATCCACGTTTAGCCATTAACTCATCATGAGTGCCCTCCTCAACCACTTTACCATCATCTAAAACAATAATCCTATCAGCCAACATTATTAGTGGAAGCCTCTGTGTAACTATGAAGACTGTGTGATCTTTAAGTATATCCTTAATATCATCAATAAACTCCTTCTCTGTTCTAGCATCAAGATTAGATGTTGGATCATCCAAAATTATTATCTTTGCACCAGCCACCAAAGCTCTAGCTATCGTCAACCTCTGCTTCTGCCCACCAGAAAGGGTTACACCCCTCTCACCGATCAACGAGTCATAACCATTGGGTAGGGATGCTATGAAGTCATGTATCTTAGCAATTTTCGCTGCTTTAACAATTTCATCCATGGAAGCTTCAGGCTTAGCCAATGCAATGTTATCCTTAAATGAACCGGCGAATAAGAATGGCTCCTGTGAAACTATAGCCACTTGCCTCCTAAGAGACTTCAACTTCACATCCCTAACATCATAACCATCAATCTTAACACTCCCTTGCCAAACATCATAGAATCTTGGAATCAAACTTATCAATGTNCTCTTACCAGAACCAGTTCTACCAATAATTGCAACCTTCTCACCAGGCTTAACATGCAAATTAACACCCTTCAAAATTGGTTTATCCTTAACATAACCAAACCACACATTTTCAAATNNAACTTCACCNTTAATTGGTGGAAGCTCAATGGCATTAGGCTTCTCATAAACCTCTGGAACTCTGTCAATAATGTCGAATANACGTTTAGCTGAAGTCATTGCTATGGAAAACATTCCAACGAAGTTCCCCACAAATGTTACTGGCCTCATTAAGAGTAAAGTGTAAGTGTTAAATGCAGCCAAACCTCCAACNGTGAAAGAACCATTAATTATATCTAAACCACCCACGTAAAGTATTGTGATATTAGCTAAAACCAGAAGTAAAATCCCCAATCTACCATACGTTGCATCCACTTTAGCTATACGAACATACAATGAAAATAGCTTATCATTTTCAGTGACAAAAGCGTTGATCCTCTCCCTTTCAACAGATAATGACTTCACGGTCCTATATCCAGTAATATTATTGTCAGTTATTGATACAAGAATACCCAGCTGGTTTCTCGCCTCCATATTCAATGGTCTAACAATCATATTGTATCGAATGCTGACCAACATAATCCCAAGCATATAGAATCCAACGATCACAGATAGCTTCGGATTCATACTCCACATATACCCAATAGTTAATGATGCTAAGAAAACTGTTGAAATGAGATTTCTAAGTGGGAATGATAGGAATCGGGCAATCCTCTCAACATCNTCNGTGATCCTTGAAACAAGTTGTCCCACTGGAACTTCGTCGAAGAAGGAGAATGACTGTCTCTGAACTGCTTTAAATACATCATTCCTGAAATCTAGGGCAGCTTTCTGTGAAAACACGGTGCTATAATACCGTTCGAA
>JGI24721J26819_10006690_pt1 | contig 11135 bp, 10 predicted proteins | sample YelNatPaOPGAMG01_FD_26819 | JGI IMG/M metagenome (IMG submission 26819)
AAAAAGAAAGATGAGGTTTAATCCAGCGGTGTAATTTCCTTAACTATGCTTTCGTTGAAAATTCGTGTCCCATTCCTTGTTTCAACCTGCAAGAAAGGGCGAACATAGCTTTTAACCTCTCCGAAAATCTCCACTTCCCTGCCGAACAACACGACAACAAGCCTTGCCTTTTTTAGCCTAGCCAAAATGGAGTTTCCCAAACAGACACCCCGTAAAGTCAATGTGAAACCCTAAAACTCCTCCCCTGAATTTCCTACCACACGGTCGCCCAATGTGGCTGGGTGCATCCAGCCTACCCAAAAATGGGAGGATGCAATAAGTTTTTTGAGGGGTGGTTACCGCATCCATACGGCTGGACGTAATCAGGGTTCTCTTTTGTCTATTAATCACCCTAAATTCTCGGATAAGCTTCCCCGCCAATTGCAATCCGAGAACGGGCAACATAGCCTCTCGGCTTTTACGCCTAAAGGCGGATGCCCTTTCTAAGCGGTTTACTCCTGAAACGCCTCACTGGGATGACGCACAGCCCCTTTAACTGTGCATGGCGGTCAACATTTCAAGAGTCCTTAAAAATCATTGTTTAAGGGTTTCCCTTAGTGGTTTATCTCCAGCCCAGCTTACGCTAACCAAAGTTCAGGGAGAAAGGATTTAAAAAATAATAAGCCCTTTTTAGCTTGTTATGACAAGAGTAAGCGGGCTTTTAGAGAACCAACTGCCAACTATATAGCCCAACGTTTTTCGCTCAAACGGGTGGGGGATTTCCACCCCGCCGATGGGTTTCCCAATCGGCTTTAGGGTAGAAAAATGTGGGAAATTGGCGGATAGGCTTTAGAGCCTATCACCTGCGTTTTTTGGTTTCCACAGCCTTTTTTATCCAGTCGGATAGGCTGAAAGCAGGCTGAACGGTTACACCCAGCTCTTTAAGGCTGTCTGGAACAGCCACGTTATCAATGTATTTGATGCCTTTTCTTAACGGGCTTATTTTAGCCACATGGGGTTTTCTGGCTTCTTTAAGGGCTTCGCCTGTCTTATGAGCTTCCTCAAGGGCTTTCTTATAGCCCTCAAAATCCCCGTTCTGAATGAAAGTTTCAAGGTTCTGGCGTAGATACTTACGTGCCTCATTAGAGGCTTTTCGCTGTTCCACTGTGGCGTCTTTCATTTCAGCGTTAAGGGCTGAAACGCCCAATGCGTAGCCTGTCCTCTCTGCGACTAAATCCCTGAAACCACGCAGTAGAGTAAGCTCTTGCTCAACTTCTGCGGGAATAACAAGAGCTGTGGCTTCAGCCTGCACACTCTCGGCTTTACCTTTTGGCATAAAAACACCTTTTAGGCTATTTCTGGAGGCTAACCCGAAAGGCTACTGACGTTAGGCTTATTGTGGTGGCAAATCTCCCCGCTACGCACTCCAAACAAAATGGGAAATTTAAAGGCGTTTAGGGTTTGTTCTTATGGCTTTCCAAAACGCTGGGCTTTTAGAAGCTACATTAATATCTCTATACTGCTCATGTGTAACCCGCAGAATAACCCAATTGCAAAAATCGAAATCCTCGCTGTCATAAACTTTATGGCTATCGCTGTCATGCCACTTCATAAGCAACCGCAGAAACCTTTTAGTGTTCGCCCATAGAACATGGTTACAGCTACGGCATTTAGCAACAAAAGGCATAAGCCACACCTTAAAGTTTTGGGCGTAGCGGTTTAGAGTGCCAATAGTAAGCCAAATTTCACGGGCTTTATTATGCTTCAAGCGGTTTAGAATAGCCCGACTTATGCACACCCATTATATGTTGGGTGTCCTGTGCGTGGCGTCTATATCGGGTTTCACGCACACCCCCATAACCGAAACCGCTTAACCCACTCGGTTATGAGTGCATCAAGCCACCACCTAAACCGTGCTTAACCGTGTGTTTGACGCATCACACGGATTAAGGCGGTTTGAGATTTTGGATTTTCATGTGCCACAAAATTAAATATCCCAAACAAGTATTTAAGTTTTTCTAATTTTTTCTTTTTTTAAAAAGATTTAAACATTTTGTAATAAAAAGTTAAACAAACTACGTGTTTGTTTACATTATCGTTATAATGTAAAAATTTTTAAAAACTTTTTTAATTTTAAAAATTTTCCAGAGGGCTGGAATGCCAATCCAAAAACACCATAGAAAAATGAAGGGGTTAGAAGAGGTCTAAGTCTTTGTCGTGTTTTTCGAGCCATTCTTCAAGTGCCTTGAGCGTAAGCCTTGTTTTGATTGCATACGGCATTCTGCCCTGCCTGTTGGCGACTGCCAGGATGTACTTGTCCATTCTCTCCTGGAGCTCCGGTGTGAGCTTCACCGTGAGCCAGGATCTGTCTCCAGCTTTAGGCATACCAATACCACAAATATAGGTAATGGTACCCTAGTATTTAAGGCTTACGGCAAAAGGTAGCGAGAAAGCTCCCAATTGTATACGATGCAACCCCACTTATGATTTCTGCCTAAAAATGGCTCCCTTTTCACTGGAGGAAGACGCTACCCTTAATGCCTTTAACATCTCCATCACTCCTTTTTTGTCCCAGGGGCGGGCCTCATTAATCTCTTTGATAATCATCCGCTTGGCTTCTTCAAGGTTGCGGAGCTCCATTGTTTCGCTTTCTTTTTTCCGTCGCAGGTCATCAACTTCTTTACTAAGCCTTTCGATTTCTTCTTTGAGGCTTTCCTGTTTTTGTCGCTCCTCATTAACCTCTTTTATAAATTCGGTCACACTCTTAGATTCTTTCCTGGCACTATCGAAAAGTTCAATAAGACCATATATGTCATCCTGAGTGAATTTTGTGACGTCGCAGAGCCATAGGGTCGTCACATAGTTAGGGATCTCGCTGGGTGACCATCCGCCGTCGATCAGTGCTTGCAGGAAACTTGCCAGCGTATTAAGTTGGTTGGGAGTGAAGGGGACGCCCGCCTGCTTAAAAAGCCGGTAGTTGTCCACGAGCTCTTTTACATCAACCCCTGTTTCTTCGATTTCTCTTGCGAGTTCAATGGCTTTCGCTATTTCCGCCACGCTTTGCAGTCCATGTTTAAGTCTCAAATCCGCATCTATATCTAGTAAAGTGTCAACAATTTTATGGATTGACGTACGCTTTTCAAGGTGCAAAAGCCCATAGAGCCGCTCGACCTGCTTCCCAGTTAGCTGAAACCCAAGAGGAGCCGAACCCTCAGCCCTTGCAGGTTTTTCCTCTATAGGGGGGCTAGCAACCTTTTCAACACGCCAGATCTTTCTCGCATGTTCAACTCTTTCAGGGACAGGTATCCCCGCCTTCTGGCAGATCTCCCTTTGGCCGCTTGAAAAGGCACTATAGAGTTTCCTTCTATTAAGTCCGGTTTCCTTGCAGACAAGAGCAATAGGCGGGCCTACACCATAAATCTTATAGTATCCCTGGACGAAGGAAACAACCTTACTTCTAATTTCTTCCGCGTTCATTCAATCTTAATTGGGAATGCCTCCTTATGTTCGTTTCGTTCTCGCTTGTTCTCATGTCCTTTTGACGAAAGAGGCTTATTTCCACGTTCTCACGTTCTAGCTTCCTAGTATTCCCCTATCGCTCCTATTCCTTCTATGATAGATAAAGGCTCTTCCCAACATCATATTAGAACCCTATCGGCCTTTGGAAATTCCCCTAGGGAAAACGGTGCCCGCACCGATGAAGGGCGCAGTCTCGCATGGCCTGCACCCCTAGGACCCCCGCCATGCTCACCTCTTATTTTAGGGCGGTCCAAGAAAGCGGATATACGTTTCACCTATTGCAATACCTTAGCAGTCATTAGCCTTATTGTAACTGAACCAAATGGACTAGTCTTGTCTACATAGGGGAGGGAAAGGGAAAAATGCGGCTGGTCTTTGAGAATTACCTTACATACGATGAAGATGAGCAGTGGTTCCCTTTTGATAGCTCACTTGCCACGATGCATCCGACGCCGAAAAGGATGGGGGAAAGCCCCCCAACGATTGAGAGGAGAAAGTCCTGAGGACATACGTCTATGATTGTACCTACGACAAGACTAGAAAAACTGCCAATACATCCCCAAATTAGTGCTCCTCTGGAAGGACAATCCTTATCTGTGTAGGCTCCTCCTGCAGCCCCAAGAGCCGAACCGATAGGTGTTAGGATCAGAGTTGTCGTCCTCCTTTTGAATTCAGACTTAAGTTCTTCAAGGAAGCTGTTGAACTCCACCTGTTCGGGAGGATCCAGAACAATTGTTTGCGGCAACAGCCTCAACATGTGAGCATCTGGATCGTCAACGATCTCCGCGAGGTTGCCGTACATGCTCACGATCATAATGGCGTAAACCTGTTTCTTGAAGGAGTAATAGTTGCCATAGCCCAAAAGTTTTTGAAAAGCCTTTATCGTTTTAGGTTCACTGTTCCACTTCATTGCGGGGTTGCTTCGGTACAAGTCGCAGAGAAGCTTTGCCAGGCTTTTAACAGACTGCACGTAGGTGCCGAGTTTTTTACATATATACTTCAGCATTTGCATTTTTCTAACCTATTTTTGACACTTTTATGTAAAGTTGGAAGCTTCTTCAACCAGCTGGTGCGACTTTAACCATTAACCCCTTGGTGAAAATCGCACAATCACAAGAATTAATTTGCTTCAATACTTAAATTTTACTGAAAAATAGTGAAGGAATATGAATGAAAATTGAACTCAGGGCAAACCAACAAGGTCAGATATACCTTCCAAAACTTCTGCGCGACCAGTGGGGCAATGAATACGTCCTAATCCCTAACGCTCAAGGGGGTTACATCTACCCCAAGGGTGTGGGGGCAAAGGACGCGTTGAGGTCCCTCGAAGTAGTTAGGCAGGATCTGGCGTATAGGGCTGAGCTAGAAGAAAGGAAGATGAAAGAGACACTCACGAAACCAGCTCTCTCAAACTTCGTGGATGGTAAATCTGGTTCAGAAACGAAAGTATGTGAATAGCTTGAGTATAAATCCAAAATAAGGATTAATGAGCGCGATTCCAACAATGGAAGAAGCTAAGGTTTGTTTGAGTTGTGGCGCGTCAATTCCAGCAGACGCTGAAAAGTCCACTTTGGAGGGGTATATTATTAGGGGCTATGTGCAGCCCATCACGCCAGCAAGCGGAAAACCTTCTGGTGGCCTTGTGGAGAGAAGGATTAGTTTTACTACTAGGCCCAAGACTCGTAGGCATAAGAAACACACTGTCAGCCTGGACCGGGCTAGAAGGTTCATGTTTCATTTGTGGTGTAAGGGCTTAAAAGAATGTAGCTATGAGACTTTAGAGTACGAGTTTGTCCAATGTTTCGGAACCAATGAACCACGGGTTTTAGCGCGATATCTAGGTAAACCTAAACGTAAAGTCTACTATAGCGGATCTTCAGTTGTTAGGATAAACAGGTTGAATGGAAAAATCGCGCATTTTGAATACCAGAATGAACGAACTATTCAACATAAGAAGGGGTTGCTTGAAATTTTAGGTTATATTTCTCAAGAAGAGAAGGGGAGATATAGGCTTCATCACGAAATGTTTGGCTACAGCTATCAGCAAGTCTCCATAGATAAAATGTGTGTGTGCCCCATAGAGGCTACAGAGAGCAAGCAGCAACACGCTTTAAGAGAGGGGATGGATAGAGTAGAAAAGAAAGAAGAAGTTATAGATCACACACACATTTTGCGACATAATAAGTATGCCATAAAACATACTTGTTACGCCTCAGCTTCTGAAGAAAATGCAATCTTAAACGCTAAACCATGTGAGGAGCCTGATAGGGCTAAGGTTCAATGGAGAGTTAGATAACCATGATTGAAGTAAAATATGAGTTTCAATTGCGGGAGTTGTTCTTTAAACACATCGAAAAATTAGATTTCAGAGTTGCTGAAAGCAGGAGTCGCTTGCCAGACTACATTCTTGAAGGAGATGGGGAGGTTGACTGAAGAAGACTTAGCCCTAGAAGTGTTGCTTGAGTTCTTCAACGGTGTGGAAGCTGGAATGGCAGCGGCAAAGCAGAGGCTAAAGGAAAGGAAGGGGCTCACGGAGAAAACAGCAAGCTGGAATCCAGCCAATATTAAATGGGATAAGGCTGAAGGGTTTAAAGGGAATTATGAACGTAGCGAAGATGTCAATAATCCAGAGTTCAAGGCAATGTTGAAGGATTTGGCTTCTCACAACGGCAGGCTAATGCGTGAAGGCTACTTCTATTGGACTTTCAAGAACGGTTCAACTGTAGGAAGGAAAAGGAGAGAGGCAAAAGGCTAATGCTTTGCTGTCTTGAGTGCGGTTTAACGCTTCTCTATAAAGGCTGTTCATCCAAGCCGTGCAAGCCAAAAACTGCAAAGGGTTTAAGCATGGCTGAGGGGGGAAGGCTGGCTTCCGCAAAAGCACTTCAGCGAAAAGCCGGTTTCAAAAGCAGCGGGAAGTCGGGCTTCGGTCAAGAGCCTGCCGGCATCAGCCCCCTACACAAGAGGGCATAATCATGAAAGAGGGAATGGAAGTTCAGCTTAGGGATGTCATTCGTCTTGGGACAAGGCGGGGACTCGACTTTGTAGTTGTCGATGAGCTGAGGAAGAGGACCGGCGTGAACCCTTCGGAGGTTTTGAAGTTCGCGTTGGTTGAATTATTGTGCAACGCATTGGACAAGGGAGACGCATCCGAGATCAATGTTGACTTGCAGGCTGAAGGGCAGTTTTACAGGCTTATGGTCAGCGACAACGGCAGCAAAAAACTGACGGCGGACGAGTTGCGGTTGATACTTGACTTTGAAAGCAAGGCTAGTTCCAAAAGGGGCTTCCACACGGTTTCGAGGGGCTACCTTGGAAATGCCCTTAAATGTGTTTTTGGCTATTCTTACGCGCTTGCAGAGGCAAACGGGCTTAATCCGCCTGAGATCCTTGTTGAAAGTGGAAACTACGCCTACAGGATTGTCTTGAAGCCTGACAAGATGCAAGAAGTCATTGACTCTGAGGTTTCAGCCGCAGGAAGGGAGGACGACGGACTTACAATATTCACTGTTAAATTTCCTAAATTTGACCTGCAAAACAGTGCTTCCAGCCCATCCGTCTTGAAGGATTTGATCTTCGCCACAAGCATGGTTAATCCAACGCGTAAAATCACCTACAACATTTTCGGAGAAAGAGGATCGCTTGGTTCAGCGGGGGGCGATAAACCAGTTAGGAGGGAAACATCGGTTCTGTGGTACACGAGCAGGCAGTTTTTAGCCCTATACAAGGAGTTCGTTAAAGCCGTGCCGGAAGCAAAGCTTAAGGATNTCATACCGCTCTTCAGGGGCTTCACATCAAAGAAGCTCATCTGGGAAATTCTGCAGGAGTTAACAGCCGTGAATCATGATTCCCAGACAAATGAAAATGTGCAGTTTTTACCAGCCACGCCAATTGGGCAGCTGTCTGAAAACGCAGTGTTAACCCTTTTCAAAATTATGAAGGTAAGATGTAAGCGCATAGGCAGGAGAAGCGTCAAGTCCGGTCTAGGCTTTGTGGGGGAGGAAGCATTTGAGAGGTTGCGTGAACGGAGCGGGTGGCAGAGGCTTAGGTACGTTGCTATGCCAGCGGTTCGAGTGGAGTGTCCAGAATACTATCATCATGGCGGAAAATGTGAAAACCCAGACCACGTTGAGTTTCCATATTTGATTGAGCTTGCGGTTTTCGACAGGGGCAACGACAAAGATGGGCTTAAGGTATACCAGTGCGTCAACTTCATGGCTTCAATGGAAGACATATTCGCAAGAATATTTGACGTTTCGTACAGACTTGGAATTGTTGGAATAAGAGAGGAGACGCCCATCACGGTTGTTGTCCACCTAGTCTGTCCAGTGTTGCGTTGGCTAAATTACGGCAAAAGCAGCCTTGACGAGGTCGCGGACGCAGCGGCATACGCCTCCGGCGACAGCATAAGGGACTTAATGGAGAAGGCTTTCAACAAGGTTCTTCCCATACCGAAGACTCCAAGGGTTTATCCTCCTCCTCCACCTAGGCCTGTTTCATGGGTTCCACATGGGAGGCTTGGAGACCCGAAATATGAAATGAGGCTTAAGGACTTTGCAAGCGAGATTCTCGCAGTAGACGCCCAAGTGACGAAACGCGCCAAGTTTTCGTCGAGGGGCTGGTGCTACATTCTCGAGGGCCTAGGGAAAATCCATAAAGGAGAGTTTGACGCTTGCGAGAAGGCCGTAAACGACTGCAGGAAAATCGGGCTCCTCCCAATAGACTTTGTTGCAGAGGACCAGGACGTAACTAGGCGTTTCATGGGCATACATGTAGCCTCAGACCCAAGCGTCCTCCTAAAACAGGTAAACGATGAGGTTGAACAGATGCTTAAAAGCCTTCCATCCTACACGACGGACTACTGGATAGGCGAAAAATACTATTTGATGATGTGCGTTGAAAAGGTAGATATCCTAAACCTCTTCAAGCCCATATGCGACGAATACCACGTTCCCATAGCTAACTCGAAGGGATGGTATCCCATCCACCTAAGGTATTACATAGCGAAGCTAAGCATGGAAGCCGAAAGAAGGGGGTTAAAGCCTGTCCTCCTCCTCTTCTACGACCACGACATCGCAGGCCTCAAGATCACAAAAACCTTCCGCAAGGGCATCCGCGACTTAAGCAGGGCAACCGGCTGGGACCCCTCAGAGCTCATAATTGAAAGGTTCGGCCTGAACAAAGAAGACATCGACATGTACAACCTCACATGGATTGACAACCTGAAGTCGAGCTCCGGCAGAAACCCTGACTGGGGAAGGCTGGATGTCCAAGAGTACGTCAAACAGTTCGGCGTTAGGAAGTGCGAGTCAAACGCCCTCCTAAAAAATGAGGAAACCTTGAAAGCTGGAGAGGAGATCTGCAGACGAGCCATAGAGAAGTACTACGGAAAAGACGCAAAAGAACGGTTCAAAGGCAAAGAGGAAATTTCAAAGCGGAAGCTGAAGCCAATAATCGAAGCGCCTGTCTGGAAAAGCTTCCAAGAAGCAATCAAAGAGCTAACAGAACGCTTGGCAACGCCTAAACCCAAAATTAAACTCCCAACACACGCTGCCGAAAAGGAGGTGGAAGTTGAGGTAGACAACAAATACTATGGCAGATGCCCCAGGTGCGGCGCATCCTTCGACTATACATCATCAGATGTTGGAAGGCTCTTAAGGTGCAGGTTCTGTAACCAACCCATAAAACTGAAATGGAAACTAGGAGCTGAACCCTAGTGAGTGACACGGGAAAGACTGACTGCGGACCTAAGCCGTCAAAAACTTTCAACGGGTCGCCCCGCAACCCATCCGCAGCCAGCCCCTATAGCGCCGGGAAGCCGAGGAGGTGCATAGGCTGAAGACCAGAATGGAACCCCTCGTTTACGTGCGCTATCGTGATCATATTCTCTATCATAAAGGAGACCCGCTATGCCTTAAGCCTCAAACGCGGGAATGTGTGGGTTGGCTTGTTTGTGAATGCGCGGACTACATTGTATTGGCATGGGATCGCGACGCTGGTCCTCCAACCTTGAAGGGTGGAGACCCTAAAGCGTCTGGGCTTGTCCTTTTGCGCTCAGACATTTTGGAGATGAAGACGATTGCTTAAACCTCTCTTTAACGGCCAGGTAAAGCTCAACATCTTTCTCAAGATCTTTAAAATGCCTAACTCTATGCAGAATCATGTCCAACGTTTCAGCCCTCTCCCCTTCATTAAGCCATTTTCTAAGAAGATTTCGTTCTCGAGCAGTAAATATGTAACTTCTCATGGAAACCCCACTTTAGTATCTGCCACAGATAGTATTAAATATAACGTATCTATTATAGATAATTGTCGAGTAGGCGCTTCAGAGGGCGAAGCGAAAAACTCGACCCTTAAAAAAGAAAAGGAAAGGAAAAACACATGGAAACAACTAACCACAACAAAGCCTGGCAAAAACGACTTCAGCCGACATCTAACCTGATAGTTACCTGCGAAGGAAAGACTGAAACGCCTTCACCATGCCCGCCTGACATTGAAAGATTCATTCATGAAGCCCTATCAAAACGTAAGCCAAGCCTCATACCCTTCGCTACCTTAAGCCGATCTGTAGCTGAAATGACCAAATACCTCAAGAGACACTGCAGCCAATCATACTCTACAGCCTACCTCTACATATGGTCAGTCCACCAATACTGCAGATGGTGCGGAGCAGACCCAGACCAGCTGATAAGCGAATGCTTATCAGAAGACGGCTTACCAAACCAGAAGGCATTAATGCTCGAGTCGAGAAGGCTGGATGACTACGTTGGCGTCCTGCAAAGTGAAGGATACAGCCCAGGCCACATAGCAAACTGTGTCAAAGCCGTTAAAACATTTTTCAGAATAAACGGAATAGGTCTAGAGCTGCCCTATAAACTGCACAAATACGTCGTGAGTAGAGATAGAGCTCCAACGCCTGAAGAGCTGGCTAGACTATTGGATATAGCTGACTTAAGGGCAAAGGTTATTGTCTCGATGCTCGCCCTAGGAGCCTTCAGAATAGGAACCCTATGCAAACTCCGCTATAGGCATGTCCGACAAGACCTAGAAAGAGGCGTAACACCAGTCCACATTCATGTAGACGCAGCCATAACCAAGGGGAAATACCACGACTACGACACTTTCATAGGCAAGGAAGCAGTGGAATACCTAAAAGCATACTTAGAATCACGAAGGAATGGTGGTTTACCAAACAAAATTCCCCCGGAAAAAATTCACGACGAGTCCCCACTGATAAGAGATGAACACTCCAAAGCTGTCAAGCCGCTAACACCATCCCAAGTCTACAACATACTGCACAGGCTCATGTCCCAGGTGGGACTTCTCGGAAGCAAGGTTGGAAGACGCTACGCAATAAGACCGCACAGCATAAGGAAATTCTTCCGCACGCAAATGGCAGCCCTAGGCGTCCAAACAGACTACATAGAATACATGATGGGTCACACAATAAGCACATATCACGACATACAGATGAAGAGCATAGAGTTCCTGCGAGGAGTATACGCCACCTCAGGGCTATGCATAAAGCCTAAGACTAAGCCCAGCAGAATAGAGATGCTTAAAGAAATGATTAGGGCTTTAGGATTGAACCCTGAAGAAATATTGACAAAAGAAGCATTAGCAATGCCGCACAGAACAGT
>JGI24721J26819_10006700_pt1 | contig 11124 bp, 10 predicted proteins | sample YelNatPaOPGAMG01_FD_26819 | JGI IMG/M metagenome (IMG submission 26819)
TGACCTTTTAAAATGCGCTGAATTTCACAATCATTTATGTCCGGGGCTTTTGTCCGGATATTTCATTGTAAAGTTTATTCAAGAGTATTATCCGCTTCAGGAAGGCCAGAGGTATATTTACATTTCTTGTCCTCCTTGGTGTAAGGATGATGCCATTCAAGTCCTTTTGGATTTGACTTCTGGGAAAAGAGGACTTTATGTGAGGGATCTTTCGGAAGAGGAGAAAGAAAAATTACCGGACCGCAATGTAGCTGGTGTTTTTGTCCTTTGGAATGAAAGCCACAAGGAAGGCAAGGGAGTGATTATTTCTTTCAACTGGGATGTGGTTTATCAAACCTGTGGCGTAGATAGGAAAGCGCTCCAGGAGGATCCCATTATGGGAAGGGTAAAGATCAATCGATGTCTTCTTAAGAAAGATGTGAAAAAGGAAGACTTGGTTAAGGTTCTTAAGGAAGTTGAGGTTAGCGAGACAGTGTTAAAGGGGCTTTTGAGAGGGAGTAACCCCTACAAACTCTTCGGTTTAGAGGGCTAAAAAATTCTCGATGGAGGTGTGAAGATGCAAGGGGGCCTTTCATTTCTCAAACCCTTAACGTTGGTTTTTCTAATGGGGTTATTTTTCGCCTCCCCATTAATGGGGGAAGAGCCAAAGAAAGGTGAAGAGTTGCCCGAAGTGGTAGTCACTGGTGAGAAAATTATTACTCCTACCAAAGAAACTGCAGAGACTGTCTATACAGGGACAGGAATTACTGAAAAGGGGATTGAACTTTCAGGAGAGAAGGGAAGTAGCAACGTGTGGTCAGTCTTGAACTTTTTACCTGGAGTACGTTTTGAAAGCCCTGATCCAACAGGTATATCTTCTACCCAAAGGACAATTATCATAAGAGGGGTAAGCGGGTCTTTGGGTACTATGTCTGTTGAGGGGGTTCCTGTTTATGGAGGGAACCCTATTGGTCCAAGGGAGTATATTTTTGATTTAGACAACCTTGAGGCGATCAATGTTTATAAAGGGGTTATTCCTGTTGACCTTGGGACAGGCGCTGGGACAAGAGGTGGAACGGTTGAGCTAAAACCTAAATGGGCAAAAGATAAGTTAGGTTTTGAGTTTAAACAAAGCTTAGGTATGAATGATTATACTAAGACCTTTGCAAGGATAGATTCAGGGAAAATAACCCCTTTAGGAACAAAATTTTCTCTCTCCTATTCTTATACTGAAGCAGACAAATGGAGAGGAAAAGGAGAAATAGGTCCGAGAAATAATGTAAACTTTACTTTTGTTCAGCCAATAGGAGATAGAATTAACATAAAGTTTTGGGCAAACTATAACGATATTAAGCATCACAAATATGCTTCCCTTTCTTATCAAGATGCTAAAAAGAATAGATGGTTAGACTATAATGAAGACTTTACAAGTGATCCCCAAAAAGATTGGTATTATTACAAGTACCAGAAAATCGAATGGACAAACTATGACTATTATGGTTTTATAGATGTAAAGTTGTTAGATAGCCTTATGCTTCAATTGAAACCCTATTACAGAGATGAAGAGAAAGATGATTGGAGTGGAAGCTCAAGGATACCAGGTCCTGGAGGGCAAAGACCAGGATTAACCTGGAGTGGATGGGAGGTTAAAAGAAAGGGAATCTTAACTCAGCTTATTTTTGATTTTAAGTTGGCTAAAGGTATTTTAGGTTATCATTATGAACGTCAAGAATGGGATGATAGACCTTCAAAAAACTATTGGTTAAACCCTCACGGTAGTTTAACTTTTATTGGATGGGGTAGGTTTACAAAAAGCATCTCAGATGGCTTTTCTTCAAGTCCCTATTTTAAGCTCTCAGGAAATATTGGTAAATTAAATTGGCAGGGAGGAATAGCATATATAAAGAAAAAAGATGGTAAAAGCGAAGGGTACATTACTCAATATAACGGAACAACCCCTTATTTAGTAAGAGAACCGAAACTTGATTATGGTGGGAGAAGTTATTCTGCCTGGGTTCCTTCCTTTGGTCTTTCTTATGCTTTTAACGATAAGATAGAAGTCTATACAAGCTTTGGCAAAACCTTTCAAACACCTTATATGTATATGCCGATAGTAAATCTTTATTACCGTCTCTATGATAAGTTTAAAAAGATGGGTATAACCTTAGATGACCTTTTTAACGATTACAAATGCGAAGAAACCTATAATTGGGATTTGGGATTAAGATTTAGAACAGAAAAATTTGAGTTATATCCTACTATTTTTTATTCGAAGCATAAGAATTTAAATACCCCATTTACCCCGGGATGGAAAGACCCAGATGATCCGACAAAACCTTTAATCGACCCTCAAACTGGAAGACCTGTAAGTTTTAATACTTTCATCGGTAAGGCAAAAGGTTATGGTTTTGAGCTTGCTTCAACCTTTTATTTAACGGATAAAATTGCCTTTTTCTTTAACCCATCTTATGTGAAGATGAAATATGATGGAGATATTGTGAGCGGTGGGACGGTTTATCCTGTTGATGGAAAACAGGTAATAGGTGTGCCTGAACGGATGTTAACCACTGGGCTCATAGCAAGGTATAAAGGCTTTGAAATAACCCCCAGATTTAGGTATGTAGGTAGTTACTATGGAGATTTGGCACGCACTGAAAAGGTTGCAGGATACGAAGTTTTTGATTTCTTAGTTTCTTACAACAAAGAGGAGATAAAGAGCCTTAGACTTAAAAACGTAAGATTAAGTCTTGAGATTGATAATCTTTTTGATAGAAGATATATCTTTGGTACCTCAAATAGTTATTATCCAGGGGTGCCCTTTACTGTATTTGGCTCGATATCTTTTAATTTTTAATCTTCGAGGAGGAAGCTCATAGCCGTAGGACATGTGAGCAAAACACTGGAAGCTGGAGCGATGGAAGAGGAAATCTTGGAGGCAGTACAGGTGGCTTTACTTATGCGCGGTGGGCCAGCGGTGTCTTATATCGAAGAATTGATAGATGAACTGGAAAGTGATAAGGGCAAAAAGCCCTAAGGTAGGTTGACTGAAAGTCATTAATTGAATAAACTATAAGAACCTTCCACGAAGGAAGGAAAAGGCCATGAAGGCCACCTAAGGACGGAAGTCCGAGGGTGGCCTTTTTACTTATAAGGAGGGCGAGATGGCGAAACTTGTGGTATGTGGAAGAGGTGGAAGTGGGAAAAGCACCTGGGTGGTTCTCTTCGCCAAAGCCCTTCTTCCCGAGCAGAAGGTGCTGGTAGTGGATGCGGATGAATCCAACTTGGGCCTTCCGATACTTCTGGGGGTTGAACCTCCGCGAAGTACTTTAATGGAAGCCTTAGGGGGGAAGGGTAGGGTGAGGGAGGCGCTTTTAAAGGTTCTTCGGGGAGGGGAGAGGGGTCAAGAGTCCTTTTTTGAGGGAACCTTGGATATAAATGCCCTTCCCTCCGAAGCCCTATCCGTTAAAGATGGGCTTTCTTTTGTGAGGATTGGAAAAGAGGAGCATGCCCTTGAGGGATGTGCTTGTCCCATGGGTTTTTTGGCCAGGGATTTTTTGAGAAACCTAAACGACCAAAACCTTTGGGTTTTGATCGATACTGAGGCAGGGGTTGAGCATTTCGGAAGGGGAATCGTTTCGGAGGTGGATTTGGTTTTGTATGTGGCTGAGCCTTCTTTCGAATCCTTTTTACTTCTCAAAAAGGCCAAAAGGATGACCGAGGAGGCCCAAAAGCCATTTTTAGTGGTTGGAAACAAGGTCGGAGAGGATACCAAAGAGATGTTCCTCCAAAGGCTCAAAGAGGAAGGAGTTTTGCCCCTCGGGATCCTTCCTCACTTGGAAGAGATCAGGATTTCGCATCTTTTGGGAAGGCCCATAGAATTTAAGCATCCCCAAGTGGAAAAAGCACTCAGGGGCTTGGAGGAGGTTTTACATGGAATTAACCCTTAACCCAATCGGACTTATCCGATCTCCTTACAGGAAAAGGGGAGAGGCGCCTAATCAGGGAAAGTTTTCCCAGGAAGTGGTGGAACTCGAGATCTTCCCGGAGTTTGAGGCGGGTTTAAAGGACATAGAGACTTGTAGCCATTTGATAGTTCTTTATTGGCTCGACCAAGCCAAAAGGGATGTCCTTATAACTACAACGCCTCACGATGACGAACCACACGGCGTATTTGCCACCCGTTCCCCCAACAGGCCTAATCCCATAGCCTTTCAAGTGGTGAAGCTTTTAGAAAGAAAGCTTAACCGGCTAAAGGTAATAGGGCTTGATGCCTTCGATGGTACTCCCCTTCTTGATCTTAAGCCCTATTCAGCGGAATTAGACAGCGTTCCCGAGGCTCAAATCGGGTGGTTTGAAAAGGCCAAACGTAAAAAAGGAGGAGAAAGATGAGAAGGCTTATTGTGGTGCTATTAGCTCTTCTTGTGGTTTTAAAAGGTGCTTCGGCTTCCCTTTTAAAGGATTTTCTCGGAAGAAGCGTGGAGATCAAGGAGGCGAAGAAAATAGTCGCCATTGGACCTGGGGCTTTGCGCCTCCTTTTCTACTTGAAGGCCCAGGATTTGGTCTGCGGGATAGAAGAGACCGAAAAATTATGGGACCCTATGGGTAGAGATTACAGTATGACCGGGGATTTTGACCTCATAAAGGCCCTTCCCGTAATAGGTCCCGGAGGCCCGGGGAAACCGCCCATTCCCGAATTAATCGCCAAAGCGAATCCCGACCTTATAATCATGTCTTCGGTCCTCACCGAAGTCTACGATCCTGATAGATTACAAAAAGAAACCGGAAAGCCCGTTCTGGTGATAAGCCTCGGCCCCGCAGGTCAAGTGGATATGGGGACCCTCAATAGGACCTTTAAGACATTGGGGGTCGCCTTAAAAAGAGAAGAAAGAGCAAACGAACTTATTAAGCACTTAGAAGGATATACGAGCGATCTCTCAAACCGCACAAAGGACCTTAAAAATCGCCCGAAAGTCTACGTGGGAGCAGTTTCCTTCAAGGGAAGTCAACCCTTTATGGCAACCCAATCCCCTTACCCTCCTTTGACATGGTTAAATACAGCTTCTTTTGCGGATAAGTATGCCCGAACAGCGGGCTTCCTGAACTTAGACTTTGAGGTTTTTCTGAAAGAACAACCACAAGTGATATTTATAGATGAAGGAAACCTTAACTTGGTTAAACAGGATTTTTCCAAGGATCCTGGAAAATATTGTTTAATTGAGGCTTTTAAAAAAGGAGAAATTTATGGGGTTTTGCCTTTTAATTACTATTGGACAAATATCTCCACTGCTTTAAGTGATGCTTATTACATAGGTAAGGTCCTTTATCCTGAAAGATTCAAGGATGTGGATGCTATTAAAAAAGCAAATGAGATTTTCAAAGTTTTTGTAGGAGAACCTTTGTATGAAAAATTTTTAAAGGCGTATCCTGGTTTTGTAAATCTGAAAACGGAGTTCAAATGTCAATGAAAGTCAAAGCTTTATTTTTAATTTTGGGTATTTTAGTGGTGCTTATACTTTCGCTTTTAATGGGGACCTATAAGGTCTCGATGAAAGATATTTATTCTCTTCTTTTGGGAAAGCTCGATGATCCCTACGTTAGGAAGGTTCTTTTAGATATGAGGTTCAAGAAATCCCTTACGGCCTTAGTTGTGGGGGGAGTTTTAGGGGTGGCGGGGGCGGCGATGCAATCGGTTTTGCGCAATCCTTTAGCTTCTCCTTTTACCTTGGGGATTCAGCATGCAGCTGCCCTTGGAGCGGCTGTGGCCCTTATGGCGCTTTATGGGGGCACTATCGAGAGGTTTTCGATAAAGCTTCACAATCCCTTTTTGGTGGCTGGTATGGCCTTTCTGGGGGCTTTTTTACAGACGGTTTTTGTGTTGGGGCTTTCGAGGGCGGTTGGCTTAAGCGTATATGCGATCGTTTTAGTCTCAATAGCCTTAGCCTTTTTGACCCAGGCCCTTCTTTCGCTTTTGCAATACATATTCCTTAACGAGATTGTTGTGGCAGCCATTCTTTTTTGGACCTTTGGCGATACCGGAAGGGTTGGGTGGGCTGAGGTTGGGATGATGAGCCTTGTGGCCTTGGTTTTGGTGGGTATTCTGCTTTATTTCGCGGTGGATCTTGATCTTATTTCCTTGAGCGATGAGGTGGCGCATTCAAGTGGGGTAAAGGTAGGAAGGTGTAGGTTTTTGGTGCTTCTTGTTTGTGCCTTAGGCACGGCGGTTGTGGTCTGTTTTGTGGGCATAATCGGGTTTGTAGGGCTTGTGGCCGGACAAATGGCTCGGCTCTTGTTCGGATGGACCAACCGAAGGATAATCCCCTTTTCGGCCCTTATAGGTGGGCTTCTTTTGGCTTTTTCCGATCTTTTGGGTAGGACCATCTTGAGTCCCACCGTCATCCCGGTGGGGATAATGACCAGCATAATAGGGGCTCCGGTTTTGATTTATCTTCTCTTGGGGGTGAGGCATGCTCAGGGTGCAAGGGGTTGAGGTTAGGTATAATGGGTTTAAGGCCCTTGACGGGGTAAATTTGGAGGTAGGACCGGGCGAGATCCTTTCCATAGTTGGACCTAACGGGGCTGGAAAGACCACGCTCCTTAAGGTCATGGATCTCATGATAAGGCCCAAACGAGGAGTGGTTTATGTGAATGGAAGGGAATTAGGGGCTTTCTCTTTGAAGGAGATAGCCAAACTTATAGGGTATGTGCCTCAAAGGGTTGGGGCTCTGACGGAATTAAGCGTTTTTGATTTCGTTGTAGCGGGCAGACGCCCTTATATAAGGGGGCTTCCCGGAAAGTCGGATTTCGAAAAAGCGAGGGGTGTTCTTGAGGATTTGAAGATCCAACACCTCTCCGAAAGGCCTTTAGTGAGCTTAAGCGGCGGAGAGCTTCAAAGGGTCATGATAGCCAAGGCTTTGGTGAATGACCCTAAGGTTCTGCTTTTGGATGAACCTACGGCCAACCTTGATCCCTATTTTCAAACCGAAATCCTCACCCTTATAAGGGACTTGGCCAAAAGGAGGGGGATTTCCATCGTAATGGTCCTTCACGATTTAACCCAAGCTTATAGGTTTTCGGATAAGGTCATCCTGTTAAAGGAGGGTAAGGTGTTTTCCGCTGGACTTGCGGAGGAAGTTCTCACCCCTGAAAACATCTCCCAAGCCTACGGTATTAAAGTCTTAGTGTTAAAGGAAATAAGGGCGATAGTCCAAGTTTCCTAACCTTTCCATATCTCCTCTTTGGTGAAGTCGCGGAGGGTGGGTTTTCCTGTTTTTTCGAAATATTCGATCCAAGCGTTAACCCTTTCTTCCCCATAGGTTTCTTTAAAAGCCTGAACGATTTCCTCAAGAGGAAGGTCATCATAGGTGCCTCGGAAGCGGATGTATTCCATGAACTTGCGTTTTTCTAAATTGAAGGCTTGAAAGATGGCATCGTTTTTGCCATCGAACTCCACTGGGGGAACGCGATGAAGTTCACACAACTCCTTATTAAAAGCCGGGGTGGCCTTTACCCATTTGCCATCCAGGAAAAATTCCGTCACCCCGTGAAATACGAAAATATCCGTGCCCATGAATTCTATCAATTGCTTGGTGGCCAGATGGTTTCTCACATCGAAAAAACAAAGCCTTGAAGGGATCCCAAGGGCCCTGCCCAAAGCGCATAAAAGCACGGCTTTGGGGATGCAAAAAGCCCTCTTTCTTCTCAAGACTTCACTTGCGCGATAATGTTCCGGCTTATAAAAGGGCGTATAAGGATCGTACCATATAAGATCCCTTACTACATAAAATATCTCCACCGCCCTTTTACGAGGGTCACTATAACGTCCTGCTACTTCATAAGCCAAGGACTTTACCTCAGGATGATCGCTGTTTATCACGGAGGTTGGTTTTAGAAATTTTTCCAACTCCTCCATCTGAAACCTCCCTTACAGGCTTTACTACTACTAAATCATAGGGATAAGCCTCGATAACCTCTGCCCAAATGATCTCCCCCAAGGGAGCATTTCCCCTTATGAGGCAAAAGCCGTCTATTTCTGGAGCCTGAAAATAAGTCCTTCCCAAATACTTATTTTTACCTGAGGTTCCCTCTACAAGCACGGGGATCCGTTTCCCCAAAAAGGCCTTGTTCTTTTTAAGGGAGATCGATTGCTGTAACCCCATTAGGGCTTTGTATCGCTCCTCCTTTATTTTTTCCTCAACTTGATCCGGTAAACTTGAAGCCGGAGTTCCTTCCTCGGGTGAGAACTTAAAAACCCCAAGATAATGAAACACGCCTTCTTCTATAAAGGAAAGAAGTTCCTCAAAATCCTTGTCGCTTTCTCCAGGAAACCCCACGATTACTGTACCTCTCAAAACAANTTGAGGATAAAGCGAGAGGGTTTCGAAAAGCTTTAAAAGGTCTTTTTTGGTAGTTTTCCGATTCATAAGCTTAAGGATTNTCTCCGAGATATGTTGAATGGGTAAATCCAAATAGGGGACTACTGCCTCGCTTGAAGCTACAAGGGATATTAAATCTTTGGTGAGAGACCGGGGATGAGGATAAAGGTAAAGAAGCCTGATCCATGAGCCATTCTTAAAGTTTGAGAGCTTTTCAAGCAGATAAAGAAGGCCGTCTTTCAAACCCATATCTTTCCCATAGGAAGTCAGATCCTGAGCCACCAGGATCAACTCTTTAACCCCTTCATCGATAAGCCTTTTTGCCTCTTCCAGGATATCCTGGGGGGGTCTGCTCATTAATCCGCCCCTTATGGAAGGGATAGTACAAAAGGAACACCTATGGGGGCATCCCTCGGCTATTTTGAGGTAGGCTATAAAGGGATTGTTGAAACGGATACGGGGGAGGGTATGATCATAAAGCCATCCTCTTTTGCTAACGTAAAAACCTTTACGTTTCTCTTCAAGAAGTCGAGGCAGATCCGGAATATCACCTGGCCCTATCCAAAGGTCAACCTCGGGTAGCTCTTTGGCAATCTCCATCTCATACCTTTTGGGAAGACACCCGCTTACCACTAAGGTAGCTTCAGGCCTCTTTCGGGAGGACATCTCCAAGATGACCTCTATGGCCTCTCTCACTGCTTCTTGAAGAAAAGCACAGGTATTTACTACTATGACCTCCGCTTCCTCCGGGGTCTCCACATACCGAAAGCCCCTTTTCAAAAGAAGGCCCATCAGAACTTCGGCATCCACCTGATTTTTGGGACAACCAAGACTTACAAGGTGTAACCCCTTCTCCATCAGAGCCCCAATTGATCGCTTATTTTCTTCATGCCCCGAAGACATACCTCAATGAATTCCTCAAGGCTCAACCCGAGTTCCTCACAACTCCTTATCTGTTCGCGGTTGGCCCCTCGAGCGAATCCCTTCTCTTTAAAACGATTGAGCACAAACTGCACGTCCAAAGCCCTTAGGCTTTTCTGAGGATGCATAAGGGCCGAGGCCACAATTAAACCCGTCAAGGGATCGACCGCATAAAGGGCCTTGGTCAAAGAGGTAGTTCGAGGGGATTTATCCGCATGAGCCTTTACGGCCTCGATGACCTCGGGGGCCACCTTTCCTTCGAGCATCTTAGCCGAGACAAGACCGTGTTGCTCGGGTTTGTCCTTGGTATATTCGTAATCCAGGTCATGCAAAAGCCCGGCTAAACCCCAGAGTTCCTCATCTTCTCCAAACCTCTTCGCCAATTCCCTCATACAAGCCTCAACGGCAAGAGCATGTTTTAAAAGGTTCGGCGTTTGAATGTGTTGTTTGACCAAAAAGAAGGCCTCTTCCCGCGTCATATTCTCCTCTTTGCTCCATTATTTTACTTAAAATGATAAACTATACTTCCCAAGGGAGAAAGGCCGATGAAAGAGGAAAGGAATTACGAAAAGCTCAAAGAAGAAGCCTTAAATTGGGGGATTGATCTTTTCGGTGTGGCCGATCTAAAAGGAGTAGAAAGGCTCAAGGTACTTGAGCTTCCGGAGGATATAACTTCAAAATTTCCCTATGCTATTTCCATGGGCATAGCTTTGTGTAAAGGCGTGATGGAGGAGATAATCGATCATCCGACCCTTTTTTATCTTCATCACTACCGGCAGGCCAATTACGTCCTTGATCAGATAGGTTTCCGAATCTCCAAGCTCGTAGAAAAACTCGGAGGGAAAGCCCTTCCCATCGCTGCTTCCCAAATAGTCGACTGGGAGCATCAGATGGCCCACATAGACCATAAGACCATAGCCGAATTGGCGGGTCTGGGTTGGAGGGGAAAAAACAATCTGCTGGTTACCCCTCAATATGGGGCAAGAGTNAGGCTTGTCACCATCCTCACCGACTTGGAATTGAAGGCCGATATGCCTTATCAAGGACCCCGCTGTGAAGATTGTGAGGCCTGTAAAAGGGTGTGTCCTGCCCAAGCCATCGGAGACGAAGTGAGTCAATTTGATCATATTAAGTGCTTCGAGAAGCTAAAGGAGTTCAGGAAAAAATACAATTTAAATCAGTACATATGTGGTATCTGCATCAGGGCTTGCGGACCTAAAATTTAAAGGATCCTTTGGGGAAAGGTGTAAATTTTCATCTTACCTTCCCGGGCTTGCCCAATGACAGTTATACCCGCCTTTTCGGCCAAACTTAAGGCTTTGTCAGTAGGGGAGGCAAGTGAGACGATAAGGGGACTCTTACGCCTTAAAGCCTTGGAGACCATCTCCGAGGAGATCCTGCCACTTAAAAACAAAATCGTACCTTCAGCCGAGAGCCCTTGAAGCAAAAAATGCCCATATACCTTATCCACCGCGTTATGCCTTCCCAAATCCTCCCGAAAGACAAGAAGCCTAGATCCATCCGATAAGGCCGCACTATGGACCCCATGGGTCAACTGCCAAACCGAAGAGGCCTTCTCAAATTCCTTAACTAGTTCTAAAATGGCCTTTCCTTCAAAGGTTTTTTCAAGGTCTAAAGGTTTTAACTCTCTTTCCCCCTCTTGAGGGAATCTTCCTCCGCTTGAGGTAATGATAAACTCCTTTGGGGTGACCTCCTTATTTATCCTTAAAGCCACACAATTGGGGCTTAAAGAAATTTCAAGTATTTCCTCAAGTTTTTCCACTGTACCCTCCGATTGGAGGAAACCGACGGCCAATTCATCAAGGTGTTGGGGAGAACAATAAAGGGAAGC
>JGI24721J26819_10006705_pt1 | contig 11120 bp, 9 predicted proteins | sample YelNatPaOPGAMG01_FD_26819 | JGI IMG/M metagenome (IMG submission 26819)
TCTTCATTGAGCCATTTTACTACTTGAGCCAGTGGCAATCCGTCGAAAACTGGTGTTTCCTGAATAATTATTTTATCTAACTTCTGATGGATCTGTTGACGNCCGGTACCTGTATGAATCAAATTTGTTCTAGCGAGCGGGTTGGGTACNGGTAAGGAACCCTTTTTATCTGGCATACGCCATGCCTTAGCGACTTCAACCAAAGCCTCAGTAGCTGCAACCTCGCGTTTACGATTTTCATCGGCATTTCGGGCCTCCATGACAAGTTTTAAGTAATACGGTGCAGCCTTATTGCTGGGATCTATTTCCAATGCCTTTTTAAGCTTCTCTTCGGCTTCATCGAATTTACCTGCTTCATAAAGAACCTTAGCATCTGTAACCAGGGTATTGACCTGAATTTTTTCCTTCCTGGACTCATCTGCGCGGGCTTTTATATCTTTACTTGGGATTCGCCCCTGGAGCGATTGCTCTAGTTTATCAAGTTCCTTCTTTCTGTCCAATGCTGCTTTATTATTTGGGGCAATAGCCAGGATACGATTGACCTGCTTTTGTGCTTCGATAATATCTCCGTCGCTCTCAGCAATCTTTGAAAGTTTAATTCTGACATCTGCCATTCCATTTATAAGTTGTTGTGATTCTTTATCGACGCCGACGCCTCCTGTTTTTTCGTAATATTTAAATGCCTCCTCGTATAATCTAGCAGCATTGGCAAGATCATTTTTCTTATGGGCAGCTTGTGCTTGTGAAAGCAACTGCCTAAGTTGGATTACTGCTTCCTGTCTTCTGATTGCTTCCTCTTCGGCGATTTGAGCTGAAGACGGTTGAGCATTGGCTGTAGCAACATTGCTGCAGGCCGCCAGGATGCATGCTATAACCAGAACCAATCGAACCATATTTTTGCCTATTTTAATGTGCACTAACATATTAATTATTCATAGTACGGCTTTTGACCGTAGTTCTTATTCCAGTTATTGGAGAAAACAATATCGCGCTGTCTTTGTCAATTGCAACGATATTGTTAGTTTCTGAACCAATAACTAATTGTTCACCAGCACGTTTGCGCGGGAACAATCTGTTATCTGGAATATACCTGAAATCGGCTATATAGCCACTGACCTTTTTAAAAGGCTTTTCACGACTTACCGAGGCTCTTTGGCCGTCAGGAACCAGCTCCAGTATCAATTCAGTAGGATCATTTTCTGGACCAACTACGCTTTTAAGAGTGAATGTTTGCTGGCGTTCATTTAGTTTAGTTTGGATCATTTGTGGTCGGCGCAGTGCAGCATTTGTGTTAGCCTCGTCTGTCACAGTTAGCCTGTATTTCAAAGATTCACCATAACCAACCACTCCATCATATGAAATTATCAGGTAAAGTGGAACAATATTCTCAATCACAAATGGTGAAATTGACTCTAAGCCTTTGCTCTCGATCTTAATAAGTCGGCCATTAGGAGTTCTTTGCCATTTTTCCGGGTTAAATACCTTATGGGAACCTGTCCAACTTAGTTCACTAGCATTGTCTAATAATGCAATCATGGTCTCATTGGATTTAATATCAAATCCTTTGAAACTTAAGGATGTATTGCCCTGGTCCTGTGGAATTTCCACGTCCTTAACCTTTGCTGGCAGAAGGGCTGATACCACAGCCAAACCTAATAACACAACACTTAACAGTATCTTCTCGTAATGATTTTTAATGAATTCCATTTATCAAACGCCTTTAAGTTGAATTATATTAAGCCGCATAGTCACGCGCAGAGCATGTTCCTGGATCACAATACCAACTTTATTAGTGGTTTGGGAGGTCTCAGGTTGTCCTGGAGCACCCGGAGGCGGTGGGCCAAAACGCCCACGTCCACGTCCTGCCAAACCATAACGCATCATCATCTGGTATCGCGCCATTTGTTCGTTATATGCGGCATCAGAACTACCACTTTCAATAGATTCAATAATTTCACCAGCTTCCGCAGGTTCCACTGAAATACTTTTAACCACTATGCCATAAGGCGAACGATTCAAATCATTTAATATCTTAACCAATTCCATTGTAGAACATTTGAATGAAAGCTCATACTGATAAACCTCACCAAACTGGTTAGTCTCAACTTTTCTGTCGGGTATAAAATCACTCGTATAATTTCCCAAACCATTGAAATCATTAGTGGTAGCAGGAACCCTTTTAAACCCATAAATGCCATAAACATTGTTCGAAGCTAATAAAGTAGTTAGGAGCTTAATGTGTGCAAGTTGTATAGAAAGACGGTCTAACTGATTAGTATCTAACTGNAATAAACTTCGTTGAACAGAAAATGAGTAATTGAAATTAGTCGGGGTTTGGATTCCTTTTGAACTTAAAAGCTGGTTCATTTGATAAATGGTTGATTCCAACATGCTTTTGAAATCACCAGGGGCATTTGCGATCTCTGCTGGAACTGGTTTAAACTTAGAAACAACTTTCGAGACAAAGGATTCAAGACGCTGAGCCTCTTTTTGGACTTTCTCTATGTTTTCTTTGTTAGGAAACGGATCCATTTGAAGGAGTGTATTATACTCCTGGATCTTTTGCTCCAGTTGAGTTATTGCTTCAGATTCAGCGGCAATTCTTGAATAAAGGTAATAAGCTCCGCCAGCCAGAGCAAGAACCACTACAGCCAGGCTGAGAACTAAAGGTAAATTCTTTTGTAACGCTTGTGATGCTTGCATATTATCTATGTCTAGTTAAGTTTGATAGGCTCTTTTAAGGTTAAAGTTAGATTAAACATTTGTCTGGGATCAGACTCATCTGCTTGCGTAAAGTCTGAATCAAGTCTTGTTTCAACAGGATTAAAATAGTTAGTTAGAGACTTTAATTTATTTTCCAATAAATACGCAATGTCCAGATTTATAGTAGGGCTAAATTTTTTAAGATTAACTGCCGCGCATGTTATTTTTATTACGGTGATTTCGTTGGTAGATTTAGGTTTGCTTTCTTCGCTACTGCTTTGCTCAGCAGACATACCAAGCATTGACCTAACAAAAGCCGGGCCATAGCGTTTAGCCAATGCCGGATCAATATATACATTCCTACGTGCAGCCACTGGCGATTGGATGGTATCCGGCAACATCGGCTCAGGTAATTCAGGATTGAATCGCTCAATCCATACTCCAACCGGTAACCGATATTTCTGCTGGATTTCTTGTTCCACTTCGATGAGTGAATTTCGAATNTCTGTTAACATTTGTGGCCAAAGCACACGCTCTTTAGCCCATAGCGACACCTGATCGGCCTTGGCTTTTAACTCATTTGCCTTGTCCAGTTCGGATTTTAACTTATCTGCTTCGGGTTTAAGTGTCATTATTTTTCGATCTACTGATTCAACCTGGGCAAGTTTAGTTCCAACAACTTTCTGATCATAAAACCAGCCGATAACAAACAAACCAAGAACCAAAGATGCAGCTGTTGCGATAAAGTACGGTTTTTTCTGAGCGAGTTCTTGTTTTTTCCTGATAGAACGCGGCATCAGATTGAGCTCGATAGGGCATTCTGCCATGTTCCGTAATCCCAGGCCAACTACCTCGCCCATCATGTGCGCAACTTTAGCAAGCTCTTCGAGGTTTATACTTGGATCGATCTGGACATTCCTTAAAGGATTAAAATACTCTACTGGCAGACCGATTTTTTCAGAAAAGAATTGNTCTGTGTATGGCATGATTGAAGCACCGCCAGCAAGAAAAACTCTTTGGGGAGCAGAGCCACCCTGTTGACTCCGGTAAATCTGAATGGTCTGGTTTATCTGAATATGCAGACGCGTGAGGACTTGCCGGGCTATCTTAGACAACTGCGCCTGCTTTGGGTTTTCCGGTTCTTCGTATGCCCCGCCAAGGCTGACAAAACCTTCTGATATTTTAAACTTTTCAGCTTCGGCAAATCTCATCCGGGCTTCAGCAGCAAACTCTTGTGTGATGGAATTAGCCCCGATGTTAATGCTTCTGCCAAAGAATTTATTTTTTTCAAAAAACAGCACATTACTAGTCTTGGCTCCAACATCTATTAGCATGGAACAGCCGTCGAAGTCAGAATAGTTATACCTGAACGCATTGCAAAGCGCAGCAGCTGAGACGTCAACAAGTTCAAGTTTAATTCCGGCAGCATCTGCTGACTTAAACATGGACTCCACATATTCGGCTTTTATTGCAGCCAAAAAGACTTCGAGCTCGCCGGATGCCGTTGTACCGGTTACCTGGTAGTCCCAAACAACTTCTTCTAACGGGAAAGGTACATTTTGTTGGGCTTCATACTGAACTATCTGAGTAAGCTTGGATGAATCAACAGGTGGCAGTTTAATAAATTTAGAAAACACATGAAACCCTGGAGTACAAACATTGGCGCGCCTAGCTCCGACTGGACGTTCGGTTATCAGTTCTTGAATTGCTTTGGTTAAAACGTTCTGTCGGGCAGAATCCTGTGCTCCTTCTAATCCCAATGGTCTTGTACCAAATTGCTTCAGTACTAGAACCCCGGCCTCTGTCACTTCGAACTCGGCCATCTTCAATGTGCCTGCACCAAAATCTAATCCCAAAAATGTCTTCATTTCGACTTTCTACTGGTCCAGTCCAAACTATCTCGTGTCTTTTTCATNAACACCATGAAATAGTTGGCCTGATTACCGAATTTATTGCAACAGGTCAAACACAAAAAATAAAAAAATTCATTTCCTTTGCAATTGTTTATCCTTCTTAAAAAACTCTATGGTTTTTTCTAATCCTTTTTCAAGCTTTACTTTTGGTTCCCAGCCCAAAAGTTTTCTCGCCCTTGTAATATCCGGTTCGCGTTGTTTTGGATCATCCTCAGGTAAAGGTTTAAAAATAATTTTGCTTTTCGATCCTGTTACTTTGATTATCAACCTGGCAAAATCAATTATAGTTTTTTCATCAGGATTTCCAAGATTTACCGGATCCGCTACATCGCTCATCATGAGCATATACAGTCCACTAATCAGGTCAGAATAATAACAAAAACTGCGAGTCTGCNGTCCGTCTCCAAACACTGTAAGTGGTTTTCCANTTATAGCCTGGCTTATAAACGTTGGCACGACTCGCCCATCATCCAACCTCATCCGCGGTCCATAAGTGTTAAAGATCCTGGCAATCCGCGTCTCCATCTTATGTTCTTTTTGATAAGCCACTGTTAAAGCTTCTGCAAATCGCTTTGATTCATCATAGCAACTTCGAGGACCAACCGGGTTAACATTACCCCAATAGTCCTCTGACTGTGGATGAACAAGCGGATCACCATAAACTTCTGAAGTAGAAGCTAGCAGGAATCGTGCCCGCTTGGCCCTTGCCAGACCCAATGCCTTGTGAGTTCCCAATGATCCAACCTTAAGGGTCTGTATTGGTAAATCTCTATAATCAACAGGGCTTGCTGGCGAAGCCAGATGCCAAACAAAATCAACTGGCTCATCTAGAAAAATATATTCTGTAACATCTTGTTTAATAAATTTAAAGTTAGGATTTCCCGCATGATGCGCAATATTTTCCACGCGCCCGGTTACCAGGTTATCAATTACAATTACTTTATGTCCATTTTCTAAGAGATAATCTGCCAGATGCGATCCTAAAAAGCCTGCACCACCTGTAATCACAGATGTAGGTTTTTTTGATTTATTCAGTTTTTCCTTTGGTTTACTCATAATCAAATCATTACTTCACTACATTATTTTGCTCCTGTTCCTTTTAAAACAATAGGGATTGTTTGCAATAATATCTTTAGATCTAACCAAAAAGACCAGTTATCAATATACTCAAGGTCAAGTTTTACCCACTCTTTAAAATCTTTAACTTCGCTGCGACCACTAATTTGCCACAGACAAGTTAAACCAGGCTTAACACTTAAACGACGGCGATGTGATAGATCATCAAATCTCTGGACTTCATCTACCGGCAATGGCCGTGGCCCAACAAGGCTCATCTCACCACGTAAAACATTCCAAAGCTGAGGCAGTTCATCAATACTATATTTCCTGAGGAATCGGCCTATAGGGGTTACTCGTGGGTCATTTGAGATTTTGAAGACCGGACCAGTCATTTCATTAAACATGGCCAACTCATGTTTTCTTTGTTCTGCATCGGTTATCATAGACCTAAATTTATACATGGTAAAAGGTCTCCCATTCAGACCGCACCGTTGTTGTTTGAAAATGATTGGCCCGGGAGATGTTAATTTAATAGCAATAGCAGTAAAGAGCAATAATGGCGATAATATAATTAGAAGAACCGCGGCTCCTACAAAATCAAGAAGACTTTTTGCTATGGATTGCCAGGATAATTCTGGTACAGATCTAAAAACCAATACCGGCCTATTCTGAAAAATATCCACTGTAGTCCGGGATATTTGAGTTTGGAAGAAATCCGCCATTAACCAAACTTCGACGCCTTCGAGTTCACAAGCTTGAATTGCCTTTTCAATGTTCCCGAATATTGTCTGACGCGCCTCAATTATTACAGCATTTGCAGAATGTACATGTAATAAGTTCAAAAATTCTGAGGTTGACGCTTCATTAAGATCAATTGTGTCGACAATTTTTAAGTCCTGAAATCCCGAATTATCCAGCTGTGCTTTGAATTTTTCGACGTCTGTCTTTGAGCCAGCCAAAATAACCCGTTTAAATAACTGTTCCTGTGCAATATCACTCCGCAACCACCAACGAATCAGCTCCTCCTTTAAAAAAACTAACACAAATGCAACTGGACCTAGTAGAATAACCACGGATCTGGCCAGCTGTTCGCGGAACAAGAACATCGCAAAAATGACTACGAGCACCTCTACTCCTACGGCTTTAAGTAACTGCCATGCTATCCAGCGACGTGAAGTGAACAAAGGCCGGTCATAAAAACCGGTAAATTGCAGAATAATTGGGGCAAATGGAACAACAACCAGTAAAAACCAGACATACGCAGAAAACGGTTCAATTTGTCTGGCCCCGCCAAAGACTTCAATCTCCCAATTCGACCTGATTAAATGTGCAATCCAAAAACTTAATCCAAACAAACCAGCATCAATAATTCGTTGAATTTGTGTTCGAATTTGCTTCTGGCGTTTGAGCATAAAAATGTTCCAAATCTTTGCTAAATGGCTAGATTAAACCCGAATCAACCTTTGAGTAAATAAAATTTTATAACCTCACACTCTTGTGATTCAACACTTCTTCGTTTTTGGAAAAAGTTATAACCACTGGTAAAACCAAATCTCTGTTGAAGCTCAGACATGTCTTTGATAGCCCGATTTAAACTCCAGGATCGGTCAAATTCAAAAGTTGAGACAATCCAACGAGTAGACAATTCATAAACAACCAGACTTGACTTAAGGAACACTAATAGCGAATATGAGTTCGGTATTTAATTGGTCTGACGTAATTAAAAGATGGAAGGGCAACCTAAACATTATTGTGGTCTTTTTGGAATTTATGGTCATCCGAACGCTGCAGAATTAACTTACTTTGGACTATACGCGCTCCAACACCGCGGTCAGGAAAGCGCTGGTATTGTTGTATCGGATGGCGAACAATTCCATTATCACAAAGGCATGGGATTAGTTCCTCAAGTCTTTCGCGGTCAAATACTTCAGGAATTAAAAGGTCATATAGCGGTCGGTCATACCCGGTACTCCACCACTGGGTCCTCAAAACTTACAAATGCCCAGCCTTTAATAGTTGACTGCGCCAGGGGCCAGATCGCTATAGCACACAATGGAAATCTTACCAATGCTGCAAAACTAAGAGAGGAACTCGAAGCAAACGGTTCTATTTTCCAAACTACAGTAGATAGCGAAATTATTCTCCATTTAATGGCTCAGCCAAGTTTTGGAACAGTACAAAATAACCTCATCCGGAGCATTCACAAGATCGATGGAGCATATTCGTTGATAATCATGACCGCTCGTGAGCTGATCGGAATTCGTGATCCATTTGGCTTCCGGCCTCTATCGATTGCAAAATTAAATGATGCCTGGGTGCTCGCCAGTGAGACCTGTGCATTCGATCTGATCCATGCAGAGTTCTTCCGGGATGTCGAGCCCGGCGAAATAGTGATCATTGATAATCATGGGCTAAAAAGTTACAAGGCATTCCCTGAACATAAAAAACGCGCGTTCTGTGTATTTGAATTTGTTTACTTCGCCAGGCCCGATAGCTTGCTCAACGGGAAAAGCGTGTACCAAGCCAGAGTCCAGATGGGTAAACAACTAGCTATAGAATCACCTGTAGACGCAGACATTGTTGTACCTGTGCCAGATAGTGGAAATTGTGCTGCATTAGGATTCTCACAACAGTCCGGAATTCCATATGAAATGGCCTTTGTGCGAAACCATTATGTTGGTAGAAGCTTTTTGCAACCATCTCAATTGATTCGCGACTTTAATGTTCGGGTAAAACTTAATCTGATCAAAGACCTGGTAAAAAATAAAAGAGTTGTAATTGTAGACGATTCAATCGTACGGGGCACAACGTTTAAAGCCAGAGTAAACAACCTGAAAGAAGCCGGAGCTAAAGAAGTACACGTACGCGTCAGCTGCCCACCGCATAAATTCCCTTGTTTTTACGGAATCGATTTTCCAGAACGCAGTAAACTTATGGCGGCTAATTATGAAATACAGGAAATCCAAAAATATCTGAATGCTGATTCATTGGCCTATTTATCAAAAGAAGGAATGATCAAAGCCATTGGACTACCAATGGATGATTTTTGTCTGGCATGTTATACAGGAAAATATCCGGTTGAGTTTGATCCCATGTCAGATAAACTGATTATTGAACGACGCAGAGGTAGAATCGTAAGCTTGGGTGACTCAATAGCAAGCGAAGATTTACAAATCAGACTACTTTAATATAACAAACAAGTTCACGTGAAAAATAACGCATACGCACAAGCTGGAGTCGATATAGAACTCGGCAATAAAGTAAAAGCTGCATTACCAAAATTACTAAAAGAAGCCACCCGACCAGAAGTCATGGGAAAAGTTGGAAACTTTGGCGGGCTTTTCGCATTTAATCTTAAAAAATATGAACAGCCAGTTCTNGTATCGAGCACCGACGGTGTCGGCACGAAACTTAAGATTGCTTNTATGACCGGGCGTCATAACACTGTCGGACAGGACCTGGTAAACCACTGCGTCAATGATATCGCCGTGCTAGGAGCAGAGCCACTGTTCTTCCTCGATTATATAGGAACTGCAAAACTCGAACCAAATATCTTTGAACAATTAATATCCGGGCTTGCCCTAGCTTGCAAAGAAAATCATTGTGCTCTTATTGGTGGCGAAACAGCTCAAATGCCAGGATTTTATAAACCTGGAGAATATGATATTTGTGGCACCATTATTGGAGCAGTCGATAAAAAAGCTATTGTCACTGGAAAAGCCGTGCAAACAGGCGATGTCGTTATCGGCCTGGAATCCACAGGACTGCACACCAATGGTTATTCACTCGCAAGAAAAATCTTCTTTGAGAAACTTAAGCTAAAAACCGATAGCTTTATAAAAGAGCTCAATAACACAGTAGGCGACGAATTATTAAAAGTTCATAAAAGTTATGGCCAGATAATCCTCAAAGCCTTAAGAAAATTTAACAAAACTGCATACTCAACCAAAGCCAAAGATACCCTACCAATCCGAGCCCTTGCACATATCACCGGAGGCGGCTTTTTTGATAATATTCCCAGAGTCATCCCAAACAGATTCGATGTAATCATCAAAAAAGGCTCCTGGCCAGTCCTGCCAATATTTAGCTTCATTCAGAAAGCCGGCAAAATATCAGACCACGAGATGTATCACGTCTTTAATATGGGTATTGGCTTGGTCTTTATTGTGGATAAACTTCAAGCCGATAATATTTTGAAATGGATCAAAAACAATGGATCTGCAGCCTGGGTCATTGGAGAAATCACTAAAGGCACAGGAAAAGTTTTTGTTAAATAATTTTGTTCTGCATTTCCAATAAAAATTATAATCTGCTGCGGTTATGAAAATCGGTTCAGATGAAGATAGTTTATCTGAATTGTTGTCTCAAATCCGCGCCTGTAAAATATGTGAAGAACATCTTCCATTTCCACCAAAGCCAATCCTTATAGCAAAACCTGGTGCAGTTTTGCTCATAGTTGGCCAAGCCCCCGGCCTGCGAGTCCACGAAACGGGCTTACCCTGGAATGATCCATCAGGAGATAGGTTGCGAAAATGGCTCCGAATGACAAGAACACAATTCTATAACGATGACTTCATAGCTATAATACCAACAGGTTTTTGTTATCCGGGTAAAGGTAACCGGGGCGACTTGCCGCCACGTCCTGAATGCGCTCCACAATGGCATCCATTATTGAGAAAATTACTTAAAAACATCAAACTCACCCTTTTAATAGGCTCCCACGCGCAACGCTATTACCTCAGAAACCATGTGTGCTCTTCATTAGCTGAAACAGTCCGAAACTGGCAGGCATACCTGCCAGATTTCATCCCTCTGCCNCACCCAAGTCCAAGAAATATTGCATGGTTTAAAAAAAATCAATGGTTCGAAAACGAAGTCCTGCCCAACATACGTTGCCATGTGTGGAGAATACTAAATCAAGCAGGTATGAATTTTTAATATATTTGGCACCGAGCCGGCCCTATAACAGAACATTGTCCCAAAACAGCGACTAATATTGTTGCATGACAATTGTTTTGACATGAAGTTGTCTGCACTTGTTTTCCATTTTCTATCCCATCCATAGACCTGGATTCAGATGTCAAAACAAGATTGAATGATGTCTACATTGTTTACTTTTGATTCACTCGATTTAGATATTTATCTCCAGGACCAACGATCACCCAGTTATTCATCAGAATAATCGCTGAATTACCAGCTACCATCACGCCTACGCCGAATCATAACCTGGTTTAACCATTCACAACTGAAGCTGTTATTGAACGACCCTGCTAGTAGTACGCTGTGTTATTAACTTTTATACAAGGTTGTTTTAAAAACTAAATAATGAATTACAAACCGCAGCGCTTTGATATACAGACATTTCCCTAAATTTTATACACATTAAATCAGCTTGCAGCGGAATACGTTATTGCGGTTTTTCTATTGAGCGCCTGGGCTACCAGC
>JGI24721J26819_10006709_pt1 | contig 11118 bp, 11 predicted proteins | sample YelNatPaOPGAMG01_FD_26819 | JGI IMG/M metagenome (IMG submission 26819)
CGCAGATCAAGGAAATAGTTCCACACAAACCTGCAAGATCCGATGTGCTTCTCAATGAGTGTTTCTTGATCCTCATCGGGATACGTCCAGAATTTGTAGGATCTGAACATGGTAGTTATGTAAACACGTTAGTGTTATTAAGATTTCTGTTCGCTCTCATCCCACCCCTGAAGAGGTGGGTTTTCACGCTCGATGTGATAAATTCTATACCTGATGCCTTTAGGTCCGGTACCGCTATATATATTGAATTTCCGGCATTCTTGTTCAGGTAACCGCCAACCATTCCAAGTTCATCCCAAAGCCAGTCTGAAAATGGATATACCCTTCTCCCATGCCCTTCAGGCAAGTCTCCATGATTCCCTGAAAAAATAGGTCCCACGCAAGGTCAACCCTTATGAGAGGTACCATAGCATCAGTTATCTTGTTTCTGCCAACCAGTAAAATTTTCATGGTTATGAAAGAAAACTGCATATTATAAATAATGCCAGTTCTGGAAAGTATCATATGCTGTATATTTATTCAGTCTACAATGGATGGTATAGGCTTCAATATGGTTGCAAGCGGAAGTGCAGGCAACTGCAGCCTAATCTGGGACAGTGATGACCTTATCATTATAGATATGGGCATCTCAAGGAAGAGGTTGAATAAAAGGATTGAAGAACTGAAAATAGTTCCTTCACAAAAGTCCCTTTTCATATCTCATGAACATTCAGACCACTGCAGCGGTGTAAAGAATCTTAAAACAAAACCTGAATTTGATATTTATACAAGGGAAATGACCGGTTATGCAGCAGGTCTGAGAGATTTTTACAGAATTAACGGTGAAACGGTAATCGGAAATTTTCGCATAAAGGCAATAAATATATCCCATGATGCTTCGGATCCTGTTGGTTATGTGGTGGAAAGCTCCAGAATGAAAATAAGTGTGATATCTGATCTGGGTGTTGCATCCCCTGATCTTCTGGAATTTATAAAGGGGTCACATATACTTGCACTGGAATCAAACCACGATGAGGAAATGCTCAGGAACGGGCCCTACCCAACATCATTAAAAAACCGCATCTTGGGCAGATTTGGCCATCTTTCAAATGATCAGACTGCAGATGTGCTTGAGAAGGTTGTTCTGCAGGATACAAGAATAGTGCTAACTCATCTGAGCCAGAAGAACAATATGCCTGATCTTGCACTGGAAAAGGCCAGGACAAGACTTGCGGATAAACACATTCCGTATAAAAGCCTTGAATGTTCCACCCAGGAAAACGGCAGTTCTTTATATTTTCTTGAAATTTGAATCAAGGTGCAGAATAATGTCAGATATAGGTTTTATAGGTTTGGGCAAGATGGGGAGGCCCATACTTTACAACATACTGAAGAAATACAGGGTAAGTGGCATATACAACAGGACAAAACAGAAGGCAGAAGAATTCGGGGCACTGGGGATTAAGGTTTTTGAGTACCCTTTCCAGGTCTCATCAAACTGCAACATAATATTTGTTATAGTAACCGATTCGCAGGCTTCACAGGAAATAATAGCCGGGAAGAACGGTCTCCTGAGTCACATAATACCGGGCACCATCATAATAGATATGAGCACAATCTCGCTGAAAGCCTCAAATGAGAACAGAACAAAGGTTATGGAAAAGTCATGCACATATGTGGACTGCCCTGTCATCGGGAGTGTGCCATTTGCCCAGAAGGGGGAACTCACCGCACTGTTCGGAGGAGAAAAGAAAGCATTCGAAACCGTGAAACCTTTCCTGGAAACTTTCTCAAAAAATATATTTTATATGGGTGATGGAGGAAACGGCCTTAAAATGAAACTTATTCACAACCTGCTTCTGGGTGAAAATCTCGCAGCGTTGAGTGAGGCACTTGTTTTCGGTGACAGGCTTGGTATGAACAGGGAGCAGGTAATGGATATCCTATCCGTGAGCTCTGCAGGGTCAACTGTACTGGGCATAAAACGTGAACCGCTCCTGAAGGAGGATTTCATTCCCTCATTCCTTCTCAACCATGAGATCAAAGATATAAACTACGCACTGGAACTGGCAAAGGATACAAGAATATCCCTTCCGCTGGGAGGCCTAACATCCCAGATGTATGCTTCTGCTTCATCCATAGGGTATGGCAATCTTGACATGTCAGCTGTCATAAAGGCATTCAGGAGAATTAACGGTGAAAAGTAATTATACATAATATGTGTTTTAGTGACCAGATGTTTCAGTATATCCTTCTCATAATCGTCGGGATCGCAATTCTTATGATTGGTTCTGTTACCGATGTCAGGAAGCGTACTGTGAGCTCTTATCTCTTCATTCCACTCTTTGCTGCAGGGATTGTTTTCCTGGCACTCTATATCCATCCGCCATACTGGTTTTACCTTGTTGGAATCCTTATGTTTGTGGCATCTTTCATGGAAACTAACCTTGTAATATATCCCGTGGTGGGCTTTATATTCCTGGTCGTCTCCTTATTTCTCACCTTTCGTGTATTCATATTCGGTTTTGATCTTCTGGTAATGTCTGCAATTTTTCTTATGGGTTTCCAGGAGAGGTTCTTTGGAATTGGCGACATCAAGGCTCTGCTTGCACTTTCATTCTCATTCATAACAATTCCCATGCTTACCCCACTAACATCAGGGCAGAGAGTTATTTCGTCTTTTGTTCCTTTCTCAATGGCACTTCTCATAAACGTTGCCATCTTTTCAATAGTGTTTGTGCCATACATGGTTTATCTTGGCAGGAAGGCAGGCAACAGATCCGGAAATTCATCACTTTTTTTAGTGAGGTATGACCAGGAGATGTATGAGAAAAACAGCAAGAAATTCTCAGTTCATGAATACAGGGGGAAAAAATACATGCAGTATCGTGCACCCTTCATGATCTCAATCACCGGGGGCTTCATAATAACTCTTCTCTTTGGATTCTGGATTTTGCTTCTTTGAATTTCACTCTTCTAAACATGTTACAGGACCCATTTATTTTTCAAATTCCGTTGTGAAAGAAATTATATGCCCTATTTCCATATTTATCCATGAGAGACACCATAATTATAAATGCCTCAGAAATCCTCACAATGGAAGGGGCAGGCTGGGAACCGCTGAAATCAGATAAGATCAGGAGGCTAAAGGTTCTTGAAGACAGTTCAATTCTTGTCAGGGATGGCAAAATAAGGGAAATATTGACGTCTGAAAAGGCACAGAAGTACAGGAAGGAGAACAGTGTGCATGTTGTTGATGCCAGNGGGAATGTTGTCATGCCCGGGCTTGTTGATTCACACACACATATTGTATATGGAGGAACAAGGGAAGAGGAATTTTACCAGAAAATATCAGGGAAGGGATACATGGAGATACTTGCCTCAGGCAATGGGATATACCGTACAGTGAGGGATACAAGGAGCTCCAGTGCGGACGAGATTTTNAACCAGAGCATGAAAAGGGTATATGAAAGCCTTTCAACAGGCACAACATCCATGGAGATTAAGACGGGATACGGGCTTGATCTATCCACTGAAACNAAGATGCTGGATGTGATNCACAGGATAAAGGATACTGGAATTGTCAATGTGATTCCAACATTTCTNGGAATGCATGCCATTCCACAGGGGCAGAGGGAATATGAATACTCCAACTATGTAATTTCATCAATGTTTCCCAGGATGAAGGACAGAGTTAAATTTGTGGATGTTTTCTGTGACAGGGGCGCCTTTTCCGTGACCTCAACAATGGAAATGGCAGAAGCTGCAAAGGCAAACGGCCTACGCCTTAAACTGCACAGCGATGAGTTTGCAGATATAGGGTGCCTGGACCTCTGTGAGAAGTACCATCCGCTTACNGTNGATCACCTTCTTGTAACAGATCANANGGGNATGGATAAAATAGCCAGGTCAGGCACNATTGCAACATTCCTTCCCATGACNGCCTTCAATGTTGCAGACGGGAGATATCCCGATATTGGNGCCTTCATAAGAAGAGGAATTCCGGTTGCACTGGCATCCGACGCATCTCCAGTTTCTTACAACAGCAACCTCTTCTTCGCCATGCATCTGGCTGTAAAATACTGCAGGATGTCAATCGAGGAGGCACTGAACGCAGCTACAATCAACGGTGCTTTCGCATGCGGCATAGAAGACCGGTACGGGTCAATTGAACCAGGAAAGAATGCAGATATAATCATCCTCAACGTTGACAGTTACAGAAAAATTCCATATGAATACGGCATAAGGATGGTTAATTCTGTCATGAGAAATGGCGAGTTGATATATCCAGGATGGTTCCTTAATTTCATGAATCAATTATGGATTAATACTGGTTAAGCATAGGGAAAGGTTAAAATTGAAACTTCTTGACCTGGATGAAACAGTTGTAAAACTAAAGGAAATGGGTGCAAAAAAAGTATTGCTTCAGCTTCCGGACGGCCTGAAACCTCATGTGTTTGAGTATTTCAACAGACTTTCATCAGACTTCAATATAATCGTATCTTCCGAATCCTTCTATGGCGCATGCGACATAGGTTCAAGGGATGTGTACTCCGGTGTGGATGCAATAGTGCAGCTGGGGCACTCNGAAATCCCAAACATCCAATACCCCAGGCCTGTTTTTTTCCTGGAGTACAGGGACAGCCACAGGATTGAGTTCAGGGATGATATGTTCCAGCCCCTCATTATGGGAGGCTACAGGAAAATAGGCCTCCTGTGCTCAATTCAGTACATTGATCATATGAACAGTGTGGATTCAATACTGAAAAAAATGGGGTTCTCAACCGTAACGGGGATTCCNGACAGGAGGATGAAATATCCGGGACAGGTTCTTGGGTGTAATTTCAGTGCTGCACATGCAATTCAGAACAGCGTTGACTGCCTGCTCATTGTTACAACCGGAAAATTCCACGGTATTGGTGCCCAGCTTTCCACTGACACCGACGTGTTCATTCTGGACCTAAACGATCTCTCACTTAAAAATATAAAAGGGGAGACTGACAGATTCATAAGGAAGAGATATGCCAGCATCTCAAGGGCTATTGATGCTAAAAAATTCTGTGTTGTGGTGGATACAAAAGTGGGGCAGTACAGGGAAAAGGTTGCCGGAGTTATTGTGGATAGAATAAGGGAGATGGGCAGGGAGGCCGTTATGCTCACAGCCAACGAAGCAAATCCCACAGATTATTCAAACATGAGGTGTGACGCTGTTNTATTCACCGGCTGCCCAAGAGTGCCAATAGATGATGCCGATAAATTCACTATGCCAATTTTGACTGTTACAGAGTTCCAGATGCTGTTCTCCAAAAATCCGCCTAAAAGGTATGTTATGGATGAGATTGTGGCAGTGGACCCCATAAAGCCCTAAAGCACTTTTCCAACCAGATAGGTGGAACCTGTGTCGACTATTTCCGCATTTACCCTGCTGTAAAGTTTCTGATCGCCGGTTACAACAACAGATCTGTACGCCTGGTCCCTGCCGACCCATGTGCCATCCTTTCCCTTTTCAGTAATAATAAGCGGTTCAACCCTGCCAACAATTGAAGCAAGCTTTTCACCAAGAATCTTCCTGTGAATCTCTGTATAAATCTTTGTCCATCTCTTCACCATGTTTGTATCTGGTGTCCTGCTGTTGAAATCCGGNGTATATGGCCTTGGGGAAAAGCGAGTAATGTTTATTATGTCAGGTTTTGTTCTCTCTATTAGCNTAACAGTTTTTTCAAAGGATTCCATGTCCTCGTCGTGGTATCCNGAGATTATGTCAGTGGAAAGGGTGGAATCNGGGAAATTCTCCCTGAACNTGGATTTTATGGTGACGAAATCCTCGGCAGAATATTCCCTGTTCATCAGTTCAAGAATCCTATCATCTCCGCTCTGCACAGGCACATGGAGAAATTTGAAAACCTTTGTATTTTTCATTGAATCCATAAGTGGTTCAAGTATGGTCATGGTGTTCTTTGGNTCCATCATGCCNACCCTGATCATGAAGTCTTCATCAATGGATGTTATATTATTAACAAGATGGGGGAGGCTGGTTCCCAGATCTTTGCCATAGGCAGCTGTATCCAGGGAACTGATCCTTACCTCCCTTATTCCGCGTTCTAGCTGTATTCTGACCTGGTTCACAATCTTCTCCGGGTTTCTGGATACAAGTTTTCCCCTGGCAATTCTGGAAATGCAGTAATTACAGCTCCCTGTACATCCCTGGTTTATTGGGATACCGTCAAATATTGAAGGATCCTTAATCTCTATATCATCAAGTTTTCCAGTGTAAAAGGATCGCATCTCCCTTGGGGTGATCATTTCAATTGAATCTGATGAAATCTGGTTTCCGGTCACAGTGGGCAGGCATCCAAGAACCTTCACCTTTGATTTTGCTGACAGATAATCAATACGGTTCAGCATCTTTTCCTCTGTATGCCTTATNACAACGCATGTCCCAATGACACTNATATCCGCATCCTCAGGTTTCTGAACTATGCTGTCCCCTTCCNTCATCATGCCGTTGACATAAAGGGCAGATTCCGACTTTGAAAGTGTGCAGCCGTAAGATTCAAAATATATCTTCATCCTTACCGGNTTATNTAAGGATCATATTTTATCTTTTTTTATGGGGNTTTTAGAAGGTTGTAAAAATGGGGGNTGTCGGTATTGGGAATAATCAGGATTTTCCTGGTATTCCGCTTGCCATTATTTTCATGAACTGTTCCTCGGTTACCTTTCCTGTGGCAAGTGCCAGTTCCTTTATNGATTTCCCTGTCTGCAGAGCTTCCCTTACAATCTTCGCCACGTTGTCATACCCAAGATAGGGGTTCAACAGTGCGGCCGATCCAAAGCTCTTGGAGAGATGCTCCCTGCAAACATCCTCGTTTGCAAGCANCCCGTCAATGAGTTTTGTCCTGAACATTTCCATTCCGTGGGTCATGAGATCAATGGATCTTGTAAGTTCAAAGTCTATATGCGGCATCATTACATTGAGCTCAAACTGGCCAGCCTGTACTGATAAGTTCAGTGCCTGCTGTGCCCCTATAACCGAATGGCATATCATATTCATTGCNTCAGCTATTGAAGGGTTCACCTTTCCNGGCATTATTGATGATCCCTGCTGNACAGCAGGTATTGTAATCTCATGTATGCCTGTTCCCGGTCCTGAATAACCGAGCCTTATATCGTTTGCCATCTTGGTTATATCAAGTGCAAGATTTGCAACGCCGTTCATCATCCTTGAAAAATCTGTCATGAATTCCATTATTCCGGGAAGATTTTTGCTCTCCCTGAACTTCATCCCGGTGATCTTTGAAATTTCAGACACAACATTTTTCTGGTAATCAGGAGCGGTATTTATTCCAGTTCCAACTGCTGTACCTCCTATATTCAACTCCATAATATAATCAAGTGCAGTTTCCACCTCTTTTAAGTCTTTTTCAAGAGTATAGGCATAGGCACTCATTTCAATTCCAAGCGTAACNGGAGCTGCATCCTGCAGATGNGTCCTTCCTGGCTTGACTGCATCATCAAACTCCNCTGCCTTCTTTTTCAGGGATTCAATAAGTTTCTTCAATTGCGAGAGGAGTTCAGGTGATTTTCTTGCAACAGTCATCCTGATCATTGTGGGATAAACGTCATTTGTTGACTGGCTCATATTGACATGATCATTGGGGTGGATCGTTTTGTAATCACCCTTGGCTTTCTTGCCAAGTTCCAGTGCAACATTTGCAATGACCTCATTTGCATTCATGTTGTAAGATGTTCCTGCCCCAGCCTGGAACTGATCCACAATGAACTGGTCCCTGTGTTTTCCATTCATTATGAGATCGCAGGCTTTTACAATCAGGTCCATTTTTTCTCTGTCCAGTTTTCCTCCCCTGTTGTTGGCAATTGCAGCGGAACGTTTCAGGGCAACAATTGACCATATGTGATCAAAATCTGCAGTCAGTCCGGTAATTTTGAAATTCTCCCTTGCCCTGTACGTGTTGACTCCATAATAGAGGCTGTCATCAATTGTGACCTCTCCAAGAACATCCTTTTCTATTCTGCTCATAACATGTTATATTAAGAGAATATAAATGGATTATGAGGAATTGTTAATAAGGACCTTCAGCCCAGATTAAATTCATATTGAATATATCCAGAAAAATTACCTAACAAAATCCCCTGCTGGAAATACTACATCTCCAGTTTTATTTCCCAGTTCATTCTGTCCTGTATTATGTCAGTTTTGAGTCCGCGGCTGTTAATTATTTCTGCAACTTTTCTGGCTTTCTCCTCTGAGGTGTATTCCAGATATACTGCATCCAGCCCGAATTTGGGCATCAGTTGCTGATCCGCAAGAATGTCCTGGACTGCTTCCATCCTCTTTACGAAAGTATCTCTATCGGCGTGAAACGTCCCTTTTTCAATTCTCTGGATTCCGTTCTGGACTATTCCGTCGTAGGCAGTCTTTCTTATTTTTGTAATCCTGTTCTTTGTAAAGTATACACTGAAACCGCTGGAAAACGAGAGAGCAGATCCCACAAGCACTATGACACCAAATATGAGTCCGCCTCTTTGCAGTAATAGAAATACTGCAAATACAAGTAAAATGAATCCTATGGCTATGGTCGTTATCTTCATCAGGCTTTGCTATATTGTAATATAGTTTGATAAATTTTTGCTTATAAATTTCATGTATCCGCCTATTATAAAACAAATATGATAATTGGAATTTTTGGTGATCTGGTGATATTTATATCCCAAAATAGAGAAATAGCTGTGAATTGGTATTCCGGACAACATTATGGTTCTTTATGGTTCAAACTGCATAAAGATTAATAGAATTTAGTGATTAACTACCCGGTTAAAATGAAAAATGATGAAGTCATTATCAGAGTAGGAGGGGCAGCGGGGGACGGAGTTCAGTCTGCCGGCCTCATACTCGCAAAAGTTTTTTCCAGAAGTGGAATGCACGTTAACACCTATAATTATTATCAGAGTATTATAAGGGGTGGACAGAGTTGGTATCAGATAAGAGCTTCCCACAGGGAGGTCAGATCTCAGGGGGACGGGCTGGATGTTCTCATAGCACTGAACAAGGATGCCCTTGAGAGGCATACAAATCCAAAAATAAACGAGGGTGGAGCCTCACCACTTCCAAAGGAGGGAGTGGCCATTATGGACAGCACCATCACAGGTTACAAGGAATTTGATGTCGATTATACTCCTGTTCCACTAGGTGAAATCGCCCTGAAATACAGCAAGAACACTCTTCTGAAGAATACAGTTGCAATAGGTGCTGCAATGGGCAGTCTGCAAATGAATTTCGACATACTGGCTGACGTTATCCGTGACCAGTTCGGAAAGAAAGGCGATATTGCTGAACAGAACGTCAAAGCTGCCAGAGAGGGCTATGATTACTACTCACAGAAGTACAAGAAGATAAAGAAAGACCTTAAGGTAAGCAATGAAAAAAGATATCTCATAGCAGGTGGAGAGGCTGCAGGACTTGGAGCTGTGACTGGTGGCCTGAAGATGTATTTCGGCTATCCAATGACTCCTGCATCATCAATTCTTCACTTTCTGGCCGAACATTCTACCCAGTATGGGGTTTTTGTCAAGATAACCGAGGATGAGATTTCAGCAATTAACATGGCCATAGGGGCAAACTATGCTGGTGTAAGGGCAATGACAGGATCTTCAGGGGGAGGGTTCTCCCTTATGACTGAGGCACTGGGCATGGCAGGTATGGTTGAAGTGCCATTGGTTGTCTACGAGGCACAGAGGGCCGGTCCATCAACAGGGCTTCCAACTAAAACCGAGCAGGGGGATCTTATGCAGGTCATCGGTGCATCCCAGGGAGATTATCCTAAGGTAATACTGGCTCCAAGAAACATTGAAGAACTGTTCTATCTTACAAGAGATGCACTTAACATAGCTGAGAGATACCAGATGCCCGTCATACTCATGGTTGATCTCTATCTGGCTGAGCATTATGAAACAATTTCAAAACCAAACCTTGACTTCAAGATAGANCACGGCAAGAGGGCACAGGACAACCAGAAGGATTACAAGAGATACGCCTACAGCGAAGACGGAATATCTGCAAGGGCAATTCCCGGGCAGCCTGGCCTCATGCACAATGAGGATTCAGATGAACATAATGAATACGGTGATGTCGTAAGCGATGCTGAGACAGATCCAACGCTCAGAATCCTCTCAATGGAGAAGAGAATGAAGAAGATGGAAACGTACAGGAAGGAAATACCTCCTACACCCACATACAGATCAGACGACGCAGAGTACATGGTTGTTCAGTGGGGATCAACACAGGGTGCAGTGGAGGAAGCCGTTGACATACTCAGGGAGAAGGGACTTAAAGTTGGAGCTCTGGAAATATTCCACGTTCATCCTCTCAACAGAGATATTGAAGNTAAACTGAGCGGAAAAAAGAAGATAATTGTGGTTGAAAACAACTTTTCAGGGCAGCTGAACAGGCTTCTTAAATCTGAGTTCTCAATTAAAACTGAATTGATTACTAAATATGACGGGGAGAGTTTTTACCCGGAAGCTCTTTCAAAAGAGATAGAGAAGAAAATAGGGGGAAATTAAAATGGTGACAATAGCTGATTATAAGGGGAAAGTTAAGCCGGACTGGTGCCCGGGCTGTGGGAATTTTGCACAGCTTTCGGCAATTTCAATGGTACTGGCAAATATGGGAATAGAGCCAAAGGACGCGGTAATAGCTTCAGGGATAGGGTGCTCAAGCAATATGCCCGAATTCATCAATACATANGGATTCCACGGTCTTCATGGAAGGCTCATACCCGTTGCCTCTGCAATAAAGTGGGCAAACCCNAAGTTAACTGTAATAGGATATGGTGGTGACGGAGACGGTTTCTTTGAGGGAACACAGCACTTCTACCATGCAGCAAAGAGAAACATAGACATCACATACATAGTTTCGGACAACCAGGTCTTTGGACTCACAACAGGGCAGGCATCACCAACAGCCGCAATGGGCATGAAGACAAAGAGCACACCTAACGGAAATATAGAAAAGCCACTTAATCCACTGGACTTCGCACTTGCAGCAGGAGCAACCTTTGTAGCAAGGGCATTTTCAGGGGATGCAAAGCATCTCCAGGAGATGATTAAACTTGGAAT
>JGI24721J26819_10006711_pt1 | contig 11116 bp, 8 predicted proteins | sample YelNatPaOPGAMG01_FD_26819 | JGI IMG/M metagenome (IMG submission 26819)
CGATTTTCCAGGAGCGCCTACACATGAGAAAATCGACGGAGTGGAGGTTTTAAGGATAGACTCTTACAAAAATCCCGCCCCAGACTTTGCAACCTGGGTTTACTTGATGAATGTTAACATGCAGAAAGAGGCAGCCGCCCTCGTCAACAGTCTAGGTGGGAAAGTTGACATTTTTCATGCTCACGATTGGCTTGTTGCAAACGCTGGGATAGGGCTAAAACATGTTTTTAGAAAGCCGCTAATAGCAACAATGCACTCTACAGAGATTGGGCGCAGAAACGGTATTCACTCGGACTATGAAAGGATGATACATGAAACAGAGGCGTGGCTAACCTACGAGGCTTGGAGGGTTATATGCTGCAGCAACTACATGGTTTCCCATGTTCAATGGGCTTTTGGACTTCCACAAGACAAGCTTGCCATGATTCCAAACGGCGTAGACGCGGAAGTTTATGAGAAGTTTGGGAAGGAAGAGTTAAGCCAATTTAGGAGCAAGTTCGCGTTGCCAGAAGAGAAAATTGTGCTTTTTGTGGGAAGACTAGTATACGAGAAGGGAGCTCACGTTTTTGTAAACGCTATTCCCAAAGTTTTGGAAAAAACCAATGCAAAGTTTATCGTGGTCGGCGATGGCTACATGAAGGAACAACTTTCAAACTTAGTCAGAGGCATGGGACTAGCCCACAAAGTTTTGTTCACGGGGTTTGTTGACGACGAAACTTTGAGGAAACTGCAGAAATGCGCAGATGTCTCCGTTGTGCCGTCTCTTTTCGAACCTTTCGGGATAGTTGCTTTGGAGGCTATGGCAGCACAAAGCCCGGTTGTGGTTTCTGATGCAGGCGGTTTATCAGAGATTGTTGAACATGATGTGACAGGCATCAAAGTGTACGTGAATAATCCGGATTCGCTTGCGTGGGGAATAACTAGAGCGTTGTTAAACAAAGAGTATGCAGAGACCCTTAAGGCGAATGCCTACAAAAAAGTTCGCGAATTCTACAATTGGAACAGCATAGCGCAAAAAACAAGAACTTTGTATGAGGCAGTTTTAAGCGAATATTCAAAAAGTTTTTGGGCATAAGAGTCAAGGATACTTTAGTTTAATAGCCTTATTTTCGCAAGCATCAGCACACTTCAAGCAGTAAATGCATTCTGGGTCGCTGAACTTTTCCCATGGCAAATCCAAAATGGGAACACGCATTGGGCACGCTTCCTCACAGCGGCGGCATTCACCCTTAGCGCACTTGACAAGTTCTCTGCGCAAACCCAAAAAGCTAAACCTGTTTAAGATAGCCATTATCGCCCCATGCGGACAGAAATATTTGCACCAGCCACGCGGAACATAAGCGGCAAAGACAAGAACCGCGCCCAAAATGAATAGTTGAACCCAAAAAAGCGGAGGCAAACCAAAAATTCCAGATGCAGCTTCTAAAAACGATTTTTCATATAACGCTCCAGCGAAGTCTTGAATCATTTGCGGTAATGTTGCAAACAATGTTTCTGAGGGACTTACCGCCGTGAAAGGAGCATAGGCAAAAATGCCCATGGCGGCTTCGTAGCTTCTCTGTATCTTCATCAGTTTAGAAGCTGAAAAAGTTAGGCTGATGAATAGAGCTACTCCTAAAACAGCATATTTTATGTAGATTCCGCTTTTGTGGGTTCTCGGCGAAATTTCCATCTTCTTGCGTTTGATGAAGCCCACCAAATCCTGAATGAAACCAAAGGGACATACCCAGCCGCAAAGGGATTTGCCTATCAAAATTCCCGTTATTAGAAATGCTGCTATCGCAAGCCATGGAAACGAAACATCAAAACCGTTCCACCCGCTAAGCGTAAGTTGTATGGCTGTGAAAGCATCGCCAACGATGTTCTGCTTGAGACCCCAAGTCCAAAGGACAGGAAGCAAAAGTGGCGCTTCGCCCAAGTTGAAGATTGCAATGCTGAAAAATATAAATGAAAGAAACTGGATTAGCCTGCGGTATGTGTTAAACTTGAGCAAGTTTTGCCTTATGCTTTTCTTCTGCATCTTCCATTCCTCTTCTAGCCCATTTGACGAAGTTCTAATTATTCTATTTTCCGATAACTTTAACGTTTTCTACCAAAATCCAAGGCGCAACCAACTGCCCAACTTTCCTTTCGTTGTTGGCTACGGCAGAAATCTCCTTCAGCAGCGCGAAGATGTTGCCGGCCAACATAGCTCCATTAACAGCGTTGGCGATTTTGCCATCTTTTATTTTCCACGCTGGGGTTGCGACAACAGAAAATTCTCCGCTAGCTGGGTTGCTGCTGTGGGCGCCTTGCAAATAGTAAACTAGCAAGCCATCATCAACCTCGCTGATGAGCTCTTCTGGAGATTTGCTTCCAGCCATAACATGGAAGTTCGTGGCTTCCACGCTTGGTGTGGATAGGTAGCCCGCCCTGAAAGCGTTTCCGGTGCTTTCTCTTCCATCTTTCTTGGCTGTGTAGTTGTCGTAAATGAAGTTGCGTAGAATTCCTTTCTCTATAATTAGTGTTCTCTGTTGAGGGACGCCTTCGCCGTCAAATCTAGCTGTGCGGAGACCCCCGTCCAACAAACCATCATCGTAAATTGTAACGGTTTCTGAAGCCACTTTTTCGCCTATCTTGCCCTTAAACATGGACTGGTTTCTCTGCACGTAGTCCGCGTTGACCGCGTTGATCAAAGTGTAATAGAAGAGCTGTTGAAGCGCCAATTGAGTAAATATAACATTAGTGGTTTTTGTCTCCGCTCTTTTGGCTTTTAGGGCTGAAACCGCGAGCCTCGCAGCCTCTTCGCCAACCCATACTGGATTGATAGCGTAACTTCTTTCAGCGTTGAATTCGAAGCAAACTGGCGTCACTTCACCCGCTTCATGAGCCACAGTCGCCAAACTGCATTGAATTATTGTCCCATGATCGAAGCTTGCGATGCCATTAGAGTTTGCAATAGCCAGTGAAAGGTATGAGGCTCCGGCGCCTCCCTCTATCGGAAACGCGCGTTTATCCTTCTTTTCAGCCGCGTCCAGCATCAGTGAAGCGATTTTCACCAAATCCTCAGGTTGCAGTTCAACGATACTCTTGTCGTAGGTTTTCTGAACTGATGGAAGCGGTTTCTTGGATGGGAGATTGTGCCAGTCTTTGTCTGGTTTGCTTGCTTTTGCGGAGCTAAGCGCCTTAATTGCGGCTTTTTCTATCTCTTTTTTCTCAAGTATGTTTGTATAGGCGAAGCCGACTGCCTTTTTAATTATGACTCTGATTCCCAGTCCTTGGTCAATTATTTTTGAACTTTTGGCGATTTGCCCCCTCTCAATCGAAACGCTTGTTGTCAGTCCCTGATATACGAACGTTTCAGCTTCTTCAGCGCGGTTCTTTAATGCGAAGCTAACCGTGTCTTCGGCTAAACTCAGCATCTCCTCCTGTTTAAGCGCTGCCACCAACCAAAACCTCCTTCACTCTAATGTGGGGACCCCCATCACATACAAAGGCTGTCTGACCTTTACCACATCTTCCAGGCCAAAGTTCAAAATCTTTTCCAACAGCATCCACTTTAAGCAGCGTTTCAAGAGTGTTGCCGCTTATAGAAGCGTTACGCACGGGTTCGCCGACTTCGCCTTTAACTATCTCATAAGCTTCTTGGATGCCTACTTGAAATGTGCCGTCGAGGTTTGCTTGTCCTCCCCTGAAGCTTTTGAAGTAGTAGCCGAACTTTATGCCTTCAATTAGCTCCTCGAAGGAGTGGTCCCTTGGCTCTAGATAGGTGTTCCGCATTCTAATTATTGGTTCAACACGGAAGTCCTCGGCTCTAGCGTTGCCTGTTGGCTTAGCATTAAATTTTTGTGCTGTTTCGCGATTGTGCATTAACCCGACGACGACGCCGTCCTTCACTAAGAGGGTTTTCTGTGCTGGAACTCCTTCATCATCNTATTTGAGGGANCCGAAAGCCCCTTTGATTGTTCCATCATCATAAAATGTGACAATATCCGAGGCTATTTTCTTTCCAAGTTTCCCAAGCAAAACAGAGCCAGACAGCGTTAAGTCAGCTTCAGCCAAATGCCCAAAAGCCTCATGGACAAAAACTCCAACAACGTTTGGTCCCAAAACAACAGGGAATGTCCCGCCTTTAGGCGGTTTTGCCTTCAATTGTTCAACAGCCCTTTTTGCAACTCTTTCGCCTACAACTTCTGGGGTTTCAACATCAAATATTTCGTATCCGGATGTTGAACCTATTTCTTCACGGCTGAAAGTTAGAATATCGGCTTCCCTAGCCGTGGCGGTTATCCTTGACCATACATAAAGCTTATCTTGCTGGATAAAAGTGCCATCGCTATTTAAGAAATAATTCGTTCCGGTAAGGTCAAGATAGTCCATCGTACAAGTTTTCACACGACGATCATAACTTAAAATACCGTTGTTCATAGATAAAGCCATCCTTATTTTATCCTCTATGGGAATTTTCGAGGGGTCTTTCCGCGGCTTTGATTTGACAATGTCTTCGAAAGTTTTGGTTTCAACAAGTTTTATAGGTTCTTTAAGCCTTGAACTTGCCGTTTCAGCCATCACGCAAGCGTCTGAAACAGCGTCAATTAACGTTTCTGCATCAAATTTTCCAACAGTCGCGAAACCCCAAGCGCCACTAACGAGCACTCGCAGTGCTGTGCCATTCTCTATTCCTTGCCTTGCTGCCTCGACACGACCGTCCTTGACTGTCAGCATTGTTTTAAGAAGTTTTTGAGCTCTGGCCTCGGCGTAGTCGGCCCCAAACTTCTGAACCGCAGCGTCAACAACTTTTACTAGAACTTCTTTCAAACGGTTTCTCCTCTTCCAGCATCGGGGATGGAGAGTATAAAGAGTTTACTCTTTATAAAATTGTTATGGTCTTTTCTACAAGAAATGATTAAAAATTGCTATACAGAATAGGATAGAAATATGGCTAAGCTTTTCGCATTAAAAATTTAACTTGATTGGCAAAGTCGTATTCGGCATAAGTTTTTCCAGTCCCATTTTACGGAGTAAACCGTAGCTTGAGTATATGTCTTCCAAAATTCTCTTTTCAATCACTTGCGCCCCGGTGCTAAGGAACTCTTCTAATCCTTTCGCGAACAAGTCTATTTTTTCGGATATTTCATCTCGCTTTAAAGAGTACCTATTTTCTAAATACTTGTAAATCAAGTGTGCGGCTTCCTCTCCGAAGATTTGTCTTAAGACCCTGTCTATGATTTTGGAGATTTTATCTTCGCTGCTTTTTTGTTGAATTAGAGTTGCCATTTTGCTTGCCTCAAAGGGTATCGTGCGTATTGCGACTTAATAAGCTTTGTCGTATAATTGTTCAACACACATACACATCACTTATGGAGAATTCTCTTCTATAGGAAGTCTGTAAGGTTTCTCTGTTGAACTCTTTCCGAAGTTGTTTTCTTCACGGATTCCTCTTCGAATAGGACAAGTTTTCCATAGACTCCATCGTATCCTGGCGTGACTTTAACCTTTCCTTCCCTAACTCTTACAACGGCTTCTGCGATTTTTTTGTCAACAACCCTGCTTAGCGCATCTATGGACGCGTCAATTAAAACACTGTACTCATCCCCAAATTTTTCAATTAGCACATTATAGGTTTTCCATACTGTTTGGGTTGAAGGAGAATCCGTGTTTAGAACGGCTGCGATAATTTCAGAGAGTGGAAGCAAATGCATAAAGCCTATAGCGTTTTCCGGCTTGAAGCCAGCTGGGCGGTCAGCAAGTTCCTCAACACGTTGTTCCACTCCCTTTGTTAGTTTTCTGCGGCAGACCGGGCATATGTTTCCGAGTTTTATAGCCTCTTGGGGAGAAAGAGAAACGTTGCAGTTTCTATGCCCAGTCCAGTGGTATTTTCCGTATGCTGGGTCTGTTTCTATTGTAAATTTGAACCGCCTCTTATCCTTGCAGCGTATGGCATCCACAACCTCATAATAGGTTAACTTTTCAAGTTCAAAGACGTTAGCTTCTCTTCCAATCCGCCACGGCCAGAAGCTGTGGCTGTCGCTGTTTGAGACAAGCGCAAACTTGTCAAGCTTGCTTAGGCGCCAGTTCATGGGCGGGTCTGAAGAGAGCCCCGTTTCCAACGCGTAAATGTGTTTTGTCATATCTTGGTAGCAGTCCTCTACCGAATCAAAGCCGCTGAACGCTCCGAAAATGCTGAACCAAGGCGTCCAAGCGTGAGCTGGAAAAACCATGTTTTCTCTGGAAACTTCCATCACTTCCTCAACCAGATGCGGCGCAGTCATGTTTAATGTTGGTCTTCCATCCAAGGCTAAATTGCCATATTTTGATAATCTCTCATTTATCTGAAGGGCTGTTTCCACGTTCGGCGTTAAAATGACGTGATGAACCTTTTTGGCTTCATCTCCAAAAGCGAATATTGTGCTCACCTCAGTCGTTATCATAAAGCGTACCGAGGATTGCGGGTCTTTTGCAACCCTATATAAGCCCGTGCCAGATTCTGGGATAAGGGCTTCTTGAAGTTCTTTAAGCCATTTTGGATGCGTAAAATCTCCTGTGCCAACGAGGTTTAGGCCCTTAATTTTTGCGAAGCGTGCTATCTCCTCGACCCGCATTTTCTCGCTTGTTGCCCGGCTGTAAGGACCGTGTATATGGAGGTCGGCTATAACCCTCATAATATTACCTTGCGCTTCTGAAAACACTATTTCGTTTTCTGCATATAACATTAAGGCATTAAGGTGTCTGTAAAGTTTTGAGCTTTACTATTTTAGCACTGGTTTATGCTATTTTGAAATCGTAAATCTAATGTGGATTGCAGTTGTAAGAGCAATTATCCAAAGGTAATGCGGATGAGCGTGCATGCTGTGAACAGACGTTACACTGTTAAAGAAGTGTTAAATCCAAAAAGTGTCGCTGTGGTAGGAGCCTCGAACAACCCCGTTAAGGTTGGCAATTCCGTGCTGAAAAGCTTAACCAACAACCCATACTTGAAAGTTTATCCAGTTAACCCGAAAATACGCGAGGTTGACGGCTTAAAGGCTTACCCTTCCATATCGGCAATACCTTCCAGAGTAGACCTAACTGTAATCGCAGTGCCAAGAGATAAGGTTATTTCGACCGTTAAAGAATCAGTCAACAAAGGCACCAAGGGAATAGTCATAATTTCCTCTGGGTTTAGGGAGGCCGACGACCAAGAGGGTTCTCTATTACAAGGCGAGTTGACGAAGATTTGCATGGAGACTGGCGTGAGAATTTTTGGTCCAAACATCTTTGGTTTTGTCAATGTGGTCTCAAATGTAAACGCGAGTTTCACGCCGATGTTTAGCAGGCTCAAGAAGGGGCATGTAGCTGTTGTTTCTCAAAGCGGTGGAATATGCCACTATTTAATGCACAACTACGTTGACGATTTGGGCTTCAGCTACATAATACACGTTGGAAACAGATGTGATGTTGACTTCCCAGAAGTGTTAAGCTTTCTTAAAGATGACTCGCACACTCGGGTGATAACTCTATACATCGAGGGAGTTGATGACGCTCGTGAATTGTACCACGCCATTTCAGAGACGGCGAAGACCAAACCCGTAATTGCATTGAAGGCGGGCAGGTCAACAATCGCGGATAAAGCATCCAAAAGCCACACCGGAAGCCTCTCTGGAAACTATCAGCTTTATAGGTGCGCCATGAAACAGGCTGGGGCTGTAGTTGTTGATAGCCCAATTGAGTTGTTAGATTTGGCTAAAGCCTTAACGCTATTTCGTAAAGTGAAAATGGGAGGAGTTGCCATAATCGCGATACAGGCTGGACTTGGCTTTATGGCGTTAGACATCATAGAGGAAACTGGCGGGATGGTTGCAAAGTTTAAACCCGAAACGCTTAGGGTTCTGCATGAACTTTTGCCGCCCATAACCATGCGGGACAACCCGATAGACATAGCCTTCAGCGGTCTTAACATAGATGTCATGGAAAATGTTTTGGAAACTGTAGCTAAAGATGAATCTGTTGGGTTAATCCTTTTCGCGTATGCTGCTGCGCCTCCGACGTGGACTATACCACCGGAAGCAATAAGCGACATATTTGGGAAAGTTGAGAAACCCGTAATGGCTGTTTACTCTTCAACAATAGAAGATTTCGGGAAATTTAAAGCTGAAATGGAGCACGTTGGAATACCAACCTATTCCTCGCTTGAAAGAGCAGCGAAAATTGCCGCCATGATATCAAAATACAGCAAGCAACTGAGCACTTACAGACTTTGTTAGACTTTTTCGTTTTTCGCTTCTTTTGTCACGTATTTTTCAAAATATTTTTCCCAGTCTACCTTAAACATGATTATGAAAATTATGATGAGTAGAACTATTGCAATGACAGTGCCAATTAACGCGGATACAAAACCGCTTTCAACGCCAAAAACATCTCTAATAATTTGTATTGTGTAGCGTCCGCTGTATGCCACAATTAGGCTCATCAAAAACTTTCCTATTAGCGATGGGATAAACACCTTAACAATTTTGTATCGCATAACACCAAGAGGAATAAACAGCAAGTCGTCTGGCAACGGTGTTAAAGCGAAGAGGAAAATTGCTATTGGACCAAATCTGTCAAAAACTTTAACGAGAAACTCCATTTTCCTCCTGTATCTTTCACTTATGACTTTTCTTCCGCCCCAACCTAGAAGATAACCTGAAAATTCGCCCACAGCAGAACCTAATCCGGCAGCAACTGCGATTAAAACGGGTTCCAAAGTTTGTCCAAGCGTAAAAATCACAACAGTGTACGGGATCGGGAAGAATATTGAAAGCGAGCCTAACAGGCTGATTAAGAATATTCCGAAATATCCGAATTGGTTAACGAAGTTTTCCAGCCAGTTGACGATGTCTTGAGACAGCAATTACGAGCATTCTCCTTCTCCCTTGTAATTGTTTAGTTAGCTTAAAGGAATTATTGTTATTTAAGTAGCCAAATCTTATAAATCAAAGGATTTACTAACAAAAACCTACAAAACTCATGGAGGTTTAAAGTTGGCTGAAAAAAGGGAAGCCATATGGATTGCAAGGGAACTTTCAAAATGCAGCGGATGCCGAAAATGCGAAATTGCATGTTCGCTTTTCCACGAAAACCGCATTTGGCCAGAGGCTTCCAGAATAAGGGTTTTCATGCTTGTTCCCGGAGTTGATTTTCCACATTTTTGCGTTCAATGTGAGGATTACCCATGCGTAGACGCGTGTCCAGTAAACGCCCTTTCAGTCAGCAGAGAAACTGGCGCGGTTTTAGTTGACGTGGAGGCTTGCACGGCTTGCGGAAGTTGTATAGAGGCTTGTCCGGGTAAGGTTCCGCATATGCACCCGAACGGAAAGCACATTTTGATTTGTGACTTGTGCGGCGGCGACCCTCAATGTGTAAAGGTTTGCCAAGAGGGGGGATGGAACGTTTTGAAGAAAGTTTCGAGGGAAGACCATGCTTACAAGCTTTATGCGCGCACTCCAGAGGAAGTGACGCGGGATTTGGCTGTTAAGCTGTTTGGAGAGAAGGCGGAGGAGTTTCTATGATTAGGGGCTATGCTGGAAAGTTTCTTGAAGTGAACCTTTCAACAGGGAAAATAAGCGAGACAAGGTTTGATGACGAGCTTTTGAGGGATTATGTTGGCGGAAGAGGCTTAGCAGCGAAAATTCTCTGGGATAGACTGGGCAAAAAATGGGAGAGCATCGACCCTCTAGGCACGGAAAACATCTTGCTGTTTTTGACTGGTCCGCTTACCGGATTTTTCCCAGGTGGAAGAACATGCGTTTCTGGAAAGTCTCCGCAGAGCAACGGCGTTATAGGCTCTACTGTTGCTGGCGAGTTTGGTGTTGAATTGAAGTGCGCTGGTTATGACGGCGTTATTGTTTTGGGAAAGGCAGAAAAGCCCATTTACCTTTTCATCAAGGATTCTGATGCTGAAATTAGGGATGCAAGCCACATTTGGGGCAAAGATGCAAAGCAAACAGTCGCCTTGCTAACCAAGGAGTGTAGGGAAATTCTGAAGAAGCGTTATCCCCAGAAGGGCGAGTGGAAGGAACCCGCAATCCTTTACATTGGTCCTGCTGGCGAGAACATGGTGCGCACGGCTGTTGTTGCTGCAAAGTGGACGCATGCCGCTGGCTATGGCGGTTACGGGGCGGTTATGGGTTCAAAAAGGCTTAAGGCTGTTGTTGTTAAGGGAACTGGTCCGCTGCCAGATGTTGGCGACATGGAAGCGGTTAAGCGGCTGATGCAGGCGGTTTGCGATAACGTTTACGAGAGCGAGTTGTGGAGACGTTGGGGAACTGGTTCAGGCGGCTATGAATTTGCTGCAAAGACAAGTTCTGAGCCTGTTCGAAATTGGCAGGAGGAGTGGCATGATAGGCGGGAGTTCGGCGTTGACCAGTTTGAGAACAGGTTTTGGGTGAAGCAGTTTTGGGGAGACTTCGGCTGCCCAACCACATGCCTAAAAATTGCTGTTGCCAAATCTGGAAGGTTCAAGGGAGCTATAACAGACAATCCAGACTATGAAATGCAGGCTTATCTGGGTCCAAACCTTGGAATTTTCTCTCCAGAAGATAATGTTTTTCTTGCTTCGCTCCTTGACGATTTGGGTTTGTGCGGTATACAAACTGGTAATGTGCTTGGCTTTGTGGCTGAACTTTTCCAAAGAGGAATTCTAAGCGAAAAGGATTTGGACGGCATAAAACCCGTGTGGGGAGACGCTGAAGCCTTCGCAGCATTAGCCAGAAAAATCGCTTTCAGAGAGGGCATTGGCAACATCTTGGCTGAGGGAACATACCGAGCGGCTTTAAAAATTGGAAAAATGAAAGGCGTGGATGTTACGCCTTACGCCGTGCAATGTAAGGGCATCGGCATAGGCGCTCATGGAATCCGCAGCGAGAAGGATTTCGTTGATATTTACGGTTACGCGTGTTCTGTTCAGGGCGGAGACCACACTTCAACCGCTGCTTTGCCGCTTGACGATTTCAGAAGCGAGTTGATGATGAGTTTCCACGATTCGGCTGTTTACTGTTACTTTAACGTTTTCGGGCTTTCACGCAGAACCATCTTTGAATTCTACAAGGCTGTAACTGGATTAGACTTAACAATGGAGGAATGGGTTAACACAAAAGCTTTAAGGATACTGCAGTTG
>JGI24721J26819_10006714_pt1 | contig 11114 bp, 10 predicted proteins | sample YelNatPaOPGAMG01_FD_26819 | JGI IMG/M metagenome (IMG submission 26819)
GTTTGGATTTTGAAGCGACGCAAGATGATGACCAATTTTGGCAATGAAAGATATATAAAAAAGGAGAGGGCTGTTGCAACAGAGAAAATAATGGCACGGACAGTGTCGCTTCTCAACGAGGTGAAGGGATTGTGAACCATAAGCAGCCAAAACGACAACAATCCGAACGAAAGCAGGGTAATGGTTTGTGCGAAGGTTCCGATGACGCCAAAGGCAATGCCTTTCCATCGGTTTTGGGGTTGCAGATAAATGACGCGNCCCGGATATTCTCCCACTCTGTTAGGTGTGAAAAAAGCCGTAGCTAATCCGCTGAGAATCGATTTGAGCGATATCCTTAAGCTGATTTTTTCTGTTTTACTGAGCAAAAAACGCCATTTCACCGATTCGATCCACAGATTTACCGGAAGCAACATAACGGCCAGCAGCAACCACCCCCAATGATGGAGTGACAAATCGAACCAATCTTGCTTGGAAGCAGGACTGTGAATGAATTCAACAATTTTATAAATCAAAAATCCGTATGAAAGGATCAGGATGGTCCATTTCACATAAGGATAAACGATTCGAAAGCGATGCATGATAAGAAGATTAAAAATGAGACGATCGCAATGATGAATGATGTTCGTTCAAATACNTTAATGTTTAATCGGTTCCTTTACCGGTTGATCCTCAAAGGCACACCTGTTATTTTCCCATGATAATCTTTTTGATTTCATTGAGTTTATTAAGCGCCTGAATGGGTGTAAGATTATTGATATCAGCATTTTTTATTTCGTCGCGAATTTGTTTCAGCACCGGATCATCGAGCTGAAAGAAGCTCATCTGAATGCCTTCGCGTGAANAAGCAATCGATTGGATGGGTTTGGCAATGCCCGATTTACGATTGTCGGTTTCCAATTGTGTCAGGATCTCATTGGCTCTTTTCACGATGCTTTGAGGCATACCGGCCATTTTGGCAACGTGAATTCCAAAGCTGTGTTCACTCCCACCGGGAGTCAGTTTTCGCATAAAAATCACCTTTTTGTCCACTTCCTTGACGGAGACGTTGAAGTTTTTAATGCGCGAAAAAGATTTTTCCATTTCATTCAGTTCATGATAATGAGTAGCAAACAATGTTTTTGCTTTAGCCTGAGGGTGTTCGTGAATGTATTCCACAATAGCCCAGGCAATGGAAATGCCGTCGTACGTACTGGTACCGCGTCCCAATTCATCAAAGAGAATCAGGCTTCGATCGGATAGGTTGTTGAGGATGCTGGCTGCTTCATTCATTTCGACCATGAAAGTGGATTCGCCTAAGGAGATGTTGTCGCTGGCGCCGACACGGGTAAAAATTTTGTCCACAATGCCGATGGAAGCCTCTTGGGCAGGCACAAAGCTACCGATTTGAGCCATCAGCACGATGAGGGCTGTTTGGCGAAGCAATGCCGATTTTCCTGCCATGTTGGGGCCGGTCAGGATGATGATTTGCTGACGTTCATTGTCTAAATAGAGATCATTGGCAATGTAAGGTTCGCCGGGAGGCAACTGGGTTTCAATCACGGGATGTCGTCCCTGCCGAATGTCAATGTCGGTACCTTCATGGAGNATAGGCCGCGTGTATCGATTTTGTTCCGCACTCTTCTGAAACGAAAGCAAGCAGTCGAGTTGAGCCAGCAAGTGCGCATTGAGTTGAAAGGCGGTAATGTAGTCTCCCAGCGCAATCACCAGCTCATTGAACAGGCGCGTTTCGATGGCCAAAATCTTGTCCTCGGCTCCCAGAATTTTTTCTTCGTATTCTTTTAATTCTTCCGTGATGTAACGTTCGGCATTCACTAACGTCTGTTTGCGAATCCAAGTGGCAGGCACTTTTTCACGGTGGGTGTTGCGCACTTCGATGTAATAGCCGAACACATTATTAAAACTGATTTTCAGACTTGGAATGCCGGTGGCTTCACTTTCACGCTGTTGAATCTTCATCAGGACATCTTTTCCCGAATAGGCTATCGTTCGCAGTTCGTCGAGTTCGGCATTGACGCCGTGGCGAATGATATGTCCTTTGTTGATCGCATTGGGCGGATCGTCCTCCAATTCAATGGCAATGCGCTCGGCGATGGTATGACATGAATTGAGTTGTTCGCCAATTTTTTGCAATGGGGCATGGCCTGAAAGCAAACATTGATGTTTCACCTGCTCCACCACACTCAGCGCGACGTGCAATTGACGAACCTCGCGAGGAGTGATGCGTCCCACGGCAATCTTAGAAACGATTCGTTCCAGATCGCCTGTCAGTGGAAGTTGTTGTTCGAGCACTTCTTTCAATTCTCGGTTTCGAAAGAGNTGTTCCACCACTGAAAGGCGTTCTTCAATCAGCGGTCGTTGCTTGAGCGGNAATGAAATCCAGCGGCGAAGCAGACGTCCTCCCATGGGCGTGACCGTTTTGTCCAAAATATCTGTCAGGCAAGCGGCTCCTTCGTGTTGGCCGCCAAACAGTTCTAAGTTTCGCACCGTAAAGCGGTCAAGCCAAACAAAGCGTTCTTCTTCAATCCGCGCCAAGTGAGTGATGTGAGTGTTGTGAAGATGCTGAGTATGATCGAGGTAGTAAAGAATAGCTCCCGCAGCAATGATGCCCAAGGTGAGTTCTTCCACCCCAAAACCTTTCAGGTTGATGGTTTCAAAATGTTTCAGCAGCCGATCGCGGGCAGCATCGAGGGTGTAAATCCAATCGTCTTGTTCGTAAGTGAAAAATTTGGAACCAAACGCCTCTTTGAATGATTCCCGCTGTGTTCGGTCGTGGAGAATTTCTTTGGGCGAAAAGTTGTTCAATAGTTTGTCAATATAGTCCAACGAACCTTCGGCCGTCAGAAATTCACCCGTTGAAATGTCGAGAAACGCCACACCGGCTGTTTTGTGATGAATGTGAATAGCAGCGAGAAAATTATTTTCTTTATGGTTGAGAACGTTGTCGTTGATGGAAACGCCCGGGGTGACCACTTCGGTAATCCCTCTTTTCACAATATTTTTGGTCAATTTCGGATCTTCCAATTGGTCACACACGGCCACGCGCATGCCGGCACGCACCAACTTGGGCAAGTAAGTGTCTAATGCATGATGCGGGAAACCGGCCAGCTCTACAAATTGAGCCGATCCGTTGGCGCGTCGTGTGAGTGTAATGCCAAGTATTTCAGAAGCTTTCACGGCATCATCGGAAAATGTTTCGTAGAAGTCGCCTACCCGAAACAGCAAAATAGCGTCCGGATGTTTTGCTTTGATCTGATAATATTGTTTCATCAATGGTGTTTCCACCGCTTTCTTTTCCATAACAACCAACTATTCAGTGCTGTTTCTGTTTTTTTATCGGGTTTTGCGCAAAGACTCTCACCGTCAGTGTTCAGTCCAATGATCAGTCACCTGCAACGGATCGTTGTCCATGCGGTTGAATCAATCATGCAATGAGCTGATGACGGAATGAAAGGTCAAGACGCAAAAGGTTGATCTTAGATTTTTTCAAACAACTCCCTACCGGCTCCGCAAATAGGACAGACCCAATCTTCATTCAATGCGTTGAAGGCAGCATCGTGTTCACTCTCGTCATATACATAGCCGCACACCTGACAGCGATATTTTTCCGTTGAAGCTGCCTTTTGGAGCTTTGACTCATCAATGTAGGTTGGAGCATTTTTAGGTGAAGCGGCTTTTCTTTCTTTTCGGTATAAGGCATAAGTGATGGGGTCGGCGGTTTCTTTGTAGAGATCAGCCTGCATGATTTCGACAATATAGAGCCAATGGCTTCCCACGTCAATGGTTTCTTTGACCTGACATTCCAACGTACCGATGACCTCATTCATCAATACAGGAACATCGTTTATACCGTAACGAATGTTAAACTGTTTTAATTTATCCGTATTTCGTCCACTTTGATACCCGAACGTGGAAATGATGTCCTGCGAAACTTCTTGCGGAAGGATGCTCACGGAGAGCACGCCCGATTGCGCAATCAGCTCGGCGGAATAATTGTTCTTATGGCAGGTGACAGCCAATTGCGGCGGCTCCGAAGTAACCTGCATCACTGAATTACAGATAAATCCATTCCCTTTTTGGGAATTTCCGCTGCAAACCACATAAATGCCGTACGTCATTTTGTACAACGTTTGGTAATCAATCATAGTGCGAATTTTTTTAATGATGAGTCAACGTTCTTTTCACACAAAGATAACATAAAAAACAATGGGATGTCGTGATAATAACAGCTATAATTTGATGCGTTTTAAAAATGCCAAGTTCGGAAAGAAGGTGGCAGAAAAAGAAACCATCACGGAGAAAGATCTTTCTCACCAACTTGAAATGCTGATGCAGGTGCGAATGATTCATCATATTTTGTATTATTTTTTTTGGCAAAGCGTTATGGAGGCATCCAAGGTGCTGAAAGAAATGTAAACAAAAAGTTGTAATTTTGACAGGTTCTAACGGTGATCTGACACGTTCATCGGATAGGATGAGATTATTTCAGAAAATGACGGGAACAATGAAAACAATCGGTATTGTCGGAGGGTTAGGCCCAGAGTCAACAATGGCTTATTATCAGGAGATTATTCGTGCTTTTCAATCGGATGAACAGGCGTTGCAGTATCCTGAAATCGTGTTGTTAAGCGTAAATCTGTACGAGTTTATGAGCTACATGCAGCAAGAGCAATATGAACAGGCAACTGCGTTTTTGCTTGATCAGTTGATTCGATTGAAGCAAGCCGGCGCCGAATTTGCTGCGATCAGCGCCAATACCCCGCATCTGTTTTTTCCTGCATTGAAGGAACGTTCCCCTTTGCCGTTAATCAGCATTGTGGAAGCAGCTTGCGATCGTGCTTCTGCGTTGAAATTGAAACGATGCGGATTGTTTGGCACGGCCTTTACCATGAAATCCTCTTTTTATCAAGAAGTCTTTGCTCAGCNTCATATCGATGTTATTGTTCCTGACATGGATGATCAACGGTTTTTGCAGGAAAAACTTTTTTCAGAGATTGAATTGGGCATTTTTAAAGAAACGACGCGTCAAGCGTTGATTCAAATCATTCAAAAGATGATTGCCCGAAACCGCATTGATTCATTGATCCTTGGATGTACCGAATTCCCGCTGATTCTGACCGAATCATCCTATGCCGGCATTCCCATGCTGAATACAACCTCCATTCACGTTCAACGGATNGTTGAATATTGTCAAGCTGATTGAATTTTATATGATACATTATTCTGCTTCTTATACGGATCAATACCAACTGACGATGTCGCAAGTTTATTTCCTGAAAGGACATGCNGCGACACCCGTGGTGTTTGATTATTTTTTTCGCAGTCTGCCTTTTAATGCCGGATATGCTGTTTTTGCCGGCTTGGAAGATTTGCTGGAACTTTTGGAAACGCTTCGTTTTGATGCGTACGATCTTGATTTCTTAAAAGAGAAAGGATTTCATCCTGATTTTCTGCATTATTTGAAAGATTTTCGATTTAATGGAACAATTTACAGCAGTTTAGAAGGCGATGTNGTGTTTCCGCTTCGTCCAATTTTGCAAGTGGAAGGCACNGTGATTGAAGCGCAAATTATTGAAACGATTTTGTTAAACATTCTCAATTTTCAGACGCTCATTGCAACCAAAGCAAGTCGAATGCGCCATGCAGCCGGCGATAAACAACTCATTGATTTTGGGTTGCGACGTGCGCAAGGTGTTGCCGGCTACTATGCCAGCCGGGCTGCCTTTATTGGAGGATTTGATGCCACGAGCAATGTCCGAGCAGGACGTGACTACGGGATTCCGATTTCGGGCACCATGGCCCATTCCTACATTGAAACGTATGACGATGAACTTTCNGCTTTTACCGATTTTGCCGAAATTCATCCCGACAACTGCATTTTGTTGGTAGATACCTACGATACATTAGGCAGCGGTATTCCCAATGCCATTCGGGTGGCAAAACAGATGGAGAAACAAGGNCACAAAATGAAAGGAATTCGGCTGGACAGTGGCGATTTAGCCTATTTGGCGAAAACCGGNCGAAAGATGTTGGATGAAGCGGGATTGAATTATGTCACGATTTCGGCTTCCAATCAGTTGGATGAACACATCATCAAAAGTCTTCAGGATCAACATGCTCCCATTGATGTATTTGGCGTTGGCACCAATTTGATNACCGGTCATCCCGATTCAGCGTTGGACGGTGTGTACAAATTGGCTTGTGCCGATGGAAAACCACGTATTAAACTCTCCGAGAATGTCAGTAAAATTACCTTGCCTCATCGCAAGCAGGTTTTTAGAATGAAAGATGCGGAAGNTAATTTTGTGGGAAGCGATGCCGTGGTGTTGGCTTCTGAACACGATGTCCGTATGATGTATCACCCATTATATCCGCACAAATTTCAATCGTTGGAGAAATTTGAAAAAGAACCTCTCTTGCATAAAGTGATGGAAAAAGGTGTTCGATTGCAGAAAAGTCGATCGCTGACGGAGCTGGCTGCCTACAGCAAAGCCCGACTGGCAAAATTGCCCGAAGAATATAAACGGTTTGATTATCCGCACCTCTACAAAGTCGGATTAAGCGCTGCTTTGATGAAAGAACGAGATAAGCTGATCATGAAATATAAAAAACGATAACCATGGAAGCCTTGATTATNATTGATATGCAAAACGATTTTATGCCCGGCGGTGCGCTTGCCGTGCCGGATGCCGATCAATTGATCCCAATCATCAACACCTTGCAACTTCAGGCTGATGTGATCGTTGCAACGCAAGACTGGCATCCGCAGGGACATATCAGTTTTGCCTCTTCTCATAAAGGAACAAAACCATTTGAAAAAATCACTTTAAATGGACATAAAGAAACCCTTTGGCCTGATCATTGCATTCAAGGCACCCGTGGCGCCGATTTTCCTGATCGATTGAATACGCATAAGATAGCTGCTATTTTTCGCAAAGGGATGAATCCCCAAGTGGACAGTTACAGTGGTTTTTACGATAATCATCATCTCATTGCCACCGGATTAGGCGGGTATCTTCACGAAAAAAAAGTTCAAACTCTTTATTTTTGCGGCGTTGCAGCTGACGTTTGTGTTTATTTTTCCATCAAAGATGCATTAACGGAAGGATTTCATTGCGTGTTTATCAAAGATGCTTCGCAACCGTTGAATCCGGAATATTATGCTGACTTTCAGCAGGAATTATCATCCAAAGGAGTGAGCATTATTTCTTCAACTCAGTTTTTGCAACGGGGATGATCGGNTTACAAGGTCGATGATCCGTTCGTGAAAGTCTGTTCTGCGGCTGAAGAAAGCTTCCGGTTGAACGGTTTAGACGGCAAGTCATTCATGGAGGTCATGAACAAACAAGACGATGTTCCATTAGCTCTTGTTGCAATAGAATGGATTTAAACAACAAAACATGATCGGAGCGTCCATCGTTATGATGTTGATAGCCATGAAACAAGAATAAAAAAGGACAAGGAAGTTTGGTTTTGTGTTATAATCTGATCTGTACTATGGAAGAAGCGCCTTTCTTTGACATCAACGCGAAGTCATTTCGTGCTCTTTTTGATCAATATTATCAGCCGCTTTGTGAATCACTCAACTATTACACACGCGATGCACAAGCCATCGAAGAAATCATTCAGGATGTGTTTGTTACATTGTGGGAAGAGCGCAATCAATTGCACATTCAGCATGTTAAGACCTATTTGTTTACTTCTGCCCGAAACAAGGCGCTTAATTACCTTCGNGATCGAAAAAGNAGGATGGCCATGTTGGAAAGTTGGGCTATTGATGCGATGAGCCTGAATCAAAGCAAAGAGGTGATGGATCCGGATGAATTATCCGCATATTTGCAACAGGCTGTGGATGCATTACCTCCCAAATGTCGTGAAATTTTCAACCTTAGTCGGAAAGAACAACTCACCTACGCGGAAATTGCCGCACATCTACATATTTCTGTGAAAACAGTAGAAGCCCAAATGAGTATTGCTCTACGTAAAATTCGTGAAAAAATGCAGGCTTTGGGATTCAAACGTTGAGTTGAACGCATAAACAAATTATAATCAAATCGGTATGNCTAAAACAAAATCAGTGTACGTGTGTCAGGAGTGTGGAGCCGAATCGGCAAAATGGATCGGAAGATGCCCTGCTTGCGGAGCATGGAATAGTTATGTAGAACAAGTGGTCCGCAAAGAAAGTCCTGCCAAAAACAACGGATTCTCCCTTCGTGAAAATGACAATAAACCCATTCGGATTGAATCGGTTGAGATCACCCNTGAAGATCGTTTTAACACTCATTCGGAAGAGTTTAACCGCGTTCTGGGAGGAGGCATTGTGCCGGGATCATTGGTGCTGATCGGCGGTGAGCCGGGCATTGGAAAGTCAACGCTGGCTTTGCAGATTGCTCTTTCAATGACCAACAAGCGGATCTTGTANGTTTCGGGCGAGGAGAGTGTGAAACAACTAAAACTACGGGCCGATCGAATGAAGAAACCGCTGTCCACTTGCTTTGTGATCAGTGAAACCTCATTGGAACAGATCTATGTTCACATCCAAAACGTACAACCGGAACTGGTGATCATCGATTCCATTCAAACCATTTCGACCGAATGGGCTGAGTCATCGCCAGGGAGCATTACTCAGGTGAGAGAGTGTGCAGCCTCGTTGTTGAAATTTTCCAAAGAGTCGGCCATTCCGGTCTTGTTGATTGGGCACATTACCAAAGAAGGAACCATTGCCGGCCCTAAAATATTGGAACACATTGTCGATACCGTATTGCAATTTGAAGGAGATCAACACTATATGTATCGCATTTTGCGTGCNAATAAAAATCGATTTGGAAGCACTGCCGAGCTCGGAATTTTTGAGATGCAACACGACGGATTGCGTGAGGTGACTAATCCTTCAGAATTATTGNTATCGCAACATCACGAAGGGTTGAGCGGTGTTGCCATTGCAGCAGCCATTGAAGGAATTCGTCCGTTTCTGATTGAAGTGCAGGCATTGGTCAGCACAGCCGCTTACGGNACACCTCAACGATCGGCCACCGGATTTGACGTGCGACGCATGAACATGTTGTTAGCCGTGCTTGAAAAGCGTGCTGGGTTTCGTTTGGCACAAAAAGATGTTTTTCTCAATATTGCCGGCGGGTTGAAAGTCAATGATCCTGCCATTGATTTGGCTTTCATGGCAGCGGTACTCTCATCCAACTTAGACATGGCCATTGCCTCCGGCATCTGCATGGCGGGTGAAGTAGGATTATCGGGCGAAATCAGACCGGTAAATCGATTGGATCAACGCATTATGGAAGCCGAAAAGTTAGGATTTCANCGAATATTAATTCCTGATTTTCATCCTAAACGAGGAGAAAAACGACCTACCGCTATTGAAGTCATATCTGTCCGCAAAGTGGAAGATGCCTTCCGCATCTTGTTTGGAAAATAATGTTCCTCGATCTTTTCTGTCGTTTTTTTTTTGATAATATTCTTTATTTGAAGCCATTTCCCCCGGCTGGAGATCGCTTTTTCAATTACAATTTCAGTCAATCAGAAAGTGATTCCGATGGAAGCGATCACTTCATCAGCCAATTGTTTGCCTTGTTTCATGCGATCCGCCATTCCTATGCCGCCTCGTAGATTCCCTCCAATATGCAATGTGGGATATTGTTCATGCAATCGATCCAGTAACGTGAAACGAGCCTCACAGTCTGCACCGTATTGAGGAATGGCTTCGCGATATCGGAAGATACGAAACAGCGATGGATGAAACGAGGCCATGTGGTACCACTCTTTTAAGGATGATTCAATCAGTTGAAAGATGGTTTCGTCATCCATATCATATACTTCCGGATGCCGCGTGCCTCCTAAGAACACGGAAAGCAAGGCGCCTCCTTGGGGAGCTCGATCTGACAGAAAAGCCGATGGATAAAGTACCCCCAAAATTTGTTTCTTTTCTTTCGATGGAATTAATCCCCCAAAGCCGTCGAGTGGTTTGTAATCCCAATGAGTAAATCCAATGGCGACCTGCACCACTTTGGCGTATGCCATATTGGTTATGTTTGCCATCAAGTGTTTTTCCACGAAAGGCAGTAAAGAATCGAGAGAAGAAGATCCGGTTGTCGTAATCACATGATTGGCTTTGATGTGTAGTTCTTCACCTTGAGGTAAATGTCCAGTGATCTCAAATGAATGATTCGTGGTGGGGACAATGCGAAGGTCCTGCACCCCGAGTAGGAAATGATCTTCGCCTGCAGATTGCATCAAAGCGTTAATCAAATGACTTAAACCGCCCTTAGCCGAAAAGATTCGATGGGGTTGTTTGGGCGCTTTGGGGGCCTTTGATTTCCGTTTTTCGAGCTGCATTTTTACCGATCCGCCAATAAAACTTCCATACTTTTGTTCCAGGTTGTATAATTTTGGAAGTGCAAAACGAGGAATCAAGTAGTCGGTATCTCCGGCATAAACACCTGAAACAAAAGGATCAACCGCATAATCTAAAAAACTTTTCCCCATGCGTCGTGCCACCAATTGAGTTAATGTTTCATTAGGATTGTTGCCGGCTTTTCTGAAAGGTTCTCCTAACAGACGGATCTTATCGGACCATCGAAACAATGGCGTAGTGATCCCGCTCAGGATGCCATCGGGCAAAGGGTACCAGCGATTGTTTTTTAAAATGAATCGTTTGTTGACAGCATTGGATGCCCATTCTAAAGAACAATACGAATGCAAATCATCAAAAATTTCTTTGACTGTTTCGTTGTTCATAACCCCTGTACTGGGTCCTTTTTCGTAAATAAATCCGTTTTCTTGTCCGGTTTGGATGGCGCCGCCAACACGGTTTGACTGTTCGAGAACAACAAACGACGCCTGTTTTTTATTCAGAAAATGGGCTGTGGACAATCCTGTCAATCCAGCTCCAATGACTACGATATCGATTTGTTTTTCCATTTTGTTCTGGTTTTGAATGATGACCTGTCACACGGTTCTTGAATAACGCATCGATGAAGATGGATTCAATAACGGATCAAAGAGCATGGCTACATTTCGTAAGATCATTTTTCCTTCCGTTGAAACGGTTAATTGATGATTCTCCCACAAAACGAATCCGTCGCTGATCATGGGCTGGAGTTTTT
>JGI24721J26819_10006727_pt1 | contig 11108 bp, 9 predicted proteins | sample YelNatPaOPGAMG01_FD_26819 | JGI IMG/M metagenome (IMG submission 26819)
AAAACTCCCGATGACGAACATTCACTTCCTCCAAAATTTTCGTTTCCTCCCCCTGATCCATCTGGTGAAGCTCCGCAAGGAGTGGGGGAAGATCCTTGGGGCTAAGTTCTATCCCCAGGGCTTCGCGAAGAGCCTGGGGAAGGGCGTGAGCTTCGTCCACAACAAGGTAATCGTATTCGCCTAAAAGCGCGTTTTCTGTGGCGAGATCCACCCCGAGGACCGCGTGGTTAACGATCACCAATTTTGCGGCCCGCGCTGCGTCCCGAGCCCGTCGGGATGGGCATCCTCCCCAAAATCGGCACCGTTGCCCCTGGCATCGCCAAGGCCGGTCGCGGAGTTCCTCGATGAGCCAAGGATCAGCGAATGCAGCTTCGTCTAGGTCTGCGTTCCTCGCGGCCAAAACCCGCAAAGGCAAAAGCATCTCCTCCGGCACCAGACGCTGCTCCAGCTCCATTAGACGGCGGAGGCAAAGGTAATTCTCCCGGCCTTTGAGGAGAGCTCGCTCCACCCGGAGCCCAAGGTTTTCCTCAAGCCAAGGAAGATCCTTTTTCCAAAGCTGATCCTGGAGGGTGCGGGTCCGGGTGGCTACCACCGCTCGTCCGCCTTTTTGCAAGGAAAGAGCAAGAGGAATGAGATAACCAAAGGTTTTCCCTGTTCCCGGGCCGGCCTCAAGAAGGACGATTTCCCCGCGTTCCAAAGCCTCGGCCACTTTCGCCGCGTACTCCCGCTGCGTCTTCCTTTGGGAGAATCCTTTTTTCCAAAGGCGATTAAAAGCTTCATCGAGGTCCGCGGGCGGGGTTGGGCGTGAAGGCGGAAGTGGATGGGGGAGAGTCCAGCCCTCCGGCAAAAGTCGAGAGAGCTCTTTTCGGGCGGCCATGGGCCAGGATCGCACCTCTTCCAGGGCCATAAGGAGGGCTTTTCCCAGGGCCTCGACCCGCTTCCACGGATCCGCGTCCTCCAAAGTGAGCCCGATCTTTTTCCCAAGGGCTTGGAGATCGGGAACATCTGGCCAAACTGCCCGGAAAAGGAGGGAAAGGCTGAGGATTCCGGGTTCTTTAGGTTCCCAGGTGGCGCGGGGCAAAGCTGGCCAGGGCTCTTCCGGTTTAAGCCGTTCCTTTGGGCTGCCTTTGGAGAAAACTATCCCCACCGGCGAGCCCGCGCTTTCCACAAAAACGATGAACTCCACTATAGACGGGAAAGGAGATCAATCCGGCGGACCAGGCCCACAAGATGGCCGTCCTCGTCCACCACGGGAAGCTGCTTTAGGCCTTTGCGTATCATGAGATCGGCGGCATAAAGATCGGTATCATCCGGATGCACCACTATCACTCCCTTGGTCATGTACCTTTCCACCGGGTGGTTTTCGATCTCCCGGAGTTTTTTCGCTAGCCGATCCATGCTGGGAAGGAAGGAAGCGGAACTGAGCATATCAACGTACTCGGGGACAAGAGCCCTGATCAGATCGCGCTCGGAAATGATCCCCACCACTTTCCCTTCCTCGTCCACCACGGGAAGNGAGGAAAGGCCGGAGTTGTCCAGGAGTTTTATGGCCTGGATCACNGGCGTACCCCGCTCCACAGCGNTCAGATCCCGACGAATGAAGTCTCGAACTTTCATGGCAACCTTTGATGGCGGACCTCTATTTGGTCCATTTCCTGGGCGATCTTCTTTTGGTCAAGACAAAGTTTTTCGTCCACTTCTGCGGAGGCCACGGCCGCCGCCATCCCATACCGCACGCTTTCGATCAGATCCATTCCCCGGGTGAGCCCGACCAAAATCCCCCCAACCAGAGCGTCGTCCGCGCCCACAAGGTTGCGGAAGGTGCTGAGGGGAACCCGGGCCTCGAATTCCCATACGCCGTCTTTGGAAATGAGGATATCGCCGGTGAGGTGGTGGGAAACGAGGCAAAGCTCCACGCCTTGAGCGATGGCCTGCTTTCCAGCTACCAGGATCTCCTCCTTTGTGCGCACGGAAAGATCCCCCAATTTTGGGGCGTCGCGGACATCGGGCTTCACCAAAAACGGTCTTTCCCCGAAGGTGCGGAGGAGGGCCTCCCCGCCAGCATGGACCACGACCTTAACGCCCTTTTCCCTAGCCCTCCGGGCCAATTCGCGGTAGAAGTCGGGGCTAAGGCCTGGGGCCAAGATTCCGGCCAAAACAACAAAACTTGCCCGCCGTAACATCACCTCGTATTTGCGGAGGAAAATCTCCACCGCTTCCTTAGGGATGAGGGGGCCCTCCTCGTGAATATGGATGGGGTGGTATTCGCGGCCCCGCACGATCAAGGCCACATTGGTCCGGTTCTCCCCGTCGATCCACACAAAATTAGCGCTCACGCCCCGCGACAAAAGATCCCGAAGGATTATCTGGCCAGTATGCCCAGCGAGGAAGCCCATGGCCACCGTCTCCACCCCGTGGGCAGCCAAGAACATCGAGACGTTAACGCCCTTCCCTCCCGCTGAGGTCAAGGACTTCTCCGCGCGAATGACGATCCCTTCCTCGACCAGGGGGAGCTCCGAAAGCCAATAGAATTTGTCCAAAGCTGGATTGGGAGTGACGGTGAGGATCATCTTACCGGCTCCTTCACCCCTCCAAGAAGGGCCGCGGGCGTAGCCCCAACTACCTCCACCTCCACGATCTTCCCCACGAGCTCAGGCCCGCCTTGAACCAAAACCGTCCGGTAATCCCGAGTCTTCCCCATCACCATTCCTTTCTCGGGGATGTACTCCTCCCCCAAAATTTCCACGGTCTTCCCTATTCGCTCTTTATGCAATTCTAGCGCGATTTCCCTGGTCAGGTTCAAGACTTCCTGGAGTCGGCGGGCTTTTTCCGCCTGGGGGATGGGGTCACCCAACGGCTCCGCTGGGGTCCCGGGACGGGGGGAATAGGCCGCTACGTATACCGTGCCGAACCGCACCTCTTTGATGAGGGAAAGGGTGGCCGCGAAATCCTCCTCTTCCTCGCCGGGGAAACCAACGATCACATCGGTAGTGATATTCACCTCAGGAACGGCCTTTTTTATCCGGTCCACGAGGGCCAGGAACTGATCTTTGGTGTACCCGCGGCGCATGGCCCTGAGCACTCGGTCGCTTCCCGACTGCACCGCCAAATGCACATGCTCACAGATGTTCTTTTCCTCAGCTATGGCGGCAATGACTTCCTCCGTCATGTACGCAGGATGGGAACTGGTGAATCGGACCCTGGGGATGGGAAGCTTCCCGATTTCTCGAAGCAAGCGGGCAAAACTCGTGCCATCCCGCAAATCCATCCCGTAGGCATCAACGTTCTGCCCAAGGAGGGTGACCTCCATATATCCCTTTTCCGCGAGCTCNCGCACCTCGTCGAGGATTTCGGGCAGAGGGCGGGAGCGCAGTGGTCCCCGAACCCTGGGGATCACACAATAGGCACAGGAATGGGAACAACCCTCAGCAATGGTCACGTACGCCTGGAACGCGCTTTTCCGGAGGATCGGTAAGCGTTCTAGATCCCTGGGCTCAGGCAAGAACGCCACGCGTTTGCCCTTTTGGGCCTGGGCGATGAGCTCGGGCAGGTAGCGAAGCCCACTGGTGCCGAAGGCGAAATCCGCACCGGGACAAATGGAGAGAATTTTTTCTCCCCGACCTTGAGGCATACATCCCCCTACGCCGATGAGTACTGGCCTTATTCGCTTGAGCCGGGAAAGCTCGGCCACCCGGCTCAGCGCTTTATCCTCGCTCCTTTGCCGAACCATGCAGGTGTTGAGGATGATCACATCGGCTTCCTCCGGGTTTTGGACGATGGTGTACCCGGCCGCGGCCAGCACCCCGGCGATCTCCTCACTTTTGTGATGGTTGAGCTGGCAACCCCAGGTAAGGACACAGGCCCGCATCCCTTTGATCCTAGTCTGTTTTGTTTTCCCCCACAACTCTGTTTATGATCCTTCCGTGCGGCTCAGTGTGGATAAGTACCTGGTTCGGGAAATCCTTCCGCCATTTCTCGTGGCCCTCTTGGCGTTCCTCGTGTTCATTGGGCTTGAGCTCATTCTCTCCCTTTCCGATGCCCTTTTTTCTCGGGGGGTCTCTGCCGCGGCGCTCCTGCGCCTCCTTTCCTTTAAGCTCCCATATATCCTGACCTTGGCGGCGCCCGCTGGCGTCCTCTTAGCCACCTTTCTGGCTCTAGCTAGACTCGCCTCGGATCGGGAGCTTTTGGCTTTTCAAGCTCTCGGCTACTCTTTGCGCCGCCTCCTTCTCCCATTTTTGGGTTTCGGCCTCATGGTGAGCGCTCTCTCCTTCGTTTTCTCCGAGTTCGTCGTTCCCAATGCTGAAGCTTCCTATCGGCGGGAACTTCTTGCCCTCCTTTATCGCGGACCTGTTCCCCTTGTTCAGGAGAACGTGTTCTTCCGTGGCCCCCAAGGTGAACTTTTTTATGTGGAGCGCTACCTCGGCGAGAAGGTGGAGGGAGTGGTGGTATACGATCTCGCTGGCCAGCTTTATCCCCGTAGCTCTTTTCCCGCAGTAATCACTGCCAAAGAAGGAAGTTTTTCATCTGGCCAGCTTCTCCTTAGGGATGGACGGGTACTCCATTTTGGTTCGCAAGGGGAGCTCACGGAGATCCTCGGTTTTCAGGAGCTTTCCCTCACGGTTGGGGAGGGGATAGAGGAGGCATTGCTGGGGAGCCGTACCCCAAGCGAGATGTCCACCCGGGAGCTGCGTGAGCGCATTGAGCTTTTGCGAAAAAGCGGGGTTGATGTGCGGGATTTGCTTGTGGAGTACCACGGGAAGTTAGCGGTGGCTGCGGCGGCCTTCGTGTTTGTGCTTTTTGGTGCCCCTCTTGGGGCGATCCTTGGCCATCGCGGCCGGGCCACCGGGATGATCGTGGGCTTCCTCCTTGCTGCTGGTGCCCAGGCTCTCTTCCTTTGGGCCCGGACCCTCGCCCGCCGGGGCCTACTTCCGCCAGCCCTGGGCGGCTGGCTTCCCCACCTGGTCTTTGGGACAGTTGGCCTCCTCCTCTTCCTCGGCACAGATCGCCTGCGGTTTCGTGGCCTCCTTCTGTTTCTCGTTCTTGGGGTCACAGGTTTTGCGGCCCCGCCCTTCAGGGAACTCGTGGCCGAGGAATTGGTCGTCGAAGCCGATGGCAAAGTTTTCTTAGCCACTCAAGCCCGTTTGACCCTCGGCGATTACACCCTCACCGCCGACCACCTTTCCCTTCGGGAGGAAGAAACTTGGCTCCTCGAAGCCCAGGAGGTCACGGTCGCCTTCCAGGATTCCACCGTGCGTGCCAAATTTCTCAAAGCTGACCTAACCAAGGACGGCATCCTCACCAAAGCTGAGCTCCAAGGTTTCTCTGGGGAAGCGAAATTCAGCGGGCCGGAAAAGGAGGAAACCCTCCTCTTCTCCGCCGACGAAGGGGAGGCGGAGTTTAACGAAGGGGAACTGGCTAAAGTTTTTGGGAAGAACGTGATGTTTACCACCTGTCCCTGCACTAGCGGCGCACCATATCTGGTTCAGGCCGGGGAGTTNNTCCTTNTCCCCGGAAAGTGGCTCTTTGCCCGGGATCTTCGCCTTTCCTCTTTTGGCTATCCCATTGTCTGGCTTCCCATATATGCCGCTCGTCTTGGCGAAGAAAGCGTTCCATTTTTGCCGGAGGTCGGTACTTCCCTAGCGGGTTGGTTCCTCCGCTGGTCGTTCCCGTGGACGCCGACCTCGGGGACTGTGGGAGCAGTCATCCTTACCCTTTACCCTCAAGTACCGAGGGTGGAACCGGCCTTATGGGTGATTGGGGATGCGGGAAGCCTTTTTTTATCCAGTGAGCGCGCTACCGTTCGGTACCGGGGCGAAATTTTTGGGGAGCCATGGAGTGTGCAGGGCCGCTATGACCCTTCCGGGCTTTTGCTTTCCCTTGAGGGGCGGATTCGGGGCTGGCAAGTCCGGGCTGCGGCTGGACTAGCCGAAAGCGAAACCACAACGTACCTCCGGATCCCGGAGATTTCGTTTTCCCAGGGCTTCAAGGTTTGGGGCGGGGATTTCGACCTGACCCTGGGTTTTGGCCGCTATCGGGAGGGGGAAGTTGAGGGCTGGCGGGCTAGCCTCGCCGGCACATGGGCTAAATCAGTGAGCTTTTTGGCCAAAACTTACAAATCCCCGTGAGTTTTGGTTTGGATCAATATCCCAAAACTGAGCGCGCGTATTTGACTTGCGGGCCTGCGCTATCCTTGGGACCGATTTCCCTTTGGTATCAGTGGCAGATGAGCATAGGCCGCTCGGCCTTTACCTTCGATTCCACTCCTTCCCAAAACCAGGTTGGTTTGAGTTTTCAGGCCTCTGAGCGCGGGTGGACTCAAAGCCTAGTCATTGGTTGGGATTTCCTTGCCCAAAATGTCCTTCCCCTCCGCTGGACCGTGAAGAGCTCAAATTTCTCGGCCTCCTTCACCTTCGGGATTTCCCCTCTTTCCCTTTGGCAGGGCAAGTGGGCGGGCAGCTTTCAGGGGCCAACTTGGTTGATTCAATTTTCTGGAGGCGTTTCCCAGACAGGCTGGGAGGACGTGGTCGTGCGGGGAAGGCTTAGCGAGAAAAGTTGGGAAGTGGAGGGCGGGGTTCGTCTTGGCTGGCCTGCGGTTTGGTTGAAGCGGGTGGCCCTCTCCGCCCAAGGGGTCTGGAGCGCGGAGTGGAGCTGGGCCTTGGCCCTGGAATACGATTTTCCCACCGCTCGTTTTGTGCAGTTTGAGGCCAGCTTATTCCGGACGTTCTTAGGCTGCTTGCGGTTAGGTCTCAGCGCTTATTCTGGGGGTTTTCGCCTCAGTCTAGATATCCCGGCTTTCCCCGAGGCCAAGATAGAGTTTGCGCCCATGGATGAAGGCCTCCGTTTGGGCGGGCTATAATAAAAGCGATGAGTAGGCGTCAAAGGATTCCCGATTGGCTTACGGCTAGCCGTGTTCTCATTGCTTTGGCTATTCTCGCCCTCATTCCGGTTGGGCCGGAGGCCCTGGGTGCAGTGGCTGGCCTTCTCCTTTTGGGCTGGACGACGGATATGGTGGACGGCCGCCTGGCCCGGCGCTACGAAAAAGGCCCAGTTGGCTAGGTGAACACGACTTCCAGATCGACATGATCATGGTCCTCGCTTCCGCCATCTTCCTCACCGCCACCGGCCTTGTGCCCGCGGAGGTGGGGGTCCCTTACATCTGCGGGGCTATCCTCATTTCCCTTTATGCCCTGCGTTACCGGCATTTCCTCAAATTCAAGTCGGTCACAATGCTCTTAGCCTTCCCTTGGGTATTCACGCCTTTTGTGATCGCTCTATTCCGTGCGCCTATCGCGGCCTATGCGGGTTTAGCGTGGATGACCCTTGCCCTCCTTTTTGATTGGCGAAGATTCCTCGGAGTAGTGGGAGATTTTCTCTCCGGAGCCCGGGCCTATTTCCGGCGCTAGATCAGCCGCGGAAAAGAACGCCCAAGATGGGCGTAGGCCCGTTCCGTGGCCATCCGGCCTTGTGGAGTTTTTTTGATGAACCCTAAAGCGATCAGATAGGGCTCATAAAGGTCGGCGATGGTGTCCGGGTCTTCGCCCAGGGCCGCGCTTAGGGTTTCTAGTCCTACTGGCCCACCGTTAAACCGGTCGATCATCACCTCGAGGATCCGGCGGTCCAGCTCGTCCAAGCCTTGCTCATCAATGCCCAACATTTTCAGGGTTTCCTTGGCCACGGCGGTGGTGATGGTGGTCATTCCTTGGACCTGGGCCAAGTCGCGGGCCCGACGGAGGAGGCGCAGGGCGATGCGGGGGGTACCCCGGGCCTTAGTTCCCAATTCCCAGGCCGCCTCGGGCTCGATCGCCACCCCCAGTCTTGGAGCAGCGCGACGCACGATCTCCGCAAGCTCCTCCGGCTGGTAGAACTCCAGTCGGAAAACCACTTCGAACCTGTCCCGTAGCGGGGTGGTGAGGAGTCCTTCCCTGGTGGTGGCCCCGATCAACGTGAATGGCGATAGGGAAAGCTCGATGCATCGGGCATGCGGACCCTCCCCAAGGACGATGGGAAGCCGCCAATCCTCCATGGCCGGATAAAGGATCTCCTCCACTTGGGGCCGCAAGCGATGGATTTCGTCCACAAAAAGGATGTCGCCCGGGGAAAGATGGGTGAGGATGGCAGCGAGGTCGCCGGGGCGCTCCAAAGCCGGCCCAGAGGAGACCTTTATCTGCACCCCCATTTCGTTGGCAATGATGTGGGCTAAAGTAGTTTTTCCCAAACCCGGCGGGGAAAGGAGAAGCACGTGATCCAAAGGTTCTCCCCGAGCTTTGGCTGCCTGGATATAAACTCGCAGCCTCTCCTTGACCTTCTCTTGCCCCACAAACTCCGCGAGGGTCTTGGGGCGCAAGGTCCGCAGCTGGGGCTCCGCCACCTCTGGCCGTGGATCAAGCCAACGAGAAGACATGACCAAATCCATTGTAGCGGAGAACCCTAGGAAAGATCCAGTTTGTCTTTGGCCTTCTGTCCCCCTAAAATGCTAAGGATGCGTGTCCTTTTGGTGTCTTTGATTGCCCTAAGCTTCGTTTCCTCCGCTCAGGTCTTGGAGCTCGCCGCGCTCGATTGGTCCCCGGATGGAACATCCCTGGTCCTTGTGATGGGAGGGAAAATTTTCCTTACCTCCGCCGCCTCTTTGACTGAGCTAAAGCCGGTTTATCCGGGGATGACCACGGATTGGGTGCGGTTTGGGTCCAGTGATTGGTTCGTCTTTTCCTCCCCGGTGGAGGGAGGATTTGCTCTCTGGCGAGGTTTCCTAGACGGAAGGGAGCCGGAGCTCCTTTATCAAAGCCCCCGGTCTATTTCCTGGCCCACGGTTTCCGCGGACGGGGAAAAGATCGCATTCGTGGAGGACTGGACTGATCTTGTCGTTTTCGATCTTGTTGAAGGGAAAACCAAGGTGGTTTTGAGCGGGGCTTGGTTTAAGGCAACCCCGGAATTTCTGCCCACCGCACGGGCCTTAATTTTCGCCGGGCTTTGGCCCCACGGCGAGGAGGTGAGCTGGGAACTTTTTTACCTCGACCTCGATTCCCTTAATCTGATGCAGCTAACTTCCGACACGTTTTTTGACTGGTGCCCGCGCATCTCACCGGACGGCCATTGGATCGCTTTTGTCTCCAACCGCGGCGGAGCCACCGATATCTGGATCCTCTCGATTTTAGACGGCTCACTTTTCCCCTTGACCCAGGACCTTTGGGATGATGCTTTCCCTTGCTGGTCACCGGAGGGAGGAGAAGTCGGCTACGCCTCCCTTCGGCCCGAGGGATGGGAGTTCTTTCGGGTCAAAACCTATTGAGCCGTGTTCCGGGTAGTGGCAGTAGGAAGATTCGATGGGGTCCATCTTGGTCATCAGCGCCTCCTTTCGTTTGGCCGGGAATTGGCCGAGAAGAAAGGCTGGTCCTTTTTGGCCTACACTTTCCCTCCTGAGCCCCCTGCCCTTTTGCCCCTCCCCGTGAAAATTCGCCTTCTCCGTCAATTCGCTAGTGAAGTAGAAGTAGTGGAGTGGGAGAAGGTGCGGAACCTTTCCCCNCGGGAATTCCTGGAGAAAGAGGTAGTGGAAAGGCTTTCTGGGCGAGCGTTGGTAATGGGCATGGATCATCGATTTGGCCGGGACCGCGCTGGAGATCCCGAGCTAGCTAAAAAACTGGGGAAGGAATTGGGTCTTGAGGTCCAGGTGGTTCCTCCTCTTAGTCTAGGCGGAGAAATTGTGAGCTCAAGGAGGATTCGGGAGCTAGTGAGCTTAGGGGAGGTGGAGCGGGCAGGGGAGCTTTTGGGGCGGCCTCCCGTTCTTTTTGGCCGGGGAATAAAAGGCTTGGGAATGGGCAAAACTTTGGGTTTCCCCACCATCAATCTGGAGCTTGATCCCCTATTGGTTAGACCGCGGGAAGGGATTTATATGGCTTGGGCATTTTGGCCAAATGGGAATGGCCCAGCCCTGTTCTATCACGGGAAGCGCCCGACTTTCCCAGGATTGCCTCCTTCTACTGAGCTCCATCTCCTTTCCCCGCCCCCTCCGGCGTTACCCGAGGTTTTGGAAGTACATCTTTTGCGGTTCCTTCGTGCGGATACACGCTTTCCCTCCGCTGAAGCTTTGGTTCAAAGGATCAAGCAGGACGTGGATGAGGCTAAAAAAGCTTTAGCTATGATTCGCCCTCCGGCTCCTCTTTCCCCTTGGTTATAATGGTTTTATGTACGTTTTGGCCATTGAGAGCTCTGGCCCGCTGGGCGGGGTCGCTTTAGTCAACCAGGAAGAGATCCATGAGATCGTCGTCCCCATTGGACCTGGCCGTGGGGAAGTCCTTCCTCAGCTTGTGCAGGACGTTCTTCGGCGGGCAAAAATTGGCTGGGATTCTCTTTCCCTCATCGCTGTGGACATCGGCCCAGGCTCGTTCACCGGGCTCAGGGTGGGATTGAGCCTAGCCAAGGCTCTTGCCCAGGTTCACGATCTTCCCATTGTGCCCGTGAGGCAAACGGAAGCGGTAGGGTTGCCGCTTGCGGAATTCTGGCCCGGCCGAGTTTGTGTGTGGATCCACGACCGTCGGGAGTATTTGTATATGGGATGGGTGGACCGGGAGCGGGCCGGTACAGAGGTGGTGTTGAGCTTTTCTGAGGCCTTGGCGCGGGTAAAAGCGAGTTCCGATGTGCTTCTTGCTGGAACAGGAGCCTTAAGGTTTGCTCAGGAGATCAAAGCTCAGGCTAGGGATGTTGTCGTCGCTCCGGCGGTTATGGCTTATCCTCGGCCGGCTGTGGTGGCGCAAATTGGGAAGGCTCGGTATACTCGTGAGGGTCCAGCAAATCTTTTGGCATTGGAACCACACTATGTGCATAAGGAGGGTGGATATGGCTAGGGTATGTGCAATCTGCGGTCGTGGTCCTGATTATGGGCATAGCGTTTCCCACTCCGGCAAGCGCAGCCGCAAAGTGCGGGCTCCCAACCTCCAGCGGGTTCATGTGGTGATAAACGGGGTGCGGCGGAGGGTCCGGGTGTGCACAAGCTGCCTGAAATCCGGCAAGGTCCAAAAAGCTTAGGAAGGAGGGCCGTTCAAACCCGTTGAAGCCGGGGTAAGTCTCATTTGTGCATTCTTGGCCTTCCTAATCGGGGAAGGCCAAAGTGTAAC
>JGI24721J26819_10006730_pt1 | contig 11106 bp, 9 predicted proteins | sample YelNatPaOPGAMG01_FD_26819 | JGI IMG/M metagenome (IMG submission 26819)
CTTTGGGCTTTTAATCCCTTTATATTGGCTTTTCCCTCTCCAGCTTTGCTGACTTTCTCAGCACTCTCCAGGGAAGGGGGTCAGGGGGTTAGGTCGGAAGGGCGCATCCCCCCAGACCCCCTGCCATGGGGGCTTCGCCCCCCTGGACCCCCCCGTTTGCCCACCCTCGTGGGCTTAAGGTTTGTCGGCGTTTTGGGTCCCACTCGCAGGCTGACCGGAGAACCCCGCCAAATTTTCCGGTCAGGGGGTTAGGTCGGAGGGGCACATCCCCCACTCTTGCACCCAGGCCATGAGTGGGAGACAAAACTTTGGCAGACCCAAGGCCAGCGAGGGTAGGAAATGCCTTTTCAGGGTAGGAAGCCTAAAGGATTGCGTGGGACTCCGTTTAGCCTTATTTCAAAGTGCAGGTGAGGGCCAGTGCTCTTCCCTGTGTTTCCGGAAAGGCCTATTATCTGGCCCTTGTGCACCGACATGCCTACATCAACCTTGACCACGCTCAAGTGTGCGTAATAGGTCATGAAGCCATTACGGTGGTCTATTATCACCAGCTTGCCGTAACCCTGGTCGTTCCAGCCAGCGTAGACCACGAACCCGGAGTCGGCAGCATAGACGGGTGTTCCTTCTGGCACACCGAGGTCTATAGCCCGATGGAGCCGCCAGTAGTATTGGGTTATGTACAGCGCTCCATCAATGGGCCAGGAGAACCTTCCCGTGCCCTTAGCTGCGCCCGGAGGAATTGGCCCGGTGTAATGCCGCACAATTTTGGGCTTGTAGGGCTTTTCCCCTCCCGGAATTATGAGCTTCTGCCCTGGGGTCAGCTCATAGGGTGGCTTTAAGTTGTTTAGGGGGTAATTTATTATTGCCGATGGGTCAACCTTGTACTCTTTGGCCAATTTCTCTACCGTATCCCCAGCTTTCACTGTGTGGTAGACCCCGGAGACGGGCAAGATTACTATCTCCATCCCTACCGGCAGCCAGTCCGGGTTATCCTCCAGGTCTGGGTTTGACCACATTATAGTCTCAGGGGTTATGCCAAAGCGCTTGGCGATATCAAAGACTGTGTCCCCGGCTTGAACGGTGTAGGTTATGACGCTATCCCGGGGTTTTTCCTGAATTACGGTGTGGAAGACGGGGTTCGGGTTCAAGGAAAATTCCCAGGAAGAGCCTTTAGCCACAGGGTTTAAGGTTGCGGCCAGAGACGAAGGGCTAAGCTCACTGGAGTGGGCAACTTCCGGAGAGCCCGTGCGCGATAATTGGGTCAATGTTAAGAATAGAAAAAGCCCCGCAGCCAAAAAGGGTGGAAGCCTTTTCATCATCAAGCCACTAAGTGAGGGATTTATTTAGAGTTTCCAGAAACTCTTTGTTGCTCTTAGTCTTGCGCATGTGCTCAAGGAGCGCCTGCATAGCATCGGCTATATCCATTCCGGCGCCGTTGGGTGGAGGAGTAACCATGTAAGAGAACATACGGCGCATTAGCCAGACCCGGTTAAGGGTGTATTCATCAAGGAGCAGTTCCTCGCGGCGGGTGCCCGATTTTTCAATGTCAAAGGCTGGGAATATGCGCCTCTCCTGAAGCCTTCGGCTGAGGTGCAACTCCATGTTTCCGGTCCCTTTGAACTCCTCGTAGATTACGTCGTCCATGCGGCTTCCGGTGTCTATTAGGCAAGTGGCTATTATAGTTAGGCTCCCACCCTCTTGGATATTGCGGGCAGCGCCGAAGAAGCGTTTCGGTGGATAGAGGGCAGCGGGGTCAATACCGCCCGAAAGGGTCCTACCGCTCACGGGAACAAGCAGGTTGTAAGCCCTGGTCAAGCGAGTTATGCTATCCAGGAGGATTACCACGTCCTTCTTAAGCTCCACCAGCCTCTTGGCTCTTTCCAAAGCGAGTTCAGCCACTTTTGTGTGGTTTTCCACGGGGTCATCAAAAGTTGAGGAGACGATTTCCACCCTCGGGTCAACCGAACGTTCAAAGTCCGTCACCTCTTCTGGCCGTTCTCCTACCAGGACAACCATTAAGTGGATGTCATCGTAGTTAGTGGTGATGGCATTGGCTATGTGCTTTAGGACTGTAGTCTTTCCGGCCTTAGGGGGGGAGACGATTAAGCCGCGCTGTCCTCGTCCGATAGGGGCTACTAAATCCAATAGCCTTGTGGTCAATATATCGGGCTTGGTTTCCAAGCGAATCTGTTTGTTGGGGAAGATTGGGGTAAGCTCGTCAAAGTGGGGGCGGGTTTTGGCCAGCTCGGCATCCATACCGTTTACCGCTTCCACCTTGATTATGCTGAAGTACCTTTCGGTTTCCTTAGGTGGGCGGACGTGGCCGATCACGAAGTCTCCGGGTCTCAGGGCGAATCGCTTTATTTGGGAGGATGAGATATAGATGTCTTCAGGGCCTGGGAGGAGGTGGTCGGAGCGGAGGAAGCCGTGGCCTTCGGGCATTATATCAAGAATGCCGCCGCCGAAGATATAGCCTTGTCTTTCGGCGCTGGCCTTTAAGATGCGCAGGATGAGCTCGTTCTTTTTAAGTCGGCTGTAGCCTATTACCCCCAGGCTCTTAGCTATATCCTGGAGTTCAGACAAAGTTTTACTTTCCAGTTCAGCTACAGAGAAATCTGGGGGGAGCAATTCTACCTGTTGTTCAAACTCCAACACTTTTCCACCTCTCCGCAAAATATTTTTAGAAAGAGGCTACTTTGCAAAGGGGGCATCATTTATTTCCTGGGGCTTTAAAAATTTTTCTCATAGAGCGGGCGACGGGATTCGAACCCGCGACCTTCTCCTTGGGAGGGAGACGTGCTACCTCTGCACCACGCCCGCTTGTATAGCCCTCGGTCGGACTCGAACCGACAACCCGGCGCTTACAAGGCGCCTGCGCTACCGATTGCGCCACGAGGGCGAGTTTAGCCGCCCATCGGACTCGAACCGATAACCTGGCGCTTACGAGGCGCCCGCTCTACCGGTTGAGCTAGGGCGGCTCGCTAATGGAGCCGAGGGGAGTCGAACCCCTGACCTCGTCAATGCCATTGACGCGCTCTCCCAGCTGAGCTACGGCCCCATTCCTTACCAGGTGGCCAGCGGGTCTCGAACCCGCAACCCTCGGAGCCACAGTCCGATGCTCTACCGATTGAGCTATGGCCACCGTTGGCATGGGGCAGGGTGGATTCGAACCACCGACCTCTCCCTTATCAGGGGAGTGCTCTGGCCACCTGAGCTACTGCCCCTTTCTGTTATAATGTTAACACAAAACCTTTGAACCGTCAAGTGCGGGGAATCCCTTTGCCCTAAACCCAAGATTATAATACCACAAAGCCGCTTCCCTGTCAAGCTCAAGCCCATTATCGGTGGCGGGTCCCAGAATTGTAGGCCCCTTTTCCAAAGTTCCGTGAGGAAAATCCACCAGTCCCCTTGCCAATGGGTAGAGCCCTCACGGCAGTCCAGCTTAATCAAGGTCGGCGTAGGCTGACCTTTAGACAAACATAAAAGGTAAGGGCAAATCCCTCATGCCTCTTGCCAAGGAGCTGTGTCCCTGAAGCCCCATTTGTTTGCCAGGCTAAAAGGCTCGTTATATAATCTTGGCAGTTTGCCGGATGTGATTGTTTTCGGGATTGGAGGTTTTCTGTGGCTGGAATTGTCCCGAAGGAATTCTTCGTTAAGGTGAAAGAAAAGGGGCTTACAGCAATCCTCGCGGCCTTTGTTTTACTCGCCTTCTTGTATGCCTGGATTAACCCTATCCTGGAATCTCCCGATGCCATTTGGCATTTTGAGTACATTCTCTACCTGGCTCAAGGGAAAGGCTTCCCTCGCTATACCGGCACATCGCTCCCGATGCTCCAAGAAGCAAGCCAACCCCCTTTGTATTACCTGCTGGCTGCTCCCCTTGTTTCCCTAATAAACGTTGAAGATAAGCCGAGGGTGATGGAACCAAACCCTCATGCGGCCATAGGCTTACCCCTTTACCCTTACGGCAATAAGAACATGCTTGCCCATTGTCCTGGCGAAAGGTTCGCCTTCTCCGGAACGGTTCTGGCGGTGCGGTTTGCTACAATCGTTTCAATCTTGCTCGGAGCTATAACGGTCTACTTCTCTTACCAGGCAGCTTGTGTGCTCTTTGGCAGGAAAAGCCCTTTGGCTCTTTTGAGTGCAGCCATTGTGGCTTTCAATCCCCAGTTCATTTTCTTGAGTGCTTCCATCAATAACGATAATTTGGTTACGGCTCTGGCTGCTATAATCTTTTACTTTGCGCTTGCTTTCCTCCGTAGAGCCCCTTCCACCAGAAGGCTTATCCTCGTAGGGGTCCTCGTTGGCCTTGTAGCTATCACCAAACTCAATGGCCTTGTGGTGGCATTGCCTCTGTTCTTGAGCCTGGTTATAGTTGCTTTGAGAAACCGCCGTTTCAGCGATTTCATTCGCTGGGTTTTAATCCTAAGCTTGGCTGCTTCCCTTACCGGAGGGTGGTGGTATGTCCGGAATTTCTTCCTCTACAGTGACCCTACTGGGCTAAAGGTTATGTTCGCCGAATTCCATCCCAGGGAACATCCGCCAAGTTGGCAGGAAACCCTCTACCTTTTTGAAGGGGTCCGGAAATCCTTCTGGGCTGTATTCGGTTGGTTCAATGTTGCAGTGCACTCTTGGATTTATTCGGTTCTGGATTGGTGGATGGCCATCGGCCTGGCAGGGTTTGGCCTTTTCCTCGTTACTGCCGTTTGGGGTAAAGAAAGGGAGAAGTTTTTACCTTGGCTTTTAACTCTTCTGTGGGCTTTTACTTCGCTTTTTGCTCTTTGGCTGTGGACCCAGAAAAGCTATCCCCAAGGGCGGATGCTCTTTCCAGCCTTGGCAGCTTTTTCGGTTATCTGGGTAAAGGGGTGGACAACGCTCTTGCCTGGGCGGCTGGGGAAATGGTTCATCTTTTTCTCGGCTTTAGCTTTAGAGGCTTTGGCTTTATACAGCCCTTTGGGCTATATCTGGCCAGCTTACGCCCCTCCTCCTTTGATAGAGGAATCGCAAATACCGGCGAGCTTGAGCAGGCTTAACTGGACTTACGCCGATTCCATAAAGCTTCTTGGGGTTGAAATATGGCCCCAATCGGTCAAGCCTGGCCAGGCCCTGAATGTAAGGGCTTGCTGGCAGGTTTTAAGGTCCCCGGATAAAAATTACAGCCTCTTTGTCCACATATGGGGACGTGGGGGAGTGATTCCAGGAGGCAAGACCCTGGCCCAGGTGGATACTTTCCCCGGCCTTGGGAGCTTGCCGTTCCGCTGCATTCCTCCGGGCAAAGTCCTGTGCGAGGTCTACCCCTTGCGCATTCCTCCGGATGCTGAAGCCCCGGCCAAGCTCACCGTTGAGATGGGGGTTTACGATTTCTATGAGCCAGGGCGTCCAGGCCTAAAGGCGATGGATGAAGATGGCCGCTACATACCCTTGGGAATAGTGGGCTACGCAGCCTTAGAGCCTTTTGAGTGGCCATCCCTTCCGCCGGAAGCTGTGCCTCTCAATTATCGGTTTTCGGATGGGATAAAGCTTGTTGGTTTCTCCTTGGAAGGAGACGTGCTTAAGCTTTACTGGCTTGCTGAAAGGAGGCCTACCCGCGATTACACCGTTTTTGTCCACCTTGTGAACGAAAAGGGGGAATGGGTTGCAGGGTTTGATGGAATGCCTATGGGAGGAGACTTCCCAACTTCTCTCTGGCCCCAAGGCGCACTGGTTCAGGATGTAAGGAAGTTAACGCTGGATGGTTTACCCCCAGGAGAATACACTGTGAAAGTAGGCCTCTACTTTTTGGAGACTATGGAGCGCCTCGCCGTTGAAGGCCCTGATGGCCCAGTACCTGAATGGGCTATAACTCTGGGGCGAATCCGCTTACCTTAAGTTGAGCCTTTAGTCTTCCCTGTAAATCCTAACCCTGCGGTATGGTTCTTTGCCCACGCTGTAGGAAGATAGGTTAAATTGAGCTGCCAGAAGGTGTTGCTGGCGGCGGATGGGAGCACTTTGAGGGCTCAATTCCACCATCGGGACCCCGCTAAGCACTTTTTTTATTGCTTCCTCTGCCTCCCTTATGGCTGCGGCGAGGGGATCGGCACCGCTTTGCCCAAGCTCAAATATATCGGCCAGGCATTCCTCTATCTGGGCTACGGTGTTGGAGCGCAGGACATAGACCGGAATGCCCCTCCTTTCCGCCTCCACTATGGGTTGGAGGCGTTTCCGGTAGAAGCTCTTGAGGGTAAGGAACACATCGCTCTGGTTTAAGTCTTTCACGACTATAAAGGGGACTTGGAGCTTGCGGGCCGCTTGCCTGACCTTATTTTCCCCTAAGCCGTAGAGGTAACCCTTTATGGCCGCCTTTTCCCCGTGCTGAGGAGGCCGCGGTAGAAAGGGCGCTCTCTCCAGGGAAGGTGGTGGGAAAGTGGCTTTCTCCCGGAAAACTCGGCCATCTTCTGTCCGGTAGCGGATTTCAGCCGGTATCGGATTGCCTCTTAGGATAGCATCCACCGCTGCGGCTACATCGTGATGGATGGCTAAGCGGTTCCAATCCTTTATCTCAATCACGACGTCAAACGTAGGTGGAGCTCTACGCTCCAATACAGTTTTCTGGGTGCCTCGCCTCTTGGCCTCTTCATCGGAAAGGGTTACGCTTTCAATTCCTCCGACAAGGTCAGCTAAGGTAGGGTTCATCATCAGGTTATCCAAGGTTTCGCCGTGGGCGGTGGCTATAAGCTGGACGCCTCTTTCGGCTATGGTTCGGGCGGCCTGGGCTTCCAGCTCCCTGCCGATTTCGTCTATGATTATGACTTCGGGCATGTGGTTTTCCACAGCTTCAATCATCACTTCGTGCTGGAGGGCAGGGGTTGGGACCTGCATTCGCCTGGCCCTACCGATAGCGGGGTGAGGTATGTCTCCATCGCCACCGATTTCGTTGGAAGTGTCCACGATTACCACCCTCTTCTTTTCGGCTAAGATTCGGGCCACTTCCCGAAGCATGGTGGTTTTACCTACTCCTGGCCTTCCCAGGAGCAGTATGCTCTTACCAGATTCTACGATGTCCCTTATGATGTCAACTGTGCCGTAAACGGCCCTCCCAACTCGGCAAGTAAGCCCGACAATTCGGCCTTTTCGGTTCCTTATGGCCGAAATTCGGTGCAGGGTCCGCTCTATGCCGGCCCTGTTATCCTCGCCGAACTCGCTTATCCTTGCTACTACGTAATCAATGTCTTCCTGGGTCACCTCTTTTTCGCTTAGGATGACTTCGCCTTTGACAAAGCGTGCCTCCGGAGGCCTCCCCAAGTCCATCACTACCTCCAGAAGCTCACTTCCGCGGTTTATGTGCCTAAGGGCTTCCTCAATGTGAGGAGGGAGGACCGCTAACAGGGCGTCCAGGTCGTCCCTTATTTCAATTGGCCTTACTTTGAGTTCAGTGATTTCCTCAGCGTGCTCCATCATCTTTCACTACCACCTCCTTAAGAAATTGCAGGGATTTGCTTTAAGATTACTTTTTCCATGGCCAGGATGTTCCTGACCATGATGGAAAGGCTTTTCTGAGGGGGGAAGCCCCATTCCTCAAGGCCTTTGGCTAATGTTCCCTCATAGCTTCTCACCCTAAAGGCGAAGGGTGGGGGGAAATTGGCCTTGGCCCAGGCCAAAGCCATCCCCACGATTCTGGCGCTTTGAGTCTCGTGGCCTGGTGGGAGTAGGAGCCTCATCCAGCTACTTCCTCCTTCCTTCCAGGCACTTAAGAAAGCCATTTGGGTTCCCCCCTCTTTTAGCACCAGCTCTTTCTGTTCAACTGTGAGCATGTGCGGAAGGCCGAGCTTTTTAGTGCCAAGGCCGCCTTCTATCTGCCGGACCGGGGTCGGGGTTATGTTTTGATAGGCTTTAGCTTGGGCCAAGCGGTCCCCTGGGCTTAGAGGTTGCCAATTGCCCGGTTCCGGAAGGCCTTCGGGCAAATAGTCTATCAGGTAAAGGAATTCACGGGCATAGACGGAAAAGCCTATCTGGCGGAAGAAGCCGTCCTCCCCTTCGGGAACGTCAACGAAGAGCTTTTTAACCCCGAAGGTTCCAAGGCGCCAGCAAACATAATTCAGTAGCGGTTCCCCAACGGGGGCGTAGCACGGTGCCGGAGCAAGGTATATTACTTCAACTCCTTCCCGCCCGTAGCTTTTGCGAGTCTGCACGAAGCCTTTCTCTTCCCCCAAGTGCACGTAGGTGGCGAGATTTTCTTCAGCTAAGGGGAAGAAAATGAGGGATAAGAAGGCCCGTTGCCAAACTCCGGAATCGTCCGGAACTAAACCGAATCCCTTCCCTTTCCCCTTAAGGCTTCTAAGTAACCATAAATCCGATGGAGAGTTTAATGGCCTTATCACCGAGTTCTACGCACTACCTCCAGGAAATATCGGTGGAAACGGGTGTCGTTTGTAAGCTCGGGGTGGAAAGCAGTGGCCAACATATTGCCCTGTTGTGCTGCTACTATTGTTCCGTCATCCAGCGTGGCCAAGATTTCAACCCCAGGCCCTACTGAGCTTATCACAGGGGCTCGGATGAAGATTGCGTGGAATGGCTTTCCTTTTTCTCGGCGTGTGCTTACGGCATCCAGGGCTGGGATTTTAAGGTCTACTTCAAAGGAGTCCTTCTGTCGGCCAAAGGCGTTCCGCAGTACGGTTATATCCATGACCCCCAGGATGGGCTGGTCCATCCCCACATCTTTAGCCATGAGTATCATTCCGGCACAAGTGCCCCACATTGCCTTGCCTTGGAGTGCCCATTCGCGCAAGGGTTCCAAAAGTCCATACCTTTCGCCGATACGCCCTATGGATGTGCTTTCCCCACCTGGGATTATTATCCCGTCAAGTCCGTCAAGGTGGTGGGGGAGGCGAACTTCCACCGTTTCCACCCCGAGAGATTGGAGCATTTCAATGTGCTCACGGAAAGCCCCTTGCAGGGCGAGAACTCCTATCTTGAACTTATAGCTTCTGCGAGGCATCTTACCACCCCCGTTGGGCCATCCTCTGTTCGGCCGGGATAGCACTTATGATGATTCCGGGCATGGGTTCGCCTAAGTTCCGGGAAATCCGAGCCAGGATATCAGGGTCGTTATAGTGGGTTACAGCTTCTACAATGGCCCTTGCCCTCTTGGGCGGGTTTTCGGACTTAAATATTCCGCTCCCTACGAATACGCCATCGGCTCCAAGCTGCATCATAAGGGCAGCATCGGCTGGGGTAGCGATGCCGCCGGCAGCAAAGTTAACCACTGGGAGTCTCCCCAAGCGTGCTACTTCTTTCACTAACTCATAAGGTGCTCCCATCTGCTTAGCTGCTGCCATCAGTTCCTCTTCCGGCATGTTCTGGAGGCGGCGGATTTCATCCCAAACTGCTCGCATGTGGCGGACTGCTTCTACTACGTTTCCGGTCCCGGCTTCCCCTTTCGTCCGAATCATAGCTGCGCCCTCGGCTATGCGGCGCAGGGCTTCTCCGAGGTTGCGGCAGCCGCAGACGAAGGGGACTTTGAATTTGCGCTTGTCTATGTGATGTTCTTCATCGGCCGGGGTGAGGACTTCGCTTTCGTCTATGAAATCAACCCCCAGTGCTTCCAGGATTTGGGCTTCTACGAAGTGGCCAATTCTGCACTTGGCCATTACGGGTATAGTTACAGCGTCCATTATTTTGAGGATGTGCTCGGGGTCGGCCATACGTGCAACCCCGCCTTGAGCTCGTATATCGGCGGGGACTCTTTCCAAGGCCATTACGGCGCAAGCGCCTGCGTCCTCAGCAATTTTTGCTTGTTCTGGGGTGACCACGTCCATTATCACCCCGCCTTTGAGCATTTGAGCAAGGCCTCTCTTAAGGGTATCAGTTCCGGTAACCTTTTCCATAGGTTATACCTCCCGCTTAATTGGGCTAAGCTTCCGGCTGGAGAAGCTTTTCCATTTGATATTATACAACCACATCTTGCTTTGTCAACCATGAGCCGCGTTGTGGATGTGTAAATTTTGCCCGTTTTCCTTGGCTTGGGGTTTGCTGGCGTTTTGGGAGCCCATTTGCAGCGAATTGGCAAAGGTAGGCCGCTCGCCCCCTGCCAAGGGGGCTTTGCCCCCATGGACCCCCCTTTGCCCGCCCTCGTGGGCTGGGGGTTTGCCGGCGTTTTGGGTCCCACTCGTGGCGAGGTTGCTAATGTGGGCAACTCGCCCCCTTTTGAGGTTTTTGGGGGCACATCCCCCGAACCCCCTGGGAGGGGGCTGCGCCCCCTCCACCCCCGCTTTAATCAAGGTCGGCGAAGGCCGACCTTTTTCAAAGAGGCTGACTTCAGTCGGCGTGAAAGTGGGGGGACACCCCCACAACCCCCGCCATGGGGCTACGCCCCCCTGGCCCCCCGTTTTGCCCACCCCCGTAGGCTGGGGGTTAGCCGGCGTTTTGGGTCCCCCTCGTGGCGGGGTTGCTAATGTGGGCAACTCGCCCCCTTTTGAGGTTTTTGGGGGCACATCCCCCAGATCCCCTGCCAGGGGGCTTCGCCCACCTGGCTCCCCGTTTTGCCCACCCCCGTAGGCTGGGGGTTTGCCGGCGTTTTGGGTCCCACTCGTGGCGAGGTTGCTAATGTGGGCAACTCGCCCCCTTTTGAGGTTTTTGGGGGCACATCCCCCAAACCCCCTGCCATGGGGGCTTCGCCCCCCTGGGCCCCCCCTTGCCCACCCCCGTAGGCTGAGGGTTTGCCAGCGTCTTGGGTCCCACTCGCGGCGGGGTTGCTAATGTGGGCAACTCGTTCCCTCTTTTGAGTTTGTGGGGGGCACCCCCACAGCCCCCGCCAGGGGGCTACGCCCCCCTGGACCCCCCGTTTTCCCGCCCTCGTGGGCTGAGGGTTTGCCGGCGTTTTGGGTCCCACTCGTGGCGGGTTTGTTAATGTGGGCAACTCGCCCCCTTTTGAGGTTTTTGGGGGCACATCCCCCAGACCCCCTGCCATGGGGGCTTTGCCCCAATGGACCCCCCTTTGCCCGCCCTCGTGGGCTGGGGGTTTGCCGGCGTGTTGGGGTGTTAACCTCTCCCCCGGCCCCTCTCCGAGGCGGAGAGGGGAGAACCCGGCCAAATTTTCCCCCTTCCCTCTCAGGGAAGGGGGTCAGGGGGTTA
>JGI24721J26819_10006734_pt1 | contig 11101 bp, 6 predicted proteins | sample YelNatPaOPGAMG01_FD_26819 | JGI IMG/M metagenome (IMG submission 26819)
AATCAAGCCCGGGAGCACAAGGAGACCTGCTATGGTAAGACCCAGGAATTCATCACCTCCTTTTTGAAAACTTTTGGTTCCCTTAACTGCTTCCAGCTCAGTGGGATAGACTTTAATACCTCGGAAGGCGCTCGCCTTTATAAGGAAAAGGTGCACCAGGAATGCTGCCTTAAGCTCGTGCGCTTCGCAGTGGAAAGAGTTTTCTCCATGAGGCCAGCATGAGTATGGAACGGATTCTTAAAATCCTGAAGGACCTGATCCGCATCGATACCTCAAACCCTCCAGGAAATGAGGAGGGAATCTGCCGAAATCTCTTGGAGCTCTTTTCCCAAGAAGGGATTTCTGGTGAGCTGATTTCCTTCGCTCCTGGAAGGCCCTCCTTTTACGCCGTTTTAGAGGGAGATCATCCTGGATCTATCGTCCTTTCCGGACATCTGGACACAGTGGCTCCCCTTGGTTCCTGGTCCTTTGACCCCTTTGAGCCAATTGAAAGGGACCAAAGGATCTTGGGGCTGGGAGCCTGCGATATGAAATCCGGGGTAGCCCTCCTCATCGATCTTTTTTTCAAATTCTTCAGGGCGGGAAAGCCCCGCTATTCTTTGAAGCTCCTCCTTTCCGCCGACGAGGAGAACAAATACCGTGGCGCTGAGGCCTTCCGTAAGGCCGGACTCCTCGCAGATGCCCTCTTCGTGCTTGTGGCCGAACCCACCGATGCCATCCCCCTGATCGGGGAAAAAGGCGAATTCTGGGTGAGGACGCATTTTCAAGGCCGGGAGGCTCATGGCTCCACCCCGGAGAAGGGCGTAAATGCCGTTCTGGCTCAAGCCCGTTTCCTCCTGGAGCTGGAAAAGAAAATGCCCGCTCTCCCTTCCCTTGAGCACATGGGTCGAACTACTTTGAATGTGGGGAAAATTCAAGGGGGCAGGCAACCGAACATCGTTCCTGAGACCTGTTTTGCTGAGCTTGACTTCCGCCTGATAAACGAAGAGCAAAAAGAGGAAGTGATCCATATCATGGAAGAACTCGGAAAGAATGCCCTCCCGGAAAGCAAGTTTTCCTGGGAAACAATCTCCTACAAGCGGGCCATGCTCTCCGACCTTAACAACCCCTGGGTTCAGGAGTTTCTTAAGGTTTACGGAGAGATTAGCGCTGAGGATTACAACCCCAAAGCGGCGACTTTTTGTACCGATCTTCCCACAATGTTTCCGGAATCCTATCCTCCTTTTGTGATCTTCGGTCCGGGAAACATTCTCCAAGCCCATCAGCCCGACGAGTTCGTGGAAATCCCCTCAATTAAAAAAGCCGCAAGCGTCCTGGAGGCTTTCCTTAAAAGGGTTCTTTATCCCTGATCCCTTATTCTCTGAGGATAACCTGGCTCATGCAATGGGGCCCTCCGTATCCTCCGGTAAGGGCCTCGAAGCTCAAGAGGCGCACTTCTATACCCTCTTCCCTGATCCTCCTCCAGAAATCCTCACCCGCTCCCTTGACCCCCACCAGGAAGTTTTCCTGTAAGAGAAGGTAATTTGGAGCGAAATTTTCCTGCTCCTCCTTGGAGAAGGGGATGATCTTAATGCCCTTCTCCTCCAGATACTGAGGGAGAGGCAAGGTGCGCTTTTTCTGGTAAGAGAAATCCTCAGGGGTTCCTTCCGGCGCCCAGACGTCCACGATCGGCTGAGCTTCCTTCTTGAGGCGATCAGCGCAGAGGATCGCTTTCTTCCGGGAAAGGAAGTTGAAATAGGTGTCGAGGTGCATCTCGTCCATTTGCGCTCTGGGATCCTTGACCACTGCCACCTCCACGAAACCATATACCCTGTTTTGAAGAAGCTGGCCCACACCTTCNTCGTTGCTTAGAAGCCCTTGCCCCTGGAGCACGAACTCCCCNGCGGGCATAAAATCTCCCCCTTCNANGTTNCCCGGGGGCTGGACGCCATAAATAGGCTCAATTCCTAACTGCTTCAGGGCAAACTCCACGATCTCGTTTTCCACCTTGCGCACGTCCAGGGTCAGATTTCCGATCACGCATCCCCGGGCGGTAGTGATCATGCCATCCCTCATAAAGTATTGGTTGTTCGCTGGTTCCACCTCAAATTGGGAGATAAACCTGCTTGTGGGATCCAGAGCATGGGGATTATACCGGATCATGAGTTTAGGCCTTAAAAGCACAAGATCAGCAAGCACAGTGGGATGAAAGCTTCTGATGATCAGGTCCTTGTTTTTCAAAAGGAGCTTCCTGTCCTCCTCCGAAACCTCCGCGCTAAACTCATATCTCAGGCTTTTCCCCGCGAATTCTCTCAGTTTCTCTAAATTTTCACTCTCCAGGGCTTCTCCCTCCTTGAGGCATCCTGAAACGAGCGCCTCCCGAAGGTCGATCACCTTTGCTCCAAAGCGCTCCAGACTCTTTCGGAAGGCACGGTGCTCTTCCCTGGCCTTTTTCAAATCGAAGGGATAGAGAAAATTAGCGGAATTGGTCTCTAAAAGACCAAAGAGGGTTTCAAAATTGGGTTCTGCAAGGAGGACAACTTTTGCCCTTTCCCACTCTGCGCTCTGACGGGCGAGCATGGTCACAGGTGCACCTCCTTACCGGATCTTCAGGGGATTTTTTCTGTATGCCAGGTAAAGTACCAGGCCGATAATCAGGACCAGGATGGTCAAGCCACCTAACTGAAGCTCGTAAATTAAAACGTTTTCCGTACCCTCAGGGGGCATGAAGAAAAAAATACAAGCCAGGGCGATGAAGAACTCCCCTAAGCAGGCCATAACCCAGATCAGCCACTTCGGCCCCGGAACGCGGTAAGGCCTGGGGATTTCCGCTCTGGAAGCCCTGAGCTTCAGGAAGGCGGGGAACATCAAAAGGTATGGGAGGAGAAAGATCAGGCTGGAGAGGGCAAAGATCTGCCAGAAAATGTTGGCTGCACTCTCTTCCAGGAATCCGTTTCCTACAAGGAGCAGGGAACCTAAAACGCCCATAGCAATGTAAGCGTAATCCGGTGTCTTGAATTTACTGTGCAGGTGCGCGAAGAAACGGGGTAATTTCCCATCCTCGGCTGTGGAGGCCGCTACCCGGTTGGCTCCGATTGACCAGGTGACCATGTTCGCCAGAAAGGAATAAAGGATAGCAACGCCGCAAACGATAGAGATTACCTCACCAGCAGTGCCAAAATTGGACATCACTTCCTTTACGGAGTCGATGATTCCCGTGACCACAGAGATTTTCTCTAAGGGAAGGACAGAGAGAATGCCGAAGGTTCCCAGAACGTAAAGAAGAAAAATGGCCATACCGGAGAATATAATGGCCTTGGGCACGTTTTTCTGAGGGTTTTTGATCTCCTCCCCTGCGGAGCTCATGAGCTCAAAACCCATGTAGTTGTAAACGACCACTGGAAGGAAAGCCAGGGTATTGCTCCAGGTGGGGAGAAAATCCCTGACTCCACCTGGATTTGCGTATCCTCCCTTTGCGATCCAGGCAATCCCTAAAACGCCGAGGAAGATCATGATCAATGCTTTTAAAATTGCACCCAGATTGGGCACCCATTTGGATTTTTCCAAAGCCACAATTCCTAAAAGCACCGTGACCCAGGTCATGATGATGGCGATGGCCACCTGTCCCCAGGTGCTCAGATTCGGGAAAAAGAGCGAGGCCAGAGTGCCTGAAAAGAGCATGTAGACCGAGGGCATCCAGAAAGCCACATTGATCCAGTAGAGCCAGGAGGTCATCACCGCCCAACCTTCGCCAAAAGCTTCTTTGACCCAGACATAAATTCCTCCCTGAGAGGGCCAGGCCGATCCCAACTCCGCTGTGATCAAGCCATAAGGAATGAAAAAAAGAAAAAGCGTGAGTATCCACCAGAAATAGGATTGATTTCCAATTCCGGCGGAGGCAGCCACCGTGTCCATCACCAGGATGGCGCAAACGGTGAAGAAAAACAGATCCCAGTAATTCAGAACCCTTTTGAACTTTCCCTCCATTGACGCCCTCCTTTCTTAATAAGAAAACTTGGAGAGGATAGTCTCGATCCTTTCCAAGTAAGGCCCTCCGTTCTCGTAGCGCGGTTTTGTCAGGCGGGGGTAAATGAAGGCAATGAGCAGGGCCTCCTCGGTGTGGAGGCGGTTTTCCGCCTGATCGAAGACAATGGATTGGGGACCATCCATTACCTCATCCGTGATCTCCATTCCCCGGGATGCGGGTAGGCAGTGCATTACTTTAACTTGCTTGGGAGCCAGAGAAAGGAGCTCTTTGTTCACCTGATACCTGGGCATGAAGGCTTTCANCCTCTCTTCAGCCTCGTGCTCCTGCCCTACCCACCACCAGAGATCAGTGTAGATGAAGTCCGCATCCTTAACTGCTTCCTCCACCTCCTCCGTAATCAGCAGACGNGATCCGGATTCTCTGCAGTTCTCCTCTGCCTGCTTCAGGAGTTCGGGAAGAGGCTGATACTTTCGAGGAGTGGCCTGGGTGTAGTTGATCCCCATTTTTGTGGAGATGGCCATGAGAGAGTTAGCCACGTTAGTGGAGTCTCCCACAAAGGTTAAATTGAGGCCCCTGATTTTTCCTGAGTGCTCGTACATGGTGAAGACGTCGGAAAGGACCTGGGTGGGATGCTGAAGGTCAGTTAAGCCGTTGATCACGGGCACAGAGGAGTATTTGGCGAGTTCCAGGATCTCCTGGTGGTGAAGAAGCCGGGCCTCGATGCCATCCACCATCCTGCTCAGCACCCTCGCTGTGTCGGCAATGGTTTCCCTGGTGCCCAGATGAATTTCTCCGGGCCGGAGATAAAGGGCATGCCCTCCCAGGTTAGTCATGGCAACCTCGAAGGAGACCCGTGTGCGCGTGGAAGGCTCCTCGAAGATCATCGCCAGGGAAGCCTTATGGAGGAGATCCGGAAGGGTCCTGTTTTTTGTGGCTTCCTTTACGGCTTCTATTAGGAGCAATAAGTGATAGAGCTCATCAGAAGAAAAATCCTGAATATCTAAAAAGTCCTTGCGCAAAACCATCACTCCTTTCCTGCCATTGTCTCTATAGGTACATGATACACCCAAAGGCTTGCCACGGCTTAAAATTGGGAAGATTGACTGACTTTTAAAGCAAATATCAAGCCAGGATTTTTGAATGGCAGCCCCGGGGTCTTAATGGCCTTGGAAAATCCAGTTTAAGCAATACTGGAGAGCTTGATAAAGAAAGCCGAAAAGCTCGCTTTGGTGGAGCTGAGGGGATTTGAACCCCTGACCCCCTCGGTGCAAGCGAGGTGCTCTCCCACTGAGCTACAGCCCCGGTATAGCTTCCCCCTCTTTATCCTCCTCTGCTTCCATGAGGAGGATTATATTGGATTTGCGCAGAGCGAGGAAGTCCTTTTGCAGAGTTTCCTTCTCTCCTGCAAGGAAGCGCAGTGTGGCCTCTGTGATCGGGATAAAATCGCCAGGGGTATTTAAGAAATCAATCAAGCGCGATCCGGGTATAACATAAATAAAACCTTCAATACGAAATAAATTGGTGTAAATCAGCACCCTTACCCTGACTTTCTCGATGCGTCTGGACAAATCAGTTTTAATTACACCCTTCCTATATTTTTCCATTTTTCTCTCCAGAGTGATTACAGCTTAGAATACCGGAAAATTGGGAAAAATAAAAGGGCACAGCCTAAGTCCCCTTTTTACGAAAGGGGCAGGAAGACTGTCACTGTCGTTCCTTTTCCTGGTTGACTTTGAAGCTCGATTTTTCCGTCGTGTGCCTCAACCAGCACCTTAGAGACATAAAGTCCCAATCCACTTCCGGAAATTTTGGCCTTCAGGGCCTCCGGTGCTCTGGTAAAGGGCCGGAAAAGGTAGGGAATGGTTTCGGGTTCAATTCCCACTCCGTAGTCCCTGACAATGATTTGGGCGAAATTCTCCTTGGCCTTCAGGACAATGTCTATTCTGCTTTCAGGAGGGGAGAATTTTATGGCGTTGCTTATCAGGTTGTGCAAAATTCTGAGGATTGCTTCTGGATCTATATTCAAGGGAGGAAGGGGATCGAGCTCCATGAGAAATTCAACCTGCTTCCGCTGGGCCAAAACCAGAAGGTCTTTTATGGACTGTTCAATTAAGGGCTGAATCTCCATTTTTTGCAAGTTCAACTTTAACCCGGTTTTTTCTGTCCTTTGGGCATCCACCAGGTTATCAATCAGCATTTTCAGCCGAACTAAGTTTCGGTTCCAGAGTTCCTCGTATTCCAGGAAGCGTTCCCTCCTTTTTTCTTCGGGAAGCATTGAGATCATCTCTTGGGCTGTGGCCATGAGGAAAAGGGGTGTTTTGAGTTCGTGGGATACGCTAAAGAGTAAATCGGAGCGAGCTTTTTCCGCTTCCTGCTCCAGCATTTTTCTCTCAGTGACGTCAGAAATTATGGCCATTGTACCAGAATAATTGCCTTTCTCATCGTAGCGAGGAACCGCGGAAACCTCGAGATTCCTTAGCTGGCCGTCCTCCCTGAGGATTTGAAATTCGTATTTGCCGGAAATCCCTTTTTTCCGTTTCTCCGTCTCTTCCTCCAGCTTCCTTTCATATCCCGGTGCAGTGAACTCTTTGAGGTTCCTTCCTTTAAGTCCTCCTGGAGGAACTCCAAAAATTTTTTCACAGGCCGGGTTGGCGAAAACAAAATTTTCTTCCGCATCCACAACGTCCACTCCCTCAGACAGGTTCTCCACCAGAGTGCGGTATTGCTCCTCGCTTTTCCGTAAGGCCTCCTCCATTTCTCTCTGTAAAGTGATGTCTTCAAAAATAACCAGGAAATCTCCCATGGGAATTTGAACGGCGGTAATTTTGAAAGTTCTCTCCGCACCGTCTTTGCGCGTCACCCTGAAGATGCGAGACCTTTTCTCCATTAAAGTAGTGGAGCTTACGCTCTCAATCCAGGATTGAACAACCTGTTTTCGATAGAGAGGATCGGGGAAAGCCTTTCTGAACCAGGTTTTTCCATCAGGAACATCCTCTATGCTGTAGCCGGTAATTTCCGTGAATTTGGGGTTGATGTAAAGCCATTTTCCTTTCTGGGAAACCAAAGCCATTCCATAGGGTGCGCTCTGGGCCAGGGCTTCAAATTTTGTTTTTTCTTCCTCCAGAGCTCTCTCCATCAACTTTCGCTCCGTGATCTCGGTGATAGTGCCCACATAGCCCAGGACTTCGCCCTTCTCGTTTCTCTGGGGAACGGCCTGCCCGATTACCCAGGAAATTTTGCCATCGGGACGGAGGAAGCGATACTCTGCTCGGGAAGGACGACCCTCCCTTGTGGCCTCAATCCAGCCCTTCCTTACTTCCTCTCTTTCCTCGGGGTGAACCGCCTTGAGCCACCCCTCGCCCAGAGCCTCTTCCTTTGATAATCCGGAAATTTCGCACCATTTGGGGTTTACATAGGTTGTGGAACCATGGGCATCGGTTTGGAAGATTCCCACGGGTGAGATCTCGGCCAGGGTGTGATAGCGCCGTTCGCTCTCTTTCAGGGCCTCTTCCGCCAGTTTGCGTTCGGTAATGTTTTCCACCGTACCATCGTAATACAGAGTGTTTCCATTGGAATCGCGGATAGCGCGGGCACTTTCCCTGATAAAAAGTATCGATCCATCCCGTCGTTTCCAGGCCGACTCATATCCCTTTATTTCACCTTCCTTTTCAATTAATTCAATGAATTTAGCTCGAGGATAGGGAGTCGGGAAACTTTCTTTTTCAAGATTTCTGGTAGAGAGTTCATCGAAGGTGGAATAGCCGAGCATCTGGATGAGAGCGGAGTTAGCGAGGAGTATTTTTCCGTCGGGAGTCGAGCGGTAGAGGCCTATTGTGGAGTTCTCAAAAAGGGAGCGGAAGCGCTCTTCCGATTCCCGCAGGGCCTCTTCCGCCAGTTTGCGTTCGGTAATGTCGCGGGCGATGTGCAAAGTTTCCACCAGCTTGCCTTCCTGATACAACCTGCGTCCGCGTAGCTCCAGGGTTAGCAGGCGGCCGTCCCGCCGCAGCACGGGAACTTCGATTTGTGCAACACCCTCACCGTTCAACACTTTATTCAAGGCCTCAGCGGTGCTCTCACGCGCCTGGGGTGCGACCAATTCCAGGGGGCTTTTGCCGAGCAATTCTTCAGCCTGGTAGCCCAGTGCCTCACAGACAGCCCGGTTAACGGAGGTTATGCGCCCGGAGGGATCCAGGGTGAAGATCAGGTCAGAGGCCTGTTCGATGTAGGTGCGCCACCGTTCTTCTGATTCCCGCAGGGCCTCTTCCGCCAGTTTGCGCTCGGTAATATCCCTTACGTAGGCCAAAAGCCTCCTTTCACCTCTAACGGTGCACAGGCGCGTGGCGATCTCTGAAGGGAAAATGCTCCCGTCCTTTCTCTTGCTCCTGCGCTCCTCATAGACGCCTCCGCTGTCAAAATCGATCACCTCGGGGAGGGTCCGAGCAAAATCCTCCGGAACTAAGTCGCGGATGTTCTTCCCGATGATTTCCTCCTTTTTGTATCCGTAAATCCGGGCCCCAGCTTCGTTGCAGTCAAGAATGTTTCCATACTGGTCCTCCAGGAAAATCCCATCCGAGGAAAGTTCCACGAGGATATGGAATTTTTCCTCCGATTCCCTGAGCTCTTCCTGGGCCCTGTGCGAGGCGGTGATGTCCCGCCCCATTTCCACCACATTTTGCACCTTTCCCTCTTCATCCTTTATGGGAATGCTACTCAGAAACCACACCCTTCCGTCGGGAGTAGTAACAATATCTTCTTCCATCTTCCCGCTCTGGAAGGCTCGCTGCACCGGGCAGACGAGGCAGGGCTCGCTCCTTCCGTGCCAGAGCTCGTAACAGTGTTTGCCGATAAGTTCCGGGACCTCCTTATTGATGCTGGCCGCTGCTCCCCGGTTAGCCCACACGATTTTCAGATCAGGAGTTTGCAGGGTGAGGTTATCCGGGATGGCATCGAGCAAGGCCTTGAATTCCAGGGATAACTGCCGATACTCCTCTTCCTTTTCCTTAAACCGGGTTTGGGCTTCTTTCAGCGAGGTGATGTCAATCAGGAAGCCCTCTAAAAATAGCTTCCCCTCCTCAGTATAAACCCCTCTTCCCCTTTCCCATACCCATTTGATTTCCCCGTTTCGGGTAATGATGGGGTACTCTCCCTCATATGGTTTTCCCTCCCTGATTACTCTCTGCCATTCCTCCCATACCCTCTGGCGGTGATCGGGATGAATCAGGTCATTGAAAGAAAGCAACCGGTTTCCGATGACTTCTTCCGGATCATAGCCAGTCAATTCCTTAAAACCGGGAGAGATGTAGAGCATGGTCCACTGGGGGTCGTTTTCGCAGAGGTAAACAAAACCCGGAAGGGAGGAGAGCATGTTCTGGAGGACATCCGCCAGCTCCTCTGGATATGACGCCTTGGGAGTTTCTGCGGAAGCCTCCTCTATGATCACGAGCAGAGCTTTCCTTCCNCGCCATTCTAATTCCGTAGTTTGCGCTCTGAAGCTGATTGAACCGGAATTACTTTCAACCTTAAATTGGAACTTTTCGGGGAGAACTTCAAAAGGAGGTTTCTCGTTTTCCCTGATCTCCTGCCTCAATAAGTTTTCCAGATTAGAAGAAAAAGTCATCACCATGCCCGTTTGGGCATCGAGGATTAGAAATCCGGTTCTCTTTTCAGGCGCTTTCATCTTTTAGGCATCCCCTGGGATTTTTATTTTTCTTTATTCTATCAAACCATCCGCCTTGAGATCAGGTCGAGTGAAAAAGTGATTTTCCCTCGCTCCAGGAGGGCCAATCCCTGCGTGCTTCCGAGCAGGGAGCGCTTGCTTTAGCACCCGATCCGCGATTCACCTGAGGTTGGACCTTCTCCAGAGCTAATTGAAGGAAGCAACCCTGCTCTTGAACTTTTATGTCGCAATTTGCGCCCTGATGCTTGATTATAACCTCGCTTTTGCTTTCCTCGGACCGCCGACGGGACTGTTCTCCCTGAAGTAGGTTTTACCCATCTCAAGTCGAGGGAGATGCCCAGCTCTCAAGATCAAGGTGCAGACAATACTGAAAAACTCGAAGGCGGAGCTAAAAAAGAAGAAATAAAAGAACTTCCAGGAATAAAAAATGGTGAACCGTGCTATTTGATGACCAGAATTCAGTTCACGGTGGCTTTCCTCTTCAAACCCCAACCGCTACCCATTCAATACCGCATACGGGGATTCTACCCTTACCACCTTACGCTATTTATAACCTCTTTAATGTCTTCCAGAAACCCTGTTTTTACTGTGAACGCTTACAGGTTCTTGGGAAAAAAAATTTTTTTAAAAACCCCCTTGATTTTTACATTCTGGCGATTTATTGTTATAAACGCCTGGGGATGTGCTAACTTTCATCATAAATTCCATGACTCCAAGACTACATCATTAAGGCAGGGAAAGGTTTGCCTGTCCGCCTGGGAAAAATTGAGGGAGCGATGAACCGCTACCCGAAAATTTGGTCACTAGGGTAACGGGGAGCGAGTAGTGAAACCGACCTCAAAAAGGTCGGTTTTTTGTTTTTCAGCTTGAGGCCTAAGCCAATGGCGCCGACCCGACTAAGCTGAAAATATTGGGGGTGAGATTAGGGAAAACGGATTCAGTTTATGCCCGAGTTGCAGGGGCGATCAGTTAGGTTTATTCAGAAAAGGAGGATAGGAAAAGATGAAAGAGATTCGTTTCAGTTTCAGGGCCATTGGATTAGTGTTACTACTCTTAGCTGTAATTCTGCTCTTAGGATTGGGCTACGCATTGCCGGCACGGGCGGATAGTAATATAATAACGGTTACGGTTTGGGTCAAAGATAGTGGCGGTCACGGTCTTGCTGGAGCCAAAGTATATTACGAACTTGGTTCTATTAATAACTTTGGAACCACAGGTTTGGACGGTTCTGTCAGCAAAGACTTCCCGGCTACGACAACTAACCTTAAGGTCTGGGCGTTGTACAATAACACCTATAGCGCTCACATTACACAAAACATCCAAAGTGACCCCTCTTTCGAATTTAAAACTATCCGACTCACCCTCAGGCTAGAAACCTGTGGCGGAACTCCCCTTAATGGTGGGAACCCCCGTTACGGAATCGGTAGCACTTACACCACCTGGTGGTTCCCGGGTGG
>JGI24721J26819_10006735_pt1 | contig 11099 bp, 10 predicted proteins | sample YelNatPaOPGAMG01_FD_26819 | JGI IMG/M metagenome (IMG submission 26819)
GAGCATGTGCTATGCGTATAGTGAATATCTATACGATCATGGTCGAGGTTGGAGCAAACTTGCGGCGCTTGCGGGCTCGCCCCATGGCGTTGCGGGGGTCGCTATCCTTGCGGACAGCCGTTTTCCAGGTATCTTTAACGACTGGGATGGTGGCGGAACGGGAAACGGAACGGCATATCCGCAGAGCTATCTTGCCCGCGCTATGCTAGCCAATGGCTCCTCGCCAAGGCATGACGGTTCCAACTTCGCTTTCGCAGACGGACATGTAAAATTCTATCCCACCAATAAGATTAAATGCCCGCAGGCCGGTGGATGGGGTGGCGAAGATCCGGTTGTAAATCCACAGATTAATTAATTCCTCCCTACGTTCCATCATTAATGGGCTCTCCGTTCTTGAAAAGGAGGGAGAGCCCATTTGTCATTTTTTGACGCAAACGGATCAAGAGACAAAAACGATATTGACTCATCATGCCAAATAAAACTATAATGTGTAAGAGGTCGGTTTGAATGAAGCATCACGCACTGAATTGTCTATCTTGGGCATGTATAAGGCGCGAGCGTAGCAGGAATTACGCCCGCGTTAGTTGCTGAGTACTTTAACCTCGCCGCCGCGGGCATTTCAAAGAGATGTTTGCGACGCGAAGAAATAAATTTTCTCCACATCGCCGCAGGCATGACCTGTCGGCGATTTTAGTTTATTCTAATACCGACAATTGCAAAGCTCATTCCATGCGATTTCGCTCCTATGCGAAAACCCGTTCTGTCTTTGCGGGGGAGTATTTTGCAATTCCAACGATAGAGAGGCGAAAAAATTGATAAATATAGGAATTGTCGGGGCATCCGGGTACGGCGGAGGGGAGTTGTTGCGATGGCTTTTGCAACACCCGTCGGTGAAGGTGAAAATAGCCTCCTCGCGGACTTTCGCGGGAATGCCGGTGCATGCGTCTTTTCCAAACCTTGCGGGTTTGTCTGATTTACGCTTTTCAGACGACGCGGATCCCGAGGATTTCCGAGGATGCGATATAGTCTTCCTAGCCAGAGATAACGGCGTGGCGATGCACCTCGTTCCGCGTCTCATCGAGTTAGGGTGCAAAGTGATCGATCTTTCCGCGGATTTCCGTTTCCGCGACCATGCCATGTATGAACTGTGGTACGCAAAGCACGCATCCCCGGAACTGAACGATGCCGCCGTATACGGATTGCCCGAACTGCATCGTGAAGAGATCAAACAGGCCACGATTGTTGGAAATCCGGGGTGTTACACCACCACCTCGATTCTCGCTCTCGCACCCCTTTTCGCGGTTCGGGATGCAACGTCCCATCATGCCGGAGCCATGAAACCGGATATCATCGTGGACCCCGCATCTATCATCATAGACGGGAAAAGCGGGGTTTCCGGGGCGGGGCGGAGCAAATTCGGGTTGGCTTACCATTTCGCGGAAGCGAACGAGAGTGTGTCGGCGTATAAAATCGCCGGAACGCATCGTCACACGCCTGAGATCGAGCAGGAGATATCGCTGCTGGCGCGCCGCGAAATCCGAATCTCCTTCACTCCTCACCTTATTCCGATGACCCGCGGCATCCTCGCCACCTGTTATGCAAATCTCGCCAAGGATACGGATGCCGACGCCCTTCGCGCGAGATATCGTGAGTTTTACCGGAACGAGCCCTTTGTGTATGTTTCGGACGGACTTCCCGCAACGAAGCACACGATTGGGAGCAATATGTGCCATATCGGGCTCGACGTGGATAAGCGAACCGGGCGATTGATCGTGATATCCGCTACGGATAACCTTGGAAAAGGGATGGTCGGACAGGCGATTCAAAACATGAACCTGATGATCGGCATGGAGGAGACAGCTGGTTTGCAATTTGCCGGCTCGTGGCCTTAGAGGCGTTGAATTAGAATATGTCCACACACGAAATGCGTCGGATAGAGAAAAAGATGAGCGATGAGGACTCTCGGAGGCTTTTGGAGAGAGGGTTCCTCGGAAGGATCGCTACAACGGATGGTCGGAACACGCCCTATGTAATTCCTGTGAGTTATGTGGTGGCGGATGATAGGATTGTGTTTCANCACGTACGCGAAGAGGGGCGTTTGAACGAGAACCTACGGCGGAACCCGTTGGTCTGCTTCGAGACGGACGAACCGGGAGAGGTGTTCTCCATCGGTGCGATCCCGTGTGGTACGAGCGTGGCGTTTCGCAGCGTAATCGCGTTCGGCGTGGCGAAAGAGGTGACGGACCCGAAAGAGAAACTCCGATGCCTTGAGATGCTGTTGCGAAAATACGCGCCGCAACCGGAGGGTGGACCGCCTATCCCGGAGTCCTCGCTTGACAGGGTGTGCGTCTATGCAATTACAATTGACAACTTAACCGGCAAGGAGACGGTGAATGATAAAGGAATGGCGAAGGATTGAGGATGCAGGTGTAACGGCTCCACTTGGATTTCAAGCGGCGGCGACCCGATGCGGCTTGAAAGCCGCAGGGGCGGATTTGGCTTGGATCGTATGCGAGGTGCAAGCCAACGCCGCCGGGGTTTTCACGAACAATCTGGTTCAGGCGAGTTGCGTGCGTCGAAATCGGAAGCTTCTTCCTTCCGATAAAATACGCGCCGTGCTAGTGAACGCCGGCAACGCTAACGCATGTAACGGGGATCATGGCGACGAGGATAACGAAACCATGGCGTCTCTGGCTGCTCGATGTCTGAGTATTCCGCCGGATCAGGTGCTGACAGCATCCACCGGCGTCATCGGCAAGCGGTTGCCTGTCGAGAGAATCGAAAAGGGGGTGATGGAGCTAAAGTCGACATTGGGGAGAGGAGTTCAAACGGACGCCGAGGTGGCACGCGCCATCATGACCACGGATACTCGCCCCAAACATATCGCTTACTCCTGCCGATCGGATTCGTGGAATGGCGAGCTGATTCTGGGAGGGGTGTGCAAGGGGAGCGGGATGATCGCCCCTAACATGGCGACAATGCTCTGCTTCCTGACAACCGATGCGGTGATCGATCCCTCTCTCTTGCAAAAGGTCCTTCGCTCTGCGATCACCAAAACCTTCAATCGGGTGACCGTGGACACNGACACCAGCACCAACGACACATGCCTGGCTCTGGCGAGCGGCAAAGGCTCCGTCGTGATTTTGGAGGGGGACGATTCCTATGCGGATTTCGCGGAAGCGTTGGAGCGAATCTGTCTGTATTTGGCGAAGGAGATCGCTCGTGACGGCGAAGGGGCCACGAAGTTGGTGGAGGTTTGCGTGAGAAATGCGAAGTGCGAGGTGGATGCGGAGCGTATCGCTAAAACCGTGGCTGAATCCCCGTTGGTGAAGACCGCGCTTTTCGGCAATGACCCCAACTGGGGAAGAATACTCGCCGCTGCGGGAAGATCGGGGGTGAAATTCAATGTGGATGACACGGAGATACTTCTTGGCGAGATACCAGTATGCGTGAAAGGCCAAAGCGTTCCTTTCGACGAAAAGGTGGCGCATCGGTATTTGATGGGGAAAGAGGTTCAAATCACAATTGATCCGCATGAAGGGGAGGCGCAGGCGTCGGTGTGGACATGCGATTACTCCTACGATTACATAAAAATCAATGCGGAGTATCATACCTGATTGCGGTTTGCCCCGAGGCTGGAGGTTCCGAGTGACCTTGAGCCAAGCGTAAATGGGTGTAAGGGATATTTATTTTCCGATGGCGAAAGCCTTTTTCACCGCTGAAAAAGCGTTGCCCGATATGGGTTGAGTATGTTTGGCGCCGGGCGGGGGGAGGACGCATAGCCTCACTATAGGTGTTTTTCCAAACCACAATTTTATAGGATGAAAAAGTTACGGGGGATAAGGAGAAGATGGAGTTGCAACCGGAGGATCGCGCGGCGATATTGATAGAGGCGCTTCCATTTCTTAAGGAGTTTTACGGGAAGACGATTGTCATCAAATACGGCGGAAACGCGATGATCGACGATCGATTGAAAGAGCAGGTTATGCAGGACATCGTCCTGCTGCATTACGTCGGGATCCGCCCCGTCCTGGTGCACGGAGGAGGTCCTGAGATTAGTGCGCTGATGAAGCAGATGGGGCGTGAACCGACATTCGTGGGAGGGTTGCGCGTAACCGATTCCGCGACGATGGAGATCGTCGAGATGGCTCTGACCGGAAAGACGAACAAGAGCATCGTGGCGTTGCTGAACCGTCAGGGAGTGCGGGCCGTGGGATTGAGCGGCAAGGACGCGAATCTGATTGTGGCGCGGAAGCTAGAATCGAGCAGGGGGGATCTTGGTTTCGTGGGTGAAATCAAAGAGGTGAACGCGGAGCTTCTTCATCTGCTTGGGGATAACGGCTATATTCCCGTCATATCCTCCGTTGCGATCGGAGAGGACGGCGAGAGCTACAATGTGAACGCCGATCATGCAGCGGGCGCCATCGCAGCGAAGATCCACGCGGAAAAATTCGTCGCGCTCACGGATGTGGAGGGGCTTTATGCGGATTTCGAGGATAAAAGCACGTTGATTTCCGAGATGACATTGGAGGAGGCGAGGCGCATGATCGCATCAGGAGCTGCGGAAAAGGGCATGATTCCGAAGTTGGAGGCGTGCATCACCGCCCTGTCAGGGGGAGTGGAGAGGGCGCATCTCATTGATGGACGCAAACCTCACGCCATCCTCGTGGAGATTTTCACCAACTCGGGCATAGGCACGATGATACGAAATTAGCGGGGCGGGTTCATACGCATATCGTAGGATTGAAAGACACAAGGAGATACCGAATGAGTGCAACAACATCGAATGACCGGGAGAGCGCGGATTTCCAAACGATCCTCTCATGGGATAAGAAATACGTCATGGGAACCTATGGGCGGCAACCCATAGTCTTTGTTCGCGGAGAGGGACAGTATCTTTGGGATTCCGAAGGCGAGAGGTATCTGGATTTTCTTGCAGGAATCGCGGTGTGCGGAGTGGGGCATTGCAATCCGAGAGTTACCGAGGCGATACGGAATCAGGCGGAAACGTTATGCCATGTCTCAAATCTTTTTCATAACGCCTTGCAGGCGCCGTTGGCGAAGAGACTGACCGAACTCTCCGGGATGGAAAAGGCTTTTTTTCAGAATTCCGGAGCCGAAGCNAACGAATGCGCCATCAAGATCGCCCGAAAATGGGGAAAACAGGCNAGAGGCGGAGACTGCAATGAGATCATCACTTTTTACGGGTCCTTCCATGGCAGAACCCTTGCGACCGTAACGGCAACCGCACAACCGAAGTATCAGGAGCCATTCGCCCCCTTGCCTGCAGGATTTCGCTACTGTCATGTGGGGGATGTGAAGGAATTGGACGAGATGATCTCCGAGCGAACCTGCGCCGTGATGATAGAGCCGATACAGGGCGAGAGCGGTGTGAAGCCCGTTTCCGCGGAATTTCTCCACGCGATTCGAGCGTTATGCGACGAGAGCGGAATATTGATGATTTGCGACGAGGTGCAGACGGGAATTGGGCGCACGGGGCGCTTCCTCGCTTCGCAGATTAGCGGGGTGACGCCGGATATTGTGACGCTGGCGAAAGGCGTTGCGAACGGAGCGCCGATGGGGGTTTGCATGGCCAAAGGGGATGCNGCGAACACACTTGCGCCGGGAGATCATGGTTCCACCTTCGGCGGACAACCATTGGCGTGCGCAGCCGCTCTCGCAACATTGGAGGCGATCGAAGCGGACGACCTAATGTGGAACGCCGCCGAGGTTGGGAATCACTTTCAAAAAGCGTTGAATGGCTTGCGGCAATCCCATCCGGAAATGATAGCGGATGTCAGGGGAGTGGGATTGATGGTCGGGCTGGAGTTTACGAACCCGATCGCGAAGGATGTCCTCGCCGGATTGTTGAAGAGGCGCATCATCGCAAACGCGATTGGCGACACCATTTTGAGATTTTTACCGCCGCTCGTTGTCACCAGGGAGAATTGCGATCAGGTGGTTCAAGCCGTGGAGGATATTCTGAGATCCATGAGTTGATGCAGAGAAGCGGCTAACACAATAATAAAAGAGGAAACTTATGAATACGCTAAAGGATGCCAAGGATGTAATCGAATCGGATTCGCTGCGTTTAAGAGGGAAAAGCCTGCTTTCCATCGGGGATCTAAACCGGGAGCAACTTTTTGGATTGCTGCGGATCACTCAGGCGATGGAAGAATCCCACAAGGCGAAGATAAAATTGATGGAATACGGCTATCCGCGTTCGGTGGCGCTGATTTTTGAAAAGCCTAGTCTTAGAACGAGAGTGACCTTCGAACTGGGCGTCCGGCAACTTGGCGGACTCGCCGTGGTTCTCGGGCAATCCGACATCAACATGGGCAAGCGCGAAAGCATTCCGGATATCGCCCGCAATCTGGGCAGATGGACGGAGGCAATCGTTGCGAGAGTTTTCGACCACAACTCGCTTGTCGGGCTTGCCGAATATTCAGGCGTGCCGGTCATCAATGCGCTTTCCGATGTGGAGCATCCATGTCAAATATTGGCTGATTTATACACTATCATCCAAAAGAAGGGCGGATTGAAAGATGTTCGGCTTGCCTGGATGGGGGATGGGAACAACGTGCTTCATTCCATTCTTCTGGCGGCTGGGTTGTCGGGCATGCAGGTGCGTGCGGCTTGCCCGAAGGGGTATGAGCCGAAACAGGAGGTCGTCGCCAAGGCGCGTGAGTTAGCGGGGGAGTCTTCGGGAGCGGATCCGGCGAAATCCTCCATCCAAATCGTGACCGACCCGGAGAGCGCTATCGATCAAGCGGACGTGGTTTACACGGATGTTTGGACAAGCATGGGTTGGGAGGAGGAGCGTGAACAGCGATTGAAGGTCTTCAATCCTTATCAAGTGAACGGTAAACTAATGTCGTTGGCGAAAAGCGACGCCATCTTCTTGCACTGTCTGCCGGCGCATCGCGGGGAAGAGGTCACGGATGAAGTGATGGAGAGTGCGCAATCCGTCGTGTTTGACGAGGCGGAGAACCGCTTGCACGCGCAAAAAGCCGTCATGGCTTGTCTGATTAATTGATAAAGGAAGGATCAATGCAAATGAGAAACGATGATACGGTGATATTGGTATATTCGGGCGGTCTTGACACATCGGTCTGCATTCCTCTTATGCGGGAGGAGTATGGATTTAAGCATGTGGTGACGGTGACGGTGGATGTCGGCCAGCCCGAGGAGGATATTCGTCAAGCGGAGGAGAGGGCTCGCACTCTGGGCACGGAGCATTACACGATTGACGCCAAGGCGGAGTTCGTGGAGAGCTACTGTTGGCCAGCGGTGAAAGCCAATGGGGATTATCAGGGGTATCCGATCTCAACCTCCATCGCCCGTCCCTTGATCGCGCTGAAGGCCGTGGAAGTGGCGAAAAAGCATTCCGCCAAGGCGTACGCGCACGGTTGCACGGGGAAGGGCAATGATCAATTTCGTTTGGAATACGTGATGCGTACTCTTACCCCCGAGATGGAGGTGATCGCGCCCATGCGCGAGGGGAGACGCCTTCCGGATGGGCGCAAGGAGCCGTGGACTCGCAGCGAAGAGGTGGATTATTGCGAGGCGCATGGCATTCATCTTGGCGTGACCAAGGAGAAAATATGGAGCGTGGATGAAAACGTTTGGGGACGCAGCATCGAGGGAGGAAGATTGGAGGAGCCGGATTACGCCCCGCCGGAGGAGATATTCAAATGGACTCGCTCCGTGNCGGACGCTCCCAACGAACCAACGACACTCGTAATAGGGTTCAAGGAGGGGACGCCCGTATCGTTAAACGGTGAATACATGAGCGGTATTGACCTGGTGAAGAAAGTGCATCAAATCGCGGGGGAAAACGGCGTGGGGCGCGTGGATATCATGGAGGATCGCATGCTGGGATTGAAAGTGCGCGAGAACTACGAATGTCCTGCCGCGATACCGATACTTGGCGCGCATCGCGCGTTGGAGGCTTTGGTTTGCACCCAGGCTGAATTGAAATTCAAATCCATGGTGGACAGAGAATGGGGGGAATTGGCGTACAAGGGGCTTTGGTACGATCCGTTAAAAGAGGATTTGGAGGCATTTATCAATGAGATCCAAAAGCGCGTGACCGGCGAAGTGACCTTGCGATTGCATAAGGGCGGATGCGTCGTGACTGGCAGAAGGAGCGAATGGGCGCTGTACAATGAGGACCTCGCCTCGTTTGACAGCAAGACGTTTGATCAGTCGGAAAGCGTGGGTATTGTGAAAACCCATGGAATGCAGAGTCGAATGTACTGGAGTTTGAAGAACAAATAACGTTTTCAAACGTTTATGTATTAAGGGCGAAGTGATTGCAAAATTCGTATCATGATCCGCACGCAACCAAATGATTAAAAAAGGGGAGGATTTATTGACGATATTTTGCAATCACTTTTACGTGGGATGGTCGGCAAGCATAGCAGGCGAATGCACTTGTAAGAGATATTCGAGACAACCATCGGGGAGAGATCAATCCATTAAGGAGGGGTTCCATGGCTGAGGTGCATACCATTCGCTACATATGGCGTCCGGCGAAAGAGAAGGTGTATAGGTCCGGACGAGATCAGGAAGTTCGAAGCGTTATTCTTCATTCCTCCTGCGGCAGAGAGGCGGGAGATCTGGAGGTATTGACGGGCAATACGGAGCGCGAGGTCTCCTCGCACTGGTATATCACCCGTTCGGGCAAGGTGTATCATTTGGTGAGCGATGCCGACACCGCATGGCATGCCGGGAAGGTGAACCATCCTCGTTACGCCAACTCCGCCAGCATAGGGATAGAGATGGAGCATTTCGACCCGGATGAGAATCATCCTGAGGGACAGGACTGGCCCAGGATCCAGGTGGAGGAGGTGTCGCGTGTCTGCGCCTATCTGTTGAAGAAATTCAAGCTCAGTCCCAAGGATATATTCAGTCATGAACAAATTGCGGAGCCACCGGGGAGAAAACGAGATCCTGTGAACTTCCCTTGGCGCGATTTCCACGACAAACTGGAGGCGAAATTGGAATATGACTGGAAGGCGGAGAAAATAGAGGAAGCGTAATCCATTCATTACGAGGAAAGAATTGACGGAAGATACAAATATGCCAAAAAACGATGCACCCTTCGCATCGTCGGAAAAGCCTCCCCTAAAATTATGGGGGGGCAGGTTTGAAGGGGAGATCGATAAGTTATCCGCGCGTTTGAATAACTCCTACTCCTTTGATTGTCGTTTGTGGAGGGAGGATATCCGCGGGAGCATCGCTCATGCAACAATGCTGGGAGAGTGCGGCTTTCTACCCGAAGAGGATGTTCGCGTCATCATCGATGGTTTGCATCAAATTGAGGAAGGGATCGTAAAGGGAACCCTCTCTTTCGATCCCGAGGCTGAGGATATTCATAGCGCGGTGGAGAGCCTGTTGCGCACGCTGGTCGGAGCCACAGCGGGAAAGTTGCATACGGCAAGGAGTCGAAACGATCAGGTCGCGACCGACACACGGCTCTATCTTCGAGAAAAAATCGAGGATATTGATGGCTTACTGGCATCCTTTCAGTCCACATTGCTGGATCGCGCTGAGAGGGCGCTTGGATCGGAGAATGAATCTCCCGTAATTCTCTCGGGCTATACGCATCTTCAGCATGCGCAGCCGGTTCTTTTGTCGCATCATCTGTTAGCATATTTCTGGATGTTTTTTCGCGACAGAGATCGGTTGCGAGATGTCACTCGAAGGATGAATCTCCTCCCCTTGGGCGCCGGAGCCTTGGCTGGAGTCAATTATCCCGTCGATAGAAGAAGGGTTGCGGAGCTTCTTGGTTTTGACGGGGTGATCGCTAACAGCATGGACGCCGTTTCCGACCGCGATTTCATCCTGGATTTTCTCTCCTCGGCGTCGATTATCATCATGCATTGTTCGCGAATGGCGGAAGAGCTAATCATTTGGAACAGTCCCGAGTTTCGTTACGTGGAGCTGGACGATTCCGTAACGACGGGGAGCAGTATCATGCCGCAAAAGAAGAATCCCGATGTTGCGGAGTTGGCGCGAGGAAAAGCGGGGAGGATTTTCGGCGATCTCGTTGGCTTCCTGACCGTGATGAAAGGCCTGCCATTGGCGTATAACAAGGACATGCAGGAGGATAAGGAGCCCTTGTTCGACGCCATTGACACCTTGACGATTCTCATTCCCGCCCTCAATAAAACCATACAGTCAGCCGCTTTCAATTCGGAAAGGATGAAAGAGGTGTTAAGTCGCGATTTTTCCACCGCGACGGATCTTGCGGACTTGCTGGTGCGGAGAGGGGTCCCCTTCAGGGAGGCGCATCACATCATTGGCAGGATGGTTCGTTACTGTTTGGATCGACAAATCGGCCTTGAGGATTTAACCGTGGAGGAACGCAAGTCATTTTCGCCTCTCTTCCAAGGGGGGAGCGAGGAAACCGCATCTCCGGTGGAGAGCGTTCGTTTGAAAGTTTCGGAAGGGGGCACTTCTCCGGAGGCGGTGCGAAAACAATTGGATTTGGCGCGGGATCTGTTTGCAGGGATGCTTCCATTGCGCATATCGAACACGTAACAGGTTATCATACAGACCCCTCCATTAGCTGGAGAGACTGGCGGAAATCCGAGATGACTATTATTGCCTCTCTCAAAAAACGGAATTTCAAACACAGCTTGGTCATTTTCCTTTTGTCCCTCCTCTTAATTGTATTAATGGATGAAACAGGCGGGGAGCGCTCCTTGTTTTATCCGTTGATCTATCTGCCTGTTGTCCTCGCGATCGTCTTAGGCGATATAGAATACATCATCGGTCTTGGTATATTGCTGAGTTTTGCCACGCTTTTCATACTCCATCCACGAGATCAAATCGGAAATTACACTTTGAACGACATCAGCCGGTGCTTATCCGTTTTACTGATCACCTCGATTGGAGGGATATACAATTTGTATTTCCAACAGGATCGCCAAAGGCTGCAACATACCGTACAGGAGCAGGAGGCGCTTTTAAACGCCTCGCAAATAATCAATTCCTGCGACAAAATGAAATATGCCATGAATTCCGTCCTTTTGCTGTTGCGAACCTTCGTGCCCGATCTGCAAGGGGTGGCGGTGTATCTCATGGATGAA
>JGI24721J26819_10006741_pt1 | contig 11093 bp, 13 predicted proteins | sample YelNatPaOPGAMG01_FD_26819 | JGI IMG/M metagenome (IMG submission 26819)
AGCTTCCAGACTGGCGTTATTGGAGTACTGTTTCTACAATCTTTGTACCGAAAGAAAACGAGATAAGAAGGATAAGAGAGCTAAGACTTTCAAAGAAAACCACAATTCAAGTTGTAACAAAAGAAAGTATCTTGAAAGCGAAGAGAAACCATTCGTATTTAGGCTTGAGAAAAAGTACTAAAGTTATTTTTTAACTAATGTTGGAAGATCAAAATGCTTCTCAGTGTTTAGCATACGGCATTCAAAGATTCAATTAAAAAATTAAGTGAAATCAATCAGCCTCTCAGGGGATCTTGCTCTTTAAACTTCGCCAATACAAACTTAAGAGCGTTTTCTAGGCTAAGGAGTACCTTTACTTTATGTTCGAAGTATTTGAATTGACCTTTCGATGATTCTCCATGCTTCAATAACTATCAATCCAAGTAAAATCGCTGCGAATGGTTGATGGTATGAAGAGAGGCGAAAGAAGCTATTGAATAACTCATAGACAACACTCCGACTGGATGTCTATGGCTGCAACCTATATGTACTCTTTAATTATTCTGTAGCGCGCTATGATCAAGATATTGAACTAGCTTGAGAAATTATTCCATTTATTATACTTTCTAATGTATAACTTGATTTTCCGACTTCCTTCATTTTCTTAAAAACATATTCAAATGTCGCAGGATTTTCAATAGCATACCTTTTTTCGGAACCACATTTTTGGCAATATTCACTAAGAATTTGGTCATATTCGACTCCAAGTTCGTTTCTTAATGTTTGTTCTAAGTTCCGCTTGAAGCACGCAAACTTTTCAGAGACTTTTTCCGGCCAATCTTCTTCAGGTTGATTAAGTATTCTTAATAAACGATGATTAATAGCACGTGCATTTTCATCGTTTCGATTCTCAGAATAATCACTATCCCATATCAGGTAGGTAGGTATACCAAAACTTGAGAAAATAAGATTTGCGCGGTCTAGATATGTTTTTCCATTGCAAGGTATGACCGCAATACCTTCGCTCTCTAAATCGTATCCCATTACTTGCGCAGCAGCCAATATTACCGCTCTATCTTTTATCCCTTCAACCAAAACAACAAATTTTGCGAAGAAACCTTCATTAACCCAAGGGTTCATAAGCGCTTTAAGATGATCCCTTAGAGTTTCTCCAGAGTATGTGTCTTTTGGCTTACTATCAAATTCTTCAAGTTTTCTTGCAATATCGTCTAATTTTGCGTAAAATATTTTAGTTTGCTTAGGTAAGTCTTCGTCTCCTCTTATTTTTCTAAAAACTCGAATTTCATCAAAACGGGCTATATCCACAAGAGAGGGGAATGAGTGCTATAGATTACTTGTATTTGCCTTGCCACTCCTGGGATCTCATGTTTTGATATTTTCGCCAAAATTTTTGAAAGGTACCTTTGTCTGTCTGGATGTTGGTAAAGTTCTGGTTCCTCTATGCCTAATATTAGGTTCGGTATTTCAATTAATGAGCTAGATGCCTCTTTTTCTTGCTCTTCGCTTTGTTCTGCTGAAGCAAGATATTGTAACATCGCAAGAATGAATGCTGCGTACCATGACCTACATGGCTGACAGGGACCGGATAATAATCTTCAATAAGACTAATATTTGCCTCAGGCATTGGAACATCTATTTCCATATCCTTTCTCCAATCTATTTTAATACCAGTATTTGGAGAGCGATTACAGAGAACTTAGCCTCTGGCTTTCCAGAGCAAGAATAAAGAGGACTTTCCCAAGCATAAGTGGGAGCGACATATCAGGCTTCTAAGCTAGAAAGAGGTATTATAAAATCGAAGCCATAACACCGACGACCAGAACACTTCATAAGAACTATTCAAATTCTTCAGAAAGCTAATCTCAAACTCATATCCTTCGACTAATAGATAGGAAGAGAAAAAATACCTAGAGTTTGGGGAGAGACTCGTTAAAGCGATAGTTAGCATGCATATTATTAACAAGGAGGAATTATCGAGTTGAACTAATTTAGGTAAGTTAAGACTGAAAACTCACACTTCTTGAATCTAAGGACCCACATCCATTACCAAAGTCTTACAGATAGACCTAATTTTTTCATCGATTTCAGACAGTTTATTCTTATCACGTTGAATTTCCGGCTTATTCTCATCGCTATACAGTAAAGTGAGTTTAGTCGAGTCATTTTTATACTTATCCCACAATTTTGATAAAACTTCTTTAAGCTGCAAATGAAGGTTACCATATATTTCTAATAGATAGTTGCATACGTATTCAATCCCGAATTGATTTAACCTATAATCAAATCTTTTTCGATAAAACGTGCCATGGGACACGGGAACTAAAGTGATCTTTTCTTCAAGCATTCCTAAAGCGCAAAGTGTCTGTATATCTTCAAATAATTCTCTATCATAATAGAAGGGAAGATCCGTATTTTGAAATAAACCGATATATAAACTGTTAAGATTATAATTAGGAGAATTCGATTTTAAATTCTCAAGTAAAACCTTCATAAAATTATAGAAATGCTTTCTTGAACGGAAATAAATAAATGGCATATTATATTCTGTTTTACAAGTTTCATAAATAGTATAGAAGACTAGCAACAGAAAGTCCAGACTAGAGATTTTGTTTTCTGCTAATTCTGTTTCCCTTATATTTTTAAGAATATTATTTGTAGCTTCTATAATCTCGTTTGGAGAGTATTTCACCTCGTGATTATAGCTATAAAATGAAAATTCACTATATAAAATTACATTTTGGCCCATAGAAAGAATAATTGGGGAATAATCGTACAAAAAGGCATCTCCACTTGTAGTTCTGATAAAAGCTTCTCGAGGTAATCCTTCAAAAATCGGATAATCAATATACACATTATTTTCCTCAGAGGTATTTTTTCCTTTACTCAACTTAGATATAAGTTCTTTTTCGATGTCTATAGATATACCATTTTTAATTAACCTGTAAATATTGTATCTCAATGTAGGTGCGCAATCTCTAAATCTATATGAAGTAGAATACTGTGGCAACTGCTTTTCTAAAAATTTATGAACCAGCAGATTTTTACTTTTCCTACTATTTTCTAGATCTTTTTTCATTTTTTGGACGCTAGGTTCTGTTGAGGAAATACCTTTTAGAGGGTTTTCCAGAAAATTCAAGAATTCTCTATCATCAAATTCTGTGAACATATGAAAAATAATGTCCGAAATTACTTCATTCTTATCCCCTCCTTTAGCACTGGCATATTGATCGAGAGCATACTCGAATGACTTGAGGAGTATTTTTTGAGCTTTTCGTGTAGCAGGATGACAAACAATAAGCCTTAAATGGTGATAACGTGCTATAAGAAGAGCTTCAGCTGCATCTATACCCTCTTCCTTTAACGCTAACCTAAAAATATCTCCTCGTCGTTCAACCTCGATTCCTGATAGCAACTGTTCTATATCTAGGCCAAATCCGTAAGAGATACCACAATAATGTGAATCTCGAATTAAATAATCCATTCTATCTACGCCGAGGTCTCCAGTCAAAATTTCTGTCAAATATGACTTCTTGTCTATTGGCTCTCCTACAGCAATTTTTGCAATTTCACTCTCAGAGTACCCTGTTTTTTTAATTATTTCAGTTATTTCAGGGTCATTAAGAACTATGTATTTAGTAAAGGCTTCATGGTTTTTTAACTCAATTCCATTAACTTTTTTTACATAATGTTTATTTCTATTCAAAAATTCTTCAATGACATGTGAAAAAGGCCCATGACCAACATCGTGTAATAAAGCGGCTAACCGAAGCTCATCTCGATCGGAATCAGTCAAAACACCAGGAGGAGGATTATTTATTTCTTTGATCCTATCAAACGCTAGACTAGCAAGGTACATGGTTCCAATGGAGTGTTCGTAGCGAGTATGAGTAGCCCCATGAAATGTCGAATGGTAAGTAACGCCCAATTGCTTTATATCTTGTAATCTTCTAAGTGCACGAGTTTGTAGTAAAGACCATTCAACCTCATTAAGCTCAATATCTCCATGAATCGGATCACGTATCCTTATTTTTGAAGACATTAGTCCTTTAGTATTTCAATGTATGCTTTTAAATGTTTCTTCAGTTTGATTAAGATTTTAATTCTCCACTTCCAAATGCGGTAATTAAAATGAAAGATCATTGAATTAACTTAAGGTTTTTCAAGGCTAAGGAACTCTTTTCTTTACGTTTGAACTAAAATTTAGACGATTAGAACTAACATTTCGATAGTTTACTTCTTACAAAGGTAACCAAGTAGAGAGCTCTAAAGTTCGTGTGTTTAAGCAGTTATGGTAATTACACGAACATTCGTATAATAAAATATTTACGAAAACTGCACACGGCTGAGTACATCTTACTTTTTAAAATATTCTATGAGCCTTTCATCTTTAAGATTTTTTCTAAATATCTTTTATCTTTCTTTTGCCTTCCAAGAATCTATGTTAAACTTTATGATTGTTATTTTTTCTCCCTAGAGTTTGATAAAATTATTTATGCTGATATTTAAGTAGAAGATATGTAATCTGTAGCATAACTCCTAAAACTATTAGTATTAATGATGTATTTCTGAGAAAGTTAGTCGTTAATGGATCAAAAGGTGCGGTTAAGATTGAAAACACAATCATAAGTATTCCCCCTACTATAAGAGCCATAGACGGATTCCGCACAATGAATTCGAAAATTGCGGAAACATCCATTTCTTCTTTCTTACCTCTGGTTATTAAGGTTTTAAAAACCTGAGATTTATAAGTTTTGTTTACTTTTGCGATATAACCGGATTGGATGAGTTCTTTTAATGGTGCTGGAATAGTTGTAATGGTAAATTTAGGGTTTGATTTATCTCCTACGTAGTTAATTTAGAGTAACTTGCAATTTTTTGATTTTTGCAAAATAATGATTAATCAGTAACAAACTGATCTTCACTCTGTTAACTTAAGAGAGTTTTCTAGGCCAAGGATTACCTTTTTCTTATGTTTGAAGTATTCGAAATAAACTTTAAGAGGCAGAAAACCAACATTTCGCTAGTTATCTATGCTCTTTACTTGGTAACTAAGTTATAGAAGTACAAAAGGATAGAACTGAAAACCTCGATGATTATTTCCCTTGCAGTAAGAAAGTTTGCAGACTTGACCAAGTTTGAGAGATGGCTTAACTTGTTTCATTTGTTTAACCAAGAAGAAGTAATTAAAAACAATTCAAAAAATAGGAGTACAGTATCATGGAGCTTAAGTTAATAGAGCAGAATTTCGAGACTCTTGGTTTTGCAAGTTGGAAAACAAATATTAAATCTCCCTCTTTATTTTGGAGAACTACTGCTCTGTTGTATTTCATCATTTTTCTTCTGTGCCTTATATTATGGAGCCTTCAGCCAACTGGTTAGGAAATTACTCTAGATAATTTTCATAGCTAATGCCCTTACCTTTCCTTCAAGCTTTTCTCCTTGTCCAGTTTCTCTCTTACCAAGGTAAACATGGAAGTACTTAAATAGTTCTGCAATTATATTAACATTATGAGATTAGGTGTTTACATGGAAGGTAAGCGTTTCACTGAAAAAGAATTTGAAACAGAAGAAGAATTCGAGAAGGTAATTAAAAACAATTATAAGACTCTCTTCGGTTCAAAAACGATTTACCTTGATCTAAAAAATAAAGTTGAATCAAGGACTCTTGGTTCTGCCATTCCAGATGGATTATTATTCGACTTCAGAGACGAAGAAAGTCCTGAATTTTATTTAGTAGAAGTTGAGCTACAAAAACACGATTTCTACAAGCACGTTTTTCCACAGATAACAAAGTTCTTCGCTTTCTTCACGAACCCAAAAAGTAGGAACGACCTTATCGAAAAAATCTTTTCGATAGTAAAATCCAACTCTAAACTAGAAGCCGAATTCAAAGAACTTCTGGGCGAGAAGGAGATTTATAAGTTTCTCAAGGATACAATTGAGGACAGCCAAAACATTCTTTTGATTCTTGATGAAAATAAGCCAGAATTACAGGAGGTCTCAGAAACTTACACAGATACGTGGGGTAAGATGGTGAAAGTTGAGATTCTTAAGCAATATACATTAAACGAAAAAACCATCTTTGTAATGGGTCCTGGCTTTGAAGAGATAGAACTTGTTGAGCCAATAGTTGAAGAAGAAGCAGAGGAAGAGTACGTCGAGAAGTACACTGAAAGTTATCATTTGGAAGATGTTGAAGAAAATATTAAAGCAATATATGAGAAAATTAAGAGTGCTATGATAAGACTTGACCCAGAAATCAAGGTGAACCCACAAAAGTACTATATCTCACTACGTAAAACCAAGAATTTTGCCTATATAGGATTCAGGAAAAAGAAGATGCACATTATAATAACGCTTCCACTTGAACTAGGTAGCAGTCTAATTAAAAATCATAAACTTAAGCCTTTATCCGAGGGTAGTCAGAAATTTTATGGCATGTCAGGCTTTCGAGTTACATTGGAGAACGAAGATAACTTAGATGAAATCATAAAGACACTCGAAGAAGCATATAAACGTTGCCAGTAATTCGGCAATATAAGAATCTAAGGTTTCTTAATTTCTTCTAAAATTTATTTATACTTATTCAATGTCTTTCTGCTTTTTCTTTAATTCATTTATTACAAGTTCAGTCATTTCTTCAGCGAACTTTTTGAGCTTCTTTCTATCAATGTTTTTTACCTCTTTAAATAGATTCTTCAGCAAATTCGTCATTATACCATTACATAATAAATTCTTACTATACTCTTTCCTTGTTAGCAATCTTCCCTCTTAGATGTTGTTTCGCGCTTAAGTTCTTTAGTTAGTTACTATTATTTATATTTATACTTCTAAGTTTTCAATGTTTATATATTTCTTATTTGTTCCTTTACCAATACTTAAGATAAGTCCTTTTCTTTCCCACTCTGGTAGTATTTTTTCTAATGTGCGCGAGTTAGAATACCCCGCAAGCCGTGCTATTTCTTTTATTGACTTCTTAGCATCTAACATCTTATATGCCTTCTTTTGTTGGGATGTCTTAAGTAACTCTTTCTTTAACCCTTCTACTTGTGGCTTTACTTGCATACAAAGAAGTTTAACAATGGCATCTATTTTACTCAATAGTTTATTATCTTCACGTATTTTGCTCATTTTCTGTCACTCCCATTTTGTAGTAAAAATTTTTCGTGTTGCTCCTTTTTATTAAAGTCTTCAAGTTTCTTAAGCTCTAGGAATATAATTCTTGCTGAGGTGTACAGTCCTTCTAGAACTTCCTTCTGTCTATTGTTTCTTTCCTCTACCATAGAGATATTGAGCCACATCAGTCGCAGACCTCTTTCCAAGTATCTTAGCAATTTCAGTTGGAGTAAAACCAACAGATCTTAGAATGCGGGCTACGGTAGCGTCACTAAGTTTTTGCTTGTTTTTAGTTTTGTTAGTCTCTATAAAAAGCCTAATAAGCGCATCGAGTCTTTTTGCTATGGAACTAGTTATAACTTCTTGTTGATCATTTTTATTTGATTCTTTCTTGGTATTTCTTAGCCGAACCATCTTGTTCTAATTTAATAAATAAAGTACAATATTTAAATCTTTCTTTAAAAGTTTATAAGTTTACTTTCTAAGGAAGATACCAGCATAAGACATGACGGAAGATGAAGCAAACATTATATTTCTTGAAGAGATAAACAAAAAACTGAGTATTCTCATTAAGCTGAATCTGAAAGATAGGAAAATGAGTATGAGAGAAAAAGTTAAGTTGCTTTCGGATTTTGATTTATCGAATAAAGAGATTTCTAAAATACTTGACATTTCTGAAATTTATGTTAGGAAAGAAAAATCTTCCATAAAAAAGCTAGGTAAGAAGAAAAATGAGGAAAGAAATAGATAGGTTAGATCCAAGAATACTTAAATACTTAGAAAGAAAAACTCAAGAAAAAGGTATAAGAGTAAGAATATCTGAGATAAGGAAAAAAAATCCTGCATTAACTTTAAATGCTGCTGCTCACGTTTGGGCTCAGAAAAAAGGGCTATCAGTAACGAGATATTTATCAGAAAGAGATAGGGAGTCATTAAAAAGTGTAAAGTTAGAACCAATACCAATTAAGATAAGAAAGCAAAGAAAAAGATTAATTACAATAGCTAAATATGAAACTAAAGATAAATTGCTAGAAGCGCACATAGATGAAATCAACAAGACATATACTTATGGGTGTTACACAGCATGTTTCGTTTTATGCCGAAAAGTGTTAGAGAATCTTTTGTTCAATATTCTAAAAAAGAAATATCCTGGGAAAGACAAAACTCACAGAGAAAAATATTGGGATTTTACCAAAAATAGACCGCTAGAGTTTAGTAAACTAATAGATAATTTAAGAGAAAGTAAAAATGATTTTACCACGGAAAATCGGTTAGTAGAAAGAATTTGCGCGTTATCAGACAAATTTAAGGAAAATGCTAATGATATGGTTCATTCTTTGTATCATATCGCGAATAAAAAAGAAATTGATGACGCCAGATTTCAGTATATTCTAGACCTAATAAAAGAATTGTTTAAAAAGCATTTCAACGAAACAGATACTCAGTTAGAATTATAAGATTTATATAAAAAGAGTTATTGAGTAAAATGAAGTGGTGGTGTAGCATTTTCAATTTTCTCGTTGCGCTAGGAAAAATAGAAATTATTCTCAAAATCTAAGAAAATTACTTATTATCATCTTAAAAATTAGCGATAGCTACTACAGTATCTAAAACAAGGATGAATACTACAGTAAGACCAAAGATCGTAGTTAGTTCGTTATCTTAAAGCCATCTACAAAAATTGAAAAATCAAGTAATATTCAAAAGCAATATGAAAGTAAAATAGTTTCAACTAAAAAAGAAGTGTATTGAACTTAGCAATTTTAGTTATGAATGCAACCTCTAGAAAATAGTAGATGGTTGATAAAACGAAAGATTTAAATAGTTAATCAATTAATACTAAATATTAAAATGTTAGGAGATTTATATGAATCAAGAAGAACGCTAAATGAAAAGGATAAAGCAAAGGCATTAGAAGCGATAAAGAATTTTTTAATTGTCAGTTTACTCAAAGACAGAGTTGATCCAAAAGTGATGGTGGGGGATATGGGAATTCTGGAAGGAACAATACGAAGAAGATTTCAGATGAAGTTTATTAAAAAATCTGAAAAGGTGAAATGAGATGCCAAAGAAAACTAAGACCACCGAAGAACATCTGCAGACTATAGAATATCTTCTTGCAGGTCTACTGTTGAAGAAAGAGGTTGACATAAAGAAGATTGCAAAAATCATAGGGTGTTCTGATAAGATTTTGAGTGACTTGTATCCAGAAAAACGTAGAGGTAAGATAAATGAAAAGAAAGAAAATAAGGAAAACTGAAATAGAATTACTTGAGCAAATAAATAGTAGGTTAGAAGTCTTGATTCTTGTATGCTCTTTACAAGGAAAGGATAAGGAGGAGAGAATAAAAGTATTAAAAAGTTATCGTGGTCCATTAAGTAAACGAGAACTTGAAAGAATAGCAGGTATTNATAGACATGAGTTCTAAATTATTGCCAGATATAGAGATTTTAAAGAAAAATTGTTTGCATTATGCTAAGCTACATTCTAAAGCTGTTGATGTTCTAAGAAAGGCAAATGGAAAAGACGACTACAAAAAAATTGCCAAAGATTTGAAGTTACATCCGACTACAGTAAGTGGATTATTAAAACAAGCTAAAAACTTTGGTTTAGCTACAAAAGAAAGAGGATTGTATAAAAGAATACCAGGAGTCCTAAGATATATACCTACTCCAAAAAATATAAAAATAGAAAGTATTCCAGAAGTTATTCGTAAAACTGAAAAAAGAGAAGTAAAACTTTCAAACTCTAATTACAATAGTTATTTTAGGGTAAGTTTCAAAGATAATCCTGAAAAGATGGCAAAAGCCTATCTTTGGTTATATATAACTGAAAATACTTTAAGAGAATTAATTCGCAAAGTATTTGAAGAAGAACCAGATTGGTGGAATAAAAGAGTGAATGAAGGAATCAAGAAAGAAGTAGAAGAAGCTAAGAGGAGACATCCTTATTATGGCGCTAAGAGAAAAGATGAACTTGAATACACTCATTTAGGCCAACTTAAAGAAATAATAATAGCAAAAAACAACTGGGATCGGTTCTTACCATTTTTAAATGAGAGAGATAAACATAGTTTTAGAGTTACTATCGACAAAGCAATACCTTCAAGAAATTCAATTGCACATTGCACTCCATTGAGTACAGAAGATTTTAAATTCGTTGAAGTAAGATTTAAAGATATTTTAAAAATGATAAAGAGTTAAAAAGTAATTAACTTTTTAATTCAATCCTCGAACTAAACAAATATACCGTTTAAAAGGGAAGTTACAAATACTTCAGTTTTTTCCTGCTTTCTCTGCTTCCAGTAGAAGAATGTAGAAGTTAAAAACGAACCCTTTTTATTGGTTATCGAACTATTTCTTGAGTGACGAAGCAGTACTTTTTCGATGCTCTTACAACTTCTTCTGGTCTTGAAAACCTTCTTTTCATCATTGCTTTGCCAAAATCTTCGTTCGTTCTTTAACTTCTCAAAAAGATTCGATTTTTAAAGTCTCTTTTGTTCAACGAACTAGCACCTACTATTGGAATTTCCTAAGCATATTTTTACTTCTAAGGTATCGGCAAAAACCTGATAAGTTGCTTTTTGCTAAGTTTGTGCTTAGCTTCCTTTTAACTTTATTATTTACTTTTTTGAAAAAGAATTACGAAGGTTGTAAACAGTTTTATGAAAGTGAGTGAGGAAAGAGCGTTACCTTTAGTTAAATACCTTCAAGAGATTATTTGTTAAGGTAACTCCTTAACCACAATTGTCTACCCACGATAGACTTAAGCTGATAAGGATAATAATGCTCAGAAACTCTAACTCTATACGTATTCACACCCATTATAGAAAGCCAATTAGCAATTACGTTGTATTCTGATGTCTCTGCTACTTTAGGCTTTGATTCTGAAATTATGGTAGGCATTTTCTCTTTTCAGATTACCAAAAGAAGACTCAACTCTTTCGCATAAAGACAATATGCTGTTAAAGAATTTT
>JGI24721J26819_10006751_pt1 | contig 11079 bp, 7 predicted proteins | sample YelNatPaOPGAMG01_FD_26819 | JGI IMG/M metagenome (IMG submission 26819)
TCGGTCCAATCAGCACAATTAATGAAGTGGCCATGCAAAAACGGGCCACCGAATTGATCGCCAGCCTGCACGTGCGCATCCCTTCGGTGCGCACACGGATCGCTTCCATGTCGGGCGGTCAGCGCCAATCCGTCGCTGTGGCGCGTGCAGTGATGTGGGAATCGAAGGTGGTCATCTTGGATGAACCCACGGCTGCTCTTGGCGTGGAGCAGACGCTCCAGGTAAAGGAGCTGATCCGCAGACTGCGAGAACAGGGTCTGGGCGTGGTGGTGATCAGCCATAACCTGGCGGACATATTCGACGTGTCTGACCGCATCATCGTTCTCCGCCTTGGACGCCGTGTGGCCACATTTGACACCCACGTGTCCAATCCCGAACAGGTGGTCGCAGCGATTACGGGTGCGGTCTTCGGGGCGGTGTAACTCAGATATTAATTCGAATACGAACTTGCGTAACAGGTTGGGGACAGAGAATGGACGAACAAATGGAAAAAGTAAAAACTCAGAAGCCAGCCCGAAATGCTTTTAGCCGGATAACCGGCGAATTGTTCGAGCGGGTTGCGCAGGGAGACATTGGATCTCTGCCAGTGGTCCTGGGTCTCATTCTCATTGCGGTTGTCTTTCAAATTGCCAATCCCAATTTCCTGACGCCGCTCAACCTTACCAATCTGATGGTGCAGATCGCTGCAGTAGGAACGATCGCGGTCGGAGTAGTCATGGTGCTGCTGATCGCAGAGATCGACCTGTCGATTGGTGAAGTCAGCGGTTTGTGCGCGGCGATCATGGCGGTTTTGAATGTAAAAATGGGCATACCAGCACCGCTGGCCATCCTGGGAGGAATTCTTTCGGGCGTATTGATCGGTCTGCTGCAAGGTTTTTGGGTCGCGAGGCTGCATGTGCCCTCCTTCGTAGTGACACTGGCGGGCTTCCTGGGCTGGCAGGGTGCCTTGCTTTACGTCCTTGGCAGCACCGGAACGATCAATCTGAACGATCCGCTGATCGCTGGTATTGCCAATTATCGCCTGCCGGTCTCAGTGGGCTGGATCATCGGGGTTGCCTTCGTTGCAATCTACGCATTTGGCGCACTGCGCGGCCGGGCACAGCGTGTGCGCAGCAACATCGAAGCGCAGCCGCTGTCGGTCATTCTCGCCCAGATCTTGTTGATNGCGGTGCTGGTTCTAGGCGCCGTCGGACTGATGAACGTCAACCGCAATCCAGGACGCACCATCGTCATCGAAGGTGTGCCCCTGGCAGTGGTGTTCTTCATCGGATTCATCGTGTTATTCGANTTCATCACACGTAGAACTCGCTTTGGAAGGTATGTCTTTGCGGTGGGAGGAAACGCAGAAGCCGCGCGCAGAGCGGGCATTAACGTGGATCAAATTCGCATCATCGTATTCGTGCTCAGCGCAACCCTGGCCGCCTGCGGGGGCATTCTGGCGGCTTCACGCCTTTTCGCGGTCAACCAGTCCTCGGGCAGCGGCGATGTGCTGCTGGACGCCATTGCGGCGGCGGTGATCGGCGGGACGAGCCTGTTCGGCGGCCGAGGCAGCACATGGTCTGCGCTATTGGGCTCCCTGGTCATCGGAGCCATTTCCAACGGGATGGACCTGCTGGCCCTGGCTTCCTCAATCCGTTTCATGGTCACCGGAGCGGTGTTGCTTCTGGCTGTAACCCTGGATGCCTACACACGCTCACGGCGCGAGCGCAGCGGAAGGTCGTGATCGGCGGTTAAGGTCATCTTAAGCAATCCATTAGATGGTTATAAAGTCAGATTAGACAGTTGAGGTTATCCTGAATAGTGTAAGAGCGTTACCACGCGAAACCTGCGTGTGACTCCTCCCTGCACGCAGGACTGTGTTACCAGTAGAGTGCATTTGCCCGACCTGCAATATCGGGCAGCCCGCAATGAGATTTCCCCGTGTTGAGCTTCTTTGCGGGAGAGCGACTTAGTGGTGAGCAGTTACTTCCGGGCTGGCATGCAGGGCTGGTCCGGAGATTATTATGCCAATCGAGATGCGACCCCCGGGCTTTAAACGCCAGACCCAGACACAGTAAAATACGATTGCCGAGCTATCCTCCATGGGGAGTGGGTAAACCTTATAAAGCGGTTTTCTTAATGGTCATCGAGGAAGGTGAAATGAGTGCTGAATCCAAGCCAGCCATGCCGAACAATGACATCGATCTTTTGGCGATCAATACGATCCGCTTTCTCTCGATTGATGCCGTTCAAAAAGCCAACAGTGGCCATCCGGGCCTGCCCATGGGCGCGGCATCCATGGCCTACGTGCTATGGACGCGTTTTCTCAAACACAATCCAACCAACCCTAACTGGTTTAATCGTGACCGCTTTATTCTATCGGCGGGGCACGGCTCCATGCTTCTCTACAGTCTGCTTTACCTGACCGGCTACAATTTAAGCCTGGAAGATATCCAGCGTTTCCGTCAATACGGGAGCCTGACGCCCGGGCATCCCGAGCGGGAACGCACACCAGGCGTGGAAGTCACCACCGGCTTGGGCAAGGCTTTGGCAACGGCGTGGGTATCGCCATCGCGGAAGCCAATCTGTCGGCGCGCTATAACCGGCCCGATTTCAATGTGATCGACCACTATACCTATGCCATCGTCAGCGACGGTGATTTGATGGAAGGCGTTGCTGCAGAAGCGGCATCGCTCGCCGGGCATTTGCGACTGGGTAAACTGATCTACCTCTATGACGATAACCGGGTCTCGTTATCAGCAGCCACGGACCTTACTTTCTCGGAGGACCGTAATCGTCGTTTCGAAGCCTACGGCTGGCATACTCAGACGGTAGAAGATGGCAACGATCTTCCGGCGATCGAACAGGCTCTGCGTGCAGCTCAGGCAGTCAAAGATCGTCCTTCGCTGATTTCGGTGCGCACCCATTTAGGTTACGGCTCACCGCATAAACAGGACACATTCGAGGCTCACGGGTCTCCTCTAGGCGCGGAGGAAGTCAAACTCACCAAGGAGAATCTGGGCTGGCCGCTCGAACCCCCGTTTTACGTACCTGAGCAGGTGCTGGCAGTATTCCGCCGGGCGATACGCCAAGGCCGGGAAGCAGAGGAGCGCTGGAATCAGCGCTTCGCAGCGTACCGTCAGGCGTATCCTGAGTTAGCTGCTGAGCTCGAACAGCTCATGAACGGCAAACTGCCAGAAGATTGGGACGTTGATATCCCTTCCTTCCCCCCTGATAAACCGTTGGCCACCCGCGTTGCCTCCGGCGCAGTGATGCAGGCGGTCGCCAAACGGCTGCCCGGATTGATCGGCGGCTCGGGCGACCTGGATCCATCCACGCACACCGCGCTGATCGGCTATGGCGACCTCGAGAGCCCGGAGGTTACCCCGACTGACCGCCAGGGATCGGTCGGTGGGGAGTGGAGCTATGCCGGAAGAAATATCCACTTTGGCGTGCGCGAACACGCTATGGGCGCGATTGCGAACGGAATCGCCGCACACGGCGGACTGCTGCCTTATGCCGCAACCTTCCTGATCTTCACTGATTACATGCGCCCGGCGATGCGACTGGCAGCCCTGTCTAACCTGCACGTGATTTATATCCTTACCCACGATAGCATCGCTTTGGGCGAGGATGGACCCACCCATCAGCCGGTTGAGCAACTGGTGGGATTGCGGGCAATCCCNCGCATGGTGGTGTTCCGCCCCGCCGACGCAAACGAAACCGCCGAAGCCTGGCGGTTGGCGGTGCGCATCCAAGACCGTCCAGTCGCGCTGGCGCTCACCCGACAGGCTCTGCCGGTGCTTGATTTGAAGCTCTACCCGCAGATCAGGCAGGGTGTGGCGNGGGGGGCATACGTGCTGGCCGATCCGCAAGGAAGCCGGATGGATCTAATCCTGGCGGCCAGCGGATCGGAGGTATACCTGGCGCTTGAGGCCAGAGAACAACTCGCTCGCCAGGGAATCCAGGCGCGGGTAATCAGCATGCCGAGCTGGAATCTGTTTAGTGAGCAACCCGCGGAATACAAACAAAGCCTGTTTCCCCAAAACGTGCCGGTGCTGGCCATCGAAGCGGGCTCTACGCTGGGCTGGAAGCCGTACATTGGCCAAGGATTGGAGATCATCGGCATAGAACGCTTCGGGGCTTCCGCGCCGGGGGAAGTGGTGATGAAAGAATACGGATTCAGCGTGGAGAATGTGGTTAACCGTTCGCTCAATTTATTAAAAAGCCGATCTGTCNGTCAATCGGGCTCTCATTGAGACGCCCTTATCGTCCCAACGACAAGCCCGCGGAGGTTGTTATGGGTAAGGAAAATCCGCTGCGTAAATTGGAAAGTTATGGCCAGAGTATCTGGCTGGATTTTATCCGCAGGAGCATGTTCACCTCCGGCGAGTTTCAGACATTCGTCGAACAAGATGGGATCAGCGGAGTTACCTCGAACCCATCGATTTTCGAGAAAGCCATCGCTGGCAGCCATGATTACGACGAGGCCGTGCGCAGCCTGACGATAAAGGGAAAAAGGGCCGCTGAAATCTACGACGCCCTGATGATCGAAGACTTGCAGACGGCGGCTGATATCCTCCGTCCAATATTTGACCAGACGAATGGCCGGGATGGGTTCGTCAGTTTGGAAGTGTCCCCCTTCCTGGCTCACGATGCCAGCAAAACCGTGGCTGAGGCAAAGCGCTACTGGAAGGCGCTCAACCGCCCGAATGCGCTGATCAAGGTTCCTGCTACCAAAGAGGGCATCCACGCCATTCGTCAGCTCATCAGCGAAGGCATTAACGTCAATGTCACCTTGCTTTTCGGCCTTCCCCGCTACAGAGATGTGCTGGATGCTTACCTGTCCGGCTTAGAAGAAAGGATCAAAGAAGGAAAACCGGTCGATACGATCACCTCAGTGGCTAGCTTCTTCCTCAGCCGCATCGATGTGCTGCTGGATACTGCGTTGGAAAACATGCTGCGGGGTGAAGGGACTGAAGCCGAACTGGCCGCGCGTTTGAAGGGTGAAGCAGCCATCGCCAGCGCAAGGCTGGCTTACCAGATCTATAAGGAATCCTTGAGGAGTGAGCGCTTCCAGAGGCTGGCCGAACGCGCCGCAAAGCCCCAGAAGCTGCTATGGGCCAGCACCAGCACAAAGAATCCAAATTACAGCGACGTCAAATACGTCGAAGCGCTGATCGGCCCGGATACGATCAATACCCTGCCGCTTGAGACAATCAATGCTTATCGCGACCACGGACAGCCGGCTCCACGGCTCGAACAGGACGTGGACCACGCCAAATGGGTCTTGGAGAGTTTGAAAGCAGTCCACCTCGACATAGACCAGGCCACCCAGCAGCTCGAAGATGAGGGCGTACAAAAATTCATCCAGGCCTACGAACGCCTGATGGATACTCTGGAAAAGGAGTCTCGGGAGGCCGCAAAGGAGCAGGTCGACCGGCAAGAAATTTCAACCGGTTCCTATTCGCAAGCCATTACACAGCGGGTTGAAAGTCTGAAAAGGGCAGATGCGGCGGCGCGCATCTGGCGCAAAGATGCCAGTTTGTGGAAAACGGAGGAAAAGGACCAAAAAGTCATCGCCAACGCGCTGGGCTGGCTTCACGTCGCCGACAAAATGGAAGAAAATCTGCCCGATTTGCTCAACTTCGCGGCATCGGTGCGGGCGGCAGGTTTCCGCCATGTGGTGCATATGGGCATGGGCGGCTCCAGCCTGGCGCCAATGGTTTTCGAACGTATCTTCCCGGTTGGGAGAGAAGGTCTGCCGCTCACGATCCTGGATACGACCGACCCAACTACCATCCTTAGAATAGAACGACGCCTCCCGCTTGAAAAGACACTGTTCATCGTGGCCAGCAAGTCGGGCACCACCGCCGAGCCAGAAGCCTTTGCGGACTATTTTTATGACAAGCTATATAAACTGAAGGGCGAACGGGCCGGCCAAAATTTCGTCACTGTGACCGACCCGGATACACCGTTGGTGGAAAGCTCCCGTAAACGCGGTTTTCGCCGAATCTTTCTAAATTTCGCCGACATCGGTGGGCGCTACTCGGCGCTGTCATACTTCGGGTTGCTGCCCGCCGCGCTGGTGGGAGTTGACGTGGGCGAGATACTGTCACGCGCCCAGCGGGTAATCCATGCATGCGCCTCTTCTGTGCCGGCAGAGATGAATCCTGGCCTGACCCTGGGTGCGGCCATCGGTGAGCTCGCCTTGCGCGGCCACGACAAGCTGACTTTTCTGGCGCCGCACGCCATAGCGCCCTTCGCCTTATGGCTTGAACAGCTCCTGGCAGAGAGCACCGGTAAGGAAGGCAAAGGCATCCTGCCAGTAGCTGGCGAAGAGGCGGGTAGTCCGGAAGTGTACGGGGAAGACCGCACTTTCGTTCTTTTGCAGCTCAAATCACACATCGACGGGGAATTGGAGCGTGCTGCCCAACGTCTGAACCATGCTGGTTACCCAACGATCACCGTTCAGATGGGCGACTTGCTGGATATCGGCCAGGAGTTCTTCCGCTGGGAGTTCGCTACGGCATTAGCCGGCGCGGTGCTGGGCATCAACGCGTTCGATCAGCCCAACGTTCAGGAAAGCAAAGACAACACCAATCGGATTTTAGCCGAAACGCGCCAATCCGATGGTCATCTCAAGGAGGGTGAACCCGGATTGAGGGAAGGAGCCATTTCCGTTTACGGCCAACCGCTGGCAAGAAACCTGCGCGAAAGCCTGGCCGGCCTGTTCGACAGCATGGCCCGTGGGGATTACGTGGCTCTCCAGGCATACCTGCCAGAGGACGAGAGCAGTAACCGCCTGCTGGGGGAATTGCGTCTGGCCATCCGTGATCGGCTGCATTGCGCTACCACCCTGGGATACGGACCGCGCTTCCTGCACTCCACCGGACAGTACCATAAAGGTGGACCAAACAAGGGCGTATTCCTCCAATTGACTTACGACCCGGCCGAGGACGTGCCTCTGCCGGGTGAGCCCTACACATTTGGCACCTTCATTCGCGCCCAGGCGCTCGGGGACATGCTGGCTTTGCAACGTCACGAGCGGCGGGTGCTACGCATTCACCTGGGGAAAGACCCTCAAGCCGGCTTGCAACAGCTCAAAGAAACCCTGGAAGGCGCCCTCGAGGGATCGAGAGTCGGGTGAGTATCAATCAAGCGGCAGGCGAACATTGCCAGGAATACCCATTACAACACTATTCTTGGATGTCGGCGGGGTGCTGCTGACCAATGGTTGGGACCGCGGCGCGCGGAGGAGAGCCGCCCGCCAGTTCGGTCTCGATCACGAAGAGATGGATGAGCGCCATCACCTGACATTCGATACCTACGAAGAGGGTAAACTCAGCCTGGAGGAATATCTGCGTCGAGTTGTATTCTACACACCGCGCACCTTCACAATAGAAGATTTCAAAGCCTTCATGTTCGCCCAATCACAACCCTTTGCTGATATGATCGATTATGTAAAGCGATTGAAAGAACATTATCATTTGAGAGTCGCAGCGGTGAGCAACGAGGGGCGTGAATTGACCATCTATCGCATTCAGAAATTCGCTCTCAAAGAATTTGTGGACTTCTTCATCGCTTCCAGCTTCGTCCACTTCCGCAAACCGGATGCCGACATCTACCGAATCGCGCTGGATACAGCCCAATCTGATCCTGAAGAGGTGGTCTACCTGGACGATCGTGCGCTGTTCGCAGAGGTCGCCAGAGGATTGGGCATTCGCAGTATCCATCACACCTCGTTGGAGCAAACCGCAAAAGAACTGGCGCGTATCGGCTTGGTAGTTTAAACAATCCTTTAGAACGCTCGGCAAGGGCCGAAATGAATAGACTTATCATCGTAAGAATTATTTACAAGGAGAAAGGATGAATTTATGGAACCGATCTGCGATCTGGGCATGGTGGGACTGGGAGTCATGGGGCGCAATCTCGTATTGAACATGGCCGAGCACGGGTTCGCCATAGCCGGATACGATCGCGACCTCGAGAAAGTGAAACAGCTCGGTTATGAAGCTCGCGGCCTTAAAGTGACGCCGTCGGAGAATCTGGAGGACTTCATCAGCGCATTAATCTCCCCCCGGGTGGTAATGATGCTGGTGCCGGCTGGCGCGCCAGTCGATGCCGTGATCCACGAACTGTTGCCTTATCTGCATCCCGGCGACCTGATTATCGACGGCGGCAATTCATTCTTCAAAGATACCGATTTACGCGCCCAAACATTGGAAAGTAAGGGCATCCGTTATCTTGGGGTGGGAATTTCCGGCGGAGAGTCTGGCGCGCGCCATGGCCCAAGCCTTATGCCGGGAGGTCCGAAGGACGCTTATGAACGGGTGCGGCCGATCTTCGAGGCGGTGGCCGCCAAGGTTGGAGACGAGCCGTGCGTCGCTTATCTGGGGCCTGGATCGGCTGGCCATTACGTAAAGATGGTGCATAACGGGATCGAATATGGGTTGATGGAGATCATCGCCGAGACATATGACCTGATGAAACGCGGCATGGGTTTGACCGATGAGGATCTGGAAACCATCTATACGCAATGGGCAGCAGGCGATACGAACAGCTACCTGCTCGAAATCACCGCTCACATCTTCGCCGAGGTAGATCAAAAAACAGGCCGCAAACTAATCAATGTCATCCTTGACGAAGCCAAACAAAAAGGCACAGGTAAATGGACTTCCCAATCCGCCATGGACTTGCAGATACCCGTACCGACCATCGATGCGGCCGTAGCCATGCGCGACTTATCCGCCTTCAAAGAAGTGAGGGGGGCCGTCAGTAAGATCTATGAAAATAAAATCGGGCGAGTCCGCGAAGGTCGCGATACCTTCCTGCCCCGCCTGCGTAATGCCTATTATTCTGCTGCATTGATCACTTACGCCCAGGGTATGGCCCTGTTGCGCACCGCCTCCCAGACATATGCGTATCATCTCGATCTGGAAGAGATCGCCCGCATCTGGCGGGGAGGCTGTATCATCCGTGCAGCCGTGCTTGAGGATTTACGCGCCGCCTATCGAACCAACTCCGATCTGGCCAATCTGCTGCTCGATCCAGAATTGAGCGCCCGATTGAAAGAGCGAGTTAAAGACCTGCGCCTGGTTGTGCAAGAAGCGGCTTTCACCGGTGTGCCTGCGCCTGCCCTTGCAGCTTCATTAGCTTATTTCGATGGATACCGCAGTGCCTGGTTACCGGCCAATCTCATCCAGGCACAACGCGACTATTTTGGCGCCCACACATACGAGCGCACCGATGAAAAGGGCATCTTCCATACGGTATGGGAAAAAGGGTAAGGGAAGAAAAATGAACGCTGAATTGCGACCGGAGCCGTGCACTCTGACAATTTTTGGCGCCGCGGGCGATCTGACCTGGCGGAAACTGGTGCCCGCCATTTATGATTTATACCTCGAGAAATTTTTGCCTGACCACTTCAACATCATTGGATTGGATGCAAAAGAAGTCGACCGCAATGAGTACTTCAACCACCTGCGGGAAGGGGTAGAACAATTCTCGCGCCATGGGCGGGTGGATGCAAATGACTGGGAGGAATTTACCCACGTCTGGACCCTTATCTTTGGCGATTTTACCACCGCGGATATTTACCAGAATTTAAGCGGCGCGCTGGAGAAGAATGACCAACGATTGGGGGTAAGCTGCCACCGTATTTATTACCTGGCTACGCCNCCCCAATTGATGGAGCCCATCACGGAACAACTCGGCAGGGCTCATCTGTCCCGCGATCGGAAGCGGGCACGGATCGTGGTGGAAAAACCCTTTGGGCGAGATCTGGAATCAGCGCGCGCGCTCAACCAAAAGCTCAGGAGCGTTTTCGATGAGTCCCAAATTTACCGCATCGATCACTACTTGGGAAAAGAAACCGTTCAGAATATCCTGGCTTTCCGTTTCGCTAACGCATTATTCGAACCGATCTGGGATAGGCGATATATTGATCATGTACAGATCACGGTGGCCGAACAAATCGGAGTAGAACACCGTGGTGCGTATTACGATCACGCCGGTGCGTTGCGGGACATGGTGCAGAACCATCTACTTCAAATTCTGTGTCTGGTGGCCATGGAACCACCGGTTTCTTTCGAAGCCGATGAGATTCGCAATAAAAAAATGGATGTTTTGAGCGCCATCCGCCGGATTCCGGAGGACGAAGTCCACAAATTCGCCGTGCGCGGCCAGTATGGAGCAGGCTGGATCGAAGGCCAGCATGTCATTGCCTATCGGGACGAACCGGGAATAAGTCCCGATTCAACCACAGAAACTTTTGCCGCGCTCAAGCTGTTCGTGGACAACTGGCGCTGGCAGGATGTGCCTTTTTACCTGCGCACCGGCAAGCGCATGCCGGTTCACACCTCGCAAGTGATCATTCAGTTTCGTCCCGTGCCGCATCAATCTTTCCCAAGCTCGGCAAGCGAAAACTGGCAGCCCAACCGGATCATCATTCACATACAACCGGAAGAGGGCATCGTCTTGCGCTTTCAGGCCAAACAGCCTGGACTGAGCATGCACATCAGTACGGTCGATATGAGCTTCCAGTATGCAGAAGCTTTCAAGACCAGGCCTCCAGAAGCTTACGAAACACTTCTGCTCGACGTCATGCTGGGCGATGCCACGAACTTCATGAGGGCGGACCAGGTGGAGATGGCCTGGACGCTTCTTGAACCGATACTCCATGCCTGGGAAACGGAAAGCCCAGCCACATTCCCTAATTACACCGCCGGAAGCTGGGGACCGCAGGACGCTGTAATTTTGGTCGCCCAGGATGGGCGCAGTTGGCTAGTGCATGACATTCCCCCGTGGGATAACGCAGCCACACCATCTGGCCAGGGATCAAAATCCGATTAGCCATTTACGCGCGTCTGGGGGTGTGGGAACAGACCAGTCTGCCAAGAAGACAGCATTTCATTCGGACACACTTTCAGGAGACGTCCCCCGGTGAGTATGTGGTGGACGCCTCCTTGAAAAATATATTCAGCCAACCCATTGGCCTGCGCAAAGACTTCGTGAGCCTCTCTTTCAGGATCAAGCGATCCATGGATCGCCATTGACCAACCCTTAAATTTATTCCCCAGTATCAATATCTATCATGCC
>JGI24721J26819_10006752_pt1 | contig 11079 bp, 9 predicted proteins | sample YelNatPaOPGAMG01_FD_26819 | JGI IMG/M metagenome (IMG submission 26819)
ACGTAAATCCAAACGGCAAACAAAAAATGCCGAAAGCAATTACGCTTTGGCTGCCTAATTAATTAAAGCAGCCCATCTGTCGGAAAACTTGCCTATCGGTTTTCCGATAGGTGTCGCATTTAGATAGGCTGGCAAATGGATTTTTCGGTTGGTCCATTTGCGACAAATTCAACCGATAGCCTTTACGAAACCTGTCGTTCGGTTCGCGTAAAGGCGAAATTCAAAGAACGACTAAGTATGTAGGCACTACAGTCGAAACACTCCGGACGCGGGTTCAACTCCCGCCATCTCCACAAAATTTAATCCATCCAAATATTTCACATTTTCTTTCAATTTTCATTGTAGAAATAAAATTTATTGTTAATTTTGTCATTTTGTTATTTGGTTAAATTATTAAGGATAATATGGCAACCATATCTAAAAAGCTTTCTTTTTTCGACAGGTATTTAACCCTGTGGATTTTCCTTACTATGTTCATTGGAGTTGGAGTAGGTTCGCTCTACCCATCAATCGCAAATTTTTGGAACTCTTTGAGCCGAGGCACAACCAATATACCCATTGCTATCGGCTTAATTCTAATGATGTATCCACCTTTAGCTAAGGTTAGATACGAAGAATTGCCAGTAGTATTTAGCAACCTTCGTTTATTATCATTCTCTTTAATACAAAATTGGATTGTTGGTCCAATCCTTATGTTCCTTCTGGCAATGGTTTTCTTGCCCGACAAGCCAGAATTTGCCTATGGGGTCATTCTTGTGGGTCTGGCTCGTTGCATTGCTATGGTTTTAGTTTGGAACGACCTTGCACGCGGAGATTCCGAACTCGCCGCCGGGCTTGTCGCCTTTAATGCTTTGTTCCAGGTTCTAACATATTCAATATATGCATACATCTTTATAACAATTTTGCCTCCCCTTTTCGGGATGAAATCACACCTTGTGAACATTTCAATAATTGAAGTCGCAAGTAGTGTTTTGATTTACTTAGGGATTCCTTTTTTACTGGGCATCACCACTCGCTTTTTTTTGATTAAACTCAAAAGCAAAGATTGGTATCACAAAGAATTTATCCCTAAGATAAGTATCATAACACCAGTGGCTCTACTTTTTACAATTTTTGTTATGTTCTCACTTAAGGGCGAAAAAATTTTTGAGTTGCCAATGGATGTTATTAGAGTTGCAATTCCCTATTTCTTTTACTTCGTAATAATGTTTTTTTCAACATTTTTCATTTTAAAAAAGAAAGGATTTTCGTACCCTCAAACAACATCAGTGTCATTTAGTGCAGCCAGCAATGACTTTGAGCTTGCAATTGCTGTGTCTATTGCAGTTTTTGGTATCAATTCNCCAGCGGCTTTTGCCACTGTTATTGGACCACTGCTCGAAGTTCCAATTCTTATCTCGCTTGTTAACTTTGCATTAGCATTTGAGAAAAAATTTAAAAATCAATCTGTTGTTAACAAATAAGGTTTAAAAATGGAAATTGACCCAGTCGAGGTGATGAAATCAACACAAACATTTGCAATACTCGGAGCATCGGCAAACGAAAGCTCCTATGGCTTTAAATTAGTTAAAAATTTGTGCGACGTTGGGTACAACATTTTCCCAGTCAATCCTAAGTATGACACAATATACGGAATTAAATGTTACAAAAGCTTCGATGAAATCCCTTCTAAAATCCAAAACATTGTTTTTGCATTATCTCCATCAAATAGCTTAAAATTGCTTAACCAGATAAATATCGACAAGAGCTGTTACGTTTGGTTTCCACCCGAATGCTGGAACGAAGAACTTTTGGAAACTGCCAAAAACAAAGAGCTAAGAATTATTGTCGACCATTGTCCNATTGGAACNTATCTAAAATTAAATTACTTAAAACAACACAAGGAGNAAAAATGAAAAAAGGGACGTTTAACAAAACGCTCTTTATTTTAGCATTTNCTTTGATTTTTACCTTACAATTTACTTTGTTGCAATCGCAAAATCAGGAAAAGANAAACGAACCAAAACCGTTGGTTACTTTCATTGAACTTGGCTCTGTTAATTGTATCCCTTGCAAAAAAATGCAACCAATAATGAAGTCACTCGAAACAAAGTATGGAAGCCAACTCAAGGTAATTTTTTACGACGTTTGGAAAACCGACCAAAAAAAATACGCTGAAATGTACAAAATTCGAGTTATACCAACTCAAGTATTCTTAGACAAGGACGGCAAGGAATTCTTTCGCCACGAAGGTTTCTTCCCCGAAGAGGAGATAGATAAGCTCCTTCAAAAGCGAGGCTTAAAACCTTTAAAAAAATGAGGGAACTATGTTCGAAAACCTTTTCGAAAAATTATATTACGCTGTAAATGAATTATCCTTTTTGGCAATTTTGGCTTCCTTTTTATGGGGGATTTTAAGTATTCTGCTATCGCCCTGCCATCTGTCCAGTATTGCTTTGATTGTCAGTTACATCAGTGCCAAAGAAATAACATCTCTTAAAAAGACTTTCATTGTATCTTCAATCTTTTCGATTGGTACTTTGCTCACTATTGCAGTTATCGGAACTGTTACGGCACTTCTTGGCAGGCTTATGGGCGACATTGGTTCATTTGGGAATTATCTCGTTGCTGCAATTTTCTTAATCGTTGGATTATACCTGATGGATATAATCAAATTGGATTGGAGCGGTGTTCGACTCTCCCAAAGCAAAAAGATTTCGCTCTGGACCCCACTCCTACTTGGATTACTGTTTGGATTTGCTCTTGGTCCTTGTACATTCGCATATATGGCACCAGTGCTTGGGGCTGTATTTCAAACTGCCCANACCAATCTTCCTTTTTCGATTTCTTTGCTGTTTGCATTTGCTATTGGAAACTGTTCGATTATCATCGCAATTGGAACTCTTACAGGCAAAGTCCAATCTTACTTGATTTGGAGCCAAAAAACCAAAATTGTAACTGGAATAAAAAGATTTTCGGGCTTTCTGGTTTTCTTAGGAGGAGTTTATTTGATTTTAAATCAAATTGGATGGCTCAATCTCTCTTTCTTTTAATCATTGTAGGACTTTGCGAAAGCGAGTGGAACTGATAACGAACGTAATGACCCCAAACCCTAACAAAATAAGTATCTGAACCCAAAGCTCGACAAAGCCAATACCTTTCAACACGATTCCCCTGAGTATCACAAGAAAATACCGCAAAGGAATCAAAAACGTAATGGGTTGAATTATTTTCGGCATATTTTCGATGGGGAAAACAAATCCGGAAAGGTATATCATTGGCACAATAACACCAAAAACTGAAACAATCACAGCCTGTTGCTGCGATTTAGATGATGTTGAAATGAACAAACCAATTCCAAGATTCGAAAACTCAAATAAGAATGCCGTTGCAAACAGAAGCAAAACACTGCCACGGATTTGAATACCAAACCAGAACCGCATTACCAAAAGGACAAAAACAAAATCGATAAAACCAATAATCAAAAATGGGATGAGTTTCCCTGCTATAATCTGATACGGCTTCAGAGGGGAAACAAGGATTTGCTCTATTGTTCCGCTTTCTTTCTCACGAACCACAGCCATAGCAGTCAATGGAATTGCAATAATCAAAAGTAAAAGGGCAACAATNCCNGGNAAAAGAAAACGGCGAGTCTCCATCTCTGGATTGTACCAGACACGAATTTCCGGACTTATACCAGAGTACCGAAAATAACCTTTTTTCGAAACAGATACAAGCTCTTCTGCAATCAAATGTTTATAAAACCCTGTTGTAACATTAAAAAGATAGCCAAGAACAATGGAAGATTTATTCCCGTTTGAGCCATCAAGAATTACTTGCACCTTTGGTTGCTCATTCCTGTAAATTTTTTGCATAAAATCTTTGGGAATAACAATTCCAATTAAACTTTTACCAGTAGAAATTGATTTTCCCAACTCCTCGTAATTTCTTGTATATCCTGAAATAATGAAATAACCATTGGATTGCAGTGATGATATATACTTTCGGCTAAGTGTGGAATTATCTAAATCCATAACAATCGTATCAATCTTTTTTACATCCATATTTGCAGCATAACCGAGAAGAATTAATTGAATCACAGGTGCCATCAGCACAACTGCTACCACTTTTTTGTCTCTTCGAAATTGAATAAGTTCTTTAATAACAAACCAGATTATTTTCTTCATACTACAATTCTGAAGTTTTTCTTATAAAGCACAACAGACATCACAAGAAATACACTTCCATATATCAACAAATAAAGATAGTTTTGCCAAAGCGAGAAGAAGCCAGTCCCTTTCAACAAAAGATTTCGAATAATAGTTAAGAAGAACTTAGCAGGAGTAAGGTTTGTAATTAGTTGAATCACCAAAGGCATACTTTCTATGGGAAAAATAAAGCCCGAAAGCAACATCGACGGCAAAACCGAAATCACCACAACCAAAAGGAAAGCGACGAGTTGGCTATCGGAAACCACCGAAGAGAATATTCCTATGCTGACAGCCGCATATATGTAGAGTAAAATTGCAAGGATAAGCAACAAAAAATTCCCCTTCAATGGAACGTCGAAGATTAAATTACCAAGCAAAACAACAAGAATCGAATTTACAAAAGCCAAAGCCAAATATGGAAGAATTTTGCCAATCAAAAATTCAACTGTTCTAATTGGAGCCAAATTAATCTGCTCGATCGTGTTTCTTTCTTTTTCTCTGACAATTGATAATGAAACTGTTATTGCACCGGTTAAAATGATAATAATTCCAATCAGCCCCGGAACCAAAAACCTACTGGATTTAAGCTCGGGATTATACCAAAATCTTGGCTCAAGTTCAAATGGTGTCAAATTCAACCGAGATGAACTTGCTCCGTAAATGTCTTTTAAAAATTTTAATGAATAAATATTCGCTACCAAATTTGAATAGTTGTAAACAATGCTCGAAGTATTTCCATTTACACCATCGATAAGAATTTGAATTGGTGCCTCTTCGCCACGAATCAATTTCCGTGAAAAATCTTTGGGGAAAACAATGCACATCTGAGCTTTGCCTTCGTCCAAATACTTCCGTAGTTCAACGTAGNTATCCAGATAACCAACGAAATCGAAATATTCAGAGTTGATAAGGGAATTTACAAATTCCCTTGTTTCCTTGCNTTTCTCAAAATCGAGAACAGCAAGCCTGATGTGTTTAACATCGAGGTTTATAGCATATCCAAAAACAACCAAAAGGAATAACGGAAATACGAATACAACAAAAAGCATCCGTGTTTCTCTTTTCAAATGACGAAGCTCTTTTTTTGCAACCGCCTTGATGATTCCCCAATTAAGCATATTTGCTTTGAATGAAATTTATAAAAACATCTTCGAGCGATGGAGTAATCTTTCTGACAGAAATTTCAGNGGCAGAGTAAAACTTTCGCAACCTCTCCCGAAGTTCGCTTTCCCCGAGCTGCTTTATTTTCGAAGAAAAGTGCAATTTTGAGCCAAATATGGCAAATTCCCCAAAATCAAATTTCTGGCTTGCAAAATCAAAATTCACTTCGGGCATACCAAAGTCAACTTCAAAAAGAGGATAGTCTTCGAAAATTCTTTTAAGTTCCGTCGGGCTTCCATTGGCAACAATTTTCCCCTGATGAATTAGGCTAATTGTGTTGCAATATTCCGCTTCTTCGAGATAATGAGTAGTAACGAAAACAGCTATGCCTTCTTTGGCAAGTTCTTGAATAATTTCCCAAAAGTTTCTTCGGGAAATCGGGTCGGTTCCCGAAGTTGGTTCATCAAGAAACACAATCTTGGGCTTATGCAACAAGGAAATTCCCAAAGCTAATTTCTGCTTGATTCCCGTTGGGATTTCTTTGGTCAAATGTTTCTCGTATCCACTAATCCCAAATTTTTCGAACAATTCACTTTTCAAAGCTTCCAGCCTTTTTCCACTCAATCCATAAATTCTACCAAAAAAATTCAGATTTTCTTCAACAGTCAAGTCATTATAAAGAGAAAATTTTTGCGACATATAGCCAATTTTTTCTTTAACCTTTTGNGGATATTTCACAACATCGACCCCACCCACTACAATTTTGCCAATCGTTGGGGGNAGCAATCCTATAAGCATCTTAATCGTTGTGGTTTTTCCCGCTCCATTTGCACCCAGAAACCCAAAAATTTCACCCTGCTTAACTTTTATCTCAACATTATCGACAGCAACAAAATTCCCAAATCGTTTCGTTAAATTTTCTACCTCAATTGCATACATAAGACTTTAATTCTTAATCAAACTTATGAATACATTTTCCAATTTTGGAGAAATCCTCTCGATTTCAACCTCAGGCAATCCAACTCCTTTGATAAATTCATTTAATTCGCTTAAATTTCTTTCACTTTTTGGCATCACAACGTTAATTCTATCGCCAAACAACTGGATTTCGTACTTCTTTTTAAATAAATCAATGCTTTCCGATAACCCTTTACCAACGATTTCGAACACATCAAAGTCGCTGTTGAACTTTTCTATTAGGTTTTTGGGGCTATCGCAAACAAGTATTTTCCCTTGGTTCAACAACGCAACTCGATTGACTCGTTCTGCCTCGTCAAGATATGGCGTCGATAACAAAATAGTCTTCCCACTTTTTACCAAACTGCTCAGCAGGAACCAAAATTCCCTTCGCGAAATAGGGTCCACACCCGTTGTTGGTTCATCAAGCAAAAGAACCTCGGGGTCGTAAATCATTGCACAAATCAAAGCAAGTTTCTGTTTCATTCCACCGGATAAATTACCAACAAGCACATTTTGAAAATTTTCGAGCTTTGCAAATTTTATCAGTTTCTCGTACTTATCCGAAAAGTTTTGAATCTGATGAATCTCGGCAAAAAACTCCAAATTTTCTCGAACTGTTAAATCTGTGTAATGGGAAAAGTTTTGCGAAACGTACCCAATTTTCCTTTTAACTTCATCGAAGTTGTGTTGAATGTCAACATCAAATATATGAATCGTTCCTTCCGTCGGCTTAATAGAGCCTGCAATTTGTCTTATCAAAGTTGTCTTTCCAGCACCATCGGGACCAGCAACACAAAAAATTTCCCCTCGGTTAACTGAAAAATTGATTTCATAATTGGCTAAAACACTTCCAAACTTTTTTGTCAAATTTTTTACAAAGATAACGGGCACTTCTGCCATCTTAATTCAAATTCAAAATAATTTTGGCATCAGCGGGCATTCCGGGCTTAAGCTCGGATTCCGCATTGGGTATTCTGATTTTAACCGCATAGACAAGTGTTATTCGCTCGTCTTTGGTTTGAATATTTTTTGGGGTAAATTCTGCTTCATTCGAAATGAAAATAACTTTGCCCTTGTATATTTTGCCCGGGTATGTATCTGTTGAAACTTCAACATCTTTGCCCAGCTTAACTTTTCCCAAATCGCTTTCGGGAATGTACACAACCATTTCTACCGTATCGAGCTTCCCAAGTTTAAACAAAGGTGAACCAATTGTTACGAATTCACCTTTTTCAACAAATTTTTTCAACAGAACACCATCGGAAGGAGCCAAAACAAAGCATTCTGTGAAGTTCTTCAATGCAGAATTTTTAACCGCTATTGCCTTTTGCAAATTTGCTTCGGCTTGGGCAATTTCTTCGGGACGGAAAAAGTTCTTCATTTTATTCAAATTAGCCTTGGCTTGGGCAAGACGAGATTCTGCTAATTTCATCTGCAACTCTGCCTCTTCGTATTGCTTTTGATTAAATGAACCAGAAGATTTTAAATCCAATGCCCTATCGAAGTTAATTTTTGCCACTTTGTAATTTTCTTCGGCTTGACGAAGATTTTCCTCTGCAACCATAACATCCTCCAAACGAGCACCCTTGCGAACCAATTCAAGCTGGGAACGCGCATACCTTTCCATCGACTCAGCCTGTTCCAGCTGATATTTCAAACTTTCAAAATCAAGAATTAAAAGGGTATCGCCCTTTTTAACTTTTTCGCCTTCGTCTCTTCTAATTTCAACGATCTGGGAGGGAACTTTAGAATTGATTAAAACTTCGGTGGCTTCAATAATCCCTGTCGCCTCGATAACATTATGATTGTTCCTTTTGCTACAAGAAAACAACAGCACCACAAATAGCAAGAATACAAACTTTCTCATTTTTAATAAGCAAAAAAACAAAAATAAATAAAAAGAAATTTCGTAATTTCGTATCTTAAAAGGTCCCGTAGTTCAGCAGGATAGAACGGCAGTTTCCTAAACTGCGTGTCGGGGGTTCGAGTCCCTCCGGGACCGCAAGAACCCTCTTAATTCCTTGATAAATCAAAAAGTTGGCGAAAACCTATTTTTGTATCCATACAAATTCAGGTGATTTACTCTCGAAAAATTTTTTTGTTAATCCCGCAGTTATTTTCTTCCACAAAAATTTTGTCTTTTAATTTTTTTTATTAATTTGCTTTGGTTTTTCGGTATTTAAAATGAAAACCTCATTTCAATTTTTGAAATGCAATGCAATGAAATAGGCTTTTTTTCATTTTTCGTTTCTCTTTCGATTTTACCAATTTTTATATTCTACACAGCGGAAATACCTTTGGACGTATATTTTGTAACAATATAAGCCAAAATCAAATCAAGCCATACAAATTGATTGTAGTAAAGTAGTATTGATGTGAAAATCAGAAGAATCAATACTTCAACTTAATTAGTTTCCCAAATACTGGGTCGGAATAAATTTCGCCCGACACACTCACCGAAAAGAAATAAACCCCTTGTGGAATCGAGTGTCCGTTGTCGTCAAATCCATCCCAGTAAATATAATCATCATTTAAATTAATGTTTTTTGTTAATGTCCTTATTTTTTTGCCTGAAACATCAAAGATGTCGATTTTAGCTAATCCGCCGCCTTTGGGAGAAAGGTATCTAATCAAAAATGTAGCGTCATTAGTAACAGGGTTCGGAGCAACAACGCACGAATCAATCTTCGCCAAGCGAGAAACATAAACTGGTACATCAAGCGTATCTTTATTCCCCGTTGGGTCGGTTGTGTAGATTGTAAAGTAGTTTAGTCCATACTCAAGTTCATCGGAATCAAGAGAATAAGAGCATTTCAAAGGAATATTCCGACCGTAATTTGTAAATTTAGCTCTTTCCCCAAGGTTGATTTTTTTTGTATTTATTAGCAATGTAGTAGAATTTGAATCAAAAGTTAATTTGCTGTTATCGTAAATTTCAATTAAAACCTGAGGTTTTTTAGTAACATACTCTTTGCCTTGAATTTTCATACCATCAAGATACAAAACAATTTCAGGGCGAACATTATCTTCGAAAAGGTTCACACTCAAAATGTCCCGATTGTTGAAAGCGTAAGATTCAGAATTCGGTTGCGAACAAGAAAATTCAATAATGTTTTTAGTATCAAATTTATCGGTAACAAGATTGCCGTTGATTTCCTTATAAGAATTTGGCGGAATTGCACCCAAAACAAATGTGCTGAGCTCCTGNGTTTGAGACTGAGTTTTCAAAACAGAAGTAACAAAGGTAGAATCGCTCGAAGTGCGGTTAGAAAGATTATGGATTCGCAAGAGATAACCAATTTCTTCGCCACGAAGTATTAAACTATCCGCGGGCAAATTCGGTTCAACAATTTCCAAAGCAAGTTCAGGAGAAGGAATAAAATCAATGGACACATCTTTCCAAACGAAGTTGCTCGATTCATAGGGATTCGAAATAATCACTTCTATCGATAGGTAAGGATATTCAAGTGCATTGATTGAATTAAGTGCGATCTCCGAAAGATTAGAACTTTTGAGAAGTAATATTTTGTCCTTATCCAAAAGCGATTTTATACCATAAATCGATACGACGAGATTAATTGAGTCTTGCGGAGCCTCGAAGTGCATCTTCAATTGGTTCCACTTTTTTGCTGGACCAAGCAAAGGGATTTGAATTCGAGCTTCTCTTGGATTTTGAACTAGAAAGCCTTCGGATTGAACTGTATCGCCATCCAAATCGAATCCCTCGTCGATTGCGACTTTCTTGCCAAAAAAGTTTCTGCCAACAAAAAAGAATGAATTGCCCCAGTAGCCTTGGGAACCCAGCGAATCGGCAAAAACACTGCCCCATTCCCGCAAGGCAACCTTCAATGTGTCGAGCGAGCCCGGGCTATTTGGAACATAAAGCTTATGCATAATTGGCACTCGAAGCGAAGAACTATGTGCTACAAGAAAAATGTAATCGCCATCGGGAACAGAATCCCTTAAATATTGAACAAGTTTTATGCTGGATGAATCCTTCTCGGGTGGGTCAGTCCCCCAAGTTTCAAAAATTCGGTACTCTTTCAAAGAGAAGTTTTCGTGCGAAATAATTACAACGTGGAAGCCAACAATATCGAGGTCGGGCGCCATTGTAACATAAACTTTATTGTTAACAGTGATTTCTTTACCCTTTTCGGAGCGTTTATTGCCCGAGGCTTCCATTATCTTGTAGGGAATTTTATAAGGCTCCAATCTTAAAGCATTCGAAAGCGTATCGAAAAATATATTTCTTAACTCAAAATTTGCGAATTCCGATTTCTCTTTGTATGAAAGAGTAGTAAATGGAATGACACTGCTATTTTCAAAATGGAATGGTATCCAGAGCGTTTGATTTTGAAAATTAGTATCGTTCGAAAGTTTCCTTGCATACAGCCAGAAATGCCCAGTCGGGAAATTAAAACTGGGCAGCCAGTCGATTTTGATTTTGCTCTTTTGGATTTCCTCATTTCGAGAAGAGTATATCAGAGCTGAATTTGTATCGGGTTCAGTATAGATTTTAAACAAGTAGTTTTGTTGATTTTCATTAAAATACGGGTCTATAAATCTAAACAATGGATTTGTTACATTAACATCCCAGTTGGCTTGGGGTTCAACAGGGAATAAAGAGGAAGAATAAACATATATTTCGTAGTTCAAAGAATTATTCGCAAAATCATAATCATTTATTCTATGCTCTGGGTCAATTGTCAGTTGAAATCTATGAATGCCTATTTGCTGGCGAACGGGAATCCGAAATTCAAATTCAATAAGGGAACAAGCCTCATTAAATCGGCGTATGCGCAAATCCTCGGGAATTGTTTTCCCATTA
>JGI24721J26819_10006759_pt1 | contig 11075 bp, 11 predicted proteins | sample YelNatPaOPGAMG01_FD_26819 | JGI IMG/M metagenome (IMG submission 26819)
GAAGAAGAGCGGCATAATCACAAAGCTTTGAATCAGGCCGAAGCCCTCAAAGCTGCTCAGCTGCGCCCCTATGGCCAATCCTAAACTTGTGGTGGCTGCTGAAAGAAAGAGCAAGAAGATTATGACAAGGACCAAGGAGTAAAGGGTGTACTTAATGTTGAAGAATAACCCGATTATTATCAGAAAAGATCCCTGCAGGAGTGAATCTGTGCACCCTCCCATCATCTTGCCGGTGAAAAGCGTGAGCCTGCTTAGGGGTGCGACCATCACCTCCTTGAAGAAATCCATCCTTTTATCCCAGACTATGTAAAGCCCGAAGAAAATTGAGGTGAAGAGCACCGTGAGCATCAAAACTCCTGGAAATATGAATGTTTGGTAGTCTGCGCCCCCGAATGAAATTGTCGAGCCCAAACCCCCGCCAAAGGCGACAAGCCAGATGATGGGGTTGACTATGGACGAGATTATCCTGGACCTCTCTCTCAGGAAGACTTTAACCTCCCTGTACCAGAGCGCATAAAGTCCTGAGAGCTCACTCATTTGTCCTCACCTGAATTAACTTTTCTTCCCAACTCTCCGCAGACTCCTCCCTTATCCCCCTTCCTGTCAACTGCAGAAAGACATCGTTGAGGGTCGGCTCCCTCAGCTCCACAAACGAAGCCTCTCCCAGGTTGCACAGCACCTCCTGAATGTGCGCCCCCACCTCTGAGAGTATAATAGTTACGTTTCCATCCTTAGCCTCAACTTTGCTCACATAGGGCAGACTCCTTATCACCTCCACGTTGGGGTTCTTTACTTTTGCCTTTATCATACTCTTTCCCACTTTCATCTTGAGATTTGCCGGGGAGTCGAGCGCCCTTATTTTGCCGTGATCTATTATGGCAACCCTATCGCAGAGGGCATCAGCCTCCTCCATGTAGTGGGTGGTTATCAACACAGTGACGCCCTCTTCCTTCGAGAGCCTCTTTATATAATCCCATATGTGGCTCCTAGTCTGGGGGTCGAGTCCTAATGTGGGCTCGTCTAGGAATAGGATCTTCGGTTTGTGGAGTAATCCCCTCGCAAGCTCAAGCCTCCTCCTCATCCCCCCTGAATAAGTCTTCACGAGATCTTTTGCTCTATCCTTCAGATCCACAAGCTCCAAAACCTCATCTATCCTAGACCGCCTAACATGAGATGGAACGCCGTACATCATGGCATGGAGATAGAGGTTCTCCCATCCGGTTAGGAGTTCATCGGAGCTTGGAGCCTGGAATACCATGCCTATTGACTTCCTAACCTTAGCCGGCTGATGAATAACGTCATAACCATTTACCTTAGCGGTCCCCTCTGTCGGCTTTAGGATTGTCGCGAGCATTGATAGCAGTGTTGTCTTACCTGCACCATTAGGGCCCAATAGCCCGAAGATCTCGCCCTCTTCTACAGAGAGATCTATGTGGTCGACTGCTACCAGCGTCTTGAAGACTTTTGTTATTCCGAATGTTTCGATTATCATCATCTATCGCCGGCTGGTCTTTAAAAACGAAAAGTCCTTGATAAACTTATTTTCGCTTGCAAGTTCATTTATTTATTATGCTGATTTCTTAGATTCGAGATACTCTGCGGTCTTTGCATAATAAGACAACCAATCATACACCAAAGAATCTGCCAAACTTAGAAGCTCTAATACCTTTTGGCTCCTTATCTTGTAGAAAGTGCGGCGCCCATCCTCCCTCCTCTCCAGTATACCTGATCTGTAGAGTATGTCTAGGTTCTTCGATGTAGTCGACTGTGATCTACCAATTAAAGGTATTATTTCACAGACGCACCTCTCCCCTTCCTTCAGGAACTCCAGTATCTGGAGACGGACCGGGTCCGCCAGTGCCCTAAATAAATTTGCCCTGTGTTCCAAGGCACTCTTGTCCATAATTGATTATGGTCTCGAGGCGATAGATATACTTTTATATCTAAAAATTGTAATTTATGGATTAATTTTGAGGGCCAAAAATGGGCGACTCAAAAAGCGGCCTTCCCATATTGAGCAGATTCTTAACGCTCTGGATATTTTTGGCGATGGTAATTGGCATTGGGTTGGGCTATGTATTCCCAGGGGTGGCAGACCTCCTAGGTCAGTTGAGTGTTGGCACAACTTCAATTCCCATAGCCATTGGTCTGATATGGATGATGTATCCTCCCCTTGCCAAAGTCAGGTACGAAGAGCTCAGGAAGATAGTGACCGCAAAGGGATCGAAGACCATGCTGATAGAGTCATTAGTGCTGAATTACTTAGTCGGTCCATTTCTAATGTTCGTTTTAGCTTGGGTCTTCCTCGCTCCCTTCCCAGAATTCAGGAACGGCATAATACTTGTGGGTCTCGCCAGGTGCATAGCCATGGTCATAGTGTGGAACGACCTGGCTGAGGGTGATAATGAATGGGCTGCGATACTCGTGGCACTGAATTCGGTATTCCAAATCGCATTTTACTCAATATATGCCTACTTCTACATTACGCTGGTAAGCTCATGGATCGCAGGGACAGGCACTGTCGTTCAAATCTCTCTTGTCGAGATTGCAACCTCTGTGCTGATTTACTTGGGAATACCTTTTTTTGGGGGCATGATCACCCGGTTTTTCTTCCTAAAGAGGAAGGGCAGGGAATGGTACGATAAGGTGCTTATGCCTAGGCTAAGTCCAACATCCCTCTTCGCTCTGCTCTTCACAATAGTAGTAATGTTCTCCCTTAAGGGGGAATACATCGTCACACTCCCAATGGATGTGGCAATGATTGCCATGCCCCTTCTCTCCTACTTTATCATAATGTTCCTGTTGTCTTTCCTGATCGGTAATAGGTCAGGTCTAGATTACAAGAGAGTGGCTGCGCTATCCTTCACCGCGGCAAGCAATAACTTTGAACTAGCGATAGCGGTTGCCGTCTCGGTTTTCGGTCTCGCCTCCAAGGAGGCTTTTGCAACAGTGATAGGACCGTTGATTGAAGTGCCTGTTATGATCTCCTTGGTAAACGTGGCACTATGGTTCAGAAAAAGACTCTACAGGATTGAGGTTAAGTAAGCAAAAATTTATATTAATTCAGGAAGAATCAAAAACATTTTTGTCTACACAATGATGCCCCTTCCGATTAAGAGGGGCAATTGGCTATGTTTTAGATTCTGACTCCTAAAGAAATACAAAAATACTTCCATGGAGTTTATTATTAGTCATGAAGATCCAAAGAGTATCTGGAAATAATAAAAAGCACAAAGTCTTTGTCTACGCACTCAGTACTTGCGCGTGGTGCAAAAAAACCAAGCAATTTCTCAAGGACAAGGACGTAGAGTATGAATATGTAGATGTAGATCTGCTCTCAAAAGAGGATTTGGAGAAAGTCAAGGCTGAAATTGCCAGTCGCGGAGCGCAGCTGCTCTTTCCACTTATAGTGATTGATGATAAGGTAATAATCACAGGGTTCAGAGAAGATCAGATTTGTGGTGCTCTGGCTTGACTTCTCTTGAAGAAGTTAGAAGAAGGGTGGAGATGGACGCAGAATCTAGGGGATACAAGCTGAACCCTGACGCCTCTTTCCTCAATGACCTTCTTGAAGGCCTAAAAACCAACGAGGAGCGATACGGTTATCCTTCCTGCCCGTGCAGGTATGCTGCAGGGATCTTTGAGCTAGATAAGGACATCATATGTCCTTGTGATTACAGGGACATTGACGTCGAGGAGTTTGGCTCATGCTACTGCGGTCTCTTTGTGAGCAAAGAGGTGTACGAAGGAAAGAGAAAGTTACAGCCAGTGCCTGAGCGTAGGCCTAGCAAGTTCATCGAAAGGGCCTTTAGCGGTCGCATAACCCCAGAAACCACTCAAGAAGTTAGGAAAGAAGAGAGGATTTCGGAGGTGGTTGGCGGTATGAAATTCTGGTATTGCAAGCAATGTGGCTATGTGGCATTCCGAGAAGAGCCTCCCTATATCTGCCCAATTTGCAAGGCGAAACGCGAGTTCTTCGCAGAGATTAACCTGTCAGTCTCTGCCAGGGGCTGAACTACGAAGATTCTGCTGCACAAGTGTAATGGAAGCTTTGGGCGGGTCACTCTTCAACCCTTTCTACCCTGATTTCTATGGTCTTCCAGTCCTCCCCTACGCCCTTCAGCGCCGTCACCCCTCCTGAGATCATGCCACCGAGCATTTGGTTAACAAACTCGTTAATGGGTATCTCCTTTCCATCAACTACCACTTTTACCCTCATAATTTTGCCCCCCAAATACAGTTTTTGGAATCTCTTAACAACCTTAACTCCTTTTTATTAGAATTATATAATTTTGTACTATCTTTTCTGGTATCATCAGACCAACACCTGTGAGGGCTGATAATTCAGCGAGGAAACCCCTGATTTTAGCCGTGGGGGCATTAATGGAAAACCATTTATCGCGTAGCCGGTTGTCAAGCTATGTAGCTGGGTCTTGGCGCCCCATCTTTGCTCTCTGATGGTTGCGGGATCGTGGGAAGCGGTAACGGTGGGGGTATGTTGAGCGACCTGGCCAGTATCACCCCCTCAATGAAAGAAACATTAGCTATGGTCTGCAAGAGTGGGGACGGAAGCATCCTCTTGCCCTCGAAGGACTTCTTTATATCTTCCAGTTCCCTCCTTTCGCCAGTCACCCTGGCCACACCTTTTATCGTCAGGTTTGCGACTGCAGGGTTATAATTCACGGTAAATATGAAACTGCACTCAAGGCTGTCATCGATCGGCGTGAGTTTAACAACACTTATATTGGTAGTGATCTGAATATTGCTAGCTCCTCCAACTCCATGAGCTTCTCTCCGGAAATATGGCTCAAGCTTATAGATATATTCAATGCGCGCACCCTCTTTCATAGAATACGAGTCGATTTTGATAAACCTGCCGACCTTTATTTACTTTCCAGCTCAACCTCTACCTCTTCCTCTTCCACCCATACCTCTCCACGTCATAGAAGGGGAAATCTGTGACTGTTCCCCTTTCGTCGCGACCCCTGATTTTAATTGTCACCTCATCCCCTAACTTTGCACTTGAAGGCAGGTACGCCATTGCTATCCCGCAATTTATCGTCGGAGAGTAAGTCCCACTGGTAACAAACCCGATCTCTTTGCCCTCTGAGTAGACCTTGTAACCCTCCCTGGGTATGCCCTTGCCTACCATTTTTATTCCAAATCTCTTCTTTGTGATGTTGTCCTTGACCCTCTCAAGCGCAGCCTTTCCAACAAAATTCTCCTTCTGAAGCTTCACGGCAAACTCGAGCCGTGCCTCGAACGGGTTGATCTCCTCGTTTATCTCGTGTCCATACAGCGGCAGCCCTGCCTCGATCCTAAGGACATCCCTGGCACCAAGCCCTGCTGGGGCTGCACCCAACGATACAAGGTTTCTCCAGATGTCCTCTCCCATCTCGGTATCTTCTGAGATCAGCTCGAACCCGTCCTCGCCCGTATACCCTGTTCTGGTTATGAGGCATTTTGCCGCCTTGACATACCCCTCTGTGCCCCTGAACCTCTTGAGGGCATCCAATTTTCTGTCGCATATCTGCTGAAGAATTGCCTCTGCCTGAGGTCCTTGAATGGCGAGCATGAAACTCCTGTCTGACAGGTCCTTTACTTCTACATCAAATCCTTTGGCGTGTCCCTCGACCCAGTTCATGTTCTTTTCTCTGTTTGCGGCATTCCATACAACCAAATAAGACTCCTCGTCTCTTCTGAAAACAATAACATCGTCCTTTATGCCCCCGCCCTCGTTGAGTATCAATGCGTACCTTGCTTGGTTCAACTCCAATTTGGAGATTTCTTGGGACGTGATGAAGTCCAAAAAGGCGCCGGCATCCTTTCCCGAGAAGGATACCCTCCCCATGTGGCTAACATCGAATAACCCTGCCCTGTTCCTGACGCTCATGACCTCTTCTGATATGCTCTCATAAAGTAATGGCATGTCAAAACCCGCAAACTCCACAATATTCGCCTTTTCACTATGGACCTTGTAAAGCGGGGTCCTCTTTCCCATTTTACCCACACCAACTAAAGACCTGAAAGTATATCTTTATCAAAGGGTAAATATCTTTTTGTCAATTTCTCTTATAACTCGATGTTGCGTTTTATCTTGACATAGATTAAAGAGCAGATCAGTTTGTACTCATATCGTAACCCGGCAACTTCAGTAGCTCTTCCTGGAACTCTTTAGATTTTAGAGTACTCAAGAACTCCTGGACTGCCTCTTTTTTACGACTCTCGGGGGAGACGACAAAATCGTACTCTTCATATCCGATGGGTATAAAATCAAGACCATAGTTGGCCGCAGCGCTCATCACCCCGATGCCCATGTCCGCCCTTCCCTGGCTAACAGCCGCCGCCACTGCCGAGTGCGTCTTAGCCTCCCACATGTACCCCCTGATCTTCCTGGTGGTCTCCTCAAAGTTTAGCCCCACGCCCTCACAGATCCTTCTCAACATGTGGTCTGTCAGGATCCTAGTTCCGGACCCCCTGTTTCTATTCACAAACGTTATTTCTTCTCTCAAAATGTCCTCCAATCCTCTTATTGATTTTGGGTTGCCCTTCTTAATCATTATTCCTTGGAGGCGCCGATAGCCCTTAACTAGGCTCTCCTCAGGGAGCCCAAACCTTCTCACAAAATCTCTGTTATATCTCATAGTCTGTGGATCCAACAGGTGGACCCCCGCTATATCTGCCTCCTTTTTGGCAACAGCCTCTAGACCGCCAAGGGAACCGATGTTTACGACCTTTGACCTTATCCCGGATTTATTGAAGAGTGTTTCAAGTAATCTATCCAGGGCCGGGCAGTTGCTCCCCATTATGACGAGATCTGCTAGGCTTTTTTCATCATGGAACAAATTAACCTGGACCTCCTTTCCCTCGTCCAGAAATTCTATGTTTTCGTTTATTACAATGTACCCGTCTGCCTTCGCCAGCGTTCCAATGGCGCCCGAACTTGCGAATATAGGATAGGCAATGTTGAAACCTTCCCTTTTTATCACATGGACTGGTAGGAACCACCTTCTCCCCCTTGCAGCATTGACCCTCTCTGAGAGTTTTGCTAGGATTCTTGTGCCCTCTCCCTTCTTTTTGAGAGAGACGCTCTCGATGTACGGCCTCACTATCTCATTGAAGATCATTAACGCCGAGACTGGGTATCCCGGGAGCCCGAATACAGGCTTCCCTTGGTGGAGCGCAACAACAGTTGGCTTTCCTGGCTTCACGTTTAGACCGTGCACAATTATGCCTTGATCGCAAACATCTTCGAGAACTCTGTAGACTATGTCCCCTACGCCAGCGGAGGTCCCGCCCGAAACTATCACCGCATCACAGATCCTTAGCCCTTCAGCAACCCGATTTTTTATATCGTCGTATTCGTCCTTAGCCCTTCCCAGGCTGATCACCTCCGCCTCCTCTTCATAAAGGGCTGCGGTTATGGAGGGCGAGTTAGCGTCGTATATCTTTCCAAACTCCAGATTCTCCCCCTGCCCTACGAGTTCGTCTCCTGTGGAGAGAAGCCCTATCCTTGGTCGTCTAATAACATCAACTTCTCCAAGTCCCATCGCGGCAAGCAGGCCTACCTCTCTCCTGCCCAGGACGGTCCCCCTTCTCAGGACTAGCTCCCCCATCTGAATGTCCGAACCTGCCGAAGCCACGTTCTCCCCTGGTGTCGTTCCCCTGAATATCTGAACATAATCCCCCACTTTCTTCGTATACTCTACCATTACCACCGAATCTGCCCCCTTTGGCATGGGCGCGCCTGTGGCTATTTCCGCGCATTCACCTCTGCGGATCTCTCTCAACTCAGTGTCCCCCGCGTCTATCCTAAAGGCTACCCTCAGTGCCACCGGTCTCTGCTCAGAAGCCCCTTCTAAGTCCGATGATAAAACTGCGAACCCGTCCATCTCCGCCCTGTCAAAAGGGGGGAGGTCCACCCTTGAAATTATAGACTTTGCCAGAACTCTGCCAGAGGCTTCAAAGATCTTCACAGACTCTGTCTCTAGATCCTTCCTCACGCCCCTGAGTATTCTGTCCCTCGCCTCTTCTATGCTCATCAGCCTGTGAAATATCCTCCTCAATTTGAATCCCCCCTGAGCAGCTCGACCTCTACCTCGGATCCCTCTTCCAATCCCTCAAGGTCCTCCTTAATGATCACAAGACCGTCCGCCTTTGTTATTGAGGAGAGTAGCCCGGAGCCTGTGATGGCTATGGGATCTGCGAATAGCCTTCCCTCTCTCCTCACCAGCGTTACCCTCAAGAAGTGCCTCACGCCNGGTGTACTTGCCACGCTCCTCGTCATGAAGGCTCTGACTTTTTCCCTTTTCGGGGGCTTTCTCCCTGTCCATGCATACAGGACCGGNACCGCCAAACTCTCGAAACCCACCAGCGCTGATACTGGATAACCTGGGAGCATCATTACAGGTACACCTTCAACAACCCCGAAGCCAGTGGGTTTTCCAGGCTTAACGGCGAGTCCATGGAAAATCAGGGAGAACNTGGTTTTGAGTATCTCCGGTAGCAGGTCCTTGCCCCCCATTGAAGTCCCGCCGATTGTTACTATCAAATCAGCCCTCTTTGAGAGCTCGATCAACTCGGCCGAAATCCTGTCAAAATCGTCTGGCACGATGCCGCGGTCCAAAACTTCACATCCGATCTCCCTCAAAGCACCCACTACCATAGGTCTTGTGGAGTCTATTGTCTTTCCGCTGGCAGCTCTCGCCCCATCAACCTCTGTCAACTCTTCTCCGGTTGAAAAGACTGCCACCCTTGGCTTTCTCCTCACNATCACGCTCCCCTCACCTATGGAAGCCAGAACTCCGATGTGCCAAGGCCTCAGAAGTTCGCCCCTCCTGATAACAACCTCCCCTGCCCTGATGTCCTCCCCCTTTAGAGAGATNTTTGCAAACTTTGGGGCAGCCCTCTTGACCTTTACAAGCCCTCCCTCCACCTCGCAATCCTCGAGCATCACCACCGCGTCTGCCCCCTTTGGGATTGGTGCCCCTGTGTAGACTTCGTAACACTCCCCCTCGCCGATCTCGCCNACGTGGGATCCTGCCTCAATCGTGCCCTTGAGCTTAAAGAAGGCAGGGTTTGATGGACTTGCGCTGAATGTCTCGCATGACCTAACTGCAAAACCATCCACCGCCGCCCTGTCGTAAGGTGGCACATCTNTCTTTGAGACNACGTCATTCTCTAAGACCCTGCCACACGACTCTTTGGAAGGCACCCTCTCGGATCCCAAATTCTTAGATCCGCAAACCCTCATTACTAATTCGAGCGCCTCGCTCACACTTTTCAGCTCTTGGAAGCCTTTCTTTCTTTGTAAACTTGCCATCCCGATCTAACCCATCATATAAGCGATCTCCTCATTTTTAAAATATTCATCGTCACTCACCCAAACCGTTTCTGGGAATGTACATTTTCTGCGCATTCTCCTGTAGCTGTTGCTAACCGTTTTGTCATCATAGTTATAGCAAAAGCTTAATACCCTATGCAATCAATCCTTACGCGTTACAGGAGGCCGAAATTTGTCGGGACAACCTGATGAAATTGTAGAATTAGTTTCGAAATATACGTATGGGACATGGCGTGCACAAAAAGGATGGAAGAAACCACCCCACATCGTGGACGCCGAGGGGGTCTACTTCACGGATGTCACAGGGAGGAAACTCCTGGACTTCTCCTCGCAGCTCATGTGCTCCAACCTCGGCCACAAGAACAAAGCTGTGATAGATGCCATAATAGAGCAGGCTAAGAAGATGCCGTACATATCCCCTGCCTATGCCGTTGAGGTCAGGGCTAGGGTGAGCAAGGCTCTTGTGGAAGTTCTGCCACAGGGTCTAGAGAAGATCTTCTATTCCACATCAGGCACCGAGGCCAACGAGGCAGCCCTCAAGATTGTAATGATGTACCAAAAGCCCAGAGGCGCGTACAAAATAATCTCCAGATACCACTCCTACCATGGATCTACCATGGGCTCTATTGCCTGCACAGGCGACCCCAGGAGATGGTTCATAGAACCAACCGGGAAGATCTCCAGTGTAATATTCGCACCTGACTGCTACTGCTACAGGTGCCCATTCAAGCAAGAGTACCCTGACTGTGGCATAACCTGCGCAGAGTATGTTGATTACATGATAAAGAATGAGGCGAATGTTGCTGGAATAATAGTTGAACCTGTAGTTGGTACGAACGGAGTCTTGGTGCCTGTCAAGGAGTACCTCCCGAGGCTGAAGCAGATCGCAGAAGAGAACAACGTCATATTCATTGCCGACGAGGTGATGTCCGGCTGGGGAAGAACTGGAACCTGGTTTGCCGTCGATAACTGGGGAGTAAAGCCTGACATATTAACCACAGCAAAAGGGAGCACCGGGGCTTACACGCCGTTGGGAATTACTGCGACGACNAGGAAGATAGCCGAATACTTNGAGGAGAACTACTTTGCGCACGGGCATACCTATGAGGCACACCCATTGGCCATGGCACCCGTCGTAGCCGCCATTAATGAGTACAGGCGCCTCAACCTGTTCGAGAACGCCAAAAAGATGGGCGAATACCTTGGTAAGAGGCTAAACGAACTCAAGGACCGGCACGCCTCGGTCGGTGATGTGAGAGGGATCGGCCTGTTCTGGGCTTTGGAGATCGTGAAGAACCGTAAGACAAAGAAGCCGTTCAACACGCGCGCAGACAAGGCAGCGGGCCTCCCGCTGATGGTGGACAAGGTTGCGGCAGAGCTCAACAAACGTGGAGTATCCGTATCATCATGGATAAGTCACTTCGTGATCGCGCCACCCCTCATCGTAAACAAGGAACAGATAGACTTCGGGATAGATGCATTTGACGAAGCGCTAAAGGTTGCAGATGCAGAAGTGGAGAAATAAAATAGCCNATTAACAAATCAAACTCAAACGAGAACTTTTTTACCCTTCCTTTTTCTTCTTTCTTCTTTCTTCTTCCTCCCTTCTTCGTACTTCTTCCTTCATACTTCTTTCTAATTTTGTCGTTTGTTCGCTGTGAGCCTTTCTTGTTCTATGCTCCTTGGGCTTTTGTTATTCTGACGTCACTCACTACCATCGCAGGCAGATATA